>TARA_R110002003_G_scaffold106_19_pt1 | contig 15499 bp, 12 predicted proteins | sample TARA_R110002003 | Tara Oceans TARA_R110002003 (sample SAMEA4396441) | marine metagenome | biome: Westerlies Biome; feature: [SRF] surface water layer (ENVO:00010504); material: water (ENVO:00002006), including particulate matter (ENVO:01000060) such as... | depth 5 m
GGGCGTTTGAGACCAGTCGCATATGCCTCGCTCAGGGTGACCTTGCCCTGCTCGATGTCGGTCCGGGATCTGTACACCTTTCCAGTCATCTTGGAGAGCTTCTCGGCACGCTTGCGCAAGAGAACAGGAGGATATGTCTCGGGGACGAGGCACGTGGTGATGACGAGGATCGCTCCGGCCCAGATAGCCATCAGGCCATTGACCCAACGCCATCCCTCGGTCATCCCAAGGAAGCCGCCAATGATTGGGCCCAAGACTGGGCCCATGAAGGGTGCAGCAGAGAAAATTGACATGGCCAAGCCACGTTCGTTCGCGGTGAACAGGTCGGCGATGACACCACCGGCATTCGTCAAAGGGCTGGATCCAAAAGCAGCCGCGAAGAATCGCAGGATGAGCAATCCCCAAATGTTTGGTGCACCTGCAGCTCCAGCATTAAATGCAGTAAAGGCGATATAGGTACCAAAGAAGACGATTTGGCGACCATACAACTCTGAAAATGGCGCCCACCTGTTTCGAGTCAGCTAGCTTATACACATTTCGTGAACCAATTGCTTACAGTAATGGACCTAGTGCAAATCCGAGAACAAACAGTGAGACACCAAGAGTAACAACTTCTTGGCTGACGCTGAACTCCACCATGATCTGCTGGATGCCTCCGGAGAACGCAGATGAACAGAAAGACACGACGAGAACCGAGTTCGCAACCGCAATAGCCATGATCCATTTCTTCGTTTTCGGCCATGTCATTGGGTTTCGCGGGTCGTTCTCTATCCACTCGACGGCGTACGGATCGTCCTCTGTGCCCTCGCCATCGTACTCCCACTCAGCGATTTCCTTCGTGACAACGCCCCGGTCCATAATCATCTTCCAGTGCGAAATGCCCTCTCTTCCAGACTCGACATCCTGATTGCTCCGCGCCACGTCGCCGTCTTTCTCCATCGTGTATGTCGACCAAGTAAACCTCGTATGTGTTGTTGTCGAAGATAAGAAACGTCGGGCCTGTGTGTATACACGGCCGGAAATTACAAGGATATAAATCGAACGCAAGGGGAAGGAAGACGTCAACCACAATAACCAGGAGCGGGCCACGTCACATATAAACCCCTACGCAAAGCCATGCAGGCACCCAACAGACGGCAATGCAGGCGCCACGGCCCAACGACTCGGATCCCCTATCCCAATCTTCCCAGCAACAACTCATGAGGCGATGACACCATGATTTCGCGATGCCAAAATTTCAAAGCAGATTCGGCCGAGCAGCCGCACCTTACCCGTTTCGAGCAGCCTCGTTACATTTACTGTGGAACTCGGGGGTCCGGGCCAATGGGAATTCGAATTTGCCCGGACAAAGCAATCGCGAAAACGAGCCCAAGTGCAGAGACTGGGATTGCACGGCGTGGTTCAGGTGCAGATCGCGGTGGGTGCGTCATAGGGCTTGTCACGAGGTAGCTATGTTTGGACAACAGCCGAGATGCCGAGGTCAGGATGGCGAAGATTTTGAGGGAGATAAGATGGCGATGGAGACGCAACGGAGGGTCGGAGTAAGATTTTGAAGGGTGGGGAGTCGTATACAAGATGGTATCACCTTCAAGAGGGGCTTCTTACGACGCGCTGATAAAGCAAAGCTCGAGGTGAAGGAACCGCGCAGGTCGCGATTGGTTCACGGGCTTTCGCAGCTTTCGTGGGACTCCGAGAAACCCAATTCCGATGCAATTTTGTACTCAGTAGGTGCGATGCTGTTCGCTAAATCTACTGTGTACAGCGTCCAGTGCTCTATTTTGAACGAGAAACCACCATGCCGAAGACCCTCACGCTGGAGTATCATTAGCTGGTGCAGAATTGACACCGAAATGGAGCCACTAAGCTACTACATTTCAAGCGGACCAGTATACCTTCAGGCAGCAATCAAAATACAAATCAGATACCTCACTCGGACACCATTCAAAGTACCGACGCCGACGCTCCACCACCTCCGTCTGCACCCAACAACCCTCCCACATACCCACCGCAGTATTGCAGACAGAACCAAACCCAGTCAAACACCACATAACATCCAATTCCTCCCTGCCCTATTCCTCCTTCAAAAAAAGATCCAAACGGTTCCCAATCTTGATTCTCATCCACCAATGCGGCTTAAAAAAACAAGCTTCACCCGCTCCGATAGCCTCCGGCACCTGCAAGCCACAACAGCGACGGGGCTCCCGAGCAATGTGGGTCTTGCGACTCATGCGTGTTCAGGAAAAGATTGCGCTTTTGTCGTGAACGAAATTTGAACAGTGGACCCGACCGATGTTTACCGAGGCTTGTAGGATCTAGAAGGTTTGCTGTGCACGTGGTTTGTGGAACAGGAGTCCGTGAGTTTTTTTAGGGAATTGTTTGTGGTTCGTGATTCGTATGATAACAATGCGATGCTATGCTTTTTGCGACGCCGTACGCCAGCCATGCGATCAAGATGCCAGTCTCAATTCCTTCTCAATCCTGATGCGTAATACCGTCCTCTTCCCCCATCGACTTATTCGTCACCTACACTTCGTTGCTAGGATACTGCACCTTCTCAGTCGGCAAGAATTCCTCCTTGATCGCCCTCATGTTCACAAAGCGCGCCAGCAAGTTCGCGCTTCCAGCCTTGTCGTTGGTTCCGCTAGCCCTTGAGCCGCCGAATGGCTGCTGGCCCACAACAGCACCGGTGCACTTGCAGTTGATGTAGAAGTTGCCAGCGGCGTTCCTTAGCTTCTCTTCCGCAAACTTAATCGTCTCCCTGTCCTTTGCGAAGACTGCGCCAGTCAATGCATACTCGGATGTATCATCAATCTGTTTGATGATGTTGGCGAACGCGTCAGGTGCAGCATCATCGTAGACGTATGCGACCAGTACGGGACCGAACAGTTCGCGGGATAGGAGAGGATGGTTCGGATTTGTGGTTTTGTAGATGGTCGGGTGGATGTAATATCCGGTGCTACTGTCGTACTTGCCGCCAACAAGGAGCTCGAGTTCACTGTCGTTCTTGGCCTCGTCAATGACGCCAGAAAGCTTCTTGAAGCTCGCTTCGTGAATTACAGGGCCAATGAAGTTGGAGAAGTCGGATGGCTCGCCAATCTTCAAGGCTTCTGTTTCCTTCACGAGCTTTTCCTTGAATTCTGGCCAAACCGACTTTGGTACATAAAGTCGAGAGCATGCGCTGCACTTCTGGCCTTGATATTCGAAAGCACCTCGCACAGTCTGGATCGCTGCATTGGTAATATCGGCATCCCTGTGGACCAAATGGAAGTTCTTGCCTCCGGTCTCGCCAACAATCCTTGGGTAGCTCTGGTACTTGCCTTCTGCGACACCGCCCGCAATTTTGCCATACAACGACCGGAAAACTGCAGTGCTTCCTGTGTAGTGCAAAGCTGCGAATTGTCGGTGGGACAGAACGGCCTTTGTGACTTCTTCTGCATCTCCGGGGACCCACTGAATAACATTTGGAGGAAGGCCAGCTTCAATGAGGATCTGATATATGAGCCAATTTGAAGCGATTGCAGCTGGGGATGGTTTCCAGAGCACAACATTGCCCATCAGTGCGGGTGAGGCCGGGAGGTTTCCGCCAATAGCTGTGAAGTTGAATGGTGAGACGGCGTACACGAAGCCTTCGAGTGGTCGGTATTCGACGCGACTATCAACATTAGCATCAGTGTAACGGCTTGATGTCCGTATACATACTTCCATACTCCCGGTGAGTTGTGCGTGGGCTGATGGCCGTACGTGTCTTCAGCATACTTGACATTGAACCTCAGGAAGTCGCACAACTCCGCAGCCGCATCGATCTCGGCTTGCCATGCATTTTTACCCTGTCCCACCATTGTGGTTGCCATGATTTCATACCGGTACTTGGTAGAGATGAGATCTGCGGCCTTGAGAAAGACCGAAGCACGTTCAGCGAAGGGCAATGACTCCCATGCTGGCTTTGCTTCTAGTGCTGCATCAATGGCCTTCTTGACATCCGCTGGGCTGGCATTGGAGTACTTTGCCACCACATCTGCATGTGATGATGGGTTGTGTTGTGTGAGGATAGAGGAGTTGTTGATCTAGTGGAATTAGTATAGAGAATAATCATTCTGTCCTCACTGCCTTACATATTCGCCGCCAACCACTAGGGGCACTTGGACGGGGCCTTGCTTCTTGAGTGCAGCGACTGCATCTTGGAGCTTTTGTCGATCTACGGAGCCTTTTGCATAATGTTGCTATAAGACTTGTGAGCTCATTGCTTTCATTCAAACGTGTCAAGTTGCGCAAACGTACGTTGGACTCATTGTTAATGGTTGGAATCTTAAAGCTCGCAAGCGTCCCCGCATACCGTCTTGATGCTACTTGAGCTCCTGCATAAGCTGCAGGCAGGACGTTGAAAGTCTTGATAACTGAGCGCAACGGCTGTAGGTTTTTTGAAGAACTCATTGTGATCTTTCTTGAAAGTTTGGCTGCAGCGAGAACAATTGAGCGCCGCTCGATGCTTTGTATGTGAAGCTGTGGAGCTTGAGATGACGATGCTCTGGGGTTTGGGCCGACGGAAGCCGCAGCGTGGGGCAGGAATGTGAGCTCTAGAGCAGAAGCCTGTCAACCAAACGACTCACTTTGGCATATCCTGATCACGTTAGAAATCTCAGCATGCTGTTCTCCGATGTCGCAAGCCTTACAAACGGGCAGGTGCGGATGATTATAGTTGAGCAAACTTTCTAACTATAGTTGAAGAGTAGCGCGGTTCTGGTTTAGGAGACCGACTAACGAAGAACTGACAGTGGCATTCACATCGGCAGGGCCGGATATTAGTGCAGAGATCCAGGTTTTCACTGGGTTTTTGAATACTAAAGCTATTCAGAGGTACGCATGAGGCAAGATGTTCGATACACGACCGTCTTGCGAAATAGCCACAAGCGTAGTAGAGCAAATTGAGATTTAGTCGCAGGACTGGAAAGAGTCGTGTTATAAGGGTCTAAGCAGCCACTTTTTCCAATGTTAATTGCTTTCGCCAGGCCTTGCCTTGGTTCTGTAGTTGGTTTGAACACGACCACGTTTATACCCAGTGTACCGAACGCCAGATCGCCGCAACACAATGCCAATCATCGACTCGTACACGAATGGACCTACAACTCCATTGCCTCAGGAGCACTAGAATTTGTATCATCGCCCCACAGGCCATCTAACTTGAACTCTGCCGCCCATGTCTTCACAATCTCCTTCTGGTCGCCGACAAGTCCTTTGGCTGCAGGGGCAGTCTTCGTCGACGCGGTGTCTCCGGGCGCAAACTTCGGTGGGCTGGTCCATCCTTGAATACGTCCATCTCTCCAGTCGTTGATGACAGTCTGTGCTGCGCTGTGTAGATTGGGGACACCTCCCTTGCCTAGTCGACCTCGTTTCCTCGCGACTTGAACTAAGAAGTCGGTTGTTCTGTCGCTACCGATGGTATGAAGTGCGGGCAAGTCGTAGACCTCCATGAGCTTCGCGAACAGATCTTCAGATGAAGAGAGCCTTTTCAGCAGCAGACTGACAGCCGGCACAGGATCAACGATTTCCTTAGGTGGGACCGCGTTGAGTAGGATCAATCGTGCTTGCTGCTGTACTTTGCTCTCCTTTGATCCCTCTTGCGTATTCGGAAACACGATACCGGGCGAGTCGAGAAGCTTCAGCTTGTTGTCGAGTTTGACCTCTCGCAGACTGGTGGTGACTCCAGCCTCCGCACCCACTGGAGCTGCGGCAGTCCTTCCACCCATTCTCGCGGCCAACGCATTGATGACGGAGGACTTGCCGACATTGGGATAACCGATGATACCGACCTTGATGGATCGCTTGAGCTGCCGCGACTCTGCAAACGTCTTGAGAGCTTTGAAGAGTGTCTCCGATGTACCTTTCATGGTGAGATCTTTATGCTCGAAAGTCTTCGCATTCGCCGCGGGTTTCGATGCGCGCAGAGGCAGTGTGGGGAACGAGCGACGTAGGTATGTGAGCCATGATCGGAGGACTGGCGGCGGAACCAGATCAATCTTGTTCAGGATGAAGATCATGCGCTTGCTTCCTCCATCGGCGGCCATGACCATCTGCTCCACCTCTTTCGACCGAGTGCTTATGGGATCCCGAGCATCTAAGACATACAGCACAACGTCTGCGGAATCGACCACCTGCTTGTACACCTTGTCGAACTGCTTTCTTGAGGAGTCTTTGCGCACCTTCACAGCACCATTGTCATCTTCCGACTCTTCTGAATCCTCCCCATCATCCATAGCATCGTCGTCGTCGCCGTTCTTCTGGTCGAATGCGGCGGCGCGTGCTTTTGCCGAGGCGAGGAGAGCGGCCATGGGGTTGGAGTTGTCCTGTACTATGTAAGCAGCTGCGCAAGGGAGGCCGGTTCTGGCAAACCTACTACATCCATGCCATCGTCATTGTCGCTATCGTCAACGTCGAGCTGCTCGTTGTCCTCGGCATCAAACTCCTCGAAGTCGTCCGCGGCGTCCACTGCAGCTCCTCCATTCAGCTTTTGCTGCTTGGCCAGCTCCCGACGGCGGGTAATTTCCTCCTCTTTGCGCCTCCGTGTCTCCTCCACTTCAGCCAGAATCTTGTCCTTGTACGGGAAAAGGTTGGGGATGCCAGGGTCCTTCTTGGTCTTCGATCGCCATTCGGGATTCTACATGCCATGTAAGAAAGCGATCTCCTGCACGGGCGCGTACGCTATGTACCTTCTTAGCCGCCTTCTTCGCTTTGCGCTGCTTCGCTGCTGACGCCTTCTCGATCTTGTTGCGTAACCGCACGGGTACACGTTTCGACTTTGGCTCTGTGCATTTGTTAGCGAGCGAAGCGCCATTCTGTAAGACGTATACTTACTTCCGACCTTCATTGTGGCGTGCTGTTGCTGATTCGTAAACGTTCAGTTGTTGCGCCGCGAAATTTCGTCGCAACTCGAACTTTTGGCGAGCGGCAGGGATGTGGACGGGCGGTGAGCGGCAGAATTCCAAGCGTCGCCCCCACGTGCCTCTTACAGCCGCGACAACCTGATGCGCTGTCTCTTGCCACAACTGCGATACAGTCAGTCCGGAGAGACCTTGTTGAACATTGTATCAGTGATCTTGCGCATCAAACTTGCACCGCAGTGTATGTTTTTGCCACACTAACGATGTGCGATTACCGAATCGGGACGATGTGAGAGCAGCGCTCCCGCATGATTGGCTCCCATGCGGGTGGGATACTTGATACAGTTAGTTCTTTCGACATTCTCTTCTTCTGCTGCAAGCTCACTTGTTCTTGACTTCGGTCGATATAAGAATCAACGTGCTCGGAAGGCATTACAAACACCTCTTTACGACTTGTAAGAAGCTTGCGACACAATGACGGTTCCTGAGGCATCTTTTCCCGCGCCTACACAAACTATCCAGTGCCATGGTTTGGTAAGTGAAGTATGCAGTGACGGCAGAGAAGTATGATATCTAACACCGTGTAGCTGTTCGACATGGAGTGTGTCATGCAATCGCCCTTTCTGGGCAATAAAGCTGACCAGTCATAGCGGAACGATCATTGATTCCACCGATGCAGTCATTAAGAACTGGCAAAAGTGAGTGGTCAGGATGGTACGCGCAACCCAGAAGCTAAGAGCAGAAATGCAGGATAGGAAGAGAAATAGGCGTGGACCCAGACGTCATACTAGCCACTTCCCACGGTCGCCGCTCCATCGACGTGCTTCAGATATACGAGCCAAAGCTTGCCAATTGGGAATGTAAGTTGGTCTCAAAGGTCGAAGCACCAACACTGACGACGCAGACATCACTCATGTCGAAGGACTGATTCCGAAAGAGTTTGGCCAAGACGCTGTGGAGATTCCTGGATCACGAGCCATGCTGGAGAAGCTCGAGAAAGAGTCCGTTCCTTGGTGTATCGTAACATCAGGAACGCGACCACTTGTTCAAGGCTGGCTCGACGTAATGCAGCTGGCGCACCCCAAAAACATGGTCACGGCTGAAGACGTAAAGAACGGCAAGCCAGATCCGGCATGTTACCAACTAGGGCAAAAGCTATTAGCCCTGCAACACGCCAACCCTTCTACTGTTGTCTTTGAGGATGCGCCAGCTGGTGTGCGATCGGGCAAAGCTGCCGGCTTCACCGTGATAGCACTCCACACAACTCACAAACTTGAACAGCTCGTCGAAGCCGGTGCGGACTTCGTTGTCCAGGACATGCGAAGCGTTACTGTCAAGTCATATGTCGGCGGGGTGGTACAACTAGAGATCGCCAACGCCTTGGTGTAGGCGACTAGAATTACGCACAATTGCACAGCCTTTCTTCTTGGATGCAGGTCAGGTGAGAGACTTACTCACGAATAGAGCCTGCTTACTTCAAGTAACCCGAGGATATCGTTGTTCTTGCATGACCGTCTAGTTACTCAGCTCCAGTCAGACGTCAAGATAAGCAATGCTCTGAACAGCAATACCACGTCGGTGCCCGATAGTGCGGCGAAGCACCACCAGCGTTGCCTTCACAGCTCTACGCACGCGCAGCTTCACCATCCTGATCCCTGCTGCATGTGGCTCTCGAAAACGCATCAATGTGGTTCGACAAAACCAGACGGACGCTAATCACAAGGTGTGTCGCATTGCATGGAGCGTTCCGCTTCTAGCGGTCTGAGCCACGGCCCATTTGTTTTCTAGAACGGCCACAGATCACTGCATGCAAAGACGTCAACATGGCGGACAGGTGGGGGCTTCCCTCAATCGAGAGCACTGCCGCTGTGGTGCGACACCAGACTGCTTGGTGTGTCGTGCGCGCAGGAACAGTGCGACCACACCCGGCCATGCGCGAGGTCAGGGTTTTGTGGAGACCTGAACGCGCGAGAAGTCCCTTGCAGCTTTGTGCTGAACGACTTCTAAGCGACCCTCCTCCTCTCCACGGAGGGTCCGCCTAGTAATCGACAGTCCAAACCTCGGCCCAGGTCGACAATGCGCATGAAATTGTTTGGATACCTCCTGTTCTTAAGGGTAGGACCATCCAGGGCGTATTTGAGATGCTTGAGTCGTACGGCCGCCGAGTTGGGCCGAGAGCCTGCAAGGTACGCTTGAAGAACTGACAAAACAACTGCGCCGCTTCGTCTGAGTTGGCCAAAAGGCGCGACAAGCCCCTTGTCTATGCAGCTGTGTGAGCGCCCTGGAGATGGAGCAGTCGCACAGGGGCCGGAAGCGGTTACTGATGAGGTTCTACTCGGCGATTCGTGAGAGCGAGGAAACGCGCCAACAAGACCTGTAGCGAGAATGTGCTTTGCGACAACGGTGTCGTCGTTGACGCGGACATAGCAAAGCGCTGCGCGATAAAGCCCCACGAAAAGGGGCGGTTGAGCCAGGCGCCTGTAAGGGACCACGGCGCCTCTCTCCCACGTTGAAAGCCCCAAGCCACGCGTTGGCTAGACTACCTAACAGCTCGACGGCACATGTCCAACTGGTGGTCTGCGTCTCCGGGTGACCGCGCGCTCGACCAGCTATTCCGCGAGCCAAGGTCCAAGCCGCACATTGCATCACTACTGTCCATGTGCACATCCCACCGAAAGATGATATTGTTCAGTCAGTGTCACTGCCGCTCAGATCGAATGGAGCATGCGCATCTCAGGCCAAGCTCTCCCGCAGCGGATCAGCCGCCGACCGCTGCTCGCTCCGCAGGCCGGCCAATGGGCTGCTGCGCGCAGAGTGCCCCTGTGCTCGAACCCACAAAGCGCCTCGGACGTTGAAGTGGTCGAGTTGCGAGCGTCTCCCGGCGTGTGCGTGACTGCATTCACTTGCAGAAGGCGAGCACATGGGAACCGCGAGGGCCACGAATCAGAGCCAGCACGCTTCCAGCAAGATGCGCTGCTGATTAGAGACAGCGAGTGTAACAAGCATGCGAAGCAGGAAAGTTATTTTTGTGCCGTTGCAGATGGGGGATGGGGTGGAGTGGCTGAGCCTCGCGGAACCAACCAATGCAAATGCCCGCCAACTGGGCTCCTTATGCCGTCCGTCCTGACTTCTGCTCACGCCCTCGACACTCACTCTCGCTGCCGTTGCGCGGTATACTTTCGTTATTGTGTTTCTCACAACCGTCATTCGCTACCGACTCTGCTTCGCCTAATATCTACATAGCATCACTACGTATAATAGCCCGCCGGTGCCCCGTCGCTGCCGCCCGCGAACCCCGTGCCCGACGCATTATTGCCTGACCCTTGACGCGAATATCGAGCGCAGCCGAACGCCTGCCACGAGCTCCACCACGCCGTCGGAGCGCGCAGTCACGATTGCCGCATCACTGCAACCGTCCGAAGTCGTGTGAGACGGCTGCTGTTGTCGCGGCGTGTTGAGTATGGATCCGTCCGACTCGCCGCAGCAACCTGGCGGGGCCGCGAAGGGAAACCCACCGCCTCAGAAGCCGCCGACCTGCGACGTGAAGCCGCGCCTCACCAAAGAGCAGCACGATGTTCTCGAGCAGCACTTCCAGGTGCAGCACAAGCCGAGCACGCTTGTCAAGAAGGACTTCGCGTCGAAGCTCGGCGTGCCGCTGGACAAGATCAATGTCAGTGCCGGTGCCAATCGCATGCGACCGTGTGCTAACTGGGTGGTAGAACTGGTTCCAGAACCGAAGGGCCAAGGTCAAGCAGGACCGCAAGAAAGTCGCAAACCAGCTGAACATGGCCCTGAATACGCAGTACGGCATGTACGGACATCCGCCCATGCCCGTCATGGCCGGACAGTATCCGCACCACCCGGAGCAGATCCAAATGCACATGACGATGAACCAGGAGTTCCATGGCCTGCCCGCTGACATCAGCCCCGCCAGTCTCCCCGTGCAAGGCGTGGAGGGGACGTCAGCCCTAGACTTGGCATCCCAGATCTCACTGCAGCAGTCATACGACATGCAGGCCCTCCGGTCCATCCCAGAGGCCAACCGGTCTGCCGCATACCCTCCGAATGCCGTCATGGACTCCTTCATGGCTGCAGCGAATGGTTCATACATGCACAATCCCAGCATGTCCCTGAACACGCAGGACGTAGACTTTCCGTACGACACCTCTGGGTTTGCCAACGAACTCTCCTTTTCCGTACCAACAGACATTTCTAACGATCTTGCGTCTTCAAACTCGACTTACACTGGATATGCAAATCTCGAGGGATCACCTTACGCTCTTACGGATATCGCGACCAACAACTCGATGCCACACGACGCACATCAAAGCACTGCCTCACTCTCAACGCAATCATCTCCATTCTCCGGCGTGCAGCCCAATGCAACGCCGCAATCATCTAATGGTCCCACGCCGTCATCTGTAGCATCGGTCGTGTCCGCTTACTCGGGCTGGACAGAAGATCCAAACGCTGGAACGCTCACAACCCAAGCCGAAGAGAGCGAAGATCAGTTTACCACGCCATATACCCTAAACGGGGCGTCGTCTTCGGAGCAGACTCTCCCATTTTGGGCTCAGTCGGGAACGAATCCAGCGTACAGCCATGGGTTCTATCAGCAAAGCAATGTCTCTTCGCAAGCCGTACTGTCCTCACCTGATCAGGATCTGGCGCGAAGACCTAGCGCTGTGCCCTCTGACTTCGATACTCCGCCCGTCTTCCATGATGACGTATTTGCGCGAAGAAACTCGTCAACAAGTAACTTAGCTGGCAACTTCGAGGCGATACAGATCCGGAATGGCACACCCGATGAGTTTAAGCAACCTGGACAGCCCACATCGATCGCTCAAAGGAGAAAGGGTCGACCCGTCACGCTGAACCCTGGGGCGATGAGGAGCGCATCGTATTCTGCGCCTATGCCTTCACCTGGAGGCAATAATGATCATGCTCTGCGTAGGATCCGTTCGAGTGGCATTCACAATGCAGGTCGTGTTCAAAAGTCCCAGCCAGGTTCAGCGCAGCGATCTCCGATGGTTGCCAATTTCTCAGAAGCTGCTGCGTCGCCGAAGTTCGCACGAACGTTCTCGTCCTCAAGTACGGCTACGATGGGACAAGGTGGCAGTCTTGCTCCACCCACCCCACTTACGCCGCAGGATATGGGTCTCTACTGGCAGAATAGCACAGTCATCCGGCCACATTCGGTGATGCCTGAGCACAACAGCCCGGAGAGCATGAACACCAACTGGTCTGCAGAACCACAGTCAGCCAGCGTCTTCGCAAAGAGTGTTTCACCGCCCACGACATCTTTGGATTTGCAGCAGATGACTCAAGCCCAATACAACGAAGCCATGTATCGAGACTCGCCTCCGCAATCAGCTCCTGCAACACAACAGAACTTCCCTCGCCCAGTCTACATGCAACACCCGCATATGCGACCAGGATTCCATTCAACGACAGATCTCACCATCGCCCAGCCGAAGCCTTCACATTTCCGGAGACCATCGCTACCCGATACCGCGCAACCCCAGATGGATGACACGAGCTTCTTTCACAACGGCAATCTCAACTACGAGGACTACAAAGACATATCGCTAACCAACATCGCCCACAACGTTCCGTTTGCGCCTCGACCTAGTCAGGCACCAGAGTTCCTTGTGCACGAATTCATACCGCCGCAAGGCAACGATAACCACAGCAACATGTACCGACGGTCGGCGGCGCCTGAAGCAAAGAACTATATCTTCGCCAATCAAGGCCCAAGGGACTTCAAGTCATAGCGAGACTTTCTCGGTCATCCGACGCCTTTGCCACGAAGCATGAATTTTGTCCTTTGCCCATCTTTCTAAGGTGCTGCACATACCCCATACATATCATCACCCTTATATTTAGCGGGGACTTCGGTCCTATATCTCTTTACGACTCACCCATTACTATCATGAATCATACCTACCGCCTCAGGATGTCAGGCGCCACATTCCTTTCACCCCATTGTCTCTTGTTTCACCCGGTTGCGATACACCTGGGATTTGGTTTACTATAATCATAATACGGCGCGCTGGTTCATACCACCATATATTTGCAGGGCGCAGGAGCGAAAATGGTAGCACTCTCAACGGCGTTGTTCCTTTGGATATACCGGTCTGGGCGGGACTTCTTCACGAAACGGCTTCTCAACGTACATTCTTGTCATTGGCGTCTTTTCATAATTGGTCCGAATGTCACAGCACAGTTGTCAGGTGCTTGGAAGTTAATGTCTCTACTTGCGTTTGCGTGGGTGGGTCGGGTGGAAGGCTCGACTGGCTGGGGAGCGTCTTGGCTCAATTAAAGATTGGCAGGACTTGTGTATGCACAATCTATTCCACGCGGCTGCGGTTTCGCGCCGTTTGTTCAAAGTCTTGACTTGTGCAATGCGTGGATGTCGTGATAGAGAATGCTCACTTGCGTGCGGCGAGTGCGATATGGCATGTGCTGATTGATGTCACAACAACGGCAACTTCCATCACCGTCATCGTCAAGTTCCACCGATCTGACCATCACGCATTCGCACAGTCAAGCTCCACGACCCGCGATGCAGCACTTTGCTTCCCCAGAACCTGGTCTAATCACACTCAAGCCATCCCGATCACATAAACCACCGTTCTAAGCCCCCAACGTCTCGGCTGTGTGGCTGGCTGTCACACCTGCAGCTTTGCTTTTTGGCTACCGGCGGGGCGATGTCAGACTCGCCTCCCGTCGAAGTTGATTTTGTAAACCTTGGCCTGAGCCGCCTCCATTCACAATACATCCATGCATTCAACTTCCTGTGACTGACTTCCGGAGTTGAGTACATGGCACTCGACATGTCCGCTTTTCCGACTTTGGAGCAAAGGAGGAAAAAGGGTCCTGTCGATACGCGACAGGGCTGATCGAAAGTCAATTCCGTCGTGGCGTCCGGGCCGGAAGGTTGTTTCTTTTGCGGGGACGGGATGTTTGGCCTCGGAGAAAAGGGGGGCGCCGCTCAGGAGGTGCACCGCCACATGAGGCCATGTTGAGTGAAGGAAATGCGCGAATGTGATTCTGATCCCGTGATGAGGTAGGTGTTGAGTGGTTGGAAGGCAATGACGTTGAGAATGAGCTGATTCGTCGCGCTTCCGTTATCTCTGTTGTACCTGGTCGACTTGTCAACATCAACTTCATCAAATCACGTGTAACACATTGCAAACTGCAACAATCGAAATCAGCCGGGGGCAGTCATCCAAGGTCTGGAAATCGACAGATTTCGGGGTTATGTAGTATAGACTAGCCTTCAGTTGTCCAGATACACCTCAGCTCTTGTTGGACAGCTTGCACGTGACGTCGCGCGCCTGCTCAGCCTCAGCCTTGTCGAGTTCAGGCTGAGGCATCTTGCTGCCTAAAACACACCTTCATCCTTCGGATCCTTACAGATATTCATGTCGAGCTCAATCTTGTTCTAATCCACCGAGGATTCCGCTACTTCTCTCTCCTCAAGTTTCAACCTAGCCTGGTTGCTGGCCTCTGCTCGTAGTCTGCGCGCAAGCATTCCTTCCAAGCTTCCGAGAGCCCATCACTCCTCTACTTCAACGTTGTTTACCAATGCTACGGACTACCTTGGTTCTTCTCGCAACGGCTCTGCATACGACCTCCAGAATTGGCAAGTGCCATACATCTGGAGTTCTTGAGGGCGCTTTGTTTAGCATCTTGGCGCTGCTCGTCAACACTCAACAACTATGTCGTCCGAAGCTCTGGAGACCTACATCTACGAACCGCTGAAGACCCTGCGTTGCATTCGCGTCATTGAGCTCTTGCCTGGAGGGCGAGACGCCCCTCTAGCATGTCGTCTCACCGAGCATGACAGCGCTGTTGACGTCGAATACGAAGCCCTTTCCTACGTCTGGGGCGAGCCGGTCTTCTCGGAGCGTATAGACGAAGTCTCAACCCGAACGGTCATATGTATTACCGAGAACCTAAGCTACGCGCTCCAAGCTCTTCGCTACCCGGATAGAAGTCGTTGCCTCTGGGTCGATGCTATCTGCATCAATCAAGCAGAGAATGAGGAGAAAGGCCACCAAGTGCAACACATGGGCCAGATTTACGAAAGAGCGCGCATGGTCGTCGTTTGGCTTGGGCGCGAGAGTGGCCAAGAAGCTTTCAAGCTGCTTCAGACGCTCGCTGAGCTGATTATATCAGAACCACAAGAGGAGCCAGAACGAGAACATTTGGAAAGCTTATTCTATGAATGCTTCAACTCTCTTGCGTTGAGCACGCTGCTTGCCAGTGAATGGTTCGAAAGGGTGTGGGTTGTCCAAGAGCTAGTTCTAGCAAAGGAAGTAGAGCTACATGCCGGCTACCACAACATAAGCTACCATTTATTCGAATGCGCCATCAATGGCCTTTGGAACCAGCATTTCCAGCACACAAATTCATCGAGACAGACTGTAACGGTGACGTTTTTGGACCATCTCGATCTCGTTGATGATCTTGTAATACATCGGGAAAAATGGCACAGAACGCACAAGTTATCGGTGCCCTTGTATGACAGCTGTTGGCTTTTCGGGGACGTGTCTCGGAAATGCAGCGACGAGCGAGACAGGATCTATGCGTTTCTTGGACTCGCCAGCGAAGAAACT
>TARA_R110002003_G_scaffold206_1_pt1 | contig 15474 bp, 17 predicted proteins | sample TARA_R110002003 | Tara Oceans TARA_R110002003 (sample SAMEA4396441) | marine metagenome | biome: Westerlies Biome; feature: [SRF] surface water layer (ENVO:00010504); material: water (ENVO:00002006), including particulate matter (ENVO:01000060) such as... | depth 5 m
AGGTAAACCGCGCATTGTCTTACATATTAAAGCAATAAAACAATGAGTGGCGCAGCTTGGAAGCCGCTAATAGTTCCACAGCCTGCCGCGTTTTCGCTGTTGCCTAATCGCTTGCCCGAGCCTCTTCCTGAGGAGAGTCCGGCTAGCTTATTTTACAGGTCAAGTGGATATAGCTTGACGAGCGGGGCACATCAATCGTTTACTTTGACACACCCGCACTCTCCTTGCGCATCTCTTTAGATATGGGAGAAAGTGGCCGCGTTTGCAAGGTTTGCGAGAATACAGATTTCGCCTTGGCGTTCGATCCGAGCAGATGGAAGCCTAACGGGCCAGACGGCAAACCGCTCAAGTATCTCGACGATCGTACTATTGAACATCACCCATCTATCGCATCTCTTCGGGCATCCGCCTTGCAAGGCTGCCCAGCATGTCTCTTCTTCATGGAAGTTCTCAAGCAGCCGCTGAGACTACAGGAGCCAGAACCTTGGGGCAGAGATGAAGCGATCGAATCCAAGAAAAGGAATAAGGCGGCGAAGAGGCGATTTGATGCTGCCAGGAGGCGTAAGGAAAAGCTGGTAATCAGTGCAATCAGAGACTGTCACAGCCGTCAAGACTTTGCTCCTCCACATGGTGCAGTATCGGGATTCGAGTACGGACCCAGAAATTCTTGGGCCTCTACCAGAGTTGGAGTGATTGGATCTGATTCTTCGCCGAAAAGCATCGGTCCTCGCAATCTGCTGAATCACACGGATACTGGTCTCTGTCGGGAGTGGTTAAAGCAATGCCAATCCGAACATCACGACTGTCCACCATTTTCCGAGTGCAACCTTCCGACTCGCCTCATCGATGTAGGAGAACCCAGAAATTATGCACAGCCTCGGCTGGTCGAAACTCGCGGTCAGAGGGGCGAGTACGTCACTCTCAGTCATTGCTGGGGTAGATCCAAACCGCCATCAACGACTAAAGCAAATCTCTCGAGCCGACTGTCATCCATGCCCTTGGGCTCAATGCCCAAAACATTCCGAGATGCGGTAAATATCGTTCGCGAGCTTGGTTATCGTTATATCTGGATCGACAGCTACTGTATCGTCCAAGATGACGACACGGATTGGCAACGCGAGTGCGCTTCCATGGCTGCGATTTACAGTAACTGCGTTGTCACCCTTGCGGCACCTTTTGCGAGTGACTGCCATGCGGGTTTCTCCCGTGGACTCCATCCCTTCCCAGCAGAAAGATGGTGTGACATACCAGTTCACTGGCCGGGCACGACAAACCCAGACCAACTTCGTGTCGTTCATCCTTACAAGGAGGACTATGGTCGAGTTGGTTGGGACGAGTCGCCCCTAGCAGAAAGAGCTTGGGTCCTACAGGAACATGTGCTATCCCCACGATGGCTTTATTTCGGCAAAGACAACCTCTACTTCGAATGTCACACCGCGCGATTTCATGAGCATCTTAGTGGGCCTATCATGCTATCCAAAATGGATATATTTTCCTATACTTCAAAAGATGTCTTGAGCTTCTCGACGCATGGAGACGGCCTCTCAAGATGGTATCGCATGATAGGTAAATATAGCAACATGTGCTTGACCTATGGAAGTGATCGTCTGCCGGCACTCTCAGGTATTGCATCGAGGTTTGCCACGAAGCTTGGCGACGAGTATATCGCCGGAATGTGGCGAAGGGACCTTGTATTTGGTTTGATCTTCAAAGTCGCGGATCCAGGCTCAGCATTTCGCTCTATGAACCCATCCTCCATTCCTGGACCCTCTTGGTCTTGGTACAGCTGCGACAGAAGGGTTCGACCACTCATTGGCTCTCACGACCGGTTTACCGTGAAATCTTCTCATGGCACTTATGATAGGGCGCTGTTTAATAGTTATAAATGCTTCGGTCCGTTGATAGAAGTCATTTCTCTGTCCGCAACACCACTTGGGACAAACAGCTTCGGAGCAGTGCGCGATGCCAAGCTCACAGTCATGGGAAGATTGCAAACTGTGTGGTACAGCGATGGTCACGTTCATTCGAATGAAGATGGCGGAGTGTTCGGTGAGCTCTCGCAGGACGTTGCTGGCACTTTTGAATGGGACAGAAGGACTAAAGTATTCATGTTGCCAATTGCGATATGTGGCGACTGGGTTGACGACTGGCTTCCCCGAAGCTTGTGGCATGCTCTAGCATTGACGGAAGTTTTGAGTGAGCCCAAAACATACCTCCGGATTGGATATATCCACGAGCTCAAAAATGAGCGTCATATAGCTGTCGACCCTGAACACCCGTCGAGGTGGAAAGTCTGGAATTGTCTATTTACCCCTGAGTTGCAACAACTCCATTTAGTATAAGATTGATGGTTGAGTTATGGGCATAATATCGTTCGTTTACTTCAATTGTACCCTACCTTAATTTGCAAGAATACATTAATAGGACGACGCTAATAGTCCCACAACAATCTCTAAGCACGTCGGAGGGAGCAGGATCACGAAGATCATATTCGACACTCTACTGTTTCCGGGTCCACACCTTATTGCTTAAATGTATTTCCGCAAAGAAAGTGAATTCGCAAAGTAGATCAGCCTGAGGTTCGGCTTGATTTTAACGACGCTTGAAAACAAGGCACTCCTGACGCGGAACACCTGACATTGTGTCTAAAGCATGGATCGGCACCGACCTAGTCACCCAACTCTCACTGAAGGAAAGGGGTTTTCCCTCCTAGCGCTACTGAAGCGCTGGGATTCTGGCACCAGTGCACACATTGTGTCACAACACTGACTTTGAATGTGCCTTGACGATGTCAGCGCGGCGCCTGCAAGAGATTTACCTGGCTCAAGGCGAAATCTGCTTTCACATTCTACCTTGATACACTTCTCTACCTTTTTTCCACTTTCATTCGGCCCTGGAAACACCACTTATCCACCTCAACCTCCGAAAGGGCAACTCACACAGGATTGCCCACAAACCGATGTCGTTCGTCTCTAACATGCTCCAGTTCCTCTCATTGAATCACGAATCCAAAGCCGACATCATTGGCCTCCACCTTACCGAGGCCAACATTCGCTCGCTCCTCACAAACACAGCCACCCTCCTCAACATACTCACAAAGCAACTTCACGACATCCAGGCTCTCTACTACACCGACTCTGCCTTCATAAGCAAGCTAAAACCCATCCAAGAGCGCCAACTCTGCTTCCAAAACACGATGAAGCTGCTCATCGAAGCTACGCGTCTCTCGTCTGAGCCATGGCTCCAGGAACTCAACGATGGCCAGCAAGCAATTGTGCGTAAGGTCAAGTTGTGCAATCGCATGTCTATGCCTCAAAACATCGGCATCAAAGCCGCTGCGCTGCGATACTTGCCCCTCATCGCTCACTCCTACCGCTTCATTATGCCAAATCTGCAGAAGTTGCAGAAAGAACTCGAGACTGGGTTGGCTGACAAGGCATTATGGGCAAGCAAACATCGCCGTGTCGGAAAGGGAGGCTACACGCCGAAGCCGAGTCCCAAAGGCAACTCGGTGTACTTTTTCAAGGATGTGAAGGCGCGATGGATCCCGGCTGTGGGGGAGACGGGGGAAGAAGGAAAGTTTGCGGACTTCACGGTGCCGTTGACGAATGGGAAGAAGAACACCGCGGGGAAGTTGAAGGCGAGACAGAATTTGCAAAAGAAGCGGTTTGATGGACGGGGCAATCATGGAGAAGTCGAAAGCGGAGGTGGGACTGAGGATGGTGAAGCTGGAGGGGAGTTTGTGATGGGGGTTGCGCCTATGCCGTTATGAAGCGCGGGAACGCTGACTTGAGTCTGAATGGAAGAATGGAAGACACCGAGTACTAGAGAAGAATGGCTCATATTACGACAGTCTGGTTCGTACAGTCAATGGAACCAAAAGACACGCAAAAATAATCCAGAACGTGCCACATGAAGATCTCGCATCTCCCACAGTGTACTTCAACATGTATATTCTATCCTTCCCTCACAACCCTACCCCCAACATTCCCTATTCCCCATTCCCTCAAGGATTGCACTGGAACTTACACCTACTTTCCCTCGTCCTCCACACCCTCCCATCCCCATTATCCCAGTCACCCCAGCCCGTCTTTGTACACGCAGGTCCATCATTATCATTCCACGTGACCAACTTCATCACACTGCTCTCATAGCTAAAGTCCACCCACTCGTCCGCCTGCTCGCCACTAGCACCCTCCATCCAGTACCTATTGCGCACGCTCAGTTCGTTTCCTCAGACGACGATCAAAGCTAGTAACTACGCAGCCACTTACATGCTGAACCAGTCCTCGTCGCCTCTGGGTCCGCTGTTCTTTTGCACATTGACCACGTGGATGCCGAGGGGTTGGTAGAAGCGTCGCGCGCTGGTGATCGGGGCGCCCGAACCATATCTGTGCCCGTCGGTAGTGTCAGTCGCTTTCGAAGGAAGGCAAGGAAAACGGGGGCCGCGCACGTGAGGTCCTTGATTCTGCCGCGGCCGTCGTAGAATGTGGGCTGGCACCAGATGTGGCGGCGCAAGTCGCTGTCGTCGGGGGGAGGGGTTTCTTCCCAGAGCTGGGCGACGACGTGGCACCACTTGCTTTTGTGGGCGGTGTTGATGTTGGCGTGAGAGAGTGGGGTGCTGTCTGGATCAGTTGCATGTGTTGGGGTGAGTGAGATGAGAACGGCAAGCACGGAAGCTGCGAGGATGTATTTCATGACGGCGAAGCTGGAGTATATGGACGAGTCAGGCGCTTGAGAGTCGTGGTTCTTGAGGAGAAGTATGAGCAGGGAGAGGTTGAAGTGCATTGGAGAGATCGAGGTCGTAATGAAGCTGAGCGGCGCTTGAGTGTCATCCAGCCATTGGTCCCGAATGGCAATCAGAGTAACGTGTGATCCGCCGTCACAGTCAACAAAAGTAGCAAACATGCTGTGCGTACCCCAATTGATCACCTAGTCGTTGAAGTCGGCGTTGTCCATGATTGATCAATTGCAAGCATTTGCCAATAGGGCGACTCGTTAACTCAATGGTAGCAATACAAGCCCGTTGGAATATTACCTGTGCCTGACATCCCCATCATTATAAATCCAGATCGACATATGGCACCTGAAATCTCAACTACAGAAAACTATCCAAGGTTGAGTGAAAGTTATCGTGACAGAACATTACGCGGGGAAAACAATTGGAGATGACTGTGCCTAGGCTGCAATACCGCCAGCCTTGCCCATTGTGACTTCGGGATGAAGCGTGATGTCCTTGCTGTACTGAATAGGCTTGGCAGGATCACTGGGTATGCGCGCTGCGTTGCTAACGACTTGGAACGTGAACGCGCCAAGGGACGATTGCGGAAGTTGTTCACGGTCCTAGCTGTGTCAGCATTGCTCGGTCTCTTACGTGAGTCTATGTAGACTTACCGAAAAGACCTTCCAAGTCAACTTGTCTTTCAGAAACGGCACGACATCGCCAGAGTCCAGACTTGCGAGCTTTCCAGCTGCGATGCAGTCGATTAGATTGGCGGTCAGGCTGATGCGGCCTTGGTATGGTCTCTCGGAAGTGGACGCCCGCTTGTTGTTGCTGCCATGGCCGTGGCTCGAGGGCATCAGCTTCGTCCAGGTGCCCACGTCAACTGGGTCATCCGACGAGAAGTCTCCGACAAGCGAGAAGCGCACTACAAACGTTGGAGGGAGACCACTAGTTAGAGCGGTTGTATCGATCGCCCAGTCTGTGAAGGCACCATCCGTTGCTGACAAAGGCGCGCCGCCGGCCGTTGCAATGTTGGTGGTGAGCATGGCTCGTGTGCTGGAGCCGTATAATGTCGCGATAGCTTTGGAGACCTCATCTTGATAGTCTTCCTCAGACTGACCACTAATTTTCATTGTCTCGGGGTATGCGTAGCCGAGCGTTGTGGTGTTGCGGGCATCGCTTGTCGTCCAAAAGCTGCCAGAGCTCTTGCGGAACGGCAACAGCAATGTCTTTTCGTCCACCGTGGTCCCCTCCTCCAACCACACGTTGCCGTTGCTTCCGATATTCGTTGGCGCAAATACGCGGTCGGGGTGTCTGGCTTGGTACATGGCATAAAGTCGGTCGACATTCCTGGTTGCATTCAGCATCGTGTCAGGGGACAGCATGCCGAGACTTACGTGTGATGTAGCATGAAGACTGGCTCAAATGCTGAATAGTCCAATGGCCACATGTGTCCGCTGAAGGAAGTGTCATCCCAGCCACCGCCGATGATACCATGCACCCAGCCGTGTGCCTGCTCTAATTGATTGGCGAAACCATTCATGGTATCCTCTCGATATGCCCGGTCCACCTGGTCAAGTAAAGCGCGCTTCTGAACCTCATATGTGCTGGCCATTCGGGCTTGATCCGATGTGGAGTTTTGCGCGTCGGACGTGGGCCAACGTTGGGTGCTCTTAAGGTATATCCACTAGATGACAGGTCAGCATTTCCACATGCTAGGATAACCTACTTACCTTGGAATCGAAGTCATCGGGAATGACGGGGTGAAAGTAGTAGGCGTAAAGAGGGTTCCATATAGCTGCTTCAGATCCGTTCGGTCTGGTGACGCCGATGTACTCCCATGTGAAGAAGTCCGGCACGCCGCCACTGACATCCTTAGCCCAATCCCAATAAGGCATTCTGAACTCATTCGCAGCAGTTTTGTATTGTTTGAGTCGATCCTCCGAAGCACCTGCTGCAAGCCATTGTATTTCCTTATACAGTTGTTCCTGATACGAGGTTAGCACCAGATGGCAAGCCGTGCAGGCCTAATCTGACCTCATAAAGCGCAAGATATGGTCTATGCCATCCAAGGAACAGGATGTTACCGTGCGGGCAGTACCCTGAAGTGCCGATCTTGTGGTCTAAGCCAGGGACATCTCCCCACGTCTTGAAGGGCCGGCCGTGAATGCCTGGCGATGCAACGTCAGCGCACGCGACATCGGCACACAGAGTCGATCTTACTTGCGAGTCCGTAGTATGAGAGTGGTCCACTTTGGTCCTGCCACTGGAGGCGGTCGAGCGCAAGCAAGTAAAGATTCCACTGGTCTGGATAGTTCTCTTTGAGGTCGCGAACTTCGCGACGCACCGGCACATTGCCTGAATGCTCTTAGATTTGTGCGACTGTAGAAAGGGAATGTCGTGTCTACCATTTGCATATCGCCAGGCGATCCCAGAAACCACACTCACATTAGACTGGCGTTGGATCAATGTTCGATGTGGCTCGACAGATGTACAGAGGACAATTGAAGCGATAAATAATAGCAAAAGTTTTGAAAAGGACCAAGGTTTTGGCATATTCAGCGAGGTTTGTGTCAACCAACTGCGTATCTGGTCAGAACGAGCGGAGAAAAAATATATTATCGGATCCGTTGCTGCTGCGAACCAGCTTCGGCGTTGGGTGCCTGCATAATGCATGAACACCGTTGGCTGTTTGCCTTCTGCCCCGCAAGTGAACGTTGGTACACTTGTAGGGCCCGCAGCAAGTGTGACTCGGGATCGAGCTAAGCAAATATTTCCACCGTCATGCAGGAAACGAACAGTCACGGGCGTTTTGCAAAATCTCCGACAATCGGGAGGTGTTGTCTGTCCGAACAAGACCTGCTGGCATTACTTAGACGTACCTCGAGATCTGCACTGCGATGCGACAGCAAATAAGCTCTTCAATAACCTGGCGCAGTACTGGGAAGCGAAGGGTGGTCGGTTAGCGAGTGCACTTATTGGCAATAAGGTTTGCAAGACTTGACATTGGTCCGCGACTTCATCAGTAATTGTCTTGAACTCGAGACGGTAACTTACTTAAATGAGCGCTCAGGGTAATCCTACATCTGAGATCAACAGCGCAGAGGCGTCGGTGAACTTAGTTTAGGGGTGGGGTCTAGCTGACGTGTAAAGGTCGCCTTGCCCAAATAGAGCCATTTCCTGCCTTCCTTAGCAAGCCACTCACTCGCGATGCACAAGTGCTCGTAGCCCCAATCTCTTTGCGAAAAGCGCTAATGTGTGAAACATTGGCAGAGGGTGGCTATTGGAAGCGCTGCGGTCATGCGAGCGATGCGATAGTGCGAGGCTGATGGACATTCGCGTCCCACGAGTCTGATCGCGACGACGACTGGCGCCCACAATAGATGCAACAGGTAGCCGTTTAAGCCTGGCCGCGACAGCGTTTGTGATCGGTGATAGCCGACATTTGCCGTAAGTGCAGTCGCACGAAGCGTGGAAGTATAGGCGTATGCGCGTCTGAAACCAGACCTGCATACTTGAGTAACACTGATCGGGATAAAACAATAAAACTCGCACACGACCTGAGGACATGCGATCAGACTATTTCTCCGCGAACATCTCTTCGCCACTCAGACGAGGGAATTCGTCGTTCCCTTCAAGTCGTAACCTGCGGTGGCGCTCCTGGGCGTGTCAATCACACGGCGCGACGGGAGGACCAACTATTGGAAGTGCTACACGCTGCGCCATAACCTAAAAACCAATTGACAGGTATAGAGATTGGGGATGAACACTAACAGATGATACCTGTGACTATGCAGCTAACCGCTCCGAACAGCCTTATGCGCTTGTGAAACCGAAATACCACCTCCGATAGCCAGCTGTTCCATCATGTCGTAAGTCGTCGCAGTCGTGTAACCATGGACCTCGTGGGAACTCCTGATCGTTCCACTGGTTCAGCTCCTCACCGCTTTATATGTCATTGTAGCCCAAAAATCGCTTGTCGAGCTTTTTATCGGCTATCGCCCAAGCCCAAGCACGACCAGCCTCACCGCACCAAAGCGCTGACGGATCGTCAGACTTCTCCAGCACACCATCTTTGGCCATAGACTTGATCTCGTGGCCGGTGGTATAAGTCAGAAAATGCTCAAACTGTTTCCCGTCAAGAGCCAGTGCATTGCCGGAAATGCCGTGGCACAAACAAGGCTCTTTGGTCAAGAGACCTCGTTCCCATATGCATTCGCGGGCCTTGAGAATCACTCGATCAATGCGTTCGTGAAGTCCAGGGAAGTATGGCCGAATCGATAAAAGCGACGACACAACACCGGGTGCACCATGGCAGAAGTGCACGAGTCTGTCGCGACCCGGTGGGAGTGACGATGGAAAGTTGCCGCTCTCGTATTGGTAGCTCAGCAGGGCTCCCAGCTCAGCCTCAAGCTTCGGTGCCCACAATGGATCGGTGAGGACAATTTGTGTGATGATGCCAATCGCGCCATGGACCGCTCCAACGTAAGCCTTGCCATGCCACTTCCAGGGTCGTGGGCTAGCCATGATGTTGTCAATGACCTCGTCAGCAGTATCTTCGAGCAGGTTTATGATGTCTTTGTTGTCGGTGAAGGCACCTCGAACAAGGCGAAGGAGGTACAAATAACCAGCTCGACCATACAGCCACTCGTTGTTGGTTTCTGGCTCGAGCATGACTGCCGCGTGATCGCAGAGCTCCTTCACCGTGTCGGGGTCCTGCGCCGTTACGGCGTACAGCGCGAGCAGCGACATAATGTCATTCGAGACACCACATTTGCTCGGCGTTGGTGCAGGGAAGTCTTTGATGTGCGTCTGAGCCTGCTCGATGTATGCCGCTGACCATGTGTTCAACGGGTAGTCGTCCAGCTTCAGATCAGGATAGAGCTTGTGGAGCGCGTAGAACAAAAACGCCACAGAGATGGGTCCATAGTAGAGACCGCCTCCAGGAGGTATGTGGTGTGGCGGATACTCGGTGATGAGTCGGTCCAGCGATGACAGCAGTTGTTTGTGAGGGTCTCGTCTTGCTAGCGGGGCATCATTCCGGAAGTAGCGGGGTATCGACATGTGCGCCTTGTCGTCCGCAGGACCAGCTTGCTTGACAGTCTCGTCCGACATACTTGTGACCGTAGTAGTGCGGACGGTGGTTAATAGCTTGTGGGCAATAATCTCCGAGGTTTGCGAGGGTGTGCGAATGAGGAAGAGTCGAAAATCTCGCAGACCGCAAAATGACGTCAGCGAAGTCGTGGCAGCCTCAAACACTGCCCAACCTGGTTTAAGATCGAGGTGTTTCAAAGGACGACTACGCTAGGTGAGTGAGAGGTAGAAAGCCAAGCGCTGGCATAAAAAGAAAGGAGATTAGGCAGATGATGCAGCGAGGCCAGCGGCGTCGTCATTGGTGGGTTTACTGCGCTAGCTCAGCCTTGTCGCTGCCCTCACTTTTAGCATTACTATGGTATCGTTTACGTATCGGCCGTTCTCCTATGCAGCATCGTACTAACTTCGCAAATATACAAGAGGCATCAGTCGCTTCTTCAGCGCGTCTTTCTCTGAACAAAAAATTTGCCGACCTACTCAATCTTCTCCTACGTCCATATACAATCCTCATGTGGTTGATGCGACGACCTATCAGAAGCGACTTGCCACAGGCTCCGCTGGGAGTTCCGCGAAGCATCGAGAGGCGATCCTTGCATGCTCTCTTCCTGGCCCAATCTCGCTGCTGTCAAGTTGCTGGATTTCGTTCCAGGATCTCAAGTACGCCTTGACGGACTTTGGATGTTCCGACATGTCGCTGTGGGTGTTGTATGGCGAGACGTATATCGGCGCTTGGTATATGCTCTTGTTTCTCCGTCTTTTGAGACAGACGAATAAGATGACACCCACAACGATGAGCATAATGCCGCCAACAGCTGCACCAGCAATTACGGCTGATGGTATGCTTCGGCCACTTGCTCGACTAGGTGCGTTGATAGACGTACTGGAGGGCGACGGGTGCACTGTCACATACGCTGTGGAACGAGGCGAATCGCTACTGTTTGGCAATGCTGCCGCAGACGAAGGGCTGGATGATATAGTTGATGCTGGCAGTATCCTGAATGAGACGTCGGATGCTGTTGGTGTTACTGTAGCCACTGCAGTTGTTGTGGTAGGTGTCGCAGAGTCTAAAGTCCAAATCAGTCGGTATCCTTGATGATGAACGAAGCTTGCTGGTAAACCCACCTCGGCCTGGTGTGCGATCTTTCTCTTTCGGACAGCTACCGCCTGGGACGCAAGGATCTGACATGCAGCAACCTGAGAATCCTCCCATCTCCCGTGAACACACATAGAAGTTTCCGCCGAGTGGGCACTCCCCATTCTGTCGCTGCTCGTGAAAGGGCATGCCGGTCAATCGGGTATCTTGAACAAAACTTTAGAGAGATGCAGATGAAATGCAAGAGGGCCTCTCGGAAGTTGTAGCAGCCTTGCCATGCGTTTGTGACAAACAAACATCTTCGCAAAGCGGCTGTGTATTTGTGAGGCAAACTGGGGATTTGCGGACAATGCAACGCACAAAGGATGCCCCTTTACGTGGCGTTAGGACAGGAAGCTCATCCTCGTCTGCTCAGCCTCGAGGTCAAAGACAGGTGATGACACCATAACATCGCGCCAAACAGCCCGAAATAGGGTTCGCTTTGCTGTATTCGATTGAGAGTGATCTAACGTTGGTCGTGGCGATGGTCAAAACCATGACGCCATAGGGAAGTTGGGTTTATTGGGCTTAGTAAGCTCCAACGCGCGACTTCCGTGTCGCGTGTCGTCTGTCCCTTCCATGCCACACAACACGCACGCCTCCTGGGCTACTCATGATCGCGATCAACCAGCCAGCCTTTCAGATCACAACACTATCGTTTGCAGCCTCAGTTGAACATTGCACGTGCAAGAATGAGACATGCGCAGCTTTAAGACGATGACCGCAGCATGTGGCATTTCACGGCCACGCCGCAGTCCAGATGTGCAAACAGCGACTAGTGGATTGATGTAAAAGATTTTTGCTGGAAATACAACACCTACAACCCGTTTGGATACTCATGCAATCCTATACACAAGCTTCTCCGCACTCACAGGCCTCATCCACTCCTCTGGCCGCTTGGCCTGTCTGTCAGTCACACTCCCAGCGCCGAGCAACTGAAAGCCGTCCTCGACTACCTTCCCCAACCCACCAGGCATCAGACGAATCGGTGTTGGCTTCAGGTCTGACCCCAAAGCCGTCTCCAGCCACCTGTAGAAGGCAACCGCGAAGGCTCGGGCAGCAGGCGACTTGCTGACGGTGAAGCCTTGATACTGCACTTCTTCGCCCAGTCCCTCCCACACAGCACCATATACTGGTTCGATAGCGATGTTGTCCGCTTTCCAGGCACCAGCTGCACGTGATCGCACGATGGCCATCTTGCCATTCTTTGCGAGAGTGGACGCAACGCGTTCAACCGAGCTGCCTTCAGAAAGCCCATCGTACGCGTAGTGCATACCCATCCCGCCTGAGTTCTTGGCGATCTGTTCCGGCCAATCTTCGTCCCGGTAGCTCACGAGGTAGTCGTATGCATATGGTTCAGCCTTCAGCAACTCCCATCGCGCTTTGCTGGCCGTTCCATAGAGCTTGATCTGCTTTCCCTGGGTTTTCGCGCTCAGCCGTGCCAATTGAGCCGCATACAAGCCGACCGATGTCGATGCGCCATAGACGAACACATTGATGGTTTCAGGGCCGGTGGCTTCCTTTGTGTCGCTTTGTCGCCATTCAGGGTTCTCTTTGAGCACAGCCTCGCGGTCGAAGTCAAAGGGTGCTTTCAATCCCAAGCGATACCAAATCCCTTGTGCGGCCGTCAGAGCGACAAGGCTTACACTGGCCGCTTCATCGACGGATACGGATTCTGGTACGCGCCACACAAGGTCAAATGGGACGGTCAAGTATTCCGCAAATGCGCCGGGCCGGTCGTTGACGCTACATGCACCCTGCAGGAACCCCGCGACTCGAACGCCGGTCACAAGTCCGGCGCTCTTCGGTACGTTGGACCCAATCTCTACCACTTGGCCTACAAAGTCGCTGCCGACGGTTCTTCCCGTGCTGCCGAGTGGTTTGGCGACGTAGAGCGGATCGATGGGGTTCAAGGCGATGCTTTCGACTCGCACAAGCAGCTCATTGGCTGCAGGCCGAGGGGCGTTAACATCCTGCACATTTGCCGTGCGCTCTTGCGCATCGAGGATCAGAGCTTTCATGTTGATTGACGAGTATGTGTGGATTGTCAAGTGCGTATTCTTGTGTCAAATACACTTGCTTATGCTGGGACCTTATACTGCTACTTCATACCAGGATTACTCAGCGCACGATTGCTCAGCCTGCTACACGACACGCCCTCCGAGCATTGTCCGGTTGGTCGGATAGTTCCGCCTCTTCGACCTCAGCAGCCCTCTCCATTGGGCCTTGTATCGCTGTTGACAGTGAGCTCAGAGTCACCATAACCTTGCTGCTACACTACGTGTCAGGTCAGCATGTCAGATATACCCGTGTTGGGCACAGTTCATGAAAACTCATCTGTAGACGGCAGACACGCGTTTAGTCTACCAGAGTGCTCGGAGCAATGTTGCGTACTCAGCAAGAGACTGTCGCACCATAACGTTACTGACCAAACTGATATGTGCCGTACCGTAGGAAGGTAGGGCAATTGCCTCAATTAGGAAGCTGATCTGTAATTGAAGCGTATGCTCAACAAGCACTGTACACACCCGGCGACCACGTTGACAGCGACGCCACCGGCCCTGGTAAGACGCCTGGCGTAAGCGGGGAGAACAATCTAAATGATCCATCTCCGAATTTTGCAAGGGAAAGATTCGACGCAGCCAAAAATCGTGTTGTTGCAGGCCGAGACTGAATGCACGGTAACTCACTGGCGCGCAAAGCCGGATGTCGGGACGAAGAAACGCGTAACTTAGGATACGAGTTCGACGAGACTGGCGCGTCCAGGACCGCTTGAGGACATCCTGAGTATCGCATCATCCTCCGAGGCGCGTCCTAGAGCATGCGAATCTGCGCTCAAGCCAGCATATATTCGTTGTATTCCAACACATCCTACTTTACATCTACCCCTTCCTCCTCCTCCTCTTGCCATCCACACTCCGAACCTTCTCGTCAAACACGGGACTGAAACTATGATAGTACTCGTCCTTCTCTTTCACGTCCGTAAGAAACAGCCAATCCGCCGTCTCCTCCACCTGCTCGACCACGAAATCCAAGACCTGCTTGCTGAGATTCGGCAACGAATGCAGTATGACGGCGAGCTTCGAGCGGCGGAGCTTGTGCGATTGGAGCGGGTCTAATGTGTCCTTGTCGAGCCATTTGTCAAAGGTTTCTTCGAAGACGACGGTGAGGTCGGTGAGGTTGAGGTAGGAGTCTTGGTAGACGGCTGCGGAGTTGAGGATTGAGGTTGGGAGCAGGCCTGGATTGTGTGCTGCGACGCATTAGCCAAAGCGCAGCTATCCAAATCTTCGCCCTCGACATTTCGCACCGTCGTCATCAGAGTTGGCGATTACATACCGATGAAACGATCCTTGAACGTTGTCCCGTTTCGCACTGCTTGGCTCGCAGTCTTGAGGTACGCATACTCTTCAGCGTCGTACGTGCTCGGTGTCTCATCCAGGAAAATGCCATCAACCCTCATCTTTGTGTTATTTGTTACCCGCGGCCACTTTGCGTACACGTCGATCTCAGCCAGTACATCCTCGATGGCCTTGTCGGCGTAGTGTGTTGCCACATAGCCTAGGGTGCGGATGTTCGGATATTCTCGCAATTTCGGTATCTCGTTGAGGTAGACTTGATCGGGTAGACTGCCCATACATGGACCCGAGCAAGGGTTGAGAATGACGGTGAAGTCGACATCACGATGAGCCGTCGCACTATCGAGAAGTCAGTAGTCTTTCCTTGTCGTGTATCTGCCTTGGCTTACGCTGCGTATAGTGGATCCCAGGCACCCAAAGACGGGTAGATGTATAATGGTAACAATATTGACATTTTGCAACTGTTTCAATGGCGTGGGGAGGAACAGGGCGTCGCCTTGTGGATGTGCTGCGTACCCAGGCCTTCAAAAGGAGCCTCGAATCCACGCCTGCGGTCTACACGCGGTCTACGGGCTCGGCAGATCTTGTACCTGGAAATCATGACGGGCATGACCGTGAACAAACCCTGCGACCACGTCGAATATATGATCGGGCCTATGGCACTGGTGGATCTTCGACCATGGCTTGCGCGGCGTGCACTATTTTCGTACTATATGTGCTGCGTTTCGGACTGGACACGATTCTCTTCTGGTGAGTCCAGTGTTCGATGCGGCTTCCAGATTGCAGGCCGGGGTGCCAGAATAGCCGGATATACGAGGTTACGACCACCACGGCTGATAAGGAGATGAATAGTCGAGGACCGCGTGCGAATGAGAGCTATGTCGCCTTAGTTACGTCGCCCAGCCCTAAAGTTTAGGTCCTAGGACGAGACTAGCATGCGCGTGGAGTAACGAGGTGTGGTAGCGAGCAAAGTGTACCTTGAGCCTTGTTGCCTCTCACACCTGGGACGACGTTGCTAACTGGCTGGTGAACGTGTCGAGATGGACACCAAGGAATATAAGCCAATCACCACGATCGAAATCATGTCTAGTCGCTCGGGCAATTGTAATTGTGCCTGCAATCCCGAAAGCCTTAAGATTGCGCTCCACGATGGGAGCCAAGATGCAGAC
>TARA_R110002003_G_scaffold1720_4_pt1 | contig 15434 bp, 16 predicted proteins | sample TARA_R110002003 | Tara Oceans TARA_R110002003 (sample SAMEA4396441) | marine metagenome | biome: Westerlies Biome; feature: [SRF] surface water layer (ENVO:00010504); material: water (ENVO:00002006), including particulate matter (ENVO:01000060) such as... | depth 5 m
TGCGAACATCTATCTCACCGGCCCGCCTGCCTTCCACGAGGATAATTGGACCCGTGTCCGGCTTTCTTCTCCCACTGGATCGAACACAACTCATGCATCCATTGATATGCACGTTTCGTGCCGTACCACGCGGTGCAATCTCCCAAATGTCGATCCAGACACAGGCGAAGCAGATCGCAATGAGCCAGCGACAACGTTGCGGAAGTACAGAGTGATTGACGAAGGCAGCAAAAGTGCGTGCTTGGGTATGATGGTAACTCCATTGACTGAAGGAGAGATTAGGGTGGGCGATAATGTTGAGGTCTTGGAAACCGGAAAGCATTTCTTTTTGGGTGGAGAAGGCAGAAAAGTACTAGGTTAGCAACGACGAGGTGGATAAGGTGATTTGGTTCGTGCTTCGGCAAACTCCGAACGTAAGAGCAGTAGAATGGCATCGCATCACTGATGCAACAGACTCGGTCGAGCATAATTGACAGCCTTGAAGCCGGGACGTCATACAAGGACAAGAAATCCTTCCATTTTGGCCGCATTCTGTCTGTCTGTGCATGTGTTCTTGAATTGCGGACATCCGCACATTTTGTAGTCACTGTAACACTTCTGCGGAACTCCGCACATTCGCCATCCAGCTGAGGGAACACTAGTCATATCAAGCCCACTCCACATTCTGACATGCCAGGTCAGACCTGACGATGGGAACATCAGAAACAGAGGAACAAGCTCAAAGCTCTCGTGTTCACGGTACAAATCCTGCTCCGAGTGCTAGGTTCCTTGGCCAGGGATTTACTGCTTTGGGTAATGTCAGGTTTGCATGACTGTTGACCGGACGCAAGATTAGCTCCCTCGGCACGACTCGGTGACGTACTCGCACCTCAAAACCGGAGATAAGATGGAAGCTGGATATCCAAGGAATGGCGCGTACAAGTATAAAGACATTCGATGCTTGCGAGGAGGTAAAGCGATTGTGTACGAATCAGCACCTCGGTACCCCACTTCCAAGACGTCCATACATAATTTAGGCACACCACAGACCATAACATACCACGACTGCCTAGATACCAACACAAATTTCTTAGATCATCCCATTGTCCTGTCTCAAACTCGATCATGGCGCCCACACTCGTCCTCGTCCCCGGCTCCTTCGGCACAAGCGAAATGTACGACCCAGTCGTCCTTCCCTTGCGAGAAAAAGGATACACAATTCATGGACTAGATCCACCGTGCTACCCCAAGAACCACAAGAAGGGCGTCCCTCCCCCAACTATGTATGATGATGCGAAGTTTATTAATGAGTTTGTGGAGGGATTGGCAGACAAGGGCGAGGAAGTTGTGGTTTTAGCACATAGTTATGGAGGTGAGTTGGGAACGACTTGAAAAGCTCGGATGACCCGTGCAGAAGTCTCTGTTGATGGCGGAAGATGGTGTTAATGGGTAGCAGGTATACCAGCTACTGAGAGTCTCAAAGGCATTACCAAGACTGAAAGAGCTGCGCAAGGCAAAAAGGGAGGTGTGGTTCATATGGCCTACCTCACCGCGCTAGCTCCTAGAGTCGGCGAGAATTTGGCATCAAGTATCAAGGGGGGTGCGCCGCCGATGGAAGTCGATGAGGTCTGTCTTGTTCGCATCGAAAGACTCGAAGAAACATTAGTGTTGATACCGAAGTAGGACGGCTGGCTCCGCCACACTTCACCTCCCGACACCGCAGCACTATGCTTCAACGGCCTCAGCCCCGAAGAAGGCACTAAGCTCGCCACAGAATTTGGCCAGCATTCAGCTCCCTGTTTCGCTGACGCGTTGACCCATCCTGGTTATCGTGACGTCCTTGTGAGTTGGTTTTTCTGCGAAGACGACCTGTGCGTTACGCCAGAGGTGCAGCAGGTAAGACATCGAAAATCTTGCATTTGAGTGCAATGGTGCTAATGGAGATAGACTGCAATTGATACTATTGAAGAGTCCTGGAATGGTACGGAGAGGGAGGGGAAGAAGGTCGATGTTACAAGGGAGAAATGCGATCACATTCCGATTTTTAGTGCGAGAGAGGCAACGGAAAGATGGATCGAGGGGTTGTTTGCAAAAGGTAAGATGCTTCGTGGCTTGATACTTTCGATCACTCGCTAATGGGTGTGTAGTGTGAGTGCGCTTCAGACATAAGAATGATGATTTGGCGACTTCGTTGGACATTACTAGGTCTAGCGAAAAGTCGTGATCCCTCTTCGTATTGTATCAGATGCACTTGAACGCGTACCTTCCTTTGCCTTGCAATAACAGCTTACCTGTACGCGATAACGTATCGCAGATAAATTCAGATACTTATAGCATTTGTTTGATCCTTGTGCGACAGCTTAAGACCTCGCAGGGTATCTTCGATCGATCACGAACAATTGTTGCACCAGTTGATAACATACGTCGATGGCGAATCAGCGAATTTCACCGCCCTTGTAGACGCAGCTAAACCTGGTTCTGCTTTTCGCGCGGTGACCTCGCCGCGGGCGAAGCCAGGGCTTGGTCGACCTGGAGGGATACCGAGCTCTTTTAAGGTTTCTTGGACACAGGCTTCGAAGCTGGGATCTACCGAGTACTTCATTGTGGAGAAGGTGATTTCTGGGAATTTTCGTGAAAGATGATCGATGTTGGTAGTGTTAGTGCATAGAAAAGTATGTAGTGGGCGGGAGTGAGATGAGGGAGAGACCACAGGAGGATGTGGTCGAGACCGAAGGCGCTGATGGATCTCCTGTCTTGTTTCAAAGACGTGCGGGGCAGACTTAAGTATATCTAGCTTAGCGGCGTATATTTTCTAAAAGATCTGATACGCTCCTTCGGCATTCGTTTGTTGTGGTGCTATGGATTTGATGTGTGGTGCTGAGAAGCATTAGTCACCGATTGAATTACACCACATGCGAGGCTAGGCTTCACCGCGAGAATAGTATGTGCGACGTGAGCAATAGTGTTCATTCAGAATACTAATCACTGCAGTCGATGGAGCTCCTATGAAATAGCAACAAGGGCAAACGCTAGGCGTAGTCTGCTTCATCGCGTCTAATTCAAATACAACGAAGAATAGGTGATGATTATTTTCAGTGATACTTATTCTTCTCGGCCTGTGCATCATTCTCAAGGAAGACTTCAATCTGGTTGTTCATCTTCGGGCCTATATCTTCGAGGAAGAAGCAAGCGAAGATAGCGAGTCCACCGAATCCAAGCGAGGCGAATGCCACTTTCCTAGAATTCATGTCAAAAAGGCTTCTACACACTGTGTGATGTGGAACTTACTTGACACCTTCCACATAGCTTTGTACGAATGCTGCGCCAGCGGCTTGGGTGATAGCTGTTGTCAATCCTTGCACCTTCTCCAACCCCGCAGCGCCGAATGGAAAGGCCGCAAGAACAGCACGAGCCGTTCCAGGCGTGGCACCTGCGTCCCCTGCAGCGGCAATGACATGAACCGCGGCGTAGCTACTTTGGACAGTACCCAAGATGGTCGAGAACAGTGTGATAGCAACGGCACCTCCGGCATACCTTGCGACGCCGGCAAGTCCACCAGCAATACCGAGCTCCGTCTGGTCGGCGCCAAACTGGACGTAAGCGATTGACAGGTACTGCGCGTAACCGTAACCCAGGGATGAGAGAAATGCAAAGGCAATGCCCATGGCTTTACGCTCCGGTGTGATGTAGCCAAGCATCGCGCCGAAGAAGGTCATGATGGTGATAGGCACTCCCATTTGGAACTTCCAATGCCCAATTATCCTTCCGAAAAAAGACAGAAGCATAGCACCAGTAAAGATCCCAAAACCTTGGACGGTGGCCAACCAATACACAGTGTTAAGTGGAGTAGTTGGGCCAGTGAAATATACTCCAACCATGGTCGGCCATGTGATATTATTGGCATAGTAGAACATGGTGACTACGAAGCCACAGATAAAGGGAGCGGTAAGTCTGCGTCCCTTGTTTGCGACGAACAGTCTTGTTGGTGCGAGCGGCTCCTTGAGTTTCGCGAATGTCTCCCATACTGCGAAGAAGACAAGCGCCGCGAATCCAACCACGAGTAAAGCGATGACGATTGGCGAGTTTGATGGAAGGAGCTCCACATAAACGATCCCGGACAAAATCATGGCTGCAGCGGCAGTAAAGCTGACCATACCGACGTAATCGAGATCGCGAAGAGCTTGGTTCCAGGCGATACCTCGTGGGTGCTTGGGAGGAAAGTAGAAGAAGAGAAGGACGAGGAAAGATATGCCCTGGGCAACGAGTATTCCCCAGTAACCAAATCTCCACTACAATTTACTTAGTATGTGCGTGACAATGAACAGCAATGAAACGTACCGCATTGTTCCTAAGCGCAATTCGCGACACAACAGGTCCAGCAATAACATCAAAGTAAATTCCGGCGTCTGCAATGACTACACCCACATGTCTCCATTTGTTCGGTAGTAATTCAGGGAGAGCAAAGGCTGCGATTTGGCAGTTGCCGCCGCCAAAGCCCAGAATCGCGTGAGCCGCGATGGTCTGCGTAGTGGAATGTGATGTTCCACCCAGGACCGCGCCGACCAACATAAGAACATTGCCAAAGAGGATAAATGTTCGACGCCCAAAGAGGTCGCTGTTGGCGCCGCACAACATGAACGCGATCGTACCTAAAGGTGGTAAGTAATTGTGTAACATGGACTTCGCGCTCGACCTCACGTACCTGCAATACTGTATACAGATGTGAACCATGTTCCCTGCGAGGCTGCGGCGCCAAAAGAGACGGCCATTTGGGATTGAATGGTGCTGAAGAAGGGAACAGGCCAAAATGATATCCCGTAGGATGCAGCCAGAACCTTCCAGAAGAGTCAAATGTCTTTCTTGTTGGATCTACGGTGTGGGTAACTTACAACAACAACAGCCCATGTTTTCAGAGTCACTGCATCGTCATCGCGAGGCGCGGCGACCGCGCCATGCTCAAGGCCCTGACCTCTCTTCTCAATATCGCTGCTATTGGCATCGGAATCGTGGTTACTGGTATGTTGTCCTACCACACGTTCGTGGTGTTCGTAGCAAGAGTCCTTGGTTTCCTGCATGATAATTGAGTTCTCTTAGGACTCGAAGACAGTTCAAAGAAAGAGGATGAAATTCAAATAATGCGAAGATTCAGGAAAGACATATAGGCATAGCTTGTCACATAGCCATATAATAGTCGCCTATCGATCTAATCGACGGTCTAGCCCCTTGCTCTGTTGCTTCTGGGATACGCTAATGCCAAACAATAACGTGCATCCATGGTCCCTGGGCACTTACTCCACGAACTGAAGTAGCGTGCACGGGAAGCCTGGGGTACCTCATGCGTTCCAGTTCACCGGCAGTGGTTTCATGGCTTGTACTCCGCTGGCGTAGAGTTGTTGTTGCTAGTCTCATGTAGCGCCTGTTCTGTTCACCACGCTACATTCGCGTCGGAAGAGGCACCTTAGCCAACCAGAATTAAAGCCATCGCAGAAGGGCTGACCGAGATTAGTGAGACATGAAGTGCTCAGTGATAGGATGTGGACGAGGATCGAAGCGTTCGATGTAACCGAAATAACAAAACATTTAACACGTTGGTCTGATAGGGCTAGCGCCTCGCATAACGTGGCTGTGGGCAGCCCAAGTGCAGCTTCCATCACCGTTCACCTTTGTCTACCGCGCTCGCCTTGAGATCTTTCGTGTGGATGCAACGAAAAATCGCGAGATTACAAAGAGACTGCCCTATAACACCACGTCAGTATTGGCGCTCGCCGGGAATAGCGCTGGGAACCACGGAACAAAAGCGATCTCATCCCGAACGAGGAATTCGGATTGCGGGGAAGTGTGAGCTAATTCGCGGAGCTACTACGTTAGTGACCTCGAATATGCCGATGCTGCTAGTAACCTTTCTCCACGGCTCCTGTCTTGCGCTACTTTGCCATCCTCCATGCATAATGATTTATTGTGGCGTTGCCTGGAACGACCTGGGACGATATTGAGCTGTTATTCTACAATCGCATCCTGCAGATGAGCTAGGATTTGACCGCGATATTCTACCGGACAGCAAATTGAAACCTCCGCTGTTCCAAGCGCCTGGGGGCAAGTAACCGACAAAAGCAAGAAGGCTACATATTTACCCTCCTTTATTGTACGCCACAGAGCTTTCTCTCCATCGGCTCCATATTCGCTGTTCGATTACCTTCTCTATTGCTCAACACTCACATTTTCTTCGCAATGGCTGTCGCTGCTCCTCTACCCGTTCAACCTACCACGCTCTTCTACTATCTAGAGCCAAAGGATGGTGGGATCATCCAGACTTACCCTGGTACTGCGTTCGAGAAGCGCAGAAAGCATGTCCCTTTCGACGTAAATGTCAGTGACATGCGAGCTAAGCGCGATGAATTCACCATCGACAACGCGGGGTTTCAGCTCGTCGAGTTCAAATCCAAGGTTAAGGACTTTGCAAACGAGGATGAGATCAAGCAAGTCTGGTACGACGAGGTTATAAATAAAATTAAAGAAGTGTAAGTTCTTCCTAAACCAATGCAGGTGCAACTACCGTAAGACGATGCTGATCTTATACAGGTCTGGCGCATCGTATGTGCATATTGTCTCACACATGTGCCGGAGGAACACCTTTGCCGATGCGCAAGAAGATGCTAAAGTCAAGACTGACACGGACTTCGTGACGAAGAACAATCCTGCTGTAATTGACGCCCCTGCCCGCACATGATCTATGTCAGACTAATGATATGCAGCGATTTGTCCACGTTGACCAGTCGTACCGCGGTGCAGAACAAATCATGTTCCTCAATCTTCCAGAGGAGGAAGTTGAGAAGAGGATGAAGAAGCGCTGGGCCATCATGAACATCTGGGCACCTATCGACAAGCCTGTCAAGAAGGATCCGTTAGCCTTTTGCGACTTCCGCACCGTCGACGAGAACGATTTCCGCACCGTGGTTGCTAACTTGCCGCCTCCAGGGGCTGGTGAATATGGTAACGTGTCTAAAAATTTGTCGCACAAGCCGCGAGCCGAGTACTCCTCTAACGGAGAACGAGCCGCCAGGTACGAAGTCACCAACATGGCGCACAACAAAAACCAGAGGTGGTATTACGCTAGCGATATGACGCCAGAGGAGGCATGGGTTTTCAAGATCTTTGATTCGAAGAATGATGGTCGTGCGAGATGTGCGGTCCATTCCTCGTTCCCTTTGAAGGACCAAAGCGACCATGGCGATCCAAGGACGAGCATCGAGATTCGCTGCTTCGTCTTCTGGGACGACGAGGAGACAGAGTAGCTTTATATAACGCCAAGCCTTCCACATAGGCGATAAATGCAAATACTCATATATATCATCCTTCCTTCCACAGTCAAGTCTGCTTTAGTGATAAGTCCAGTTCTCACCACTCTCCCATTTCGCTCGGTCTGGTAAGAATTAGCATCAGTCAGGCTCATAGACACTCTCTCGTCTTTCGCACTGAATTGGTCGTGCACGAGCGGTGATCAGATAGGTGACGCCTTGATGTGACAGCCGCCTAGCACTTCTCCTCCTGGGTGCAAGGAAATCATGTGATACAATCCCGAAGATCTTCGGTGTGTATGTCATCCTGGTTACATTTTCCCGAGCACCTTCACCCGACGACATCGTTGGTATGCTTCTGGTGAGACATCATCGTCAAGCCACAAAATACTAGGAGGCACATTCAAACCTTGAGGCCCATCCAGGCTCCGATGCTTGATAAAGCCATATTCATCAATCTCTGCCATGTTTTTACGGCAGAATACCAGAGAATTAACGCTAGCTAATCATCGCGCACGCCGATAGCCGTCGAATCGGACAAGTGTCTGGCGTCACTGATGAGGGAATTTGGAAGCCTGGACGGCCTAGACTCTGGGACATTGAGATCATATAGCCAAATGCTCAGGTGGTGTCGGTTATGTTCAACTGTCGTGCGGACTGTAAACTAGCAGTCTAGGTTGCACTAACTTAGTTCATTACCCTAATGCGGGGAACGTCGAGATTTGTGCGGAAGAATCACCGGAGATGCACAACTGGACTCCCGGGTTCAATGGACCACAAGATCCCTTTACCCGTCTCACGGGTGCTGATGATCGAGAGTTTCGACTTCGAAAAGCAGTACCTATCAGCCTAGCGTGCTTGCGTCACTAATAGAAAGAGCTACGTGATAGCCGAAAATGCGCGGGGCTGCATGGGCCCTGGCCAACAATACAGGCTATCGCGTCGAAGATGAAATGCCGAATCACCACGTGCAGGCTGGCTCAGAGTTCAAAGATAGTCGCATTCACGTTTGGTGACAACCTGAGCATGGTCGTTTCTTCTCTCTTCATCCCACCCTTGCCACCTGCACACATCTTAACCCGCCCCTGGCCAAACCACACTCTTACAATCAAAGCACATGACATCCTCGTGGTCGAGCCAAAATAACTATAGAGATTCAAAATGGGATCCATCGAGCCACCAAAGCGGCCAGACTACGATGTGCTCGTCATCGGAGCAGGCTTATCGGGCTGTTATGCGTGCTACAGAATGCGCCAGCTTGGGGTTAAAGTCAAGGTGCTGGAAACTGGATCATCAGTGGGGGGTACATGGTTCTGGAGTAAGATAGTGCAACTTTCGCACGATGTGGCGATAATCCTGTCTAACATGGGTGCAGATCGATATCCAGGCGCGCGGTTTGATTGCGAGTCATATACATATGGGTTCTTCTTCTCTCAGGAAATTCTCGACGAATGGACATGGTCAGAGCACTTCGCGCCACAAGAAGAAACGGAGCGCTATATTAAATTTATTTGCGACAAGTACCTCTTATGGGAAGACATACATTTCAACACTCGAGTGGACAAGGCGCATTGGGTTGAAGAGGATCGTTGTTGGAAACTGACGGATCAGAGTGGACAGGAATATACTTCGCGCTTCCTCATTACAGGCATTGGTCTCTTGAGCGAGCCTACGTTGCCGAACATCGAAGGTGTACGAGACTTCAAGGGTGATGCGTTTCACACCTCACGCTGGCCTAAACACGCTGTGAACTTCGAGGGCAAGGACGTTGGCATCATCGGAGTGGGCGCAACAGCTATTCAAATCATTCCTGAGGTTGCTAAGACCGCGAAGTCCTTGACAGTGTTCCAGCGCACACCAAATTGGGTGAGTTGATACTTCTTAGCATTGGCACCGTCTAATTTGACTAAAAATAGGCAATACCACTGCACAACTCCAAGATCGGCAAAGAAGAAATGGAAACCATACGCAAAGGATATCCGGAGCTACTCAAGAAGATCGACTCGACACGCTTGAGCTTTCTTCACGAGGGCATTAATGACTCGATATGGGATGCCACTTCAGAAGAACGCGAAGCTTTCTGGGAATACATGTACGCTCAGCCGGGCTTTGGGTTCTGGATTTCAAATTACAAAGAGACACTGGTTGATGAGAAAGCCAATGCCCTCGTGAGCGAGTTTGTTGCCAACAAGATTCGACAACGTGTAAAAGATCCATGGACAGCAGACAAGCTCACACCAAAGACTTATGGTACGATCCACTCCATTTCGAGATTTGACAACATGACTGATATCGAATAGGATTCGGATTGCGACGCGTCCCAATGGAAACAAATTTTTACGAAGCATTTAATCGCCCGAATGTCAGGCTTGTCGACCTTCTGGAAACTCCTATTGAATGCATCAAAGAGGATGGACTGAAGACTTCCGAAGAAGAGGTCAAGGTTGACATGCTCGTCTACGCTACTGGATTTTCTGCTAGTAAGCATCTTGGCTGAGATGCTGTGGCACAGTATTGACATGAGCTGCAGTCACCGGAGCGTTTGAAGCCATAGACTTCCGTGGTATCAATAACATCGCCTTGCGTGATGTTTGGCGAGACGGTCCCAAAACCTATCTCGGGCTCACGGTGAAAGACTTTCCGAACATGTTCATGTCCATTGGCCCGCACCAAGCATACGGCAATATTCCACGAAGCATTGAGTATGCGGTAGGATGGATCTCCGACTGCATAGAACACCTGATCGATAACAACATTTCCTACATCGAAGCCAAGGATCAAGGTGTAAGTTTTGCGCGTCCATGATGTTTTAGGGTTGCAGCTTCTCACTGAATGCAGGTACAAGAATGGACGGATCATGTCCACAAGCTCGGTGAAGGATTACTCAGTAATGAAGTCGACAGTTGGCTTACTGGAGTAAATAAGAACGTCGCTGGAAAGCAGAAGCGCATCATTGCACGCTACAGCGGATCGGCGACAGAATTTCGAGAACAATGTAACGCGGTGGCGGATGCACACTATGACACGTTTTCCTTAACATAGTTCACAGGCGACGAACACATTTCACTTCCAGATGATTCCCAACTTGCTAGTATATGTACGGTTAACCACTTGAACAACTCCCGAACGTTCTTGAGAACATCTAAGACACCGGTAACGTTTCCTCAACAGCTGATAGTGGAACCGCGAAACCTGCCGACTACGTGACTTAAGTTCGTACGGCCTGGAAGCGGCATTACTTCACGACGAACTGCCGTAGTTCCGCGACAGATCTCGAAGTCGACATACTGCGGTGGCGAGGGCAAGACAAGAAGAACCGCATCAGCGTAGCTTGAATATTGTACTTGTATGTTGGCAGTTTGGGCATGCACAAGTCCAGTTGAATCACTCGATACGTCCTCGCCTTTCGTATCACAAGGCTCTGGAGTCCAGGAGTATGAACATCGAAGCTGTAATGTACATTTACAGATGGACACAAGATATGTAGAGGAATGATGTGAGGGCCAAGCTGATCTACACTTCAGCGTCCATAGTTTAATCCGAAAATACCGGACAGTCCACATACACGTCGAGCCAGCGTTGCGAACCCAAGACCGAAGAGAACCGAAGTCTCATTCTGCGTTTTGCTTGGTGCCTTGCCTATCAGCACACCCGATCTCACTCATCGTTAGCTCTTGAGTGGTTGCGAGCCAAGAGCCGTCTCTTCCTTGGAGCATATGTCGAAACAAACTCGTCGTGTCGCGAGATACTATGCAAGCAGGCCTCAGGTACCGAAACCACTCACTCACTACTTACATAGTGGAAACTATCATTCCTGCTTATCCCGACACTTCATCACACACAATGGGCATGGTATGACCTGAATGACGTTTTCTGTTTCATCCAAAAGCGTGGTGAGCTCACAACGTCGGACCATCTAGCGTAGGTACCATTATCTTCCTACCTCTCCAGCCTTCTCCCATCAACCTCTCCCAACTTATCACACGATTCAAAAGCCTAACCAATCGCGGCTATCATGCTTCCCTTCTCCCTCTTCGGCCTCCACCGCCACTTCTCGGCCCCATCTACACCAACATCGATCCCGGACCCCACCGACCCACTTAAAAACTCCTGCAGCATATGCTACCACGCTTACAGCACCTGTACTATGGATCTGGATGCAGAAGATCCACTCGAGCTCGCTTGCGGTCACGTCTTTGGTACCGCGTGCATTGAGAAATGGGCGAGGAATAACGGCACATGCCCGATGTGTAGGGCAGATGTTGTTGCGAAGAACGTTTTCGAAGAGTACGAAGGTGAGTTGGATCGTCTACAAGCTTCAACGGCGTGGCTACAGGAGTTCGTGGGAAGAGATAGCCACGTGGAGGAATCCAGCTGGTATGACGATGCGTTCGATCCGTCATTTGATGGTAGAAAGAGCGAGACTGAATCTGATGGTTCAGAGAATTTGCTCAATGGTCATGTAGACCTCATCACTTCTGGACAAGTCAATCATCACTTGGGCGAGGATATCTGGATTACAGCTCTCCAGGATCAGCCAACGTTGTTCTCGCCGTTTAAGCTACGTTTTCATCCATACAATGAAAAGACGCACGATGTTGACTCGCTTGAACGCTTCGAAGAGCTGCGACACAGCCATGAGAAATGGATGAACGAGTCACTCGAAGACGAAGAGAGCGATGAAGAAGATCCAATTGGTTACTTTGACGTCTTTCCACACTGAATTGTTAAACATGATTTCGGGTGCCTTACGATTTCTCGTCATTTTGCTTTCCTTTCCATAATTGCAAGACGTGTAATAGCGTCATCTCTTCAGCGCATTGTTCAGAAATCTTTCCTTTTCCGAGGTCGAGCCAAACTGTAATCACACGTCAGCAAGTCGAGATGACTTTTGCCCTTTTCTTAGCTTCAGACCACTACCCTCTCGATTTCTTGTCCCATGCCTTGCCGATTCTCACGTCCCTCGCCCCAAGCTCCACACCAACACCCACACTCCCCATCCTCGTACTCCACAACCTCAGCCTCGCCACATTCGGCGACTCAGCCATCTCCATCCCACCCATCATCATAGCCGTAACGCTATCCTTCAATTCCTTCTCATGTCTTTCACAAAGCACCGCACTAAGTGACAGTCCCGACGCAACCGGTACTCTCGCGCTGCATGATTGCTCCGTACATCGCACCGCCCCCGGTGTCTTCGGGAATAGTGTCGCAGGAACTAGACTCGGACTTGACGCTATATCGGTGGTGTTGATAGACCAGATTGAAGCTAGAGATGATGTTCGTGTTGATGCTGATGTTTGTGTAGACACAATGAGTGGAGACCACAGATCTGCCAAGCCTCCTTTCTGCCATACATGGTCGCTCGAATTCGCGTTGTCTTTATTTGGCACTTGTTGTTCCCATATCACACATGATGATGGCATGGGTTGTAAGAAGGATGTGCATTCTGTGCAGGTGCAGACGATGTTGAGGGGAGTGGCAACAGAAAGCATGGCCGCGAGTATGATTGAGCGTTGGGGAAGTTGGTCGTGAAGGTGCGAAATGATGGTGGTGGGTTCTGTGGGATGCCAAGTCATGATGTGGTAGCCGTGGATGTTGTTGTATGGTCTCGTGAATGTCAAGTGTTCTTTGTTCGATTGGGTGAAACATCGAGCCCACATGGGTGGACAAAGCGATGCACACCTTTCGTGATCTTGCTGTGAGATTGATCAAACTACTGTTTCATTGTGTTGGTATTTGCTTCGCCCTGTCTCGGAAGGTGTCGTCTCGTTGGTGCGCTGCTTGCACGCCTTGCTTTGACATGATGGCGTTGTGCTCTCGGCTTTGCACAGCCCTCATGTTCCGCGTGTTAAACAAAGAAAGTGATCGTCAATCATCGGATCCTGCAACCTCTTTGATGCTTTGTGCATAGTCGCAATATGCATGGAAAGTCTCCCAATGTATAGATGCGCGTTTCAGTCCAACAGGACACCCTTATGGCGTCGCCGCACGCAGCTCTGGTTCCACTGCGACGTCACATATTCACCCAAAAGGTCTCCTGCAAGGCGCAGAAGACGGCAATATGTACATTGAACGTGCGTCTGTAGCTGCGCAGACGAAACCGCAATTCCCACATCACGCGCCGTCCGAATTGCCATTCATGCCTATTGGGTGATCACTGTGCTGAACAGAGAAATTCTCAAAACCCTCGCGGATCCTCGCGTGCAACTCACGGTAATGCCTCATACATAGAACGCCACCGCTTCGTCCGCAAGGCCGAATATATTTGAGACAATTCTTCCTTCCGCAGATAGCCATACTGTCGTCTGCACGGTATCAAAGACCTGCTAGTGTGCCTCCTTCCGCCAATCGAGGGATCCGGATCCAATTATGGTACATCCGACTAAGACTCAAGACCAGTTCGAGTTGATCCTTGTCGCATAGAACACCGCCGGTACCTTGAAAATGTTACTTCAGATCTGCATCCGCTTCGTAGCACTATTGGGCGCAGCGGACGTCTCGATCCCGTTGGTCAAGTGTGTTGTGGTGGTAGTTGAGGTGTGAGGGCGTCGATAGGGTGCAGTAGACGTGGAACACAAGGAGCCGTCGAGGATGTCAATCCACTTGGATGTGTCGTTCGACAAATGTAAAGCTGCGTGGGCGCGAAGGCTATGAAGGTGGTATTTCGAGTATGAACTAGGATTCTCGACGGTAAAGACCGCGCTCCCAAAAGCATATGCCGATGCTTATGTACAGCTCGTTGTAGTGGAAGTGGCAGAACTCGATACCAGCTCCCTTGCTCTCAATATGTGGCGAGATCAGGTTGTAGCAGCCCTCTTGAGCACAGTGACACATTGATAAGAGGAGCGAAAAGCTCCTGTGTCGACTGTTCGGCGGTCGAACTGAACTCTCAGAGGGCGGGACGTGATTGTGGTGTCGCGAATGTAACGGTCGGTTGCAGCGCTGTGATGGTGGGCATGCTATTGTGACAATATGGAGGTAGCGATGTTTATTACTGATGATGTGGGTGTTGTAGCATTGGAGTGCTATGGAGCGCTCGGAGTTATCTAGACATAGCTTCTGAGCTACGATCGTGGCTTCCGATGCCGCCATTTGTGGAGCAGGCACCATCATACATCTTTCCCGTATCAGTGTCCCGCAAGCCTCAATCTAATCATGGTGTCCGCTGTGCTTGCCATTAAACTTCCGAAGCTGCGGCGCCGCACCGGATACTTTCCATTGCAATTTCATCTTTAGTTAGAGTGTCGGCCTTTCCATGCTTGCATTTGTTAAGAGATCCTGTTGGTGTTCCTGAATAGCCTCGATCGCCGTTCTGGTACTGTCTGTTGAATAGATTGGCAACAGAAAGCTTCATCTCCCGATTGTGGACCGAGCACAGCCAGCCACCATGGCCCTGAAATCCGTTGACAACGGCGACTCCAACCTTGCAGCCCTCGACAGCACAGCGAGTCATGTTGCTTCACCTCTCCACGTACGAAGGTGAATTTGAAGGGTGTTCGATAGGAGCGTACAGCGCAAAAGAGGATGTGTATGAGAAAAGAAATTTGTGTGCATTCAGGCTTCATTTACGCCTCTTCTCGAGCTTGGTTCGTGGAGTTCCGCTTACGGCACGAATTCCTTTGAATGGCCATTGGGAATAAGCAAGTTTGGTCAAGGGTCCGTGTTGAACGAGTAGAGAGTCTTAAAATGCATATGTATTAAATCTCTATAGAGTAAGTATACTATATATATAAGAGTAGAGCCTATAGCTAGGTATACTAGGTACAGGTATAGTATAGGCATAGTTCTATCTAGGTATAGAGTTACGTAATATAAGTTCTAGTAACTAATAGCTTCTCTAAATTCTTATTATAGGTTACTATTACTATTAATAGTTACTATTTATAGTCTATCTCTATATTTTTTAAATAAGAGTAGTATAAGTACTTTTATAAATATATCTACTAGATTCTCTATTCTAGGTATCTATATAATAGTAATATTACCTTTATTAATATATTTCTAAATAAAGTAATAGTAAATATTAATATATTTACTACGTTAATAAAACTCTAGATTATTTATAAGTTTAATTATAGACGCGTTATCTAAATAAAGTAGTATAGTTTTAAAATTAATTATAGTACCTAGGTTATTAATAAATTACCTAATCTAATA
>TARA_R110002003_G_scaffold27_3_pt1 | contig 15434 bp, 16 predicted proteins | sample TARA_R110002003 | Tara Oceans TARA_R110002003 (sample SAMEA4396441) | marine metagenome | biome: Westerlies Biome; feature: [SRF] surface water layer (ENVO:00010504); material: water (ENVO:00002006), including particulate matter (ENVO:01000060) such as... | depth 5 m
GTCGGCGTAAGAGACGGTGCCTCCGGGGGTGTGATACTGCGGCATCTTGGTGGATGTGGACTCGACTACTTCGTGTGTTGTTAAAGATAGAGGCTATTGAAGATGGAAGTTGTTGAAGATTTGATGGAATTGCTGGTTCTTTCTTTGGGGTTTGTTGTTGGCAATTGTGTCACATCACGGTCATTGGCCGCGGGTGTTTCGTTCACCCTGACGTCACACATCGCGAACCACCCAAGTGCCGCAAAAGTTCAATTCGTGTCGGCACTCAAAATCCTTTTGTGCGCAAGCACAACGATACGCTAAAAATACTACTATTGCGCGGTGTACTGCATACATTTTTACCTGCAGACGTTATAAGTATGCGAAGGTATAGAAGCTAACGTGTAAGTAGAGGGAGAAGAACAAGAGAATACTCAGCAAAAGTTTGTACGCGGAGAGAAAGCTCAGATCAACGATGCAGGAAATTAGATCTTCAAAACGAGGTATACTCATGTTCGGAATATGATTGGATTAGCTCGGGTATAGGTATGGTTTTGTTCAGGTCCAGCTGAAGTGGGGTCGTTTGAGAACCTCGCGGCGCAGCGACAACACCATACTTGGCAAATGCACTGCCACGGCCGCAGTGAGTTATCCCGAAAGTGGTCCTGGCGATCTCGACTCCGAACTCGGATGCCTCACAGCGAGGAGGCCCTCTCAGAAGTACGAGACTAAATGACTGCCCTGCGGCATTCCCTTTTTGGTGCTCAATCATCACCGCCCGAACAACGACAGTGTGGTTCCTGACGGTCTGCTAGCATTTATTAGCTCAAATGACAAGGGGACTCGAATGCCTCGTTTTATATCTCGTCATCTAAGTTTGAGTGCGGGGCATCGAACACACAATACTCCACGCTGGAGCTTCCAGTGAAGGCACTCATGTGTCTATGCAATTATGCGCGGCTCACGACTGTATTTGGCCACTAAAGAGTGTATGTAACAAATCGCACCAGCTCGCCTATCTCAGATACCATGACTCTTCCAGATGTCCATTCCGCTCTTCACGAGAGGGCCGATCACGGAGCCATGGCTGTAATATCTCGTGCGAACTCTAGCACGTGAAGACAGAAGGTCCAGGGATGGGATAACTGCCGGTTGGATATGGTTTGCCATTACCAGCTGACCAGACATTGAAGAGGACACCGGCTTCATCAGCCTTGTAGGCACCAGGGATAGAGACGGTGCTGGGAGTCTTTGCGCCGGTTCCACCAGAGACGCGAGCAGAGACGCAGGCCATGTAGAATTGAGCTTGGCCACTGGCAGAGTGTTAGAAAGCGTCATGGCCTTGTCTAGTTGCACGTAGCTTACCGTTGGCTGGCGGAGTGAAGAGCCAGCAGCTCGAAGCGGATGAGATAGTCACCGTTGGCGATGCACTGAGGAATGCGAGCCTTCTGGATGCCTCCAGCGGAGATGAGATCATCCACTGCCCATCGGCTATTCTGGTAGCCGGCGTGCGCGATCTTGAACCTGGTGAAAGTCAGCGTGCATGCAATGAAAAGACAGTAGTCCGATCAGGACTTCGCCAGTTATTTACCATCCGTTTCCTGGCCCAGCACTGGGGTTGTTAAGCGCGTTATCGACCTTCTTCATGTACACCATGACTGGACCCTTGTGGCTGGAGTCGATAACCTTGTTGTCAGCACTCGAGTCCGCGCCCGTGCTGGTAAGGGTATGGAGCCAAGCTCCAGTGACCTCTTGTCCAGCCTGAACGTCGATGACAGTGCTCGGACCCTAAAGATAGACATGTTAGTGCCTTCATGCAAGGACAACGTTGGGCGCATGGAGTCATGTACCGTGAAGCCGTAGTTTGGAGAGCCGTTGCAAGCCATCTCGTTAGCGTTGACGTCCTGAATTGGTCCATCATAGGTGGGCATGTAGATGCCGCGGCCTTGCGGTAGCCCATTGAATGATTGCATGATAGCATGGCCTGACACGATAACGGGCGCAAGCGCCAAGGAAAGTGAGCTTGAGATCTTCATGTTGATGACAGGTGAAGGAGGACGGCTACGAAAGCTGCGACTACTTGAAGCGAAAATATGCCTGTGGTGCCTGAGATCTCCTCCGCCCTTTCAACCACTGTTTATATACTCCTGTCGAGTCCTTACGGCGGGCGTGGGGCGATGGAAGCCAAGGTCACATCGTTTGTCGAACATTCTCTCCCAAGCACAGCCCATGCAGAGAATCAATTCAGGTAGATCGAAATAATATGGAGTTGTTTCTAGCAAAGGCACAGCAGTGGTTGGTATCGGGACCTTTAGATGAGTTGTCGGCACTCGAGATGACGAATGCATGCCGTTGCATGGCAAATGCGCGGAGAAAGTGCAAAATATGCACTGGCCTTATTATAAGGATCTGCTGGTCATGCTTGAAATCGGATAATATATGAAACCACGTTGTGGGAGCGAAGATGCAGAGATCGGGCAATGTGCTCCGCGCCCAGTCGGGTAATTATTGCAAGCACCTTCACTCGTGTGGTGAAGGGCACAACGCTCTCCGTGCCAAAGAGAGCCTAGATATGCTCTCTTCAGTTCAAATGCTATGACTAGCGCCGGCGAGGAATGTAAAATCTGGGGTCGCCTAAGCGTGATCAAGGATCGTCTGCTTCAGGATGGCTTTACGCACATGGGTACCATCCGCACTCTCGTAAGCGCGAACTGCAGCAACCAATCAGTCTGAAAGAACCCAAGGTGGCCAGGAAGAAGGCATCCATTGTGTGCCCGGGCAGAAGATGTCCGGGCCAGGACAAGATTGATGGCACTCTGGCCGCATGGCATACACACAGCCGAGCTGGGCGTACGTGAGGAAGGTGTTGCCCATCGCAAGTCTGCCTTGTAGTACCAATGGCCAGCGCTTTTCCTGGACGCTTGACGACTCTTCGTCCCTTCAACATGCTGCGGTCCGTTCCCACTACATGGTCATGCTGTTGCCAGCCATATCGTGCGAGGAAGCCTGCGTCCGATGCAAACAACTAGCACCATCTTCTCGGCTGTGACCACGGTCCATGGATTCATGAAACCCGACCAGTATTGTTCGCATCTTCACCGCCTGCAGCTCTCCCTTTTATGTCTTGTATGTTACACATAAACAGAGGGTATGTTAAAGGTCTACGCATCTACTGATAGTCACCCAGGCCTCAGACTGACAAATCCCCAAGCTACGCTCTGGTGGAGAGCGTGATGACACGCGACGCTACCATCCCAAAGTACTTGCACTCGTAACCGCAAGCATCACCGTTCAACACCTCGGAAAGAGAAGATGAGATAAGCTCACGTCCTGTGGCTTTTAAAACGTAGTTGTCCCCGTGGAATGCGGCTGAATCCTGGTTCGTCAGTATCGTCTCGCCAGAGCCCTTAACCTATACTTCGGTACATGCATGATTTGACCTCGAGTGGCAGGATGATTGGCATGAGTGCTCAACATTAAAATCTATATGCGAAAGAGTATTCTCCAACTATCGTGATCCGCCGTGGAGGTCCATATGAAGCGATAGCAAGAATGGGTTTGAAAGTCGGGTCGTCTGACCATCAGCAGGTGGAAGGGATACACAGGGTCTCAAGCTCACACGACGTTGAGTTTGAACAGTTATCGTATCGCGGTGTATTGTCGAGAAGTACAAGCAGAGTGCGCAACGTTACCGTTAACTAGCGAGGCCCGGCAAGCACCGACCAACCACCCTCTCGTCCTTCCGTCGCCTGTACACCACGCTCGGAAATGTCACAACAACATGGGTATCGTCACTGAGATCTGAGCTCACCAAGCTGCGACTGGCTCCGACTTCGCAATTTCCAGGCGGATTTATACCCTGTGCTGATCATACACCAGGCTGTTTCGCGGAGCTATTTCCGATGTTTCAACGTGCCGCGTGCCCGATGAGCAAGAATGTCGGGTCACAAAGCCCCACAGAACATCGATTTCTCGTGAACGAACTGCTACGCTGGATAATGCTAGATGGTCGGTGAATCAGTGAACAATGCACGATAAATTATTCCAGAGAGCCATACAAACCACAATGCCGGCCGTGCCGTGGCCAGCGTGCCTAACCGCCAACCCTGGTCGAGGCAAGATTGGACGGGTACCTGCATCGCAGAGTCCAAACATTTCCGAGATTGTCTGCATGCGCCACATTACCTTCCTCTACAATTGTCATTTTGAAGAGATGCTGATAAGTTCATCAAAGGGCTCATCCATTGCGAGGCACAGTCCAGGCACGTCCGGAAATATTGCGCTGAAGAGCAGGAAGCAGGATGCTTTGTATCATTGTATACGAAGTACACGCATCCGATCTCCTTAGAACGCTTTGTGTATGATGAGAAATAGCCAAGACCCCTGCAATTCGAAGGATGACGCCTGGACTTCCAGCGAACTGCTCTCCGACTATTCTAGGTCCACTGTCCATGCACATATATTGCTCCACCAATCAGAACAACGTCCGTCATACCTGTCAGATGTTTCCCGAGACCCACAACAGCGTTTGTAGCTTGATGCAACCGGGTTTTGGTCTAGTTCAAGCATCCTTGGCTCATCTTCGTGCATGTCGCCCGAGAAACACCATGCTCTCGGCGCGGAATCTGAGATTTGATCGGTGGTAAACGAAACGATCCTTATGCTGAGGCTAACCGCAAGCCGATGTGACGGCCGTGGCGCTGGGCCTCTCCCAAGTCGTTATAAGAGGTGTACCTAGGTAGCCCTGCGAAACTTGACAGGCAACGCAGCTGCGCTGGTATTCATTCCTTGCCAACTTTGTCATTCGTTCTTTTTTTTCCAGTCACTCATTTACAAATCATCACTATGAAGACCGCAGCAGCATTTTCCGCGATCATCGCGCTGGCCAACGCACATGCAACATGGCAACAACTCTGGAAGAATGGAGAGGATCTTGAAAGCACCTGCGCAAGGTTGCCACCTTCGAACAGTCCAATTGAAGACTATACAAGCACAGCACTGCAGTGTGAGTAGTAGTTCCAAGTTCAGTCCTAGTTGAGTACTGAACAACTTGTCAGGCAATGTCAACCCCGCAGCCGCTTCAGGCAAGTGCTCTTTCGCCGCAGGCGACACTGTGTTTGTTCATCATCCACCCAAACACATCCTCGAAACTAAGACCATACAGTACCATCGAGATGCACCAACACAATGACCGCGAATGCACAAAGGAGGGTATTGGTGGTGCCCATTGGGGACCGGTTCTAGCGTACATGGGCAAAGTAGAGGACGCAGCCAGCGCAGATGGCTCAGGCGAGTTCTTCAAGGTCTACCAGAACGGCTGGAAGAAGAACCCAGCTGCGTCTCAGGGAGACAATGACTACTGGGGAACCAAGGACCTGAACTACAACTGTATGTTGAGCTTCGCGATGGGCTAGACAGATACTAACCCTGACCAGGCGGAAAGCTCGACTTCAAAATCCCCACCGATATCGCACCTGGTGACTACCTACTCAGGGCTGAAGCTATTGCACTTCATGCCGCTGGCACTGGTGGAGGCGCACAGCATTATGTTACATGCTACCAACTCACCGTCACTGGTAGTGGTACTCTTGTTCCCAAAGGTGTCACGTTTCCCGAGGCATACTCGAAGACTGGTCCTGGGCTTGGTTTCTCCATCCACGCAAACTTGGACTCATACCCCATGCCTGGTCCTGAGCTCATTGCTTCTGGTACCGAGGCGACCCCTCAACTTCTTACCTTCGGTGAGATCACTGGTACCCCGGCTGCTGGCAACGGTGCGTCAAAGCCCGCCTCATCCTCTGCCGCGGCCGCACCCGCTAGCTCTTCGGCCGCTGTTGTTGCGCCCGCTTCCTCGAGTGCAATTGGTGAACCTGTCTCCTCAAGCCTCATCGCCGAAGCCGTCACCACACCGGCGACTCCTGTTGTCTCAGAGATTCCCCCGTCGTCCACCTACGTTGCAGAGCCCGAAGCTCCCTCAGAAATTGCACCTACCCCTGCCGTATCCAGCGCTCCTTATCCTGCCGGAAACAGCACCATCGTCAAGCCTACCGCAACTGGCGCACCGATCAAGCCTTCGAGTCTCTCTTCTTTGAGTCCTCCTGTCATTTCCAGGATCTACTCTACCGTCTCAATTGCCCTCCCCACTACACTTGCTACTGTCGTGCGCCCTAAGCCAACTGAGGGTGCCAGCACAGGTCCCCTCAAGGAGTACTACCAATGCGGTGGTATTGCCTTCGAGGGCGCATCTACATGTGCCGAGGGTCTCGAATGCAAGGAATGGAATCCGTGGTACTCGCAGTGCGTCAAGCCTGAGGCAACTAAGCCTGGTCCTAGCAAGGGCCCAAAGCCTTCCGCTGCTCCCGCAAAGCCCACTACCAAGTCAGCAGGCTCAAAGCCCTCCACCAAGCCAGCGGGCTCAAAGCCCTCCAACGCGCCCGTGCCCGTAAAGCCAACGCCAACTCAGGCTGGCTCTGCACCGTCTGCGACTGCACCAGCCGAGGCTGAGCCCACCACCGTTGCGCCCGTTGACAACGAGCCAACTGAGAAGACGTACACTCTCGAGACCTTCATTGCCTGGCTCGAAGAGAACGCCGGCAGCGATTCTGCCGCTAAAATCCGCCGCATGATTGAGGCTCTTCAGTGATCGACTCACATATTTGCGAGAACCGTTCTTGCTGGGTTGAGGTGTTATGAGTGCACCTTTAAAGCATATGTACATACTCTAGATACTCCCCGTGGGAGACTTTCGATTCTTGTAGCGATCTTCTTCAACGACACTGTTTGGTCAAAGGGATGCAAAAAGCCCGACACATGTTTGCGATTGTGAAATGACACAAGTTCAATCCATATGTGCCTCTAGTGTGTCGAGTGTGTAATGTCCAGTGTGCAAATCTACCAGCACATTTGGCTATCGATAAATGTGGTTAGCTTGCTTACGTTATCACTGCTTCCAGTCTCGGTGACGGGTCGGCTCTGCTCTCTCCCTGGAAGACTGCAACAACACCACCAATCTCGATTATGGCGTCGTTATCATACGTGTAGTAACATCCGCTTCTTTACCCACTTTTTCTATTAGCACGTGAATCTTAAGACAGAGACCTTTTGCGCCAATCCCTGCAGTCCGCCTCGGAACTGTTGTGCTCAAAAGTGAGACATCCCTTGGATCTCGCGCGGCTACCACGACTGTCCTGAAAGATGTACGTACGCGCCCAACTTTTTCTGCAAAGCGGTCAGCCGACGGCAGCTTCTGGGAGCAGATTTTTTCTGAGAGCGGGCGTGGATAATTCTGATTGCAGCTTTCCAAGGTTGTTGGTTCTACGGGACGGCAACTTCTCTATTTCTGTTAGCAATAGCAGGTCTGCGAGAACCGTACTTCCGCCACCGGAAAGAGCACCTGGACCATCTGTGTTCCGCAAGCCCAATATATTTGTGACGGTTGGTCGCAATTGGGGGGAATAGTGAAAGAGTGAGGTGGGAGCAAGTCAAGCATGGTTCGATATCGCGATGGCTTGTGATCATAGGGCCAGAAATCTCCGATTCTCCCGCATCATTCCTTTGAACATTCGCCTTGCCTACGACTGCTCATGTCAAGATGTTGGATGGTTGACCACTGGTTCCGATACTAAATGACATGCTGCATCCTGATGCAGCTACCCGGAGATGGCGCCACATCCTGCCTCTTGAAGGCTACGAGTGAGCATGACAGGGGTTGCAAGAAGTGACGAACGAATAAAACTATGCCGCGAAGCCACATAATTGGATCTTGATTCGCCACGGGCGATGACTACTCATAATTTACCCCCCTTTTTTGTTCACTCGTAGCTGGCAGGAGGTAGTACACCTCATGTACATCAACACAGAGGTATCAACTATGTCACCGGGATTGTTGCGGTGATTAACGTTGACAACGTGTGGGCGAGCCTTCGCCATACCACCCTCATGCCAGCCAAAAAGCTATTTCGAGAGTTACTGGATGAGGATTGCTGCTGCCTGCATCTTGCCTTCTTTTCATAGCCATGGCACGGATAGGTGCCTGGAGCCAAGATTAAACAGCAAACAGTGCATGAGGGGAAGCGGTGAGCTGATTAGACGCGTGCGCGGGTTTGCACTCATAAATCCCCAGCTTCCCCTGAACTCCAGCAACCTCATACACATCCGAATAGCAGACAGCACCAATGGCTGCGATCACCGAGCCTCTGAGTCCCGACTGGATATGGGCGAATAGATCCACTGTCCAGTGAGTTACTCATTCATGTCGCGTGCATGTCTTTCCTAATCAACAGCAGCGTTGCTATATACCGCGGCTGGTTCACCACGTACACGCCCTTCCAGTCCACACTCGAGTTTTGGGGCACGCTTAGCGATGAAGCTGTCGTCGGCATTGGAACGGTCGAGCTCACAACATCACCTCAGCCTCGCTCAACTGAGCGGAATAGTCTCACGCTTCATGATGTACTGCACGTCTCAACATTGTCCTGCAATGCTTTCGGTCAGCCCATACTCAAGGGCGGCGCATATACTGTGATGTTCGGTGAATATGGAGCTGCAAAAGGTGGCGTTACGGAAGCCTCTGGCCGAATGGTGGCGTACTTTGATCATGAGAGTCCGGCGTTTGGCCTTAAGGTCTTCGAGCCAACGGGCAGGGTACTTGGGCCAAGCATGCTCGGTCACGGCGGCTTTTGGTTGAACGATTGTCACTGGTCAGCCGGCGAGAGGGCGAGGTGGTAAGAGTACAAGGCTTCCAAGGAGAAGAGTGGAGGAGAATTGATGTGTGCGGACTGGGTGCTCTTACACGACTCCTCCGTACAGTAAGCTGCGACCCTTCACATGTGTTGTCTAAAGCTCATATCACCAGCATGGCAAAGCACAAGGCTGGTTCAAGACCTACGCCCCACGGCTTTGAATGCTCAGCTTGACGGACAACGACAGCACCTGACCTAAAGTGCATGACATCGGGACCGTCGAACTGGTCACCAAGCTTAATCTGGATGCAACTGGTGCCGCCAAAATCTTGCTCTACGACGTACTTCATGTCCCGGATATACTGCATTAAGGGTCCTCTATCGTCCTACGCTCGTGGTGAGCGACAATGGTGGCGACAAAATGACGCCGACAACGGCGACGCCACTACGAGGCATGACTAGGAGACGGTGCAGACAGTGGCGGTAGACAAGATGGATATGACAAGGTATAATAAGTCAGAGTGGATGTATCGATAGCGTGCACGATACAGTGGCAGGGAGAAACAGCAACGGTTATCAAGTGTCATCACTCGTCCTCACGACAACTCCGTTCAAGTCCTGGTCGGTAAGGACGATACCCAAGCCTACAGAGGCGCGCGCGTTAAAAGCACGCACCCTTCACCGTCGACAGTCGTCCAGATCATGTTTGTAATGGAAATAGCCAGTCGAGTGTGTAGAGAATTTGGAATGATGCAGAGCGCATCGACGGAGCGTAGCCGGACCTGTCGAGGCTGTTACTGCGCCTCCTCGAAGGCACAATCATCCAGACATCCTCACACAACCAAGAACACAGCGCAGAACATCAGCTCCAGCCCGCAATCCTCAGACCTTATCACCGGACTAATCTTGATTCGAGGTATAGGCGCCAAAGATATACGACTCCTTTAGCTTGCGCAATTGTCCTCAACAATAACTTAAGGTCGTGTAGTGTCTGCAACTTGTTAGGCCCGTGCGATGCTATCACAACTGCACTTCAATTAAGCCTCATATTCGAAGAGCACCGTATTTTCGTTCTTGCACTGTAGCGCATCTTTTACACCAGTAGGACTGTACGCAGTGTCGTTGTCTGACTTGCAAAACCACCTGTATATGTCGCTAAAAAGCTTACACCTTTGATGAACTGTTTCATCAGCCCTATTCTCCCTTCTTCCCTGGCCCCGGCTCATCAAACCTATACACGATTTCCCCAAAACTATCGGCTGCAAAAGCATACAACCAGACCAAATTGCCCTCTTCCTCTTTCTCCCCATTCCCTGTATTCTTTATTCCATGTTCTGCATCCCCCGGAATGAAGACCACACTTCCTTTCTTCACCTCATGCTCGATTCCATCGATCGTTACCAACCCCTTCCCATCGGTGACGTAATATATCTCAGAGTGGGCATGGCGATGAAGTTTCAGATGGCCTGGTTCTGATGATGCGGTTTGCATTGGACAAGATGTGGTAGATCCAGGAGGGCATGTACCGATTCCGACAGTGAAAGTGTCCGTTGGCGTTTTCGGGGAAGAGAGCAAAGTTTTCCACGACACGATTCCGTGGCTGGGATCCGGGAACGATTCATTCTCCATGCCATCGATGTCCTCAGTGTGCAAAACGACAGGCCTGACGTCACTTTTCGATGTCGAAGTGGCGGAGCTCATGATGAGCGATGCTGTAGGAGGAGTAACTTAGTAAAGAGCAACGGCAGTAGTACAGTTCTTTCCTCGGGCGATGATTGTGCAGGGTGTTGTTTTGTCTCTCGCGGTTCATACATGTACATGTCGGAAATAATGGGGGTTTGAGGCAGTCTTTGATTCGTCAGAGCGCTCCGATCGCCCAGGCGCTAAATTTGTCTTTCGGTTCGTGGGAGCCACGACTCCTTTCACACCAACATCGAACACGACTGCAGTATGCATTTACAACGGCCTTTTCACCCTCACAATGTACGATTGAGATGTCCTTCTAGCGGGGCCACACATTTTACGACAATCATACTGGAGCGAAAATTGCCGAAATGTTCCAACTGCCGCCGTCCTCGCAGCTCCACAAATGTCATCGAACGCCTACCGCCACCCCGACCAAATTCGCTATTTCACATCTACACCTTACTGCAGTGTCATGGACCTGTGCACCAATGATATTCTAGCCTATGGTTGACCTACATGTCCATGGCCAGCTTCGCAGCCGAGAGGGGACAGAAACCGGGTTTGGATGCTGTGTCCGATGAGTAAAGCTGCGCGGCACACTTGGGACCTGAGTACTGGGACCAAATACGAACCCAGTGCATCCTCAATCACGTCCATGAAACGAAACCCCCATCTCGGAGACCTGACTTGGTCCGTGATAGCTACTTCACGCATGACGTCACGACCTAGGATGCCAGCCCTGTGAAACTTTTTAGCTTGAAGGCAGCCTTGCCACTGCTTCGTCCTCTGAATGAATGTCACGCTCACAGCACAAGCGGAGGCTCGGATGAACCACATTTCGGCTCTCCACGCTTACAATCCGGGTATGTTGTAAGCTCCGACATGCTCGAGGCGTTAAGTGGAGCACATCAGCGATCACTTGCGTGATCTCCGCCAGTGAGCCGGCAGCGATCGACATGCAGAACATCAGCCACAAGTCAGCGCCATACCGAAAACACACAACAGTGTAGTTCTCACACTGGTTACAACTAATGTCTGACAACGACACAAGCTTTACGAAGCATACGTAGCTTCAGCCCTGCGTTAGCTCCATGCACACACTATTGACCGCGCTGTGTCCACCAGTGTCGTGACAGCACGGCTTTTGCTTACTGTCGAATCGAGCAGATTCTTTGCAAGAGTCGCGGTGATGCGACTTCCGTAGTGTGGGTCAACAATAGAGGTGCCATTAGACTCGGCTTTGACATATGGGAACGACGTGGCGGCTTGGGTGATATTCGAATAACTCCCAACTATAAGATAGAGTTATTCTGCAGGTGAAGTTGGCCTTTTCAGTTTATCGGTGTTGTTCATATTCGCTACATCTCCCTTCGCGGACGAACGTATCTCCATAATCATTCATTCGGATCCACTCGATCAACATGCCTTCTTATACCTTCATACTGTTGGCTCTTATAGCATCAACTTCGGCCTTCAACATCTGGCCCCGACAATCTGGTAGCTGTCCTTCCGTGTGGACCGATGTTGCCAAAGAACTCCAAACTTCTTTCGCTGGATGTGGTAAAGACGCACATGGCGCCATACGGGCACCTTTCCACGACTGCATCAATAATGCCTGTGATGGGAGCTTAATTCTGACAGACGAGTGCGGTCGCGCTGAAAACGCCGGCCTCTCGGATATCTGCGGGAAGCTCAAAGGCTGGTCAACAAAGTACAGCGTGGGTGCTGCCGACATTATTCAGTTTGCAGCCGCCGTTGCTATCGCTGAATGCCCGTTGGGACCAAAGATTAAAGCCCTTGTTGGAAGGAAAGATAGCTCCACAGCCGCGGCACTTAACTCGATGCCGAGCAGCAAAGACTCTGTTGATAAGATCTTGGGTGCATTCAGCGCTAAGGGTTTCTCGTCCGACGACGTTGTTGCCCTCATGGGTACTCACTCCGTCGCCGTTCAAGTCAACGACGACCCGTCTCAAGCCGGGAAGTCCTTGGATTCGACGCCGAGTGTGTATGACACCAAGTTCTACACGGAGACCAAAGACGGCACAGCACCATACAGTCTGCAAAGCGATAAACTGCTGTCCAATGATACTCAAGTGTGACCACCCTAGCTTCTCCGCATATATCGTTACTAACTATCATGTGTTAGACAGAGAAGACGTGGTCTGATTTTGGCGACAGCCAAGATGCCTGGAGCGCCAAATTTACGGATGCGTGGAACCGATTTGCCGTTATTGGTAACGACGTTGGCAGTCTTCAGGACTGCTCGAGCTTGATGCCAAGCGGTTCATCAAAACGAAGGAGGCAAATGAGCATGCCGATGGGCGCACGAGCGTACGCAAAGTATCATTGATGACCTTCATGATGGACAAGTCTTCGCATGCATAGGCGGCGTTACGGTGGTTTGTTTGGGATCATCACAAAGTTCAACTTCGTCAATTTTCGTCATCGTGTTCTTGCATTGGTTTCATCTTATACGAGAGAAGCTCTCAGTCCAATGTCCCAAATCATGCTAATAGTAATTTCTAAACTACGGTATATAAGCGGGAGCATCTCGGAGTCCTTTCTTTCACCTTTTCAGGTCAGCCGCTGCGCGTTGTGGGTGCGTTTGTATCATCACATCATTGTGCACAATATCTTTAGACTGCGCTTACGTCGGCCGCTTCACTCTTGTTCTCTCACCACCACAACAGTCGTCAACCGCTGCAAAGGACGTGACTTTCATGGATCCGGAGACAGTCAAGGTCGCCGTCGAGCTTCAACTTGCCGATATCAACGACCTACTGGACGGACTCTACGACAATGAGGACCTACCCGAAGGCGATGCCCGAGCGAGCTTCCAAGTCCTGCGATACGACCTCCAGCGGCAGCTCCAGCTCTTGGAGGGTCCGGTTCTCACGCTCAAGATTCTCAAACAGGAACACGAGGATCGCGTTGCTTTTTCGCGGCTGCTAGAGGAGGAGAAGCGGGCAGTGGGCGATCATCAGCTTGCCATGCGGCTGGCAGGTCTCACAGTCACCAACCCGGATATTCAGCGCAGCAACGACTACGAGGCCAGTCTCTGCGACGAGTCTGACTGCGGCAGCGATGAGCAATGGGATATGGCCAAGGAGCTGTACGCCACAGCATTTGAGCGCGAGATTGCAGACCGTGCTCCACTGAACGGCATTCGCACTGTTCGAGCGGGTGGAGTGAAGGTGAACACGAAGTCCAATATTCTCGGCTTCAAAGCGCTCACTAAGTGTTGCGCATGCATGGAAGTGGTCCCGAGCAAAGATACACTCACACTGAGTTGCAAGCCGGAGCCTCATACGTATTGCCGCGCCTGTCTCGTCGACCTGTTCACCAGCGCGCTCGTCAACACTTCTCTCTTTCCACCGCGATGCTGCAAGCTACCCATCCCGCTAGGAACCTGCCGTGCCATGCTGCCTAAGGAGCTCATCAAAGACTTCGATCTCAAGGTGGAAGAGCTCGCGACCCCGAACCCAACATACTGCTCGAACGCGGATTGCTCCAAATTCATTCGGCCGAAGGATATCAAAGCCGACGTTGCCTCATGTGTATACTGCAAAGACAAGACATGCATGAAGTGCAAGAGCTCTGGGCACAAGGGTCTATGTCCCAGCGATCCACACGTGCAGTTGCTGATGGACGTGGCGAAGCGCGGCAGGTGGCAGCAATGCACAAACTGCAAGAATATGGTCGAGCTCGAGCAAGGCTGTTTCCACATGACGTAAGTTCCAAAATCCCATCAAGCAGTACTATACTAATCTGTACAGTTGCCGCTGCCGTCATCAGTTCTGCTACCTGTGCGGCATACAGTGGAAGAAGTGCTCATGTCCACAATGGGACGAGGGATACCTGACGCGACCCTTACCTGATGTGCTACCTGCACAAGCTCCCATTCCTGCTGCATTGCCTGCTGCACGCCATGAGCATGACTGCCGACGCGTCAACGGCCCCTCATGTGAAGGCTGCCACGCTGCCTATCTGACCTTTGTTATGCGCTGTAACGGCTGTAACACCCACAACTGCTGGCGTTGTATCCACAACCGCGAGTAAGGTGGTTAAGTAGCGCTCTGTCCGATGCTGTATGTACAAACCCCAACTCGACCACTCCAGGGCTAATTTAACAAGATTTCACTCATAGCATGCGATGCGCTACGTCACGTTGACGTACGGTTGCTAGAGACAAATCGGTGGATTGGAATGGCAGGCTTGTGCTTTGGGGCTGGATGAGAAAGACGCAAGGGTGCTATAGTGCGTCACGGAGAGCAAATCCAGCTACACGTTTAGGTCTTAAAGATCAAAGCTTCTAACATCAAAGCTTCTAACTTCATGGGCTGTTACATAATGTGAGTCTACTGGTCCGATCGAGAAGAGACCAAGTAGCGTTTGACTAAGTCAGGCTTGTCATAATCCTCCCGAGTGAAGGACACAGTCGCCTTCCTAGTCTTATCTTCCGCCTTGATTTGCGCACACTGACCATAGCGAGCTACAAAATATCCGGCAACGGAAGCTGCCGTAAATACAACCCAAAAGATTTCTGGTCAACTCGATATCAATCAGCTCGTATCATGGATGTCAGTAGTCTAGACGGCGCTAGCGCACGGCTCGCCGTCGAGCTCCGACTTGAGGATATCACCGATGCACTTCAGAACTTGGAGTTGCAGGCTGGTCAGTCTGCAAGCTTTCAGGCGCTACGAAGGAGCTTGCAAGATCAGCTCGATTTCATCGGTGCAGGTGTATGTTCCATGGCGCCTCGCACTCCCAGCTTCCGGGCCTGTTCACTTGCTAACTTATTGTTTTGCAGAACGATTCGTATAAGGACAGCGACACAAAGGTATCCTCTGATCCCAAGATTGAGCCTTCTGCGAGCGCAGTTACGATTAGCGGCGACGAGGAAGAAGGAAACCACTCTGAGCCTGAGCCTGAACCCGAACCCGAACCTGAAGTTGTGTGCTGCGCCTGCTCTGATCTACATCCCAAGAAGAATACAATCGAGCTCGAGTGCAAGCCATACCCGCATATCTACTGCCATCAGTGCATAGAGCAGCTCTTCTATGTTCAGTGCATAAAGACTCCGCACTC
>TARA_R110002003_G_scaffold3_24_pt1 | contig 15348 bp, 17 predicted proteins | sample TARA_R110002003 | Tara Oceans TARA_R110002003 (sample SAMEA4396441) | marine metagenome | biome: Westerlies Biome; feature: [SRF] surface water layer (ENVO:00010504); material: water (ENVO:00002006), including particulate matter (ENVO:01000060) such as... | depth 5 m
TCCATGGTACTCGTGTTGCAAAGGTATTCGTTTACGTGCTCAAGCAGCTCGGGTGGCAGAACCTCGATGGCACGCGCGGTGAGAGAGCGGGAGCGTGCTTGAGCAACCTGCGTGGTGATGCGATTGATCTTCTCATTAACCGCTCTTTGCAGCGCCCGGTCTTTGCCGAGGTCCTTACTGCACTCTGTGACGGCGTCATCCAGGGCCTTTGCACGCTCCCTGGCTAATTTTCGGCCCATTGTCTTAGTGTAGTTGTCACGGTCGGCCCGGGCGCTCTTAGTCTTCCTCTCAGCATCGCTAATACGCACTTCGACAAATTCGAGTTCCTTGAGAAAACTAAATCCAAATTAATTGCCAGCTACTCGCAAGTGACGACGTCGGGAGCACTTACAAGGAGGCAGCACGCCGATAATGCGCTTCACTTCTCGGTCCTTTCCGGTTCGGCTGCGACGGTGGCATGCTGATATGGCTACTTGTGTTGCGACTCGCATCCGATGAGCGGACGAGAGCAATTCGTGACGAAGGTTATGTGGAAGGAGCTGGAGTGAGGAAACAAGTCTTTTGTGGAAGTATACACACCTGTCAGACGACTCTGTCGACCATCAAGGCGTGGAAATGAAGTGAGCAAGAGTACCTGCTCAAAAAGAGGGGCAGCTGCACCCCGAAAACAAAGCGGCGCCTGGACGCTGCAGTGTCACCATGTTACCCGACTAAGACCCTTCAGCAACACTCAAAATAAAGTCGTAATGTTTTTGATTTTGCTTCGACAACATACATGGTGATGTATTATAGTTCATGTGCAAACGTTTGCATAAAGCATAAACTTACGCACCGTTATGTGAAAGCTGAGAGGTACACATGTGATTTGTCTTCATGCAGCTAGTGAAGACACTGGCACGCGCGCCCGACGCCTTTCGTTCGTCAATGATTGATCTCGTAAGGCAAGTTGAGGGAAGCGATAGAACAGGGTATGAAGATGGCAGTCTGAACGAGCCGTTGAGTTTTCGCGGGAACCTTTGGAAGGATGCTTGACGTGCGGCAGTCCATGGCCGTAGCTCATACACTGTTAAGATGAGACATCTGGCCTTGTCAGTGATACGTGAGGCGCGCACGGGCGGGATTGGTGTAACTAGACTGTCTTGGCTCATCATCATTACACACGTTCCGACTTCTACATGCTCGGTGCAGTTGCGCCCGAGACAAGTTCGGTGATCTGCGCAATTTGCGGGGAGGCTCGGGCGAGATAATCGTCCGATTGGCGCGACATTCTAGGGGAAACATGGTGAAAACGGTCTCCGCAACATTGCTTACCAGTGGCGTTCTCTAACTTGCGGTGACGCGCTCCTGTATCGGAACAGGTAGATGAGCCGGCCTCTTCCTTCGCGAATGCCTGATTCAGTACCCGTACCGCTCCATTGGCCCTTAAGATCGTTGCGCAATGAGCCGTCGTGGGTATAAACATGCGATCTGTCAATGACTTGAGCTATACATGCCAAATCCATTTCGTTACACATCAGGATGTTGGTAAAAGTGCTCGTGCTGGCGCTAACGGTGTTATCGGCGGCTGCAGACGCAACAAAAGACAGAAAGACATGTATCGTGGAGAGCAGTGGGACCAACATTACAGATGATGCGCCCGCGATACGTGCAGCGTTCAAAAGATGTGGCCGACATGGCAAGATCGTGTTCAGCCCAATGACCTACTTTGTCAATACCGAGTTGGATATAAGAGGACTCGAAGACGTAGATATCGATATTCAGGGAGAGCTCCTGGTATGTTCGAAGCTTTGGAATGAATAGACACCAGCTGACGTTTCGGCCAGTGGAGTACCGACATCCAGTACTGGCTCAACGCGTCTCTATCGGTCGGGTACCAGAACCAATCCACGGCATTCATTCTAGGCGGCAATAACGTCCGCATCAATGGTCATGGGATCGGGACCTTCAATGGTAACGGAGATTACTGGTACCAATGGATACGGAAGCAGAACAACACGTCCAACTACCCCGGTCGTCCTCACCAGATCACCTTCAACGGTCTGACCAACTCTGTGGTCAAAGGCATAAGGTTTCTGCGAAGTCAAATGTGGACGATGTCCATCATTCATAGCCATGATAACAAGTTCGAAGATATCTTTGTGAACAACACGGGCAACGTCGTCTCGAGCTGTAAGTACCTCCAGCCTGAGCACTCTTTCTTCGCGCGCGGTATACTGACCTCTTGGAGCCAATACCGACGGCGTCGACACATTCTTCTCCTCCAACATTCTGTTCCGCAACCTCACCGTTTACAACGGCGACGATTCTTTCTCCTGCAAAGCCAACAGCACAAACATCACCCTTTTGGACTCACACTTCTACCACGGTCTCGGCATCGCCATCGGGTCAATCGGTCAATACAACGACCAATTCGAAACCATTGAGAATATTCGTGCCGAGAATATCTTCTTCTCAGACACTCTTCACGCCTTCTACGTCAAGACCTGGACCGATGACCAGAACGGGTACCCGCCCAATGGTGGTGGTGGCGGTCTCGGTTACGCGCAGAACATGGTGATGAAGAATTTGACTATCGAAGGTATGCGTGGCGCTGCCTTCTCGATCTCTCAGTGCACGAGGTTCAGTGGTGCGCCAGGACAGGGAAATTGTACGAACAGCCAGTTTCAGGTCCGCGATATTGAAATAGATGGGATGAAAGGTACGACGAAGGACAGAAGGGTGGTGAGCTTGCAATGCAGTGCGGTTGCGCCGTGCACAGATATCGCACTGGATGGTATCGACCTGAAGTATCCGAATAGAACGGCGGTGCAGAATTACCTGTGTGGTAATGTGGTTGGGAACAAGGGTTGGGAGTGCACTGGTGCGGTCTGCGTTGGTGGTAGCGCGACAGGAGGATGTTGAGGCAGTATGAATATTTTGCACGGAGGGGCTGAAGGATGGGGTTGTGAGCGAGGAGTAGTGATATGGTTCGTGAGTGGCTAAGGTAATCGAGACGCGCCGAAGTAGTCTACCCCGCTTGCAGTGAAAGGTTCGCGCATTAAGTATGTTTACTCAATATCGCCTCTTTCGACATACCATTCACGAGAGTTTCCTTCTGTGGTTTCTTTCTCTTCCCACCGGGACAAACTGGACTGGATATGGATCGTTTCAGTGAGAAATGGTCTGGTAGGAGCGTGGAAGGCGGATTCACTTGGTCGAACAATGACGCGCGTATGTTGGAAGACTGACAGCAACCGCGTCCCAACAGTAATACGAAAGCATACTATTGTTCAGGTATTAGCATCGAGGCACGACCAAAGACGTATCAGACCGACCTCACACGGCCGCGTTTGTCTAACATGTAATCTCCAATCAATTTATTGATTGTGACTTCACCCTGCTCACCGGTGACGGCATTGAGCATGGGTGCGGGTTTTGGTAGAATAGAGTATTGTCTATTTGGTCCGCCTAGTGCAACGGCCAGGAGTGGCTGATAGAAAAGTTTGGAAAGCAAATATTTCTGCACATATTAGCATTTACCTCGTCTCCAGGATCCGGGTACTAGATTGAAGTTCTGCTCGGGACACAGTATGGCTCTTTGTAGCTGTACACGAGTTGCATTACCTCACCTGCAATCGACGGTGATCTTGTCAGGCTTTATCTCAAGAATCAGGGGCTATGTACCTAGGTACTTTTCATTGCGTTCTGCGGACAAGAACGCCGGACGATCGCTTCCAACAACACAGCAAGACACCTGATTATGCACGCCGATATGGGAAATCCTGGGCTGTAGATTCTTTCTAAGTCAAAAACTAGCGGCACCTTCTGCAGGCGTTAGAACTGCAATAAGAGTAACTACGGACACAACCATGGATATTTTCGTCGTAAATTTATTGTCGCCAACGGCCTCTCTCAAACAATATAGTATGCAAAGTGTTTTGAAAACCCTTCTCTTCGTTTGCAGTGCCTAGGTAAATGGTAAGAAGAGGCAAGTTCGATTGCATCACTTGTCACGTGCTCTCGCGTTTGCGGTCACCCAGCTGCCCCACCAGGCTCGCTCTTTTCCCTAGTTACTGGACGTCAAAACAACAAATTTCCTCTCATTTAACAGCAATCAGCACTGCACACGCACGCGGATATCTTGAAGTGCCTGTGACTGACTCGATAACTGTCCACGGGTGTTTGCCGCCGCAGAGACAGCAACCATGGCCGATAGCCACACGGAACCGATCAGAGATTGGCGCAAAGATGCGCTCAAGTAAGGATGCACTGTACTAGAATTGGAGCCAGAATATTGACCAGCGCGTGTAGGACTCTCGACGACATCGCTGACCTCAAGAGGGACTTCCGCGATCGAACCACCATAGTCGCAAATGCCCGCAAAGCTACGAAACTTGCGAACAAGGAGTCAGCCAGCGGACCGACTACCGAACCGAGCAAGAAGCCGAGTGTTCAGAAGGCAAAGTGGATAACGAAACAGAAGAAAGAGCTACGAGATACCTCGAAGGCTCTCACCACAGCTAAGCGGATATTCGAGGACCAGGTATCCGACGAGGCTAAGCGGCAATGTCTCCCTATATGCGAGGCTATGTACGAAAAATTGCCGGGAGAGCTTCGCAACATGGTGTATGCGTTCCTCATTATAGGCACCAACGCTACCTTCTACGACGGTCAGGACGACAAAGTTCAGCTTGCAAATGGCTGTTCTCCGCTGAATCACTGCTTCGACGTCAACTTCACTGGCAAAGGCATGCATAGAGACCTCATCGAAGAACTCGGTCAAACGGGGGCTCGCTTCGACATCCGACGCCGCCATGGTCTGCTCGCCAAAGTCTTCATGCAGCATGGTGCCGATCTCGCCTTCAAAATCAAGAACGTTGGGGTCTCTCTCAGGCTGGATGATATCAAGCTTGGTGAGAAAGTCGTTAGCAGTCTGGACGCGATCTACAAACTCCAGAAAGGCTCTACCATACATGTATTCGTTGAGGCCGATGGCAAATCCCAAAAGCAGGTCAAACGTTGCTTCGGCCGCGTTCTCCGTGCATTCATGCCCTTTCTAGTGCGCTTGAAGACAGCTGGATACGTAATCTGCATCGTCATGAACCCCAGCTACGAGCGCTCCACCGTATCAAACAACGTCGGAAGCGGAATCTCTATCATCCGTAGCCAGGAGTTTGGCTACTTGTTCACTTTGGCCGAGATGGATGTTACTGCTGAGCTCGAGGCCATCGAGAAGAACCTCAAAGAGGTATGACGCAAGTCATAGAAGCCATGGCCGTGGCTAACAAACGCAGCACTTCGATGCCTACGGTGCCATGTGGAATTATCATATACTCCCGGCCTGGTCTTGTTGAAGAAAGTTGATCATCAACACGTTAATTGTAGAAATGATCGGCCGAGGAGCTGACCGGACTGACTCTGCTAAGCCCAATTGGGCAGCAGTCAAAGCAACCATCTGCGCGGCAGTCCTAATGACGGCGCTGTAGCCGGGAATAAGGGACATCGAAATCGAAATCGTCGAGCGCAGGAACATGATATGGCTGACTCAGCCTGCTTCGTGGCAGTAGATCAAAGAGCGCTTGGAGGACGGAGGGCGGTATTTGGGCCTCTTCATCCATGTAGGCGATTGACTCGTCGGATAATGGCGTATTGAGACCGCCCCTTTGCGCAATACATATTGCACATCTCCACATGTAATGTCCCAAGTCGCATGTTGGTGTGATAGCATCAATGCCAAGCACGATAACTCAGACACGGCGTGAACTCCACGCTTACTAGTTCTGGCCTAGTCCAGTCTGACATCGCGGAGACGGATGGAGTGAACTGTACATCACTCAGTGTTTCACGTTCAGTACGAAAGACTTCGGTGCGTGGAAACTAACCACATCTCTGCACATCACAGTTTCAGAGCAAAGATAGGCCGCCATGAATTCAACCTTGGTGTTCCGAGGCGCTGTCGTTCATTCACAAAATCCGTCAGACCTGGAAATGCTCGATGATGCAACTCTAGTTGTTACAGATGGCCGCATAACTGCATTCTACGATTCCAGCAGTCAGGTTCCTCCTGACGCGATTCCTCAGAACGCCAAATTTCACCGCCTACCTACCGGCAACTTCCTGATTCCCGGTTTTGTAGACACCCACAACCACGCGCCCCAATGGCCGATGCGCGGTCGCGGCCAAGGACTGCACATTCTCGACTGGCTGGACCAAGTGACCTTTCCAGTCGAAGCCCGCTTCGCTGACCCAGCGTATGCTGCCCGCATCTACGAAGATACCGTCGATGACTTCTTGCGCCACGGCATCACCACGGCCTCTTACTATAGCTCACGCCATGCCGAAGCCACATGCATCTTGGCAGACACTTGCCACCGCAAAGGCCAGCGCGCTTTCATCGGCAAGTGTAACATGGACCGCAACGCGCCTGACTACATCTGCGAATCTGATGCTGATACTTCACTTCGCGAGACGGAAGAGTGCATACTGCATATTCGTGGCTTGCCAGGTCACGGGGCAGACGCCCCGTCCCCACTTGTGTGGCCCGTCGTGACGCCACGGTTCGCCATCTCTTGTACCCCGAAGTTGCTACAAGGACTGGGCGACCTCCTGAAGCGGGACGAGACATTAGCGATGCAAACTCACTTCAACGAGGCGCAGCAGGAGATTGATGCTACGAAAACCTTGTTCCCCGAATTCAATGGAAGCGAAGCCGATTTGTACGAGAGTTACGGCTTGTTGAATCGGCGCAGTATTCTTGCACACTGCACCATCATGACGGACTACGAGAAAGAGAAGTTAGGGGCACTGCAATGTGGTGTAGCGCACTGTCCTATCGCTAATATGACTGTCGGAGGTGGGTTCATGGTTGCGCCCATCCGAGACTTTCTACGCGGCGGTCTCAAAGTCGGTCTGGGTACCGATAGCGGTGGCGGATGGGCTTCGCAGATGCTGGCTGTCATGCGACAGGCGCTGATTGCGTCCAATGCGCAAGAAGTGTTGTCAAAGGGCAAAGACAAGGCACTCTCGCTAGAAGAGGTTTTCTACCTCGCTACGATGGGCGGCGCTAGGGTTATGTGCCTCGAAGATCAGATTGGTAACTTCGAGGTGGGCAAGGAGTTTGATGCGGTGTGGGTAACAACGACCTCGGGCCTACAGTCGGCTATGACACCAGTCGAGGAAAACGACTCGTTGCGGACAATGTTCGAGAAGCTTGTGCTTACAGGAGACGATAGGAATTTCGCTCATGTCTTTGTGCGAGGCCGAAGAGTAGCTGGGCATAGCAACGGGTGGTCATGATCAAATATTGACGTTGCAGCGTTGCAAACCATGTAGCGATAATCTTCCTCTCAGGCATATCATTCGGAAGCCATTATGAAGCATGAACTTATGTATGGTATCCAGAAATTATGAACGCGGCATCTGGAAGGAGGTAGCAGTGTTGGACAGTGCCTCAAATCGAATGCAAGGAGCACCAGCGATATTGGCACCGACTGGGTTCTTCGGTAGATACAAAATTGGATCCACGTCATCAATCATCCGGACGATGCGACCAATCCAAAGGCATGGAAAGCGGCTCTAGACGTCCAATTGGAAACTTACTATCTCTCTGCGCCAAGCCTACCTGATTTCTTCAAGACGGTATCCCACTGCTTCTGTTGCGCATGTTTGCCCTGCTGCACGAGTATCGCCTGAAGGACGGCAGTGTGGAAACCTGGATTTATCACGTCACGGAAGTGTGCTTCAGACCGAAGAAGCCGTTTGATGGGAGCCCATCCGACACAAAAGATCGCTGGCTGATTTAATATTCTATTGATGGTGGGAATCCTAGCTTTACGTCTGGATATGGTACGGCCGGGCTCGATCCAAATGCGTGGCTAGATGCATACCGCAACTGGAGGCAACATGAGGTGTATACCTGGGTGAACTGCTACAATCAAGCCGTGATTAAGAGATAGCTTTGTGTTTGGGATTTTGCACAAACAGATTCGCTGGGAGTATATTCAACTGTACGGCTTCATCGATAGCGCGTACTGGTAGGTTGGGAGAAAGTAAACATGCGAGCATTTCTTTGGTGTAATGTCGCGACCGAGATCACCGTCGAGCACAGTGTGGAGTGGCAGGAATGTGACAATGCGGTTTTGAACAAGCTATTATTGAGTTTGGCCGAGATGTCGGTGAAAGTAAGCTGAACGTGACAAGCTATGAATCAATTTCTAGATCACGCATTACAACTTTGTTCATGCGTTTGCATGCAATTCCAGTAGGCTATTTTACTTACGGAGAAGATCCGCTATGTTCTCACTCGAACATAGCCGTAATGCATGAGACAAAAGCGAATGATAACAGTGAGGTCCTTCACTCAACACCTCGTCGATTTCAACAGGGAAGTACAAGCAGCCTCAAACCACGGTATCTTCCCCCCTGATTGAAAACATGAAGGTCAACCCACAGCAATCTTGCGCAACCTCGTTTCCATTCTTACTGAGAAATAATGACTGCGAGTGAAAGCGCGTCTCAGTGTGGTATATGCACTTCTCGCATCTTCGGGATTATGCTTATTGTCATCGTCCAAGGACAGGCATCCATTTCTCGGCTCCACTTGACTGACATTCTGACCGCAATGTCCTTGCTTGACCGTCAGCAAGCATTGCCATAATTCGAATCAAAGGCGTCCCGCAACCCGTTTTTCCTAGAAGGATGGCCAGGCACTGAGCATTAACAAGCGTGTTACGTGACCATCGTGACATCCCTGTAAAACCTGGGAGAGGTGCTGCTAAACTTCGAGGAACGCTCATTGGCGCAGTTCTCCAATGAGGCTTCGGAAACCAGTGGCGATACGGACCCAGGCATGAGGATTAAGCAACACCCAACTCTGCACGTACACCAGGCCCTTCAGATCGTCGCGCATGTGTTCAGACGATGTGGTACCGTTCAGTACGACGACACCAAGGTCCATAACTAAAGTATACAGCGCGACTATTCGGTTAACGCCGGCCGCCGTTGCCAGATCTGCCACAGGCTTCGACTTGACGAGCGCAGGGTTACCCGTCAATGTCCAAAAAGATTGGTACATGATATGATGTTCTGCGCAGAAAGCGCGAAGAGACACATCGTAGTGAGTTTGAGGGTAGAAGCGGTTTTGGACAACAGATGGTTTCACCTTTGAGTTCTCATAGATGGTCTGAAGAACTGGAAGCGTGACGTTGGAGATACCCAGAGTGCGAATCTGAGTGGGAACGTAAGTCTCCAACAATTTCCAGGCCTTCAGAGTCTGCTCGACTGTGGGCAAAGGCGAATGCAAGAGCAGACAATCAACGTAGTGATGCTCAGAATCGTCCCGAGATCGCAAGTTTTGGAGTGATGATGCGACAGACGTTTTGATTTGTTCTTCCAATGGCGCTGAAGAATCATAGGGCATGTTGTTGGCATCCTGACCGGCTGGCGTAGTATACTTCGTCTGAAGCTGTCACAAGTGAGCATTACAGCCGACCATACAACGGATGAATCTCACGTAGACGTCTTCTCTCTTCACGATCTCTTCCAAATATGCCTCCCGTAACGCCTCACCAACCAGGCGTTCCTGATAGTGACGCGGTTGAGCAGCCGTATCAATTCGTCGGAAACCAGCCACTAATGCCTCTTTCACAAGGCTTTTCGTTTGGTTCTTCTTCCAGGCTGTGCCGTAGATGAAGGCAGGCTGTGCATCTTGCAGTCTCGAAGAAGTCGACTGGATGGGGGTGGTCGCCATGTTGCGTGCCGTTTTCGATTTGGCGTTCTGCAGAAAGTGAAATCGCCGCGATGCCCTAGCGATGAGCATGACGATGCATCATACACGACCGGAATCACAAGCGAATGTCGTGATGCAATCTACCAAACGTGGTAGCAACGGCGGACATCCCCGTCATGCTTACTAATCCCGGAGCTTAGGCAATGACGCCTGCCAACTGCCCCACCGTTCCGAATCGGCTTGCTCCATCCCGAACATCAACCACCATATCGCGACACTCGACACAACTTTCTTCTTCTCCTCCTAAGCCCTCAACCATACGTGTCACTCTTTGATCAACATCATGGTCCGCCCCAACGGTCCCCGCGACCCAATCGCCGGCCCCGATACACCACAACCACCCTTCCCACTGAAGCTACGGGGTCCTGTCATTAAGGGCTTCGGACGAGGAAGTAAAGAGGTAAGCAGCAGGTGTTCCTATACACACCCCTCACGAATGCGGTCTTGGAGCCATCATTCGCACAACACCTCCCTCCGTCAAACCCTCACCACCCTTACAAACATCATCATCATCCCGCACCCAGACACCCACCACCCTTCCCACCACATCTAACACCGCCTCCTAGCTCGGCATCCCCACCGCCAACATCCCCCTCTCCGGCCTCTCCATCGGCGGCCACGACGACCTCGCCTCAGGCATCTACTACGGGTGGTGCAGTCTCGACCACCGCACCATCTCCAGCAGCACGTCTTCCACCTCGGTCCGCAGCGCCACAAACGACACCTCGCCGCCCGAACGCTCGTCCAACCACGCCGTCGCCGATCTCGAATACCCCTCGTCCTCGCTGCCCACGACGCCCACCACCAGCTCCAGCTCCACAACAGGCCCGACCGTGTACCCGACGGTGCTGAGTATCGGATACAATCCCTACTACAAGAACACACAGCGCAGCATCGAGATACACATTCTGGCAAACTTCGCCAAGGACTTCTACGGCGCGACGCTGAGCTTGGTCATATTGGGGTTTATACGGCCGGAATACGACTACGTGAGTAAAGATGCGCTGGTCGAGGATATTCGCGAGGATATACGGGTTGCGCAGCGGAGTTTGGCACGCGAGGCGTATGTGGGGTGGAAGGGAGATGGGTGGTTGAAAGGGGAGGAGGAACAGGAGGCGTGGGAGAGGAGGAAGGGTGAACAGGTGGGGCAGAAGGATAGTGTGGGGATGTGTCAGATGGAGTGAGTAACGATGTTTATGTGTTATTGGGTTTGGATATGGGCATGGAATAGATTTAGATCACGATGGCATGGCATAGCGATTGAAAGGTTTAATAAACAATATTAGATTCAAATGGTCGTCAACTGCAGTGGTATCCGTATGAGTCCTCACTTTTTTGCCCTCCAAACGCCATGTAAACGCCCTTCGCCATGTGCTGTTACGCATTGTATACTTGTGGTGGAACCACATGTCCAGATCCAGGTCCAAGGTCCTCGCAAGATGTACTGGGTATCCACGCTTTTGATGCCTAATCAGAAGAAACTAGGCCAATATTAGAGTCCAGATGTGTTGATGACCAACATTGCGCCGTATCGGGCGCATGCGGAGCCAGCTCGGGTATTTTCGGAATGCCGCGCACAGAGGTCACGCATATGCAAGACCAGATCACACTTTTTGCAGCGTGGACGTGATCCAAAGTCGTCTTCCGCATAATGTTTGCCGAGGCGGTTGCTGTATCGTAATGCAGCACCGAGGTCGATCATTGAAGACCCTTGTCAAGAACAGGCATGACCTGAATAGTCATCAGCACACGCGACATGTGAAAAGCTGGGGTAATCGACTTACGCTCATACACACCAACACCGGCATCTCAAAGATGTCTCGTTTGATGTGCCACCATATCATGCAGTCTGCCATGCCATTCTTTGCGCCGAGTCGTTGCATGGCTGATTCTCCTTGGTGCACGGTGCCGCCCTCCATCTTGACAATGTCTGCCTTGTGATCGGCATTGGCCTTCATTTCTTGAATGCGGTCAAAGTCAGCCTTGGTCTGATACCGTAGCATGTTGGCGCGCTGCTTGGCGTGACCATGTGGATCTTGCCAGCACAGCTCGGAGAAGTTCTGGAGATACTCGAGCGCGCCCTTGGCGTCCATCAGCTGTATAACGTTGACGGCTGGTGTTCCAGTTTCTGCTTCCTGGCCAGTGAGATTGGGTGTGGTGTTGGTCTGGGTAGATAGCTCGCTTTCGTCTGCCCCTCTGCTGTTTCCCAAATTCACATTCAAATTTGGCTCCTGGCCTAGCAAGACCTCGCGTCGCCAGCCGGTAAGTATGGTGAACTCCTTATTGCAGCCAACAATTTCGCCGGACCGTCGACAGATCAAGAACGGTGTCCCTACTTCTGCGAAATGTTCTTGTAAAGTCATCAAGTTGCGCTGGAGCCCCATCTCTTGATGGATGAGGTCATCCGTGTCCATATCTCCATGAACAGAAACCAAGCCTGGTCGGTAGTTGGTCAAGTACTCCTGAGCCAGCGCCAGCCCGCTTTTCTCAAACTTCTTGTGACACATTATGAATAGCCTATGATAACCCTTGACATAATCGTAAGGCTTTTTGATCCCTTGATATATGCTCTTCGTGTCTCGGTTCCGCTTGCGGATCCCATTGGAATGTATTGGTTGGAACGCTGTGCCGGTTTGTCTGTTCTCGTGTTGTCGAGTGAGTGTGGGTGAGCGCTGACTATGCGTACGATTGGGGTTCGCGAAGAATGTCGCACTCGACAGCGGGTTTTCGCTGTCGAACGCTGATGCGTCTGTTGACGCTGGGCTTGCGGTCGAGTGACTAGCAGGACCTTGACCAATCGCGAAAGCATGCGGGCCGTTGAGGCTGTCATGTCGGTTGCCATTCTGGTCCAGGGTCGTGGTGGCTGGCGTGTTGTTTGGTGTGTGTACATGCATGCTACCCTGTCGAGACTGGGACTCGTGCCATTCGCCCGTAGGATGCCCGTTCGGGCCGAAGGACATCCCCACACCTGAATTGGCCGGCCCCGCGTAGCCACCCGCCATTTGGTGATTGTACATGTTTGGGTTCTGGTTCATCGCATTCATCATGCCATTGTCGTTCGGTGCGTCAACCGCGCCTGACGACATGTGACCGAGCATACCGAACTCGAGTGCACCGTAGTGATTCCCGAAGTTCAGGCTTGAGATATCAAAATTGAACAAGGCCGGATCGCTGGGGTCGAAGAGTGGTCCAAACTGTTGCATCTGGTTTGGTTGGGCTTGAGGCATGGAACTGGGCGCGTTGCCGGCCTGGCCATGGTGCGCCTGGGTGAAGGGCGGTGAGATTGGAGACTGCTGATTGTTGTATGTCCGACCATCTTGACTAGGTGGGAGTGGTATCGGTGCTGATGGTGGCGGATAGAAGGTTCCTGAGGGGGCTTGGGTGTAGACGTTGCCTTGTGAGGCCACAGAGACCGTTTGGGCGTCTTGGCTGGGCAGTGGTGTTGGGCGATTGCCGTTCATATACGGATAGTGGCCGCCCACACCGGGCATAAGGGCGCCATCTGGCGCGTCGTGGAGATACTTGGCCTTCTTGCGGACACCGTCCATGCAATGATCTGCGAGATTGCGCTTGATGCAGCGGTTACATGGTCGCTCGTCGCCTGCTGCCGTCAGAACTGAATGTGCCCCATGAAATCCTGAAGGCGCCAGGAAACATTTCGAGTGTGAAGATGATACTCACCACAAGTCAGGTGGGCACGCTGGCAGGCAAAACATGCTCTACGGGCCTTCTTCCTCCGCGGCCTCAAAGGGTCCTTCGCGTTGGCCTTCTGGCCATTGGTCTTCTGCGAGGGTGAGCTGTCGTCAGTCTTCTGTTCGGCAGCCATGTCGTTCTCGTCGTCCAGGTCACTCCGGTACTCGGGCGAGGGCGATGCATCGTCGGCGTCTGGGGTGGCCATATTATCCCTCTGCGCTGCGCAGGCCCCTCGGGGCTCGCACGGATGCTGCTGTGGGCTACGGTCGGCGCTGTACGCTCTACGCACGCTTAGTGCTGCGTGCAGCCGTCAGTGTGCGCTCTTGGGATGTACCCAGCAAAACGGTTCAGCCAATGTCGCGGCAGCGCACGGCTGGCGGCGTTCCAGCGGCGTGTTTTGGAGTGCGATCACGCGTGCGCTGGCTGCTCGAACGGGTGCTGCCGTGGCACACTGACAGGTCCAATGGCGGAGGACTTATATGGGGAGCCAGAGGGAGACGAGCGCTCAATCCGGCGGACAGGTATGGAACAGTGCTGCTGTGATACGGAGCCGGGGGCCATGCAATCGAGGGAGCATTGATGGAGCACACACAGTCATGGTTGATAGCCAGCTGCTACCGAGACGCGCTGCCCATGCTGCTGGAGGCGAAGCTTTTGTGGGACGTAGAGGTCGCCGGGGAAGCCGCGACGGGAGGAGAGGCAGTGGCGGGTGGGGCGTCGACTCGAGCAAGGCAGGAGCGACGCAGCAGTAGGGCGACGCTGTGGGACAGCGCTTGTCGATTACAACAGGCGAGCTGGAGACGCGCTGGGAAGGAGCAGCAGTGGGTGTGGGCACGCACTGGCGGCGAGGGCAGCGATGGGCGCCGCGGACAGCTGCGTGCTTTTGGGCGCTGCAATCGGTGGCCTTGGGGCACCAAGGCTGGTCGTGTGTCGGTGTCGGTGTTGGGGCTCGAGGTTATGCGGCGCAGATGCGGTTCCCCGCAATTGGTCGTCGAGGTTTGCTGGAAGGTGCAACCCGCGCAGCTGCCTCGGTCGTCCCTGCGGCCGGTACGCCGCTCGGTTGGCCGCCTAGCGAGCGAGCCCGTCCACCACTCACGCGCCACGGATTGCGCGCGCTGCAGACGAGACACCGCTCGTCCTTTCCTTTCCAGCGCCTTCACGAGCACGCAGAAATTGGTTGTCATGTGCTGGGACTTGCTTGCAGTGAATGCGGCCAACACGTGATAGCAGCTCTGAGCGAATTTGCACTTCCGTCCTCCTCAACAGATGACGTATCAAAAGCAACCACCCGCGCAGTCGACCGACCGACCCACCCCCATATTGATTGTGCCTCACGTCTCGCCTACGAGCCTGCATGCGGTGTGTGATCGCGAGCCTTGGCGCCCTATATAACTGGCCGTCGTCAGCCTCCCACGCCCTGTGCTACCGACTATCACCACTTCCATCTCGTCGTCGCTGCTTCGCGAGCGCCGTGGTTCCTCAAGCGTGTCGCAGCCCGTCTTCCTGGCTTACCGGCCACGTTCACTTGCGCGCCTTCGCCAACGGTACCATCCGCAACCGCTTCAAGCTCTGTGTATCGCTCGTCCCTCGAGCTGGCGTGGCAGCCCTCGTGGCGCTCCCAGTCGCGTTGCACAAAGGCCCGGCCAGCGTGCTTCAGGTCGTCTCACGTGCAGGCGCAAAATCCTTGATTCAATAAACATGATGGCATGCGGATGCCGTGTCACTTCCTCTATTCATAGCCCCTCCACTCAGATCCGCCACATCGCCTCGCCGCCATCCCACGCTGTCTACGCTGATGCATACCGGCTGCTGCCCCTGAGTTTCTTGCCGTACTTGAAAAACAGAATTGGGAATCTGCAATCCTGTGCGTTAGTGGATACCGAAACCAC
>TARA_R110002003_G_scaffold105_2_pt1 | contig 15334 bp, 17 predicted proteins | sample TARA_R110002003 | Tara Oceans TARA_R110002003 (sample SAMEA4396441) | marine metagenome | biome: Westerlies Biome; feature: [SRF] surface water layer (ENVO:00010504); material: water (ENVO:00002006), including particulate matter (ENVO:01000060) such as... | depth 5 m
CTTTGCATCTCATATCTTTGCTTACACCTTTCAACAGCGCCATGGCTCGTCTGTATACTCCGGCGTCAAGCGCGTTCAGGGAGCCAAGTAGAACACATCGGCGACAATGGCCCTTCGCATGCCCTGACCGTACTCGGACCATCAATGACTACTGCAACGACGGCCGCACATTCTGGACACATATAACACATAATGGAAAGAAAGCGCAAGGAGGGCGAAGGAGTCGTGGTTGCGTGGTTCGGCCGAGCTCCCTCCGGCCGCCACTGCAAGTGGGGTTGCGCCGCTCCTGCCTTTCTGGTCCCTGAACACCACACACACTACACCATCATCCACATCCACCTGCGACATCGCCCTCGTTAGGCAGATGGCGAGGTAGCAACAGAATGACACACCTGGGATCTTCGAACTCCAAAAATAACGAACATGTTGGCATCGCGCCGAACACGTTGGATTGGTCGCGGTGGGCATAGGAGACGGTCCCGCGTGCGTGCCCTCCGCCGGGACCAATTATTCGCGTCTCTAGCCAACGACCACAGTCGCGACTAGGAGATACACACCCAATGGACAATCGTTTGGAAGTTGCGACAAGCCTTTCTGCCGGATCCAAGAATACTCGACTGCGCATACGAACCCCATGGATTGCTTTGACTTTCATCATGGCAACAGGCCAACCGACGACACCGCATCTACTTTGGCCCCATCGCTCGTTCAGTTGCACTGAGCTTATGCGGTATTCAAGAAACTGGCTTATGCCATCTATGCGGACGGTCAATTCCCAAGGCTGATGTTGCACTTGTCGCGAAGCTCACGCAAGATTTGAAATCGCGCAAGCGCGCGTTCCCCAATCCGCCTATCAGCAACGGCCAGTCGCCAAGCGACGTGATTCGCAAATGAAGGTTGGCATCCAAGCATTGCAATACACTTCATCGCCAGTCTCGAGGAGGACGTCGAACTTCCGTGCTTTACTCAGCGAGATGCTTGATGGCTGGCTGGGGTGACGGCCATGACCACGATCAACGACATCAATGATGCTCGAGGCCAAAAGCCATCCCCAGTCCGCTTCACACGCGTGCATTTCCACTCAGAATGCCCTTGAGTATCCTAACGCTGTCCGCCAAGCACCCCTTGTACGCGGACGGCAAATGACTGCCAGGGCTTTCGACATGTAAGGCAGCTAATTGCATTGGTCGTCGAAGAGGGCAAGACTCTTGTGGGCCAGTGCCACAGCGGCGAATAATGTAAATCGCCTACTCATTCCCTTGGGGCAGCAGCGTTGCTGACTATGTCAAGGTTCTTCTCCGGCGTTAAGTAGTCGCGCAGCGACATGCTCAGGATAGAGAACAACGCTGACCTGGCGCGGTGGGCGATGGCAGACGATGAGTAAAGCGACGGGAAGCTGCCTCCCCCTCGCTCACCCGCTTTCGGTCAACTTTGGACCATCGACGTTTCCACCACAACACGTTCTGTGGCTGGCGAAGCCTTGACAGACTAATGACCACACTGCAGCCTCACACGGCGAGCAAGGTTCACAGGCGCCGTTATCATGTCAACAAATACTCAAGTTGCAGCCACGAGGCGGTCCCAGCCGGGGGCCAATGCATTCGCCGCTTCAGGGTCAAGGGATCTGAAAGAACAAGCATGCCGTCGTGGAATATAAAGAGCTCACCCCAACAAGTACGTTCAGAGAGGTTTGGTAGTCAGACCACCGAATACGGCCTTATGATTGGAAATGTGCCGTCGTCGATGCTAGTCTTGCAGGCGATGACCGGCACCCCAGTCATCGAAACTGTGAACTACGCCGCGGACACAAACAATCATGTTTCCTACTGGACGTATAAGCTCAAGCGGGAGAATCCTGAGTAGCCGTTCCCAGCAAAGCTACCAGCCTGCCTGTATTGGGCGGAGTTACCGCAGCATGAGCCTCTACTACCATCGGTATCTGAAGTCTACTATGACGGCGAGCCGACTCTTTGAGCTGGTAGGCTCTACTTGAGATCGTTTTGCCAACCTTCACCGTATAGTCGCTGCTATCACAATATTCAACTCAGCGGCACAACGAATCGGATTTGACGCCTGCCTCAATGGTCTGCATACCCATCGCTTCACGAAGCATGGGACTGAGGCATTCGCGTTGGGTCGGACATGTTTCGCGCCACATGTTCTGGGATGCCTGGTCGAAGAATCGAACTTTCGCCGACACAGACCTGGACGATATCGAGCCCGAAATGCAGGCGACGAGCTTCCCGATGGTCATCAACGGCGTTCCTGCTAGAGCGAACGGTATCCTGGCCTCGTCCTATCCCATGAAGCTCGAGCAAAGCTTGCACAGCGTTAGCTTGCCAACTGAACGGTACACCACCGTATTGTGCGGCGACGCCTCGGTGGTGCCTGCCTTCGCACATGGTGTGGGCTTGCACGAGTATCGTCAAGAAGGAAACTGACCTATCCGATACCAACATAACGATATGCATGCCGCTCTGCAAGTCAGACTGCATCAGACCTGCACAGATCGTGAGACGAGCACTTTCGACTGCTTCAAGTCACCGCTATCCTTTGCGCATCGGTGGCTCTTCCTTAGCCATCGCATAGGCACTGAAGACGATCGAGACCTGCATGTCTTGTCAGCTCTGGTTCTTCCCACTCCCTGCAGAGCTCCGCCGCGCACGCGCTGCTGTCGAGGATGCTTCAAGCACTACGACTCTATTGTATCGTGCCCCCTCATCCTCGAGGTTTCCTTGTGTTTTGCATCATCAGGCATGGCTCTGGGCGCCCTCCTTATGAGCAAGGTTGCTCTCGCGGCCTCACCTGGGTGTTTGCTTGCCGACGCTTTGTGTATTCGGCATGGAGCGCGGCTCGGAGCGCAGCGCGGATGCTGCTCTTCTTCGGTGGGCCTGATCAGGCGGGACGTCAACGTGTGTCCTCAGGGTAGGGCTCGTCGACGACGGCTGTTGTTGCTGTGTGATGAGCAGCCAGCTTGCGCTCTTGGTGGGGCAGCATGTGGGTTGGATAGCCAATGCCTCAATCACAACCACAGGAACGATGGGCAAGGAGCGACACCACCGTGCAATTGAGCATAACGGGCTGCTGAAGTCCTGCATCCGGCGGGATCCATCAGCAAATTCTCATGCCCGTTTCTCGCTCGGTCTTGTGGCATTGGTAGTCTGCGGAGGGTATGGTTGCGCTCGCTGTCGGGGATATGGCTTGGCACACGCTCTAGAAGAGTAGCTCCGCACTTGCTGCTCCTCCGCTTTCAAAATCCAATCAATCAACGACACCCAAGACGCTCTTACGCATACCATTGCGGCCCTTCTCCTTCCCAGACGGCAAACAACAAGGCGACGCTTAGCCCTCATCCCGCGTTCTCCGAAAACATGACGAACAGCGTACGTCGCGAGGCACCGGCTGCGTCGGAGGAACATGTCTTCTTTAGTAGTGAGGGTGTGCAAGCTATAACAGATCTCAGCGCACTCAGCCCTGCGTGCCGCGTACAGGTAGAACTGCTGGGAGTGCATGACGGTGACAAAGGTAAGTATTATAGAAGCGCAACTCCTGAGGTAGCCACGAATCTCATTCCACCAGGTCTCCTCAAGGTCGTCGATGGCAATCTCGCCATAGATCGAGCCACCTTTGACTTGGTCAATAACTCTACACGTCTTCTGGAAGAGGAAGCTGCACGGGCTGGTGATCACCGTCTTCTCCAAGCTGTCAGAAAGGCCCTGAATGCCCAGAGCATATACAAGAACGTCGTTTTCGAGATTGGACTAGGCTACCAGACCAGATCGCCCAACAAAAACGAAGCAGTTCTCGGCACGCATACAGCCTCCCAAGTTGAGACAAAGGCCTCCCATAACTACACTACCGAGACTGCCATCCAACGTTCCTTCAACAAAAACGCTCAGCGTTCCCGAATGTCTCCTCCGCCTCCTCCCGAGAATCGCTATCTCGCAGACGAGGACCTCTATTCCACAATTGTCTCCAAGGCGAAAGGCGCAAATGGTCCTAATCAGGACTTATACGACAGCGCACCTTCATCCACCCTTGACATCTCCGTTCTCGGCGATGTTGAGATCACTGTCGAAGAGCTTTGCGCAGTAAGTTTGATGCTGCCTAGAGAATGGAATATGCTTACATTGTTCAGTTCTTCCCTCTGCACGTTCTGCATTGGGAGCAGATCCAGGCACGATTCGCTGGTGCCGGTTGGAGGGCCACACAAATTGCTGCGCTTGTCGTACGTACCCCGGCTATCAAGTCTTACTTTTGAATGCAACTCTAAATGATACCAGTACCACTATCGCGGATTCTCCGGGCCAGACAACGGCCCAAAGATCAGCACAGTTCGAGCGACGCTTCAGCGTCGTCTTCAAAGGGTTTACGACCAGGCTCATCTGGCCCGCGATTTCACTCCCAAATCATGGGCAGTCCCAACGAAGATCGGCAACAAGATCATTCGGGAAGAGGTTTTGGACTATGGTCTTCTCGAGCTTACAAAGGGTGTAATGAAATACCCCTCGGGTGACGGTGCGCGTCATCTGACCCAAGCCGTCCGGACGGCCAAGCGACTCGGCCTACAGGATCTGATGCTTTCTGGCCTTGTTGGATTCATCGAAGAGCATGCCATTGGTGATGACTTGTCTCCGATGGCAACCGGCCGTCCTCAACCTCATCATGACGAGGCAACGCTTGAGCGGTTGGACGCCATCCTGAGGGAGTAAGTCGTGAAGCCCAGCCTAGAAGAAGATAGCATAGACTGTCGGGTTGGTCGCCAGATCACCGAAAGGACACGAATGACATGATATTTCGAACTGTACATCTCCTGCATTGTGGTTCCTGGAAAGCATATTAGTATCGATATTCGTGCCTGTGACCATGTTTGGGGATTACAAGGCATTTCGGATTACCGTCAGTATCAGCCGAAGCTACGCCAGACGGAGTGGAAGGAGCCAAGTATAGACGGAATCGCAAACGGACCACCTTTTCTGCCCATTCGACATGCGATAATAAGCTGCGTGATCATTATATTTCACACGATATGGGTGAACAAGGAACATGCGGGAGTACCGTGAGCTGATGTCACAATTGCACGAGGCTGATATTGGGAAATGCAAAGTTCCGCGACTATAATCATGCACGCCATGACATGCGCGTCAAGAAATTACGTCCGGCAATCACTGATCAGCTACCGAAGACTTATCCAAGCCAGTGCAGAGGATACAAACGTTAAATGCGACGGAAAGCACAGACTACACTAGCGCTTCCTGGCTCATCCTTCCCCGTGCTCAACCCACTCCTCAAGGTAGCTTGGCTTCTCGTCTCGCTGATATACTCCTGTCGAGCTCGCCAAAGGTCTCATGATGTAGGGCTTCGGCGCGGGATGTCGGCATTCTAGGCGCACTGTCAAACATGCGCGCAAGCACGGACATATTGCGGAGGCGGTAAAGAACTTATAGGGCTTTATCGAAACACAGTATTGCCGAGAACCTGCCATCACCGACGCGGGTGACGACGACCCGGATAAGGGCATATGGTGCCAACGGCAGAGGGCTGTGGGTGCCGAGCGCAAGTATTAGCCTTTGCCACATGTCGATGATAAGGGTAGCACACAGGGGCGTAAGACAGCAGCAGCTCAGTTAAGGAGTATGTTGGAGGCTGGCTATCCTGTCGCGAGGAATGAGCTAATTGCATATATGCCGAGCCACCTATGTTAGACAGGTGCACATGCCTAGCCATCATGTTCACAAGAGTGCAATCGTCGTTAACGCATGAAGCTATCCATAATTTCAAGACTCCCTCAGCATTGAACCTGCGCGTAGCCAGTATACAGCGGCGCCCATATTATGACCTGTCTGCAGTGAAAGTCCACCGCGAAACTGTACAGAAAGAGCAATGACATCATGACCTCCGGTCAATCTCCGCGGTGATCAACACGATTGAGTAGTGATTACATTATTGTTGTGATTTTGATCGCTCCGTTTAGCTACTGCTGCATGATCGTCGAAACCGCGTTGGCAGGCGGCGCGGACTTGTGAGTGGCTTTAGTCGGCCAATCTTTGTTCCCTATTGTTACATCTTTGCTGACTACTTCGAAAAATGTGCAGTATTGATTGGTGCACTCGCCAGCAGCTGTCTAACCAGTTGTGATTGTGTCCTTGCCACGGACCGACCCGTTTATTTCTTATGCTGCCAGTTGCTCTATCTCTTGCTTGGCTCTTCAGTGCCGCCTCGATCCCTGCGAGTTCTAATGCCATTGGCACATCTAAAGTCTGCTATCCCTCTCGTTCCCCACCGGACGTCATATCAATGCCGCTAGGTAACTTCTCTCGCTCTTCATGCTTGTCACCGCTACTGGCTGGTAGCTCGGGCCCAACCGGCTCTCCACTTGATTTTAGATCAAGGGCTCGAGGGCCAGGGCGCGATCCTCGATAGCCAATATCGATCATTGAGCCCGCGAAGGTGTTCCGTGAGTCCACCATGACGCCAGATCCGTCCGACCGCGCTGTGACGCCAGGTCGATGAAGCGCTTCATCGTCAACACGAGCTTGCGCGATGTGTGACGCAGTGATCTCTGAGCCCTGGTTCTGGGCATGTGCGCGGATTGCGCGAATGACGCCTTGCCGGTAGTACCGTGTCTGTCGCTCGTATCGTACTCGCTCGATGCGCTCGTAGACTTCGTCAAGATCTAGGGAAGCGGAAGGCGGCGGGGTCTGAGAGCGTATAGTGGCAGAGGATAGCCGGGGTACCGTCTGCGGTGACTTTCGAGACTCGTGGGTGGATTGTGCTGGAGGTGGCCCTGCAGCGGAGACGTTGTTATGTCCATTGCCATCTGCGCTGTTATGTGTTTCGGAGCACTGGGAAGTGCTGTTGATAAGGTCGACGGAGGCTTTTGGGACCATCCCTGCTGTTGAGACGGTCGATGTAGGGGTTGGAGTTATTGGACTCGGGGGTGTAAACAAGGAGTGCGTGCTTGTTGACTAGTGGTCAAAGTGGTTACGTGTGAGTGTGCGAGGGGAACCACGAAAAGGGGAGGAATTTGGCTGTTAATCTTTAATACTTCGGTGATTTGAAAAGCCCGCTCCTTGAGACTTGTGAGGTGCTTTACCTGGGTTGTCAACGACCCGACCACATCATTACCGCACAGTCACTGATGATTGCCCTGGTAACGAAAAATATAAGTGTGCTCGAAACAACTCACGGTTATGACATACTCTTGGAAGACTATTTTGTTTTGTTGGAGTGAAGACAAAAGTGGCACCAAGAAATGCAGTAAATCGAGCCCGGAGTATTTCCTACGCATTCGCAGCGGATCTAAGCTGAGAGCACTCCATAGCAACACCCAAATTAAGGCCTGACTATTCTCGTTATATTTTGCTGTTACTGTAATGCACAGAAATGAGATCTGAGCTTATACAGGGTTCTACATAGGAGGCGCTAATGTAGAGGTCTTAGTTAGGAACGTGCACGAATCATTGCGGCACCTGGTGATGGCCTCGAGCGAGGGAGGTCGGCAACCTCAGGCACTTGTTCTGAACACTTCTTCCAAATGATTGTACACTGATCTATTGACGGGCAATGTCGCTGGCGCATATCCCATCGAATTGTACATTCGCGATATCTATAAGAACAAGCTTGCCACGATGAGCATGACTAGCGTGACTGCTATAAGCTATTGACCATTGTAGTCGAGCACATGTTCAAACGTTCTAAATTCTATTACAATGTACATGGCTGTGCCGGGTTTGTTTAATACACAATGCTTCCTCTCATACTCGCAGGCTCCAATGGAAATTGCTTAAACTGCGCAGCACGCACTTCCAGCCTCCGTCTACCGCTCCAGATATGCTTTGACTGTGCATTAATTGTACCGCTTGTCAATGCTTCGTGCCTCATCGCTGAGAGAGTCTTGCCCAAACTCCTCGCTGGAATCTTCCTCACGAGCACGCTTAACCTGTGGTGTAGGCGGTGTCGAATCTTGTTTGCTCGAGGGAGAGGCAACAGACGCCGAAGCAGGAGGCAGCGCCAAGGGATCAATCCACATGCGAGGTCGAAGACTGCCCACACGCTGGTCCTTGGGCCGCATTGCATCTGCAATTGTGAGACCTTGCTTTCGGACGAGCCTCGTCGGCCAATGTGTCATGCCGTTGGATTGTACTGGCGATGGGGGCCTTGACTGGGCTGGCCAGGGAAGGGATGGCTCTGCGCTACCTATATTCGCTTGAGGTTTCTTAGTGTCTTCGTCGTCGTCACGGACTTGCTGCCAGTAACTCTCCGGTCTCGAGGCAAGAGGCGTCTCAATGATGTTCTGTTCGGTGATGAAATGCACTCCCGACTCATGGTCGGGAAAGAGTGGCCTCATCTCTCCAGTGTCCGTGTTGAGTCGGTAATCCCTTCTAAGATTCCCCGTCCCGCTGACATGTCCACCTTTCATCTTGCCCCCAGTGCTTTGGGCATGTCTACGAGTTCCCGATCCTGTACTATACATCCAGAGATTCGGATCAGCTGCGCGTCCCCTTACGCCTTTCGGAATCCTCGCGCAGCGCGCCATGTAAGTGCCTGATTTGGTTGTGATGTCGCGGATGGGCTCAAGGGTATATGATGATGAGATATTCTGGTCGGCGCGGCTTTGTATCTGGCTGGAGAGTCTATCTGAGAGTGAGCAATTTGCATGGTGATGAGCTTAGTTAACAGCCACGAACCTTGTGCGTGAACTTACTCTCGGTGAATAAAGCTGATGAACTGTTTGGAGAGCTGCCTTAATGCATTAGTTGATAGACGAGTGCATTGAGTTGTGGTTGATGTAGAAAGTTTTGTGGGATTATTCAGGCGTTGATACTAAGAGTGTATGAGCTACAATTTGCTATGGTGAATGCTCAACCCATGCCAACTTGACCTCGGGATATTTCTATCACGTCAGCATCCCTATAAAGCTTTGAACGTCTCTGTACGAGGTAACAAAGGCCTCTCTCCTCGAGGACCTGCGCGTAGAGTTTGGAAAGACAGAACACACCTAGATAGCATGGAATCATCATGAACGTGCATCACAACCTGTGACTCGAGACAACACAGATTCCTGTGTGGTAGAGATACTATACCGTTATTATCAAAGTCTTGAGATCGACCGTTTGGGTACTCGCGCGCCTCGATGTTAGCACCCATGTCGAAGTTTGTGAGCTGTGAGCACTCTCGCGTACGATATGTACTGACCTTGCAGCGGCAACCAGGAGCCTTCTTTCAGGTCTGAAACAACGTTCGCATCGATGCAATAGCTATTGACGGGCTCGAAGCGTACAATGAATGATGCCAAGATTGCTCCTGCCCATTCTCACAACTCGATGACGTCGGATGTCCGAGCTCTCACTTGTTATGATTCCTCTTGCCTCAGCACTGGAATCTCTCACGAAATTATACCATCAACCAAATCACTCGTCGCCTCTGGACCTTCTGCTTGAGCGGCACCTTTTTTGAAACCTCTAAGACACCTGCTCCAGTTCGCATACGATCCAGCGAGTCCAGCGGAAACGTTATGGAGTTGAGAAGATCTACTCGGTTCGCTGTGAGCAAGCCTGCCTTGGACGCTAGTGCAGCAAAAAGGGCCACGAACGAGACACGGGACATTGCGGCACCTGTCAACGACCAGAATGGCTCCCATGCATCGCAAAGCTCAGAACTTGGTATAGACCCTGGCGCGTTAGGATCCATGTCGCTGACAATCATACCAGCAGCCAGAACGAATCTAGGCAACGTCACCGCACGTGTAACGGAAGTGCATGCTAATGCGCGCTTAACCTATGGTTCCTCTTGTGATACTGGTTCGTCCCGAGATATTGATGGAGAAGAAGGCTCCGGGCTGACTGCACGCAGTGTTCCCGCAACACATCGCTCATGAGCCATCACAGCTTGACGCCGAACGCATCGTCTCTGGTTTCAACGCCCCACGTGTTAGTGCACCAGAAGAGTCTCGAGGCGATTACTATGACAACCCGGGGCCTGCCGAAATGAAGTCTCCATCAGAGACCGCTATCGTCGATATCGAAGCTTCTCGTCTCACGCGAGAGTACATCCAGGCGGATGACACCTGCTCGAGCGCCTCAGAACTTCATCGCCTTCTTGGTATCATCTTTCTCTTTAGCGACTGTCATCCGCAACCTAAATCATACCTGGAACAGGTTGCTGGCTTTCGCTACTTTACTCCTGACGGCGGAGCACTCGCATACGAGTGGGCGCGCTTCTTTGATATTGCGCCCTCCCGCTTCCTCACAATGACACCAACTGAGGTGCAATTGGCATATCAAACAACAAAAGACGAGGGTGGTACTGCTAGCGGAACTAGCTTCGAAGAGTATCTCCTGCAGAGCCCTAATTGTCATAAGGAGACAGCCACCAACTGCACAATCAAAGCAGCAGTAGGAGACCATGGTCCATCCAACTGTTTCAACATGCATACGCAAGGTGTCCTTACCTCGTCAGGTCAGAGCACGCAAAAGCTGTCCGCCTTCACAACGCCTCAAAACTCTGCGCAGCGCAAGCGAAAGATTTCAATGGAACTCGAGAAAGCTGCATTTGGGAGTGGTACCAGCGCGGAAGAGGAAGAAGCCTTTGTACCGAGCTTTGAACGTCCTTGTAAAGGGGCGCGCTTGTGTGAGGATCATTTGAGCAATCCATACTCACGGAACCAACCCATCGACTGGCATCAGCAACATTATGCAGTGGCGTCTCCGGCACCCTTTGGCTTCACTGCGCATATCCCTAGTCAATTATGGCTGACCGATCCTGAGCGGCTGCGACGTATTGTGCATGGTGCCGCAGGACTCGACGCGCCGATGCCGACCTCGATGCAAAGTATCACGTTTGACACGACATACGACTTTCCTCTTGCTTCAGATGTCATACAATATCAGGGTCCACCACAACAAGGTCAATTGGCTGCTGGTATTGGCACAGTTACCAATGGCTTTCTACCTGCTAACCCGCCTGCGACACTGCAACGTGCTCCCATTTCGGTAACAGCTCCGCTGGCCCTAGTAAACGTGGCCTTACCACCGATCAACAATGGGCCTCGCCCACCTCGATTGCCTAAAGCATACACATCAGAGGCCGGGTGGGTCAATCCTCATCCAAATGCACCTGCTGGAAGTATGACTATCCGGGGTGGAGGCAATCGCAAAATGGCTTGGAACTTGGAACGGAAGCGGATCTTCAACCAAGTCGAAGGCTGGTCAATCAATCAGCTACCACCTTCAGCCAACTCTCCATACGCTACAGAGATGTTTTCCCGCACTCCACAATCAGTTGACCCACGCTGCTGTCCCTTTGCAACGACGATGGAGGAGAATCTAGTGGTAAGTGTTCTTCCTGTTGTAGGCGACAGATCTCATGAGTTGACGCTGTCCTAGTACATGACCGGAGCAGCAACGCTAAATCGCGAAATGTGCTTAAGGACGAAGAAGCAATGGACTGCAAGCGATTGCGTCTATTACGTGGTATGTGACAGCTATTATGGTGAAGGCATGTTGTGGACACTGACTTCTTCTTCAGGTACAAGCTCACGATCTTCAAACTGATACCGCATATGAGCGTACAAAGATACAGCACCACTTCCGTGCATGTGCTGGTACTTTTGAGAAGAGCCGACCGAACCACCATCTCACGGCTTCCTTGCGCAACTGCAATATGGAGAGCGGGCTGGTAGGCGAGAACAGTGTACCTCACGATTATTACCTCTACGCTATGGGTGATGGCGTTGTTCAGCATCCACAGGGTCGCGCAGCGCAGATGCTCACACGCGTCATCCGCCATGTGCGAGAGGTCACCCAAGATCGCAATGTGCTGCTGAGTCAGGCGGCGGCTTATGCAGCGAGACACACCATCACTGTGCCAGGTCACCTTGTGATGACCAGCAACTTGACTTTGGAGGATCAGCCACCCCGGGCACTGATCAGCGCTGCTAAAAGTAGCTACATCAGGAAGTTTAGACACAGCGCGTGAATAGCTTCCGCAGGGCAGAGGGCGGTACAAATTCGAATCTTGGGCCTGGTGAACTGAAGAACAGTATATACCAGCCCTGATTTCACATACACTTAGAATGTATTTGATCGAATCATGAAAGCCATTTCTCGGATACAATTGGAAATCTTTCTTCTGTTCCGCAAAATACCAACAACGTGGAACCTTTCCATAAGGGGTTCATGCGTGAAACCGCACTCCAACGCGCTCTACAGTTTGCTCACTTTGCCCGAAGCCATGCTATCCTTAGCTCGGACTTGTATTCGCATTCAGACTTTTTGCTTCTTGCAACACGTCCCTCGATCTGTGTCAGTACAAGCACATCCTTTGCCCTGTTATTGTGTAGGCGTGCTAGGGACTCATAACAGATCACCAACCACTCTCTCAGCATAAGTATACACCTAACTGCTCCCTTGTCGCTGGTCACATACATAAGAGTTAAGATTGCGTACTACTGCTATGAGTAGACTAGTCAGAGACGCATAGGACAAGTGCCTGTCACAACTGGGACACCTTTCCGACTGCTCTACCCAGTTATTTTCGACAATTATAAACCTTATACTTCGTACCTATGTGACCCTATGCAGATGGAATTAGCTGTTGAGGAATTGTTCGTGCATGTGAGAAAAGACGGTGGCACATTAGGAAGCACATGACGAGGTCGAAGCGCCTGGTATGCTTTCGGTTAGCGAAGTGGTCCGTGTCCACCCAGCTCCCAAGTAGTAGTCGAAAAGCAACATTCTACTACATACTTGGTATCAACCTCGTCTAAAGCCCTGAGCAGAACACTCTAATAGTCTCTCAACTCCCCTGCTGTACCTGCACTTGATAGAGAACTAGCTTTGTGTCACTGCACTGTCTACGCATGCGTATTGCGGCCCGCGAATACGTCGAGGCTCAACGCGCATAGCGCACCCTACTACAGATTGCAATTGTATCTTTCTGTATGTGACAAAGTATTCCGCTGCGCGATCATTTGCGCTTGCCACACTCTGGAAGCACTAACGCGCTACAGGTCCACCTGCACCTCGTTACTCAATCTGTCCGCTGCAAGAGAACCGAACCCCCAAGACAAACCATAAGACCATCTTTCTATACGCTTGTCGCGTTGATAGAACCAGTACGTCCATATCCTAAGCGCTTTCAACTACGAGTACATGTACTAACCACGGCTCCCAGTTGGCCTCCAAACGCTCGCGTTCAACATGGCGCGAGTGACACGTTTACAGCACCTTGCTCTCACGGAGCAGGAACAAGCGCTTTCAGCTTCCAGTGAGTTGGGCTCTTGGACATGGTGCCGCTGAATCTACTGACCCCATCACATCAGGAGCTCCTCAACTACAGAAGTCGTTGCCGAACACGTCCTTCACGATCAACCCCAGCAACGCCAACGATACAACTCCGAACCTCACCTATGAATCCCTTCACGAGCTCTTGCCCAAGCTGTCACCGAATTCTCAGGCCTTAGCCGTCACCATTCTCCAGGGTTCGGACAGCATGGACCCTTCACACATCGATATGCTGGGTCGCTATGGAGGCATACGATGGTGGAGCGTATCTCCCGATGGAACAAAGCGACTGTACTGGGAGTGTTTCCAGCTCTGCCGCACAGAGCCAGACATCTACAACATGGTTGCCGCAGAGGTTAGAAACATGATAGATGAACTTACTGCTACTGACCACATCATTCGTTATCGGGCGGCCAAGATCACCCTCGCGAAGGCGATCGAGCAAGATGAAGAGGAGAGGGCCAGCGCATGCACAGGTCCTGGAACCATCTTTACCGGCAAGGAGTTCCTCACTCCTCACGCGGCTCAAGGAGCTCAGGAGATGGCCATATTTCTTCATCGACGTTCACAGGGACTGAATACCTCCTGCGCTGAGCTCTATGGCCGATCACCCCTCGAGTCTAGCGCACAGAAGCCGTCCTTCAAGCGGAAGCACGGTACACTGGAGTCGGGTGGGAACGTTATTGAAGATGAGATCGGCTTCGATCAACCCAGAAATCCCCAACATGAATCATCGCTTGATTCACATGAACAAAATGACAGCAACGCCTCGAAAATTCTCTCAAAGCGCCGTAAGCCAAGTAAGGTTCGAGTCACGGACCTGGAGTCATTCCATCTTGAAGAAGAGCAACATGAGTCCGACGTCACTCTCAAGAAGCAGAAGAGGGAGAAAAAGGATGGTGACCTCGATCCAGGGAAGAAGTTTTACCATTGGACGGAGGGTAGGCTTCACGTTGCACGCCAGCTGCTAGGCCTTTCCGACCACGAACTTCCAGAATCGGCTCTGCTTGGCGCATTCCATGATCTCGAGAGCTACTGCACTTCTGCGACCACCGATATCGGCCTTTGCGCCTTCGACATCAGCATCGAAGAGATTCTCACGGTAAGTCTGTCATAATATTATACTATTTGTAATACGACACAAACTCACATGGACTACAGTACTTTCCTCTTCACACCTTATGGCGCGAGGTCTGCTGGCGTGTAATTCAGCATTGGTCTGCCAGTAAGGTGGTTGAGTTTATTGTAAGTTACCAACTTGCCTACCCAGGAACTAAGTTAACAATGTCTAGTATTGGACACGCGACCTCAAGAACAAGAAGGTATTCCAGCGCTCTACACTACAGCACCAATACAAGCGTGCTAGGACGTGGGCCGAAGAGACACTAAAAGAGCGGCAAAAAGCTGCAGCTCAAGCTGTTCATGCAGCTCCGGAAGTCTTGACACCTCCAACAACGCTGGCCGGGGTGGAAGGCCCAAAGATCAAGGGCAACATGAGCGCTGTTTCTCAAAGCAGTGGTCTTACAGGCTGTCACAAGGTCAAGCCTTTCGACTATCCGGTGTTCCATCTCGCTCAGGGCGTCCAGCAGAACCGCCACCCTACTGGAAAGGGTGCAAAGCTGCTCACTCGGGTGGTCCAGCACGTTCTTGAGAACGATAACCGGGGCACCCTTCTTAGCGAGGTTTCGAGTTACGCTCAAAAGCACGCAATCACTGTTCCTCAGGACAGTCAGCTTGTGGGAGACTCGATAGACGAAGACAAGGCAGCACTGGCTCGTCATAGCAAGGAGATCGGCAAGTTCTACTTTGGCCGTTTTGGCCACAGCCCTATCTAAATCTGAAGCTCTAGCAGAGATTATGGCGCAGTTGACAAGGTTCAATACGGCTTTTCTGTGAGAGAGGTGTAAATGGGTCCTGAACCATAGCAGAAAACTGGACACTGTATCAATACCAATGTAGCCTTGTCACGGTTGCAATAGGCACACTTGCTAAATGCAATCTCTAGCAGTCAATGTTTATCTTTCTTCACGACAACTCTATAGTGCTTT
>TARA_R110002003_G_scaffold104_12_pt1 | contig 15329 bp, 19 predicted proteins | sample TARA_R110002003 | Tara Oceans TARA_R110002003 (sample SAMEA4396441) | marine metagenome | biome: Westerlies Biome; feature: [SRF] surface water layer (ENVO:00010504); material: water (ENVO:00002006), including particulate matter (ENVO:01000060) such as... | depth 5 m
GTCAGCGAGGCGCACATCTTCGTGCTTGACAGGGAAAAGTGCAGCGCTCCTGTGGCGGACGTAGGTATGAGCGTCAGAATCAGTGCGCCGAGCTACAATAGCAGGATGTTTGAACGGATCGTCGTGATAGCCGCAGAATAGCACCAGCAGGAAATGGTCCTTCAAATTCGATTCCAGAATAGTTCCGTACGGCAGGTTCCTAAGAGACAGCACAGGAAGCTCGATCCTGAGACCTTTGTTGGTCAAAGTAGGCGGTTCGCCATGCGGGGCGTAAGAATGGAACTTCACCCCGTCGACGAAGTTGTAAGGGCTTTTTGCAAATATGGAGGTTCCTGGAGCATAGGAGGCTGTACTGGCAGTGACTGGAGTCCATGCGAAGAGCGTCTGATCGTCATCGTCAAGCAGTATTTGCTCTTGCAGCCGCACAAAAGCCTTCTCGCCCTCGCCATAGAGCAGCGGCATGTTGACATCAAAAAGGCCCCTAGGAAGTTATCCCTGGTCAGATCATGGTCACATACCCGCCTTTGCAAGGCTTACTCACATGAGGCTGTAGGCAAGATCCTCTGTTCTCGTGGTCCTACGTTTGGCAGCCCAGCTCATCCGTTTTGACACGCTGAAGGACTCAGGAGGCTCTCCATCCAAGGCGTCAAAATCGATCCCTGTGATGGAGACAAGTTCGTCCTGCAAGTTCGCTTTCGTCCCGAGCAACGCCCAGTTGACAGCGTAAAATCGAACGTGTTTGGGCGCAAGGAGCTCTTGAAGCGTCCTGGTCGCGAGATATCAGCGTATTTACGCGAGACTCTGCGCATTGACTTTGCTTACCATCCTCGCGTGAACCATCGGGCTTTGGCTAGAGTTTTCTCGCTGTTCACAATACCACGTGGAAGATCTGTGTAAGACAAGGGAACTTCGCTCACATCCACATCCTCTAGATACGCGTAACAGACTTCTGCTCTCTTGTACCACCGAAACATACTATTGATGGCTTCGCTGAGCTCAGCCGACGAGGTCTTGTCGATACAGCCTAGCGAACCTGTGTCAGCTACCGCACGAGTACACAAACCTTAGAGCGATGCTCACACGTATCCACCCAGAGGTACGCGTACCCGTCTTCTAGCGCCTGTTTACTCGCCATGACAATCTTTGCATACCCTGCCATCTGCTTGACTCGGAAACGCGTATGCTGGTCTCCCATATACGTGTCTAGAAATTGCTGCAAACTGACCTCGGCGCCACCCCAAGTGTGCGAGAGGATGGCGTAAGGCGGTATCTTGGTGTCATCGTCAAAGCGCTCCAGCTCCAGTAGCGCAGCGTTGATGAGCCGCATGAGTGAGCCGAAAGTACTTGGAGCAACACAGTACAGAGTGTGGCAAGCTGTGAAGTCAGTGCGACGGAAGTCGATGTGAAACTCGAGGTCGTGAGTGTGACATTGGCGAGCGCAGCAGGCTGAGGTGCATTCAGCCTACGGCAGCCTCGTTGTGGCAAGACTACCTTCTTGTTGACGATTGCACCCAAAACAGTGCGCGCGTCGCAAAATTGTTATCGTGTGAATCAGCAGTTGCGTTAAGGAGTCGTGCTCGGTCCATTGAAGGGGGTCCTAGATAAGGGCGACGACCGTCGTGCCTTCCGCGACCCACGTCGAGCCTTCAAAGCCGCGCACGACAGTTTGAGCGCGACAGCCGCCGTTCAAGACCCATGCATGACATTTACGCAGAATATCTATACTTCGTGTCTACGTGTGACTTACGTTACTAGTCACAGTCCTAGTTCAATCGGGTGTTTCGCTGTTTGCGCCAGATTGACAGCCATCATGAGGCCCGTGTTCAGCACGTGAGATCGATGACGCGGCAGCGGAGACGAGGCCGAGCACTGCCTCTTCGTCGCCTGATATGCTCACTTGATTTCTGTTTCTTCTCATAACTTCCGATATACCCTTTTCTTTCCCTTAACGTAACCTATCATGTCCCCTAGCAAGCTAGGTGTCTTCGCAAACCTGGCGCTGGTCGCCAGCGCCGTGCTCATCCCGCCCACGATAACGGCGGACTACGTCGGAGATGATAATGCGATGGAAGGACTGGTTATCGACCCGTTCAAGCGATCAGCCGTCCTGGAATGTCCTGGATGCGCTTTTGCAACTCAAGAAGAGGACAAGCTTTCATGGAAGCAGAACGTTGGGAATGCATTCGTAAGTACTTCGCCTTCGCTACACGGCTGCGTCACCTCTTCAGACTTCAGCCTTGCTTCCGGTACACGCTCCAGTGGACACTGCTAACGTCGCGAAGCAACTAGACTTCGAGGTTGGCTCTGAGGAGAACACCATTGGGCTTGACGGCTACCAGCTCTTCCCACCGGCCTTCAACGCGGCCAAAGAGACGTTCTACGTCTCGCAGATCAGTCCCGACACTCGCGAGCCTTTGCGTCTTCAAGTCACAGGCTACATGTTCCACTACCACGGCGCCGAGACCATCACAGAGGACGGCATGGAACTGCTCCCTATGACGCTCCAAATTGCCGCAGTCGAGGGCGTCCCGGTCACCCCACCTGAGCTTCGGATCAATGTGCTGAAGGACGCTAGTGGCCGCCTCATGATCGCATCATTCGGGACTGCTCAACCTAGCGAGGACAACGAGATCGCAGACGAGAAGGAGTGCAATGAATGGCCGCTCCTCTGCAAATGGAAGAGCATTGTAGCGGAGAGGATTGAGAAGATGAAGAAGATGGGCAAGGGCTGTCACAAGCGACCACACGGCCATGCCAACCCCATGGAGGAGGACACTATTGAAGGCAAGCCGCCGCACAGATTTCATCCGGGCCGTCCTCATCCTCGTCCACACCATCACAAGGGTCATGGCCACCACCCGCATCCTCCTCACCACCGCATGCATATGTTCGCCCGCCGCGCCTTCTTCACGATTCTCATCCCTATCATCATCGGCATTTTCGCTGGGACCGTCACCTACCTCATCGGCATGGTTTTGGGCACGCTCATTGCTATTGTTATTGCGAAGATTCGTGGCCAGGGCTACCAGAGGATTGCACTTGAGGACGATGTTGAGGAGGCCGAGTGTGAGGTTGAGGTTCATAGTGAGAAGGCCGAGTACGCGGAGCTGCCAGCCTATGACGCACCGCCTGTCTACGAAGATACCCCAGAGAAGGAGGTCGATGAATCCAACTAGGCTCCAGCAGAGTGTCAAGGCTTGATTGACGTGGAGAGGTTCGTCGGGTGACCGACACCCCTCACCCGACGGCCAGAAGTAGTCCTTTGTTCTTTACAGCGGGCGTCAGGGCTGCACGCGAAAATGATTACATTTATGTTATAGTGCCACTACTCGGACCACCGCATTGTTTCTCACAGACTCACTGTTTATCCGCGTCACCCTGCACCTCGATGTTCCACCAGTGTGCACAAATATGCTGTCGGCAACCACGTGCGAAGATTGCTCAAGATGATTCACTTCTTGTCCGTGCCTCCGCAAAAGCTACGCAGTCCTCGAAGATGTGACTCACAGATGTGCTGTATCGAAAAACTAAACCCATAGCCTTGACGTGTCTTTTGCCACTCGTGTGACCATGAGCTTAGAGGGTGGGAAATGTCAACGTTCCCGTCTCCTCGCACGTTTGAAAGCCAGTCTTGTCACATCCATGTCATACCAGGCGTTTGGATGACAGAAACATACATTCCATAGTACCGAGCAGCCTGTTCGATCGATTCTGTCCTAAAGTGATAGAGAATAGTCGCGAAATCGCGTGAGCGCGCCCCGTCCCATCGTGTTTCATACCTCTCCAGCCCTTGTGTACATCGACAACCCTCAAAAACAACGCGCGGAGGTCGACAGTTCAGTCTGAATATGTCGCAATAGATTATTAGAGCATTATTACGAGCATCCTCTACGGTCGTGGCTGTTGTGGTTTTGGTGTTCCAATCTTGAGCTAGGCGCTAAACCGTTTCAAGCGCGCTACCCCGGCCCCTAGCTTGCAATCTCACCGGGAGCGCCTGCTGTTGCAACGCTCTTTCGAAGTGCTGCTTTCCAGACGTTTGATTTTCGCTTTGCAAAGCGGCAAGTCTTTGATTTTCATGCTCTGCCCTCGCCCAACCCGGCTTAGCGCCTCCGTGTGATCTTGAGGCAGCCGCTGCGCCCGGCCGTCTATTTAACACGCCCGCCCGCTTTATCTTCGTTTTCTTTTCTCTTCTCCTCCCCGTATATTCGCGTCAACCCAGCCAACGACTGCCGCTGCACAACTGCATCTACAACCAATACCATCAAACCCCATCACACTAACCTTTTAGCAACATGACTGGACGTAAGTACATCTTTATTACTTCATTTGCATCGACGCGCATCGCCCTGGAGACCTTGTTGTTGCTGTCGCCGCCGCTGCACCATCATCACGATGTCGCGCATGGTGTTGTTCAGCCGCAACGCGTCGCCCCACCTTTCCGCATTGCGGCATCGACGTGTTATCACAACACCACCTTGCTGGCGTCGCCTCATCGCATCTACTCTTCGTCTTTATCAGTGACAATGCTAACGACGCTCTCCAGGCGGCAAAGGTGGCAAGGGCCTCGGCAAGGGCGGTGCCAAGCGCCATCGCAAGATCCTCCGTGACAACATTCAGGGTATCACCAAGCCCGCCATTCGACGTCTCGCTCGTCGTGGCGGTGTCAAGCGTATTTCAGCCAGTAAGTCTAATCTACGCCGGCCTCAGATCGCAACGACACTAACACCGCCGCAGTGATCTACGAAGAGACCCGTGGTGTCCTCAAGACCTTCCTCGAGAGCGTCATCCGCGATGCCGTCACCTACACCGAGCACGCCAAGCGCAAGACCGTCACCTCCCTCGACGTTGTCTACGCTCTCAAGCGTCAAGGCCGTACCCTCTATGGTTTCGGTGGTTAAACACCTTCACCTTTTCTCGTCACACCACGTCGCCACCATTCACCAACTACTTCAAAGTTGGTCAACGATGGATTCGATGCTTGCGACACATTGTTCACGGATATGATTTGGGCACGGCTATCGGTCTTCTCGGCGTTATACTATGGGCGGTCTGGATGGTCAATGATATGGGACCTAGAGTCTTCATCTGACTGGTTATAGTCAATGCATACACGTTTGATGCACCACATTATACCGCTTCCTATCTCGTGATGCCTCACCTAGGTTCAATTTCCTTCTCACCATGTCATTGCCCCGCACTCTCGTCACTCTTCCCTATCTAGCTCTTCACAGCGTCCTCCATGTTCTTGCAGTCGCACGTAACCCCGAACAACCCTCCCTCCACCCTGACACTCTCCAGCGCCCAATTCTTCAGCTCCTCATTCACACTTTCCACCCCATCTTCCAAAACACAAACATCATACCCGCGATCACTCGCCTCCCTCACTGTACTGCTCACACATGCATCAGCCGTAACACCACAAACCACCAGATTTCTGATCCCCCTTGCCCGCAAGCTCAAATCCAATTCTGTGTGTATGAATGCGCCCCGGCCTGGCTTGTCAATCACTACTTCTCCCTCCACCGGCTTCATTTCTTCTATAATGTCGTGCCCATTCTCCCCACGAATCAACAGCCGCCCCAGCGGCCCCTGACTTCCAATCCTAGCTCCATTCACACTACTGCGGTGCAGCTCGCGACTCGACACCGTAGACATGTTAGGCGCATGGCCTTCGCGCGTGTGGTAGATTGGGAAACCAGCGGAGCGGAAAGTGGAGAGGAGTGATCGAAGCCGGGGTATTAAGGCGGTGAAGCGGGTGAGAGAGTAGCCTTGGGATGAGAGATAGCCGCCGGGAGAGAGAAAGTCGCGTTGCATGTCGATTATTATGAGAGCGGTTGTGTCTGGTGAGAAGCTGGAGTCGTGGGGGAAGGGGTAGGGTGTTGATGTTGGGATTTGGGAGGTTGGCATTTTGATGTGAGTCACTTAAGTCAGAATGGATATGTTTGATGGAAGAGAAGTGTCCATTTCGGAAGATGCTGCGTAGGAAATAGTCCTGGTGCACTGCCACGTGCGAGCTGGACGGTTTTGGTAGACTAAGATATGCACTACATGTTGTCTGACTACCTCTTTGATACGGGTCCAGCATGGCGAGTCAGTCCTATGTTACACACCATTTTTATCACATCTTACTAAAAAACGAGGGTAAGATCCCGCAATCGTAGCTTGACGTCCAAGCACATGCTTCAGTAGATACGCGGAGGCATTGGACCCTAGGATGCAACATAGTCGCGCGGGGTACTTGAAGCCTTGCAAGATTCACTGACGTCTACATCTCAAACCACGTTGTGGACTGGTTAAAAGGTCAAAATAATCGTGTGCCGCACTGTAGGGACGCCACCGATTCCTCTCCCAGGATATACAGATCTGACGTGCGAGGCGTTGAGCTTATCGCTCCCATCTGCACACCTGCACGATCGCGAAGCGCCAAACTCGCACTCGCAAACTACCAATTCCTCACCTCCAACAACCACCATAACTTCCCAAGCCAGCCCGACCATCTCAACACTGCAGAGAACCCTCCGAACTCTCAAGCTCCCATAATCGCCGCCATGCACCCGCCCCGTTCCGAGCTCCACCCACACCCCACTTCTCGCATATGCATGCTCCAAACATCGTCGGTTCGCAGCTTCCTATCTTGACCAATCGCACCTACACAGCAACAGCCAATGGCAGCCCTGCACATCCACCAGATAAGATACACGCGACTATCTCCGATGGAGCAAGCTTTTCCTGCAAGCCCGTTGCTGATGCTTAAATCGCTATCAAATGTCAATGACGCGGATGGGCCAGGACGTGGTCAGGGCTGCCTGTCACGTCGACAGTGGACACGCGATAGATCGGCAGATAGTTGTAGGAGTATATAGGTGGGTATGGTGCGTTTTGCTGCTGGCGGTTGAAGCACGTTTGATCTGCCGTGTTGGACTTCCTGTCGCTGAATTGTTGTTGATATTCTGGAGCTATGGCGTCTAGTCCAGTGTCAGATCCGGAGAAGAAGGTGGTTCATGACTCTGATGGCGATGATGCCGTGCTTGCGCAGCTAGGGTATACTCAAGGTCAGTCTGATGGAGATTGATATAGTGACGGTTGCTAACGTTTCGTAGAGCTCAAGCGCAGCTTTGGCCTGCTGGGAATGGTTGGATTCAGTTTCAGTATCGTCACATCTTGGACAGCTTTATCTGGTGTCCTCATCATTGGTGTTGAGTCTGGTGGTCCGCCTGTGATGGTATGGGGCTGGCTCTGTGTCTGCCTTGTTACTTTGGCGGTCGCATATTCGATGGCGGAAATGTGCAGCGCGTAAGTGCTCTGATCCCATTGCCTCGATTGTCAACTGACTCCGAAAGATACCCTGTGGCCGGCGGACAATATAGTTGGGTTGCTATTCTCGCACCTGCGCGCGTTGCACGGCCGTTTAGCTACATCTGTGGTTGGTTTATGCTACTTGGCATCATCTGCATGGGCGCGGTCAACAACTTTGTCGCTACAAACTTCGTCCTCGGCACTGCGCAACTGAACTACGGATTCACAATCGAGCGATGGCACACGGTCCTCGTAGCATACCTCATCACGTTCCTCGCGGCGCTGTCCAATACGTATCTCTCTCACATTCTCAACAAGCTTTCCAAGGCCATATTCGCATGGAACCTGCTCTCCTTCGTTGTCTGTCTCGTCACGATCTTGACAACGAACAAGAACAAGCAGTCAGCAACCTACGTCTTCAGCGACTTCCAGAACTTCACAGGTTGGAATGCACCATACGCAGCGTGCCTGGGCATTCTACAGGGTGCGTTTGGCATGTGCTGCTATGATGCGCCGTCGCATATGACGGAGGAGATCAAGAACGCCAGAAAGCAAGCACCCCGCGCTATCATCATGTCGGTCTACATTGGATTCTTCACCGGCTTCATCTGGCTCATTGCACTCTGCTTTTGCATCGGCGATCTTGAGGAGACGGGAAACACACCAACTGGCGTTCCAGTTATTGCCATCATCTTCAACTCCACCGGGAATATTGCTGGCGCTTCGACACTATCGTCAATGATTGCGATCATCGCCATCGTCTCAGCAAACTCCTTGATGGCAGAAGGATCTAGATCCGTTTACGCTTTTGCGCGTGACAATGGGCTGCCGTACTCGAACCTACTCAGCAGAGTGTCTAGTAGAAGTGTGCCGGTGTATGCTATTGCATTGACTGCGATAGTGCAGATGGCGTTCAACTCAATCTACTTCGGAACGACGACTGGCTTCAACACGATCATTGCGATTGCGACGCAAGGATTCTGTAAGTGTGCTCCTCATGTTAGATGCACTATGCTGACCTTCAAAGATCTATCATACCTTATGCCGCTGTTCTCCCGCATCCTAGCCCACTTCACCGGCAAGAAGACCCGTCTGGAGGGTCCGTACTCGCTCGGACGATGGGGAATTGTTCTCAACATCATCGGCTTCCTGTATCTCGCTTTCATCTGTGTGATCGCCAACCTTCCGACCGCCAAGCCAGTGGACAGTGACAATATGAATTACACTAGCGCGGCTACGGGAGTTATCATGCTGGTCAGCTTCATCTTCTGGATGACCACGGGACGGAAGAAGTTTACGGGTCCCGATGATGGGACGTTATTGGATGTGGGTAGGCAGGTTGAGTAGAGCCTGAATATAGACGCTGGCGAAAACATGAGTGGTAGTCGTACATATGGATGAGTATGGAGTACAACAAATCTCTCTCGACTACTTCAGATGCTTGAGATTTCTGTGTGTATACATACGGGTGCCACCAAGACACTGCGCATCAGTGTGCATCCTGAACGTTTATAGCAGCTCAAACATCGCCGCTTTCAATCCGATCTTGCCGCCCAGAGTCTTACAGCTCATCAATGTACTATTATGACAACCTATCCTTCACTGCGTATAGCTCCATGTCACCGTGTGCGGAGAGACTGCATTACATCGCCTGTATATCCGCACAAGCTGCACCGCCACTAATAGTTATCCGGATGTACACGCCTGACGTACTACGCCACAGTACTAGCCGATTTATCTGACTTCCATTCCTCTCTGTGTATGTTTAGCCCGAACTCACTTCTTGATGCTGCCTCCTTCAGACACCTTCACCTCTAGCATCCACTTTCACCTGCGTATACCGCCTCACAATACCAGCTATTGTACTATTGTTTTCACTTGCAGAACAACAACTTTTAGTGGAACAGCTATTGTGCTATTGTTTTCACTTGCAGAATAACAAGTTTCAGCGGAACAGCTATTGATCTGAAGAGACAATAGAGATGGGGTAGCTGGCGTAGGATACTTAAGCTGAAGCTGGCCTGCCTTCTGCGTTTCTGTTTCTTCAGACTTCTTCATTTATCAATTCCACCACAACTTCTCTTCAATTACCATCATCATCAACATCCACACCAAACTGGAATGGGGCATCCATTGTGGCGCTGGCGCCAACTTCAACTTCGCAGGTGTCCAGCCTGCCGAAGCCGCGAGGCTTCGGCAAGAGCTGGCGCTTGCCCATTCGGCCCTAGTGGCCGCCCATGCCGAAAGCGGCAGTCTTCGCGCTGCGCTAGCAGCCACTAGGGCGGAGACAAACCGCTCGCACACCGCCGAGAGCGTCGCGAGAGGCGCTCTCAACCAACTCCGCGAGGAGTACAAGATCTTGGAGCGCAAGGTGGCGGAGAACAAGATGGAGCCCACAGACGACTACGAGCGCATCGCCGAGCTCCAGAAGATCAATGAGGAGCTCTTGGCGACCAACAGGGAGCTGCGCGAGCAACTGTCCACGTCGCGAAACAACGCCAACAACATCCAGCTGCAACTCGAAAAAAGCGACAGAGATGTCAAGTCTCGACAGGAACAGCTCACCCAGTCTCGCAGCACCATCGAGAAGTACAAGCAGGACCTCGACCACGAGAAAGCCGCCGGCGCTGAACGCGATGTCATACTCAACAAAGCCTACGCCGACCTCAAGGCCGTCCAGGATGCCTGTCTTACCGCGCTCAAAGAGAAAGACGACATGGAGTTGGAGAAGAAGGAAACAGAGCTTCAGTTCAGCGACCTGCACAAACAGTTCGAAGAAGAACGCATCAAGAACGAGGATATCCAAGACCTGCTGCACCAGATCGAGCAGCTGGAAGCAGAGAACGAAGGCCTTCAGGCTGACATCGACCGCCTGCACGAGCAAGACGCTGAACACGACCGCGCCGTCATTGTGAAGGACGAGCGCATCGCACACCTCGAAGCCCAGTACCAGAAGGAGAGGCAGCGCAACCTGAATGCCGCCGACGCCGTCGCTGCCGCTGTCGCTACCTCGCCCATCGATGAAGCCCCGCCAGCTCTTCCCGGTCTCGCAGAGTCACTTGCAGAAGAGCTCAGCGCCGCGTCCGACGAGTACGACGAGTTCGACTACGAGCACGACGAGGCTGGAAGTGTCGCTCCCATCGAAGGCCAAAGCAACACCACGAGTGTCTCAACCCAGACCGACGTCCAAGATCTCACCACCGCGATCCTACATGCCGTGACTCTCGAGACCGTGCCGATCACACCCATTGCCATCACTACCACCGCGACATCGACCCAGACTGTAGCTCCCAAGCTCACGTCTTGTGTCCTTGACAACGCCTCGATCTCAACTGCTCCTGTTCGAGCCAAGGACCAGCGCACGACAGCATCTTTCGCCCCGGTCAAGATCACCCACGACGAAGCACCTCTCGATGCACGGCCATCCAGAATCTCGACTGCAAGCACCGGCGCACAGACGACTGAGATCATAACCAAACCCACCGAGACTGCAACTCAAACCCCCGCTCCCGTCGTCCTCGACTCCAAGCCGCGCAAACTCAGTCTCCTCCAGCGTATTCTCCCGATCATCGCCGCCGTCCTCGCTTTCTTCTGCCTCATGCTCTACACTGAAGTTCAGGCCTGGCGCACTGCCAACGGCGTCGGATTTGGCTACGGACACGGCGGCAGCTACAGTCGCAGCGGCGCTTACGGCAATGGTCGCTATATCTTCGGCTTCATTCCCCTTGCCATGGACGTTGGAAATTCGTGGTGGAGCGAGCAGGTTGCCAAGTATGCAAGTGTGGGCATTACGGCGTTTGAGGAGTGGGCTGGCATTTCATATGCGCCTTTGTACTAGCTTCGGCTTCCTTTTTGTTTTTCCTGCACGAGGACGGCGCTGGCGGACTGCATGTTCTTTCTGGCAAAGGATGGATGAGTTCATGAAGGCGTTTGGTATGAGTTTCGCATGGATGATACCCCAGATACCCATTTTCACTTCGATCACGATGGTCGAGTTTCTTCAGTTGCAGATAGCTAGTCCTTTCTTCATTTCCACGAACAGTGGTCAATGACACGATCACCCCAACATCTTCACACAGTTCTCGCACTGCACTGTGATTGCCTTCTCGTTGTGGATATCATCGCTCAACTCATGGATCTGCCATCACTCCGCACTCCAACCAACACATGTACATGCCCCTGCCGCACCGTGGCGCACACTGACGCCCGGCGCGTCGCCACACGAGGCCACTAACCAGCCTGACCTGACACTCTGGATCATGTCCCTCTAGCTCCCGCGGGAAAGTATCTTGGTTACAGCCACGGTTGACGATCTGGCGTCGGCAGTAGTGCAATGGGAAGCGCGTGATGATGTCACTCATATCTTAGCTTGTCTTTGAACTGGAAATGCGGATCTGCGGGGTCTAGGTCGCGACGTGAAGTTTAACGGACTAGAAGGACTGTAATGGTGGTTACGGAGCGGGCTCCGTTAGGATGGCAAGTCAGCGAGCGAGGAAGTTCGGCTTCGGCTGTATGGTTTGCATTGGTGTGACATCGGAGGAGAGAGGGGTACTCGACTTCAAACATACGATTCAGTCTTTGCACCTGTTTCTACTGAGCTTCGACACCAACCGCACGGCGCAATGAGTGTACCGAACAACATCATTCTCTACAACTATGCCTTCTCGCCGTTTGGGAAGCGCATATCGGCCTACCTCGCACTGCGCGGCATCGACTATGCGCTCTGCGTACGCCATGTCCCCAAATCCCCCACACGTACCCTGCTGACGTCCCAGGAACAACCCTTCACGATGCCGCGCCCCGACCTCGCCATGCTCCCTGTGCACTACCGTCGGATCCCTGTCCTCGCTATTGGACGCGACATTTATCTCGACACGCGCCTGATCCTACGCACACTCGAATCGCTGCCCAACATCCCATCCCCACGGCTCGGCTCCACGAAGCCGCAGGATGTGTTTGTGGAGAAACTGCTGGAGAGGTACATGATCGAGGGCCCTGTGTTTGCACAAGCAGCGGGACTGGTACCGGTTGATGTCGCGCAGGATCCAAAGTTCTTGAAAGACAGACAGGGCATGTTGGGGCGGACTTGGTCAAGGGAGGAACTGGACGAGGGAAGAGGAGAGTGTTTGACCTATATTAAGAATCTGTATGACTTGTTTGAGACAACCATACTGGCGGATGGAAGGGAATGGATTCTGGGAAGTGAGGGCCCGAAGTTGGCGGACATTGAAGGTGAGTGATGTTCTTCTCCTGTACTACGAGCGTCGATTCGTTGCCAGAGCATGTCCTCCAGGTCAATGATGTTGCTTTTGCTTTTGACCGCAAGGGATCAACAAGCCAGCGACCCGAGTTGTATGATGATCGGCATTAGTTCCCGGGAAAACCGGTGTCGTTGGGTTTTGGGTACACACTATGTGCCGCAAGGCGCGCATCACGGCACAGGATGCGGCAAATCGACAATCGACGGGCTGATCGCTGCTGTCAGGTCAAAGCTGAGTCAACAAGTGCTAACGGCCTCAAGGTATATTCATGCTCGATTTTGTCAGCAGCATGCAGCTGCCCGAGAATATCGTCTCTGTGAGGATCTTCCCACGGACATTCGCCTGGCTGGAGAGATATCGGGCAGCTGTTGAGCAAGCGAAGACATCTCGACCTGAACCTACCATGCTGGATGGCCAAGCTGCAGCCGACCACATCCATAGGTCCGAATTTGGGCTTGCAAAGGTGTCAATAGATGGAGAAGATCCCACCGGACTGACAGAAGGGACCGACGTCGAGGTCTTCACGGCTGATTGGGTGACGGAGCACAAAGACCGCGGTCGATTGGTGGGATTGGCTTCGGACGAGGTGACGATAGCAGTGAAGAGCAAACAAAGCGTTGAGATTTGCATACATGCGCCGCGAACGGGGTTCAAGATCAAAGGAGTTTGAGACATATTGAGGCGCCGACAAGCGATGTATGGTCGCAATCTGTGCTGCAGGTCTAGACAACGGGCAACGCGTGGTAGTGCAAGAATAGGGGTCTCTGCTAGGCTTGGGCACCGCAGCTGCTGCGCGTAATGTACTCCTGAGCATCATCGGATGATTGCAGTCTTTGTACCGCGAAACCACGTGCTCGGTGCCTCACGAGGATTGCGTACGTTGATGCGATGCGCCATGTACTGTCGCCAGTGCTAGCAGAAGGTGCTCGACTAATGGGCAGAAGCCACGAGGAGCGTGTGAAGTGCATGCTAACCGCGGCAGGAGGGCTTGTTCCTATAGGCAGCAGTATACAAGTGCACCGTAACAGCCGCAGGGTTCGAGGATAAGGCTGGCACCGGTGAGGCCAATGGCGGCTGACTGAGGACAAATGGTATACCGAGTGTGCTGTTCCATTCGCTCCCTTGTTGAGATCGAGACCATGCAGACCTGCCCGAGTAAGCGTACGGTCTCTCGACGCGACTTGGAGCACAGCTGGGGCAAGCGTCGCCGCTGCTCTGGCGCATTGTGTTGTGAAAGAAGAGTGAGTCGGTGAGCAGACAGACGTCTGACAGGACGTCGATATCTGGCCACTTGAGCCGAGGACAGCGACACGACGTCACCGAGTGTCAATGTCCGTCGACGTAAGGGCTTTGCTGCTGGGGAGACGCAGGGTCGTCAGGCGTCAGCGTGTATTGATAGCTTTTGTGACATGTAATGCCAAGCAGCGGCTAGCCGCATCTGGCCTCTACCTCGGGCAGCCACCACGTCCGCGCACCAGCAGCACCCTTTCTGTGGCTGTCCTCCACACATGGAGGCGGGCGATCTGCGGTTTCTAAACAGTTCGCGAACTGCTTACGGGCACGATTCGCAGCGGTAACACGGTTTCAGCGAGGGGGCTGTTCGGCAGGGCTTGTGCTGGGCATCTTCAGTGTTGGTGCCCAACGGCGCCACCGCTTGCAGTCGTCCCCACAGTTAGTCGCCCACCTGAGCTGCAGCGCCGTGCGATGGTACCCAAGTCGTGCGCGCTGCCAGCTCGAGCTGCTTTTCTATGGGTACCTGAGGCCGCGGGCTGCCCCCGTTAGTCAAAATAAGTAGATCGGGCGCCTCCGGTAAGAGTCTGCTCTTGTTCTCCTTCCTCCTCTCTGCTGCTCCATCACGCACCACGAAAGGACGTCTCACACCCCAGCTCGCGTTGCTGTGTGACTCCATCGTCACCAACTCTGCACCTCGCGTCTTGTCGACTTGCTGCCCGACCGATTGACGTGCAGACGCCCGCCGCTGTCTGCCTGCGTACGCAGCCAATCGTAACCCCGCCTTCGCTGCAGCCGGCCTCCCAGTCCCCCGCTGACCTCACCTGCGTTGCGGAAGAGCCGCACACATTGAGTGCGCGCCAGGTATTCTTCCTGTCGCCCGTACACGGAATCTGCCTGTGAAAGTGCGACACGGTGCTTCCGTGCCCGTCTTGTATACCTCCTAGATACCTGTCGGCCCACGACAGCTGAGATTGCACCCCCACCAGGACCTGCAACCTTCATAAGCTCCCTGCCCTCGGTATCCCAAAACAGGACGCCGCAGCCGCGCCATCGACACGCTCCTCTGTCACAGGCCAGCGCCCCCAAGTGCCGGTATATTGGTCAGGACCCCCGCCTTTGCCTGCTGCTACTGCCTCCGCGCTCCCTTCTGGAAACACTCTGGACATCTGAAGCCACGGACACTACAGGAGCCTGTATTCATCCCGTGCTGACCGAGTCCGTACTGGAGCGTTATCTTGGAGCCTTGAGCCCCTCCTTGTCCCATTGAGCTCGCAAAGCTTGGCCCTTCCCAGGCACTGACATCAGTGTCGTCTTTCTTTTCGTCACCTTCCTGCACACCTCTCAGTCGCCATGTCGCGAGCAAATCAGTGGTTTGTGCCCGGCGACGGCATCGCTCGAGAGGTCATTACGGCCGACATTCAGCGCTATTTGGGGCCAGATGCGCTTGTGCGGCCGGGCGTAGGCAATGGAGAGTACCAGGTCCGGACCACTCCCTCAAGTCATCGCAGCAGAGTACTGACATGCACATAGGGCCAACCT
>TARA_R110002003_G_scaffold244_10_pt1 | contig 15318 bp, 14 predicted proteins | sample TARA_R110002003 | Tara Oceans TARA_R110002003 (sample SAMEA4396441) | marine metagenome | biome: Westerlies Biome; feature: [SRF] surface water layer (ENVO:00010504); material: water (ENVO:00002006), including particulate matter (ENVO:01000060) such as... | depth 5 m
CCACCTGCCCCTTATACACCATCCTCCCCAGCTCCTCACAGCCACTCGTATCAACATCCTTACTATCCTTCCTCTCCTCCTTACTCTTCCCCGTTCCCGCTCTCACCATCATCTCCAATCCCTCCCCGCCATCTCTCTCCTCCTCCATCTCAATCTGCCCATCGTACAGCCCATACCACCGCATATCCTCGCCATCAAGCCCCGTCCCACCCCGCCCAAACTCCTCGGCCAACATCGCCCTCTCCACTCCCCCATCTACCCCGTCCATCTCTCCCGTCGCCACATCCCCATCTTCAATACTCGAACACCCCTGGCTCTCCCAACTCCCCGCAACACCATCGACCCAAATCCGCCACTTTCGCTCCTCCGTGCCCTCCCACAGCCGCAGCAGCTTCGCAAACGCCCGGTCGCGCTGGCGGATGTCGCACATGCGGCCTTCGCCGCGGTCCAGGCGGGCCTGGTTTTCCAGCGCGCAGAAGTCTTTGAAGTGGCGGTGGAGGCGCTTGGCGGGCGTGTTGGCGGCCGGGCGCCAGGGGTTGGCGTTGTTGATGAGCGACGCGGTCGAGAGGGAGGTGATGAGGTCAGAGGTGCTGGGGGAGGGTGACAGGGAGGGGTTGGGGAAGAGGGGGTTGGACTGAGGGTGGTTTGGGTTGGCCATTGTGGTGTGTGGTGTGTGAGGCTTGTTGTAGTGGTGGTATTGGTGTTGGGTTGGCCTCTTGACAGTGGTGTCGAGTCTCGTGTATTCGTGAAGGTGTTTTGTATTGTAGTGTCTCAAGTTGTGCTGCGCTGTGAGTCTGAAGGTGATGTCTGGAGGAAAGGAGAAAGGAAGATGCATTGCCAGAGTTGTTCGGACTTCTCCTCATTCCACGGTATGGTACACTTGCGATGCGGTGCCAGACGTTGAGAATTCGATGGCATTCACGTTCATGTGATCGGAAGCCTCATGCACACCAGGGTCTGCTATCTGGCTCAACCAAACTGCATCCTCCAATTATGACGAAACGTTCCAGAGCAAAGCTGCTACCCCGCCTCTGTTGAGCTACAGTAGTTCTTGTAAGCTCGTAATTGTAACTTAATGGTTGCAAAGTGTGCTCTTATGGTGTTAAGTGTATTATTGTAGAAGTTTTTCAAGGCTGCCAACCTCTCTTTGATTTTAAGATAAACATCAGGCCCTGAAAACCCTATCGGGGCCTTTTTGTGATCCCAGCGCTTGGGATATGATGCAATATAAAAGTACAATTTCCGAGTTCTTGGACCAGAAACGCCGGCGCTGATGATACCCAAATCCCCAGACTGCGGAAAATATTGAAACGTCCCATGGAAGTTTCAGCGAACCACCTGCGCAGAGGAAGCCTAGCCCCAGCCTCATTGACCTGTAGAGAACTGACATTGAGAGTTATCTTGCAGGGTAGAAGGAATATTAACGACCCGCTGCAGCCGGTAACTTTCTCTCAAATTCCGGCCTCTTCTCATCCTTTTCCAAATTCTTCAGTCTGGCTAGCATGAGAGATAGCGTCTTTTTCTCGCGACCATCATGCTCCAAGACGTGCACCAGGTCGCGGACTTGGATCCTGGCTCCGATCTCGGTGTTCTCGATGTCGGCACCGAACGTGCGCTTTCGGCCAATAAGCCCTTTCTCGAGTGTGGGAACTGCGGGCGTAGCCGTACCGCTGCCGCCAGCTGCCGGGTTTGGTCGAGGAGTTGACGCACCAGACCCACCTCCTGCTCCAGCTCCGCCGGTCATCCAAGAATACTTCTTTTTCTTGCCAAAGCCAAGCGCCATACTGGCTGTTTCGTTCGCCTTCCGATGGAGTACATCATCAGTCTGGTTCTGCTTCTTCAATGCGTCCTTGTCTTTCTTGGTCATCTTGTCGGGAGGCGGCAGAAGCACTGCTGGTGTCTCCGCAGGTGTGGCAGCGCTGCCTTGCTGACGCTTCTGGCGCCTTCGCAGCCGCTCTTTTTCGTACTTCTCATCATCCGCAACCTTTCGCTTGAGTGCATTCGCGATGCGGTTCACGCTCTGGAACGTTCGCTGTGGGGTAGGAGGCGCTTCGCTGGGTGGTGTGGGTAGGCGTGCGGCATTCGGTGGTTCTGTACTAGTTAACAATGTTATACAACCATATGCGATCAACTTACGTTTGCTCGCTGTCGTTGGAGGGCTGCCAACGCTGTCGGGTGCTTCCCAAGGCGTCCTCAAGATATTGACAGGAGCGACCATCTTTGGTTCCGCATCCTTCTCCACAACGGCTATGTCGACAAACTGAGGAGGAATCACTCCATGCGAGGTATGCTGCCGGCCTTGGCTGAGAGCGAAAGCGTCCTCGACCAGACTACGTATGCGGTCTTCAGCAGCCAAAGAGAGGAGCGATATGATCTCTACTAGAGGAGCGTTCTGGTTGAGCAAACTCGCAGCTTCCAGGCCAATAATCTGCTCTCCATTTGCACCAGCCTGTGTTGTGCGCGTGCTGTCGCGTGGTGTCTTCTCCGGGATTTTATCGAACAACCCATCAACATTAACTTGGATGCCAGCATCGTATGCGCGTTTCGCCATGCGGTGGCGTAGGACGTTGCCTTCGAGGAAGGGGTCGGTCAGAGGATGTTGGGCGGATTCGTTCAATATGCGGGCGGCCTGTTCATGCTTTCTGATGAATTCTGCCTCTTGCTGCTCCTGGGTCACACTCTGCTGCAGAGGCCCAGTGCCTTGGAAGGCGCCATGGCTGCCTTGCTGGCTCCAGTTGTTGAAGCTGGTGTTGGGAGTTGCCGTGGAGCCTGTAGCCTGCGAGTTGAATGACGCGCCGTAGTTTCGATTGCTGGAACTGTGCAGAAGAAGATCTTCCTCGGCACGTAGGTCGACGATGCCGCCGCTCAAGACATCGCTAATATTGTTCACATCCGTCTCTCGCCCTGTTGGCTTCTCAAGCTCCGAGTTGTCCTGCGCCCTGCTGTATGGCACTTTTGGCGGGGGCATCGAGCTTGGAGGCGGAGGCTGCTGTGGCATGCCGTTCGGGTGCTGATAGGGCTGTGGCTGGTGGAATGACGGCGGTTGCTGCGCGGCGGGTGACCCTGGGACGGAGAGCATGCCGGGAGAATACTGCGGAGACGTGGCATAGGGCGACTGTGGTTGCGACTGCGGGTATGGCGAGGTAGCAAACGGCGATTGGTACGGCGGCGCAGGCGACGGCGGGTTTGGCGAGAGACGCTGACGCTTTGCGGGCGGGATGCCGTGACCCATGTTCGGCGACATGGCGGTTGGCGACTGCTGGTATGACGGCGGCGAGAAGGGGCGCTGGGGCTGGTAGTGGTTCAGGTTCTGCGTCTGCACGGGCGGCGGATGTTGGCCATGCTGCTGGGGCGGATACTGCTGGTGGTTGTAGTGCGGGTGGGCCATGGTGGGCAGGCAGCGTCCCCCGTGGGGAGTGCGCGGTCGATGCCTTTATCAGCGCGTCATCCGGCGGCGGCTCCTCTTCGAATGATAGATTCGGCGGTGATGTCGGTGTCCGCGGCAGTTGCGATCGAGGGCGATGGGTTGCGCGCGTGGCTATTTGTGATGTCTCGGTCGAGGAGAAGGCACGAAGTAGAATGACGCCGCACAGGCCGCCGCTTAGTCAGGCGCGCGCAGACAAAGCGCAACGGCTGTTAGGACAATGGAACTGCTCTCACTCACCAACTCGCGTATATTTCACCTGGCTCTATCACTTCGACCCGTGAAGCTGCTGCGCCAGCAAGTCCGCGTGACGACACAGACCTGACTAATGATAATAGACTGAGCGTTCTGGGTACTGCCATTACCGGCCGACGCGTCTCTGTCCCCATTCCTCGACCTCGCGCGCCTCAACTTCCGCCTATCCAACCGCCTCTGGACTCGATTATCGTAGAATTGCTCTAGTGGCTTTGCTAGCATGGCAACTAAGAGGAAGCTCGCCACAATGGCGCCGGACGAGGACGACCCCGTTGATCCTTCCGACGAACTCATGTTCCTGTGCTTAGGAGGAGGAAACGAGGTCGGCCGGTCATGTCACATCATCCAGTACAAGGGCAAGACAGTAATGGTGCGTTCATGAGCCTACAGTAGACACACGCAGGCAGACTGACGTGAGACAGCTTGACGCGGGCATGCACCCTGCCTATGAGGGCTTGTCTGCTATGCCCTTCTACGACGAATTCGATCTCAGCACAGTGGACGTGCTGCTAATATCACAGTATGTATATGCGGACTCTGCCTCTCAGCTCCAGTGTCTTGGTGGAGGGAGCAAGGCGCATCACTGCAGTCGGGCTTCGCACGCGCCCCGTCCAGCACCACTTTGTATATCAGAATCAATGGAATATATTTGCATTCTATCAAGCCGACTTCGGTGATGTGCCTTCCCCTCGCATCCATCACCTGCACCCAAGGACCATTGGGCGTTCATTATCGGCTTTCTATTCTCTCGCGACCGGGCCTTGCGAAGGTGCTGACAACATTTAGTTTCCATGTCGACCATGCCGCCTCGCTACCATACGTCCTCGCGAAGACGAACTTCAAGGGCCGAGTATTTATGACACATCCAACCAAGGCCATCTACAAGTGGCTGATACAGGACTCTGTACGTGTTGGCAATATGTCAAGCTCTTCGGAAACGAAGATCCAGATGTACACCGAAGCCGATCATCTCAACACATTTCCAATGATCGAAGCCATTGATTTCTACACAACACACACAGTCTCTGGTATCCGCATCACACCTTATCCAGCAGGTCACGTACTTGGAGCAGCTATGTTTTTGATGGAAATTGCGGGTCTCAAGATCCTATTCACCGGCGATTACTCGCGAGAAGACGATCGTCATCTTGTCTCTGCGACTGTACCGGCAGGTGTCAAGGTCGACGTCCTTATCACTGAGTCAACCTTTGGCATCTCAACACACACGCCACGTGTAGAGCGCGAAGCCCAGCTGATGAAATCCATCACCGACGTCTTGAACCGTGGTGGTCGCGCACTTTTACCAGTCTTCGCCCTCGGCCGTGCTCAAGAACTACTTCTTATCCTTGACGAGTATTGGACGAAGCACGAGCAGTACCAGAAGATACCCATCTACTACAACTCGAGCTTGGCACGGAAATGTATGCAAGTCTACCAGACATATCTGGGTGCAATGAACGACAACATCAGGCGCCTCTTCGCTGAGCGCATGAACGAAGCTCAAGCAGAGGGCGATACTGGTTGTCGCGGAGCATGGGACTTTCGCTTTGTGCGATCGCTCAAAAGTGTGGACAAGTTCCAAGATCTAGGAGCGTGTGTCATGCTGGCATCACCGGGTATGATGCAGTCTGGAACTTCCCGTGAACTACTCGAGCGATGGGCGCCAGATCCAAGGAACGGTGTCATTATCACAGGTTACTCAGTCGAGGGCACAATGGCGAAACAAATCGTACACGAACCGGATCAGATACCTGCCATTATGACGCGATCGTCAAATGCTGCTAGAAGACCAGGCCAACGTGAGAACGAGCAGAGTATGATCCCGCGACGCTGTACTGTTCAAGAGTACAGTTTCGCTGCTCATGTTGACGGCAAGGAGAATATGGAATTTGTGCAGGAAGTCGCCGCGCCCGTAGTGGTAAGTTTCCGCGCCCCAGCCTTGGACTCATATCTCTCGAAGATTCAAATAAGAAACCATAGACTAATCAATGTTGACTTAGATCCTCGTCCACGGCGAAAAAGGCAACATGACGCGCCTTAAATCCAAGCTTCTCTCCTTCAATGCCCACAAAACCATACCAACCAAGATCTATTCACCTGCAAATTGCGAAGAACTTCGCATACCCTTCAAGACAGACAAGGTTGCTAAAGTCGTCGGCAAGCTCGCTTCACGTGCGCCGCCCGTGCCAAGGTCACTCAAAACTGATGGCGAAGAGGCCGAGACAGTCTACGAAGAAGATAGGGTCGAAATGATTTCCGGCGTCTTGGTCCAGAATGACTTCAAGATCTCCCTCATGGCGCCCGAGGACCTCAAAGAATACGCTGGTTTAACGACAACTACAATTCTATGCCGGCAACATCTCACCCTATCTGCTGCTGGTATCGACCTCATCCGCTGGGCGCTTGAAGGCACATTTGGCGCCATCGAAGAGGATAGCATCAAGGATGCGAACATCGACGGAAAGGAAAGCAAACTCAATGGCAACGGCATGAACGGCGAAACCGCAGATGAAGAAGTCAGCAGAACCCAAACCAGATTCCGAGTCATGGACTGCGTAAACGTCCTCGTCAAGAACGGCGGCCGAGTCGAAGTCGAATGGGAAGGCAACGTAATTAACGACGGCATCGCCGATGCCGTGCTCGCCGTCCTCTTCACCGTCGAAAGCTCCCCTGCGGCTGTAAAACGTAAGACCCACTAACCCTCCGTTCCTTCATCCACCCATCCATCCTCCCCTCTCCCCTCAACAATCCCACTAACCCCCCAAACAGAATCCTCCAAAAACCACTCCCACGGCGACTCCTCCCACTACGAACCCCACAAACCCTCGCCGCCCCTCTCCCACCGCCCAAAACAACCCCACCCCCACCGCACCCCCGACCCAGCAACCCGCCTCGCCCGCCTCTGCCTCTTCCTCGAAGCCCAATTCGGCGAAGACGCCGTCCACCCCATCGCCCTGCCCCGCACATCCACCTCCACGTCCGCCGCAAACGCACCTGTCGCCCCCGACACCAAAGCAGACATCTTTTCCGTCGCCGCAGGACCCATGGACACGGACAGCACGCCCAGCGACGCCCTGAGCCCCGAGGACAAAGCCGAGTTGAAGCGCCTGCACAACCTGGGCATTCCGGTACCCGGCATCGAGATTCGCTTCGACAGGCATGTGGCGCGCGTGTGGTTGGAGAGTCTGGACGTCGAGTGTGCGAGTAATGCGTTAAGGGCGAGGGTCAAGGCTGTGGTGGAGAGGGGGGTGGAGACGGTGAGTGGGCTTTGGAGTTGAATTGAGTTGCGTCAACGGGGGATCGGGGAGGAGAGTAGCAGTCAGTCAGTAGGCGATGTCTTTTTGCGCTTGGGTATATATCTTCCTTTTCAGGGCGATGGAGAGCTCGGGCTGATGGGGCGTGGGGCAGTGGATGTGTGTCTTACTTGGTACATTTCCCTTTTTATTTTTGTATAAATCTACAAAGGCAGTCTAGTTCTACATGGTGATTATTCGCTGATTTTAACCCGCTGAAGGATATACGCGCTCGCTCGCTCGCTCGCTCAAATGATGAGGACAACTTTTAAAAGACTGGCTCGCTCGCTGTACACGCTGGCTGGATAGCATTAATGTGACGCTCAGATAACGATTGTCTAAATAGTCTAAATAGGTCGTTGACGCCGAGAAGGGAATCTGTTCCGGGGTCTTGGAAACGTGCTGTATCGATATGACCCCGCGGCCTGACTCCGTGGCTTGCTCTGTATCTAATTCCTTCCATCTGATTCGGTTTTGTGCAGCACGTTCACGCTTCCCAAGAGCGCCTGCCTCGCTCTCGCCGGATACTCCCGTAGTCCCTCTCCTCGTCTTCTTCAAGTAGGCTTTCCATGATACTTCCAACATCGGTATTCGTCACGGTCATCGCATCTTCTTGATCCAGTCTCTTCCTCATGCGATACACCTGGACAGTCACATACGTGACCAGAGCCGTGCCGATTAAGAAAGCCGAGATAGCCAGGAACGCGTTGACGGGGATTGGGTTGCCGCCAAAATGGCCCTTTGTCAGCGCGTCAACGGCGGTTTGTGAGAGGTTGACGAGCCCCGAGAAGCAGATGATGGTTCCGTAGACGCGGCCGAATGTTGCGAATCCAAAGACCTTGGTCGCGTAGTCGGACATGGCGGAGTAGTAGAGCGGGCGGAGGAAGACGAAGAGGATGACGTTGACGTAGCCAGCCCAAAGTGCTGGGATGGAGCCAATGATGCCAATGGCTGTGATGATGATAACGAGGATGAAAAGAACACCAGGAGTGCTGACGTTGTCAAGCAAGGCGCCGAGAAACGGCGTGCTGAGAACACCACCCAGTGGAAGTGCCCAGTCGAAGAAGTCGTTGACTTTGGTGGCTAGGTCTACCGAGCCGAGCATGTAGGTGTATTGTTCGCGGATTGTGGCGATGAAATAGTTCATGCGAACCATCTGCAGGACAGTGAGAAGCGTGAGAAGAATAAACCAGGGCGTGAGCATTTGTTCTTTGGCTGTCTTATTGTGCAGAGCACCCCAGACACCAGATGCTTCTTGTTGATTCTCCAGTTTCTGCTCTTGCCTTTTCCGCCACTCCGCATCGCCAATGAGGTCATCGAGCTGGCTCAATCGTTGACGACGACGAGCACTGCGGGCTTTTCTGCGTCTCCATATCTCATCGTCGGGTAACTCATCGTCCGAGGAGTGAACATCGCGCAAGTTGTCTTCGGCTCGGTGTATCTTCATCTCCAGCTGTGGAGCTGTCTTGTAGGCTTCATTGGGTAAGAAGGTCAATTGAGCGATTGCGATTGCAAGTGGCACCACGAGATATACGAGGAAGAACGTCTGTGGCTTGAAGCCTCTGTTGCTGGCCTCGTAAGTGAGTCTGTAGAAGAGGAAGACTGCGGCCGATGCATCAAAAGCACCGGTGACGAGCGCGACAATACTCCCACTGTACTTCGGAAAGGCATTGGCAATCTGGAATGAAGGCAAGAAGATAAAAGTGCCTCCAAGGGCGAGGAAGAAATTGCCAATAGTGTAGCCATCGAACTCGGCGATCTGGAAAGCAAGGCTCATAAGGACACTTCCGAGAGTGAGGCATAGACAGCCAAGAAGAAGGCACAGTCTGGGTCCGTAGCGGTCAAGCAAGGTCCCGACTGGCAATGCCGACACATTTGCTGTCGTGGATGCAAGTGAAAAGAAGAAATTTAAGCGTAGGTCTTGCTCAAAGCAAACTTCTAGATCCGCGTCGAGCTCCTCGGCCGTGCAAAGTTCTCGGAAGACGCCTTCCTTGATGAGAATGGGCTTTAGCGCAGCAAATCCAAAAACAATTCCGCTTGCGAACCAACATGCGAGTACTGTTGCAACAACCTGTACTGTTGCCGCTTGTAAGCTGCCTTGTATTGTGATATTGCCGGATTAGGAAAAACTTACCGACACGCTTAGTCGTTGATACCTTGTACGGTGTCAGTCCGCCATACTCCTCGCCTGCGACTGGTTCTTCAGGTTTCTTTATCGCATCGTAGCTAATAACCCTTCTAACAGTCTTGCCAGGTACGCCCAAGAAGCCAGTGCCTGAAACGGCGCTCTCGAGAGAAAGCCGGCGTTCCGCAGCGTGCTCGCGACTGATTTGCCGGTCGATGGGCGGTAAGAAGAGGTCGACTAAAGCTTCCTCGCGATCATGGCCTTCTTGCTGAGTAACGTGCTGAATCAACGACATCCGCGCAGCAATTGACCTCTCTCACGACGAAAACGCAGGGCAAAAAAGGGGTCCGGCGGAGGTGAAGAGGTTTGGTCGCGCGATGGCAAGAAAAGCGGGCGCGATGGACGGGTTAAAATTGACGCGGCGACCCTGGCCTCGTGCCATGGCCTGGATCGGATCGCGGGGGTCCACATGTGATCGCTTCCAGACCGTCACTCTGGAAAAGTCACGATGCAGGCGTCAATGTGGTTGCAAACATCCGCGTCGCTGGCGGCAATGCATTGTCGCTTGTGAAAGTGCCGCCAAACGGTGCGGAACGGTGTTATGCTCGGTGAGAAGGGTTGATGATTGGTTAGGTGGTGTGACCGTTGAGCCCTGATTGGCTGGAGCAATCGCCGATCCCCTCGCGCGACTTCGCGCAGATTCCAGAGCCTTGGAACAGCTACTGCGTGTAAGAAGTAGATAACACCATCGTGTCATAACAGGCTATTTGCTCAGAGATAGGATATGACTCGTCGTAGCGAAACCATCTAGTAACAGTATTGCTGATAATCGTGTGACAGACATCTCAACCTTGTTCGCGAACACTGCATCGACCATACTAACCCTTGGCTTACCATGGATATGGGGATTGTCGCTCCAGCGACTAATAGCGACATACAAGGCAGCACAACAATTGTCCTTGGATATAGGCTGCTCCGCGATATGTCACGGGCGTGTGAAGTCAGCGAGAGCACGCCTCGAATCACTGCAATGTTCACGGCGGTAGACATCATCAAATCGATGAATAGTGACAACTAGTCAATGTGACGCCGAACAGCAAATATGGACGGTGCATCTGCATCTCGGTAGTATGAGCAAACTCGAAGAGCGAAATATAGAACAAGCCACTGTCAGCAAACCAAGACCCATGAGTACACCAAACCGCTTGTCCAGCAGCTCAATCCACCTCAGAAGATCGGCCGTACTTCGAAAACTACAGGAAGCAGGCAACAAGTTTGGCACCAAACGAACCTCGGATGCCAGCAACGTGTCGAGTAGGGAAACTGTAGACTTTCCGATTGACGACAATGACACTCTGGAAGTGTCAACTAACACAAGCGAATACGCAGAAGGGATCGAACAACTTCCTCCTAATGCAAGCCTTGAGGACATCAGAGCATGGCTCGATGTTCAGTGTGAGAAAGAGCTGGCTCGCGTTGACTGGTCATCAGAATACACGGGTCGAGCGATTAGCGGCGGCGTTGATCAAAAGAGCGACGTAGTGTACGAGGGCCTAGATACTAAAGTGCTGGACCGTATTCGCAGGCGCAAAGGACCGCGTCCAGCCCGATTCGAGGATCTTCTCGCGCCACTGCGTCTCGACAGTGCCCCAGTCTATCGCAGGACGCCTGTCAAAGAGACCTACCACGAGATGGCGGAAGTCATTCAAACCTGGAACCAGCACGTAGCAAGCGTAGAAGAAGATGTCGAAGCACGCTCAGACCTAGTGAACGCATTACGCGAGCGCATCATCTTCCTCAAAACAGCCGTACGCAAGCGCCGAAGCGCAGATGCGCACGAAGGCACTTGTCGAACGGTCCTCCACGCCATCCACGCATACCGACCCGAAACCGCCGATTTCTCAACCAAGGACTCCACAGACCTCCTCCTCCTCATCCTGGCACACGTCGGCTTCGCCATCCCCGACATCGACGACGACCTCAAGTACCTGATCTTCTTCACCCTGGTCACCGAGCGCCTGACCTCGGCCCACGCCGTCAACGCCGAGCGCAGACAGCACCTCGAAGACCGAATCGCAAAAGCCAGAGACTCTCACGATCCACGGCGCGTCGAAAAGTACGAGAAGAAAATGCGCGACTGGATCGGTGAGGGGTTCTGCCACGAGAGCGAAATCATAGCCACGCGAATCAAATCGGCGCGAAGGAGAATCTATCTCAAGGGCGTGCAAGACTTACAAGTCCTCGTCGTTCTCCAGGCCGCACAGAAACTCGTCCTAGAGAAAGCACTTGCCAGCCCGGACGCCAGAGTCTCAGTAAACAAAGACGCCGTATCCGCGCACTGGGAGACCCTCCTCACCAGCCTCGAAACAGCGAATGCACCCCTCTCCAAAGCAACGCACCGCCTCCTCGACGACGCCCTAACGCACTGTACCGCCGCGCTCGACACTCTCTCAGACATGAAGGACATCAATCACGCGCGCGTGCTCACCCGCGCCGTCAAATTCGCGGGCTACGACGTCAGCGACGTGGACGATGCGCAGTGGAGGTTAGTCGTTGAGCAGCGCATGGCGCATCCGGACACGGCGCGTATGATGCGCGATGCGGTGGAGGGCATGATGGAGACGAAGGCGAGGGCGGGGCAGGTAGTGCGTGGGTTGCAGGAGATTGGGGATGGGGTTGAGGAGATGAGAGAGGAGGTGGAGGGGATGCGGGTGGGGTATGAGAGGTTGGAGGGGATGGATTGGTTTGGGGTTGGGGAGGATGAGTAGTAGGAAGCTCGTATTTTTTGAGTTTTAGCGTCAGCACTAGGTGTGGCAAGAAGCTGTCTGTGCCTTTATTTCGAGCTGGGCTGGTCGCTTAGCCTGCTGAGCACTTAGGTTTACTAGAGCCTGGCTATCCTTATTAACTTTGCGGTCTCTCTTTGCTGAGTACAAAAGTTGCTGAGGATATACAAGCTTCGCAAATGCGATGAAACTGCAGACCGACAACTCAAAGAATACGAGCTTCTTCATAGAGGGGAAGATGGGGGTGTTATTTGTTGTCTGTCGGGAGGTTACACGTGTGGTGACTTTCTGACTTGAAGGAGTGTGAAATATTGCCGAAAGACAGTGAGGTAAAGCAAGAAATGTGGTGTCGTGGTATTCGAGTGATGACTCGCTTTGCATAAATGTACAGTGCATAGTGATGCGCGACTCGAGAATCCAATGAGCTTCGAAACGTCCACATCAGTACGATCAGACGAGTCGGGACGAGACCATTGAATTCCTCGGGAATCGCAAGTGCAACCACCATGTCTGTTAGGGCGTCCCTTCTTCTCCTGAGAGGGAGGGAGAGGCGTTCCTCCCTCCGCTCAGGATGAGGGAAGCGGCGTTCTTTCTTCAGAGGATCAGAGGAAGAAGGACTCGTGTCGTGGACCCGAGTTGAACCGAACTTACTTGTGCATCGGCTGTTCTGAAACTATCCAACGCAACATCGTTTCCCAGGCATTCCTACCGCGATGGAAGTTGAGCATTCTGCACTCAACGTCGAAGAGTCGTTCGATGAATTCGTAAAGTCTATCATCGATCTAGGAGAGTCTTCTGATGAGCTCAGGGAGTCGTCTCATGAGCTTGATGAGTCGTCCCAGGACCTTGAGTCGTCCCAGGACCTTGAGTCGTTCCAGGTGCTTGAATCGTCCCATGAGCTTGAGTCGTCCCATGAACTTGAGTCGTCCCATGAGCTTGAGTCGTCCCATGAGCTCAAAGAGCTGGTCGCCTGGCTCCAAAATCCACCGGCAGACCCACCTTCGGTCTCCAGATCATCTACGAAAGAGTCGTTTTCGAACCCCGTCCTCGTCAACGCGTTTTCCCCCGACAATCTGCATCAAGATCTCCTCCGTTGTCCGGATCTCCCAGAGCCCAGCTCCAATTCCACCAACGACCGAATCTGTTTTCTCATCGCGGAGTACGCGCGAGCTTGTCACCTCCTCAAGATGAAAGGTCGCTGGCACAACTACAAAGCATGGGTATGGACAAACGAGGTCTCTATTCTCTCTGAAGCTGGCGCAAATGGTCTCCAGCTTTGGGCCCCGCTACGCGAGATCCTTGCAGCATACAATGATGCAGTCGAGGACGACAGAAAAGGAACCCGCAGGTCGGCTGGGAGGACGACGGGTATCAGGATAAAGGTTGTGTTGATGAAGAAGATGAAGAATGTCGCGGATGAAATGATGCGGAACATTGCAGCCGAGCTGGAGACGCTGCTGGAGGGCACCGGTATGAGTGCAGATAGTGCAACGGCGATTGTGAAGAAAGCCGTGGCGAAGGACTGCACAGAGCATGGAGCGCTTTTGCGGAGACCTGTCCCTTAGTTCACCGACGAGGTTCGCTTGCAAATGACCAGAGACTGGAAGGATCCCACCTGCTCTGGAACGCAACGAGGCTGAAGGAAGGTTTTGTGCATCAATCGTTTTCACGGCTGTCGTTGAGCTTGCCGAATACCAGAGGCAGCGGGCTTTCGGATAATTGGTACGCGAATGTGGAGTGAGATGAATGGAAGGATTGGGAAGGGCTGAGAGGAAGATAAACGGAGTATCGCTGTGTACTCCTGCACGTGCTGAGACTGCTAGATAATCAGTGTCAAGAACCCGTCTGACAGCTCATTCTTTCATGGACAGTCCATGCCTGCAGAGCCGCACAGCTTGGTGATGGCGTTGATAGCTCCATCCCACTGCGCATCGACGGGATCTGACAGCAATATAAGTAGTAATGCGAAATGAGCGATTAATAGCATCCGTTGGGCACGCCTCGCGCTAAGAACTGTGAGTGGATAGCGAGCGACTTGCTGGGGCACACTTCGGGAAGTCGGAAAAGGCCGGGGCAGTGCCAAGCTTTGAAGATTCTCAATCTTCATCAACGTCCTATCTCCGTCCGTCCATCCATCCTCACACTCTCCGCTCCACTTCTCGTCGCTCCATCTCCCCTCGCAGCGAAATGGCCACCTCTGCCCCTCCCACAGCCACCGGCTCGTCGAAGCTCGACGCCGCAAAGGCCAACATCGCAGCCAAGGTCGACCCGACTGCCCCAACCGGCATTGCGCTGTACTCGCGATTTGCTTTCGCTGGTGCAGTCTGCTGCTCAGTCACCCACGGCGCCCTCACACCAGTCGATGTGTATGTTTTCCCGCCTGTCCGCCGCCGCAGCGAGCGCCAATGGCTGGTCGCACGCTTTTGTGCGCTGCGCGGGAGCTGTTTGAGATGACGACAGAATGCCAAGCTAACATCGCTCGCAGCGTCAAGACCAGGATACAACTCGACCCCGTCACCTACAACACCGGCCTGATCGGTGGCTTCAGGAAAGTCATTGCCAATGAGGGTGCCGGCGCTGTCTGGACCGGCTTCGGGCCCACCGCTGCCGGTTACTTCCTCCAGGGTGCCTTCAAGTTTGGAGGATACGAGCTGTTCAAGCAGCAGGCCATTAACTTGGTCGGCTACGAGACTGCCTCCAACAACCGCACTGCCGTCTACCTCGCTTCATCTGCCGCGGCCGAGTTCTTCGCTGACATCGCCCTCTGCCCGCTCGAGGCCACCCGTATCCGTCTCGTCTCTGAGCCCACATTCGCCAACGGTCTGGTTGGCGGCTTCGGCAAGATCCTGAAGACTGAGGGTGTCGGTGCTTTCTACTCTGGATTCGGCCCCATCCTGTTCAAGCAGTACGTACTGAGCTTTCTCCAACTGCAAGGCGTCCTCTAACACAATCAGGGTTCCATACACCATGGCCAAGTTCGTCGTCTTCGAGAAGGTCAGCGAGGCCATCTACGGCGTCGTCGACAAAAACTCGACCTCCTCTGGCATGCAGACCGTCTACAACTTGGGCTCTGGTCTCATCGCTGGTTTCGCTGCCGCCATCGTCTCCCAGCCAGCCGACACCATGCTCTCCAAGATCAACAAGACCAAGGGTCTGCCCGGAGAGGGCACCACCAGCCGTTTGATCAAGATCGCCAAGGAGCTCGGTCTCCGCGGCAGCTATGCTGGTATCGGTGCTCGTCTCTTCATGGTCGGTACTCTAACCGCCGGTCAGTTCGCCATCTATGGAGATATCAAGAAGGCTCTTGGTGCCACTGGCGGTGTCGAGATCGCCAAGACCAAATAAGCGATGGAGGAGCAGCGGATGATACCAGGACAGCCATGACTGTAATACATGAAAAAGTCTGTCTTTTGCATATGGCTGGGTTTGGATTGAAAT
>TARA_R110002003_G_scaffold296_7_pt1 | contig 15290 bp, 17 predicted proteins | sample TARA_R110002003 | Tara Oceans TARA_R110002003 (sample SAMEA4396441) | marine metagenome | biome: Westerlies Biome; feature: [SRF] surface water layer (ENVO:00010504); material: water (ENVO:00002006), including particulate matter (ENVO:01000060) such as... | depth 5 m
TCGGGGAAGGATTGCGCGTCCTCCAACATGCGGAACCTCCCTTAGTTCTTTGGTGGGTAGCGCTTGAAGAAGTATCTGACATTGTTAGCGGTGAAGGGTCTTTCGGATATCCGTGTCTAACTCACTGGCTGACATAGTAATCGCCCACACCAAACAACCCAATAACACCCACCCAAGCCGCAACAAGCTTGCCAGTCAACTCGCCTCGCGCATACTTCCTATACGCGCCAATTCCAAGCACACCAGCAACGACCGCAAGGCCGACCGCGTTGCTCAACACAACCGGGTTGTCCGCATTCTTCTGTATCTTGTCCTTTGCTTGCTCCTTCTTAGCCGAGGTCTTGTTCTTGAGGTTCTTGGCCTCCTCCTTGATTTCTGCTTCGCGCTCCTTGCGCTCGGCTTGCGTGTCGGTCTTTACAGACTGGCTCTCGTAGTCGGAGGGGACGGAGGAGATATGAGGGCTGTCGACGTCGACGAGGGAAGAGACGCTCTCGTCGCTGTGCTCGACTTGGGGCAGAGCGGGGGCACGACTGCGATCGGATGTCAGTATGCGTACGGCAATCTCATAGCATTTCTGGATGGTGTGAATTTGAGCGGTCTGAGTGCGACTGGTGCTGTGCTTGAATTCATCGATATAACCATGAATGCAAAGCGCGCATAGATGCTTCACTAAAGAGATATTGGATTTCACTCACGCCTGCAGCTCGTTAGCTTTCGGTCATAGTACATGAAAAAGCCTGGTACCTACTTCCTCGGGGCTCTGCTTAGGGCCCTTCGCGGCAATATCTGCGTACGACATGTTGACTGAGTGGCTGGACAGTCGGTTGGTAGGATGAGCAAGTGTCGAGGGGTGCGAAGACGACAGAAGGATGCGCAAGACGATTGTCGTTAAAGACTCGGGTACTTTTGCAGCGGAGGGAAGGACGATCGTGTGATGCCGGAAGACGCGAAACAGGCTCCCTCACATGCTTCTCGCTTAGCGGGCTGTGACCTACGTCATGCTGAAATAGCGCGTGCGCCGTCCACTTCACGAGCGCCAAGCATAGGAACAGCACATCAACCAGTCACCGCAAGGACCCTGATGAGTTTTTCATGCCCAAACAGTCGTGCATCATTATAGAGGAAATAATGTGTAAATCATTCACTCCTCTCTCACGGACCGCCATTGTAAGGCGAAGGGTATAGTACCAGGTCCTGCGTCGCTTTCACAGCCGACGAACAATCTGTTGGACCAAATGTCCTCAAAGGAAGTCGTATATTACAAGAGCCGGACTGGAGCAACGCGCTCAGTCCTTACAAGTAGGTACCAATAAATCGCTTGCTGAATGATAATTGTGACAACAAGGTAACGCCAGAGTGCCAACAAAGCGTCAAGCGTTACCACAAGCACTTTGGTATACACCAGCTGGATATCCTCGCGCATCCGCAGACTCTTGTCGAATCCCAGCATGGAGCGCGACGGGCGGATACTGCGGGCGGTTGACTCGTGAGGCGGTCTTCTGAAGGGCCAACATACCCTCCTTAGCCACGAGATCCTTAAATGAAGGGCTGAACTGCCGAGCGGCATACACAATAACGACTGTACCCAACCTGACCTGTACGGGTCTGAGTTGCTTATTCTTCACCAAAGACTGTCTTGTAGTTCTCAAGTAATGCCTGCACAGCAACTCGTTGCTGTTGCACGTCGGAAAGTTCGCGCTGGATGTCCATGGGTCGCATGATTGTGGGCGCAAACACTACGGCGAGATTGAGCGGTGTCATCTGCGGTCACATCAGTGCGGTTCGGCGACGATACGAAGACGTGGACATCACTTACAAGATTATCGCTGGCGTGCTGTATGACACGCGAAAGATGGAAGACTAGGAATTGAAGTGTATCGCGATGGGCCTTGGGTGTCTCGTTGACAGCAGCTTGCAGAGCCTTCGACTGTGCCTCTGGATCCTCGAGTTCTATCTCAAATTAGCCTCCTGCTCAGAAACGTTGGATGTCCACTTACGGCCAGCTTCTAGGAACTGATCATACACAGCGAATGTGATGAGAGGTACAGGGAGCCTGCGGAAGTAGTTCTTCAACGCGGAAGTGACGGCGTGGATGTCAAGGTCAGGATCTGAAATGTCGTGATCGTTGTCGGTCTCGAAGCCACTACGGACTTGATTGACCTGTGAAGTGCCGCCGCTCTTACGATAAATGCCTTCAACATCCATCCCACGTAACTCGACTTCCTCGATGCAACGGCTCACGATTCTCGGAATCATCTGCTTTTCAAACTCGCATCGAGCGGTAAGATCGGAACCGAAGAGAACAGTACTGGCGTCGGCGGCTAGGTTGACGCTGCTGTTATTTTGTTGCATTGGTTTGAAGCGATCATTGGGGCCCGGTCTCGTGTTAGAGGGCGCTTTGTTGCTAAACCAGGCTCGCGGAGTTCCGGCCTCTTCTTTGCTCCTGATCGAGCTGGACATGGACATGGACGCGAGATCGGGCTGTGTATGGACGGAGCCGTATGGCGTCCCGATGACCCTAATGTTGTACTCTTCCTGCTTTGGCTCGGAAGCGAATGCTCCCTTGAAGCCCTTGGTGACGTTCTTTGTGATGGCTTGGCCGCCCTTCTTCCAAGTCGAGAACTTGTTAGGCTTGCCAGTTTTGCGGATATTCACCACCTGGGGCTGCGCAACAGATACTTCACTATCACCGTCGTGCAGGTTTGCGAACGATGTCTCATGTGGCAAACCGTGCGCGTCCACTGAAATGTCCGATTTACCGCCCTTCAGCTGAGGGTTGTAGATGCCTAGGCCATTCGCCGAGTTATCATAATTTTGAGCGCTCTTCTTGTTGTTCTGGAACGTCTTTTGGATATTGTCCAAGAGCTCTCGGTTCATCGTGTTTAGCTTGGCGTTGGCAGCAGTAAGCGACTCATATTCCTGGAACCCCTTGTCTTTCATCTGAATCAGGTTTGATATCTCATCTGTCAGCTCAGCCCTCTTCGAGATCAGGTCTTCTATTTGGCCCGAGAGCTGGTCTTTGAGCTTGTGAAGAGAGTTGCCAAAGTCTTTTAGGATATCCGACTTCAGCTGATTGAGGTCCATTGACCCGTTGCTGTCTTTGGCCCGCTTCAGGTGTTCAGTCATAATCTCAAGCTCGCGAATCACGACCTCGCGTTGTGTGTCCAAGACAGCCATCGTGTTGCGCTTCTCCCTGAGCACGGTGTTGGCCTGTCTAATATCGGCTGCGCTATGCATCGATTCTTGCAGTCCGTTCTTTTCCGCTTCTAGTTCAGCAATACGCTGCTGAGCTCTTCGCAGCTCGTTGCGCAGATTGACACCCTCCAGGCTGGTGTCTGGTGAGGCAACTGTGGGACTGCTGATCTCAATCGAACCATTTGTAGGCCACTTCTTGTGACCTCGCGCGTTGATCGAGCCACGATCGCTGAAGCTCCGCCCGTGCTTAGACACCGCATTCGAGACACGGCGGAACACACCACCGTCCCTCTCTTCTTTGTCTCCCTGGTTACCCAGTAAACGCGCAAAGTCCTCGTCCATGGAAAAGTCGCCTTGATGACTGTATCGAGGAAGTCCAGGCGCTTGGTAAGCATCTCGCGAGGCCTCACTCTGTACGCTACTAGTGGATTCACTGTTCTTGTGGGTCTGAGGCGGTGGTGGTGGATGAGGAGGAGCGCGAGGAGATGTAAACGTCTGCGACGAAGGAGGTGGAGGCCTCCCTGCAGAGCGCGCAGGTGGAACAGGAACATCTGAGAATGGTTTTGACGGTGATGTTTCTACTGGACCTATAATGCCCAAGCCTGCGTTGAGCTGGGTTGCTGCCGCCGTGGTAGACGATGTACGCTCCGGGTGGCTTACTGTGGGCGTGGTAGGCGATGGAACCGGCCTCTCAGATCTCGTGATAGATGCAGAAGGCTTCAAAGCAGACGCGTTGAGCGAATCTCCCCGCGCTGGACGCTCAACTACGCGCTCAACTCGGGTATTGGAGCGGGAGCTCAACGATGAACCTGACGTGTCGGGCGAGTCCTGCTCTGGGGCTGGCGGGGAGGACGTGAAGTTGGGCTCAATGAGCGGTCTGCTCAGCCGTGCAGACATGTCTACCATAGGAGAGCTAGACTGCTCCTGCTGCGGCTGAGGAGGCGTTCTCGAGTCTGAGTCTTTGCGCTTTGCCTCGGCTTTCTTGTTCTTTGGTACTTCTTGCAGCTTGAAAGGTTCTGCCGCTGAGAATGCAGGAGAGGCATGCTGACTTCTCGACCGATCAGGAACCGAAGGAGAGTCTGCAACATCCTTCCTCTTTCGCAGTGTCTCGACCAGATTGTCGGAAAGCTGCCTCCCCTTCTCTTGGTATGCAATGTGGGGACTGGTCGGTGGTCTCCTCTCTGTCGAGGCAGATCGCGAATTGTTCTCCTTCAGAGCCTCTCGGTGATCGCCCGAGGGCCGGTTGAAGTAGTCTCGGCTGCTCTTTGCCTCGCTGACGGCTGTTTGGCCTGATCCCATTGTCCGGTCAGGGAACTTGCTCGTCGGTCTGCCCAGGGGCGAGGGCCCAGGAGCAGTGTTAGGATCGAGTGCGAAGGGCAGCAGAATGCCGTCGTCGGTTGCGTCCGGGGCCTCGACGTAGTTGTTGTCCTTGTTGTAGGTCGTTGCAGGTAGCGTCACATTATCTGTGGGTGCGGGGGTGAGCGGTCTTGTAGTCTGACCCTGACGTTGCTGCGTACCTCTTCGCGCCATATCGCCCACAGCGGGAGACGGGTCGCGCCTGAAATTGGAAGCCGAGTCGCCCCTTCTTGTATGAGACGGTCTGGGCGAGACGTCGCTGGTGGTTGGCTCCGAGAAGACATCTGACGGCGTGTCAATGTCCGGAGTAAAGGCAGGTCGCTGGTGGTCCCCTTGGCCAGGCAAGGCGGGCAACGACTTGTCCACTTTGGGCGCTGCAGGTGCTGGAGGCTTTTTGGACTTCTTGCGCCGCCGGGCCATCAGCGACTCGTGGCAAGACATGCAGAAGATGCCCTGCGAGGTGCGGGCATAGCGCAGGTTCTCGATCTTGCGCTTGCAGTTGCGGCATCTGAAACAGTTGGCGCAGAAGGCCTGGTCGCCCGTCAGGATGGCCAGGTCCTCGATCTTGTTGCCGCAGTGGTTGCAGCTGTACGTGCAGTTGTTGCATATCAGCGAGCCGTCGCCGAGCAGCAGCAGGTTCGCGTCCGAGTCGAGGAGGGTGCCACACGTGTTGCAGCGGAAGCAGTCGATGTGCCATCGGTTCCCCGCTGTTCAATGTCAGTGTGCCATTCGACGGCAGGTGCGAGCGGGCGCGGTCGGGAAGGCGCGAGGGACGTGGTGTCTCGCTGAGATATGCATACCGAGCTCAAACGCCTTGCCCTCCTCGAGGATCTGGACTGCCGTTAGCGACTGCGCACCACGGGCGATAGGGCCTGTTCTACCTCTCCGCACCCCTTGCACGGATACACCACGTCGTCCTGGTCGGTCGGCGACTCTGGGTATGCCCCGGGCGAGTCCATGTTGCTTCAGCGCAGCGGATGTGCGTGTGCGAAAAGTGCTTCTGAGCACTCGCACGGAATGGCCGAGGTCGCCGTGTGGCAGACGTCGCAGCAGGGAGGAGCGACCAGGCCTCAGATACGGGCGCAATGCTGAGCGGTGGGCTTGGTGCGGCGACGGCCAAAAGTGCTGTAAAACTAACTCAATCCTCGCAGTCTCGAGTTGTGCAACGTGAAGCCTTCGCGCAGGACGCCAACAACAGAGCACAAGCAGCGGCGACAGGAACAGGACGCCTCAGAGGCAGAGTGAAGAGGCCGCCTGCGCTCGCAATGAGAATCCTCCGAGTCTCGAGCTCCCAGCGGTCGGTCCCAGGTCCCCTCACGCTTGGTGGTGCGGCAGGCCAATGGCAGCGATGCAGGGGGTCTGGCAGTCTGTGCCCAAGGGTCCTTCACAGCAATCGGGAGTGCACAGACTGCACGGCACACACACCTGAGGCTGGCATGATGCATCGACAGCATTTAGCGAGCGGCGTCCCTGAGCGTGAGAACGTCTGATCAGTGCCGCTGCGGGGGCGCGACGCGATTAAGTTACGGCATTCTCCATTTCCAGCACGATATCGAACATCAGCATCACGGCCATCAGCATCACACAAACGTCCTGCTCACCGCACCGCTGCGGCCAGTGTCAGCCGCGATGCCAACAGGCGTCTGACGACTTTTGAAACACTCTGGTGCGGACCCTGACCGCGCATCGACTCCACTGCGCCAGCCCGAAACAGACAAAGTGCCTGCCTCCACACTTTCCAGAGGTCGACGATCGCGGGCGGCTGTTCACCTTGGCTATATCAGCGCAATATTGGGCCATCACCACCGGCATCATCGATTTCGGCTGACTTGCCCACTGCACAGCGAGAGGCCTCAAGCGCTCCCTTTTGAATGCTGTCTGCTGACCACCATGTCTGCGTCGCGCGCCACCGCTCAAGCAACCGTGACAGGTTGAGCGAGCGAAGCGCGGCAGAGCGCAGCCGTATCACAGACACACTTTAGGGCCAGGACAGCCACACGCCGAGGTGCTGCGTCTCGAATAGGCAATACCCCTCGAACGCCTCCCGTAAATAGATGCAGGCAATCGCGACCCATGGCCTGGAATAAGTTACAGTCACATTGAAACGCCCCCATCAGCATGCTCGCTCACGCTCGACATAGATTGCGACGCAGGTACGCGGCCATCAGGTCGGCTAGGTAATGACAGGTGGTTGCGGTCAGACGCAGCATCAACAAGCACAGTCTCAAATTGAGTCGCACAAACGGTGCGGCAACACGTGTCCACCTACTACATGTCAGAAAACGTCTGTTCCCCAGGGAGATTGGAGGAAGTGTCCAGCACCCATCTATACAACGTTTCGCGGTAGTACAGCCTCTTCTACACGCAGCCCGCGCTTGTATACCATCGCAGTCTTACCCTACGCCGTGATGGCACCAACGGCCACGTCCTGCTTGCACACAGCACGACATGCACGCAATGCTGTATGACGAGTGCACACCTCGTGTACTCATCGACAACAATATCAATCAATTACCGTCCCTTGTCAACCTCTACCGAGCCACAATCTTGAGACGAGCGGGAATAGCAAAGGATCACCAACGCGTTTCATCGTGCCGAACGGTGCCTGAAGAATCCCCGTCCCAAGGGAAAGCAGCACCAAACACCAACATCATCTCTTTAGTGCAAGGCACACACGATTATGCGAACCTCTGACATGCGAGTTGGCGGCAGCCTCGTTCTAAGCAGGGCAACCGCCATCCGCCTTGTGTCATGGTCGGAATAGGACTACTTGCAGGGATGCAAGCAGCGTATTAAGAGCGCAACTAACATTGTGCTGAGAATCGACAGCTGCGGAAGCGAGAGTTTTAGAACAATCGAAGCAAAACCCCATTCTCGGGCTCGCATCGGAACCGTGTCGCAAGTTGTACCAGCATCTTCGTTGGACAAACGATGTTCCACTTCAAGTGTCGTTTGAGGAGGTGCCACTTGGTTTGATCCCCGGCCTGATATCCGCCCCATGCCCACGCTGAGTCAGAATGCCGCAATCGCGCGATTGAGTTTCGGTAGATTGCGAGCTACCGATCCGAGACGAGTCAAGCCCATATAACTGACTTGTATGATTCTCCATCGCCATAGCATGTCTCTCGTACCACGGTCCTGGTACTTTTCGTTGATGATCAAGATAGGCATAGGTCGCGACTAGGCAGAGAACTCTTGGCCGCACACCTATACTTCTAATTTGTAGGACACGCACTGTAGTAGCATGCCCAGTGCCAAGAGTGGTATGCTATTGGTCTGTTTCTCATAAGTTCGTTCACTTTCAATCGCGTCGGAGACTAGTTTCTCACATTGCCCCACCCCCGATCGGACCACAGAGGATGTCAAAGTCTTCAGACTCACGATGCAAATGGTCGAGTTTTTTACCGCGCGTGCTCGACACTCCAGCTCACCCGACTTGCTCAATTCAATGACATATTTCCACGTTCGGATCCTGCACATGATGTACTCTGTTGCGAAGGCCTCCTTTTTTCCTAGTACGGTCACTGTTGCTTGACCTGTAACCATGACCTCAATCTGTGTATTGACATGTTCGCTTAAGATGTAGATCTGCGTCTCCAATGAGTACTCCGGTTTGCCAGGTCCGTGATCGGGCGTTCGCTGGCTTCAACATCCGCACTAGTTTCCGCGGACTTGCGTGCTCCACGTCTCATTGCTCAATCTTCGTCTTGTGCTATCCATCTTGAGCAAGTGTTAGGTCGCGGATGCATCGGCTTTGAAATATAGTGGGGTTGGTGCAAGGTAGATACAGCTTGAGGATAGCTACCCCGCCTCAACGGCAACACGAGGAAATTGTGCTCTACGTAGGGGTATTTAAACATCATGCTTCTGCTGGCAGAGTCTGCTTCCTCTTTTCTTCACCATCACTTCGCTATTATCGGTCCATCTCAGATCTACAATCCGTACTCATTCATCAACTCCTCGACTTACGAGAAGTCCTGCTAACCAATGCACAGATACTCAATCACCAAGTATGGCACCCACGATGCAAGACGTCGTCTGCACGCGGGCATTATCCAACAGCCATCAAGGTATATTAGCTAAGTATACGCATGAACCGGTGTTCGTCTCCAGCGACCATCGCCTCCCTTTGCTCGGGAAGCGATGGAAGCTGGATTCGATCTGAGATTATACGGTCGAACTTGATCTGGATAATACCAGCGTTAAGGACATGCTCTTGCTCCCTTCTCCTCCAATAGGAGCAAACTTAACAAGTCGCAGGCTCTGAACAACCGTGAAATCAGTCAACATGTCTCCTCCTGCTGCCACCTTCGACATCCCAGTTGCCTCCATTGGCACTAGCAATGGCCTGAGCATCAAGAAGGACTCTGCGGTCAAGCCTGCTGACAACGGCTTGAGCGTCAAGAAGGATCTTGCTGTCAAGCCTGGTGTCGATGGCATCGCCAAGTCTCTGGCTGAGATCGAGAATGATTGGGAGAAGTTCACTTTCGCCCCCATCCGCGAGTCTCAGGTCTCGCGTGCCATGACCCGTCGCTACTTCAACGACTTGGACCACTACGCCGAGTCGGACGTCGTCATCATTGGCGCAGGATCTTGCGGTCTCAGCGCCGCCTACACCCTCGCCACCAAGCGTCCCGACCTCAAGATCGCAATGGTCGAAGCTGGTGTCGCGCCCGGTGGTGGAGCTTGGCTTGGTGGTCAGCTTTTCAGCGCCATGGTTATGCGCAAGCCTGCCGAGCTCTTCTTGAACGAGATTGGCGTGCCGTATGACGATGAAGGCGACTTCGTCGTTGTTAAGCATGCGGCACTGTTCACGTCCACCTTGTTGAGCAAGGTCTTGCAGTTCCCCAACGTCAAGCTTTTCAATGCCACCGCAGTTGAGGATCTGATCACTCGTCCTGCTCCTACCGCCGAGGACCCGAACGCCGTTCGCATTGCTGGTGTCGTCACCAACTGGACTCTAGTCTCTATGCACCACGATGGTACGTCCTTCATCTCCCCGCTCCCATAGAGGCATGTTTCTAACACCACCACAGACCAATCCTGCATGGACCCCAACACCATTAACGCTCCCCTCGTCATTTCCACCACCGGCCACGACGGCCCATTCGGCGCCTTCAGCGTCAAGCGCCTGGTCTCCATGCAGCAGCTGCCCCAACTCGGCGGCATGCGTGGCCTCGACATGCGCACCGCCGAAGACGCCATCGTCAAGCGCACCCGCGAAGTCGTGCCCGGCCTAATCGTCGGCGGCATGGAGTTGAGCGAGGTCGACGGTGCCAACCGCATGGGCCCTACATTCGGCGCCATGGCTCTCAGCGGCGTCAAGGCCGCAGAGGAGGCCGTCCGTGTCTGGGACGAGAGGAAGGTCCAGAACGACGAACAGTGAGGAAATCAAGGGCAGATTTGCTCTCTGGTCCCGGGCAATGAACACGGAGGATACATAGGTCTAAATGCAAAACCCCATCACTCGTTCACCTGAGAGCATTTGTTGTCCACGTGGAAGCTGCAGCGACTCGACTAGATTTGTACACTGCATCATCCTTACGCCTATAACCCATCATAAACCCTCCCTTCACCCAAACACAGCACCCCAAATCCACAACCCCTCCCTCCTATCCACCCAACAACGCCAACCCCTACCCCATCCCGCACCAAGTCCCTCCCCTTCCCTCCCCTCCCCTCCCCCTCCGCCCTCGCCCACCACCCCAGCACCCACAACCCAACCCTACGCCAACCCCACGCGTGCCGCAAACGCGACCACACATTCCGCAGCCAGACGGCCATGGAGCAGCCTAGTGCCGTACCATGTTCAGCTGCACCGAGCCGCTCAGGAGCAGAGTCGAGTCGAGTCGTGTTCGGTCGATGCCAGCTCAGCTGGTTCGGCCAAGGCCACGGTGGGAGCTGGTAGTAGCGGCGAGAGAGGAGAGGATGGGGATGAAGCTGAGATGGCGATGGCGATGGCGAGGATGAGGACAGAGACGGGGGGGATGGAGAGGGTGATGGTGAGGAGGTTATATGCTCAGTCCCGGGCGTATGGGAGTAGGTACAGTATCAGTATGCTTGGACGAGCAGCAGGACTGGATGCTCGCGATGGGGTGGGCGTTGTGCTGATGGATGGGGTTGATCTTGGATGATGGCAGGGGCGGCACTTACTCTGATGAAATGGCCTTCCGAGTCAAAAAATGCGGAGGGTCTTTCCTACTATGGATAGCATTGCTTTTTCGGCGGATCGAGAACTTCACTGCGATGCGCTCATATACAATCGGCGCTGACATCAGCATGTCTAGTTTCACTGATTCTCGTCTCAGTAAAACACGATGGTGGTAAAGTGTGCATTAAAACGCGTACTAACAACGACAACGACGCTACCCATACTATACAGTTTTGCAATGACTCGGAGCAAGCGAAGCAAGAAAGGCTAGAGAAGTGACTTGTTAGGAGAATGACGACCGTATGATATGAAACTCGCTTTTCCCTTACACCCGAGAAGAAAAGAAAACCAGACACCAAGAATCGAACGCCAATACGCGTCAGTAGCACTCCTCCAGCACATCACTCAGGCTATCGGTGCGTGAGAAGCTGCTGGAGGTATACGCAATGCTGACATCCGTCCTCCTGCACGGGGTACCGGCGACCTACGCCTTTCCCCTCTTCGCCAGGTAGTATGTCAAAAGGTTCAAATGCTGCTCTCGCGCACCGGCAACGGCTTTCCAGAAGCCGTCCTGTTCTTTCTCGCCACCGGGGCCGGCAATGCGCTCGTGCAGCGCAATGCAGAACTCGATATCTGCTTTCCTCACATCGGCGTCCTGGTCGTCCATGCAGCGCACTGCGAGCTTGCCGAGGCGCGAAGTTTGGTCTTGTGAAAGCACGATATTCTTCGCGCCGCTAATTTGGATGAGCGAAGCGAGCGTGGTGAGGGCCATGGTGGTAGTGCGGGTCATGGGGAAAGTTGGAGTGGGCGACTTCGAGTTCGGGGGAGAGGCCGGAGATGCGGGGATGTCTTCAATCAAGGAGAGAACAGCGTTCAAACAGTCGGATGTCTGGCCGTACCTGACAATCTCGTCTGCGGTAGTTTCGAGATCGATGGCGATGTGCGAGTTGTTATCGTGGTGTGCCTTGGTTTGGAGTATTGCGCAAAGAACACGAGAGAAGTACTTCGCGGTCTCTTTTCGGTACAAAGAGAGCATTGCGCGGATGGTGGCTAAAGCTTGCACTTTCAGATTCGCCGCTTTCATCGGCGAGGTCTTCAACTCCTCGGTGGGTGCTTCGAGGAAGTCGAGACATGTCAGGAGAAGTCGGCCAAAGGTCTCGTCATTTGCACCCCAAATCTCATGGTTAGACCTGACCATGTCTTGCATGCGGCGAAACATGTGTGCTTCGACTGTGCGATTCTCAATCTTCTTGATGCCGCTCAGGAGCAGTTGCCTGTTCTTCTGTACTTCAGGGTTATTGCCCTCATTAGTGTCCGTGTACAAAACACTTCCAGTGCTGGTTGTCTTGTGATGCCCTCGTGGACGCTCTTCCGATGCATCACCCATCATGATGTCGCTAGTTGTGCTCTCGTTGCTTGGCCGACGCTCGATATTTTTCTCGTTGATGGGAAGCTCACCAAGTACCGGTTTCTGCACCTCGTTGTCGACAGGAGCGGGTTCGTCGCCGACAAATGGGTCCTCAAAAACTTGAACTTCGTCTTGAGCATCCGTTCCTCGAGTGCTGGGACGATCAGGAGACCGTACACGTGGGCTGCGCGTAGACGATCGAAAGCCAAACCCATTGATGTCACCCATCGACTTCGGAGATCTCAACGCGGACGCACGCGGGCTAGGCGCTGCCAAACGTCCTGGAGAAGGGGATACTTTGGGTGGCGTACGTTGCATTGGCTGGGTAGTAGGTCTTGCCAGATTCGGAATGACCATTGTGAAATTGTCTTCATCTCCTAGGTCAATAGTGTCGTTGTCGACAATTGCACTCGTGTGCATCCCGTTCCTTTGCCGAAATGGAATCGTGCCTGGGTCGTGATGGCTCTGTGACCGCGCAAAGGGTTTCACCATCGTCAACTCCTCATCCTTGGCCGGGCTCACTGCAGGGCTGCCATGTCGCGAGTTTGAGCTTGGTGATGTGCGGTGGGTGTGTGTTGTACTCTGACCAAGCCTCGACTTGCTCCGGATTGGGCTCACATTTGGGCTGTTCTGGGTTTGCGATCGCGGCCGCACACTGCTTTTGGGGGCTACTGACTTCTTCGCGGTAGGTACTGCTGGTGTCTTCTCCGGTGTCATGGACGGCGTCGTCTTACCAGTACCCGGGACAGCACGACGGACGGCGTATGGATCTGCTGTCGCCGGCCTGGTGAGTTCTGGTCGTCGAATCGGCCGGCGGACTGTCCCACTCATCAACGAGCCCGTGCTGGTAGGGTTTTTCAATGCGGATTTTGTTGATTCGCCAGACATTGCCGAAGGGGGTCGCGCGGGACCCGAAGACGCCGTAGACGCATTCGAGGCGGTTCTTGCTCCTAATGATTTCGTTGATGCCGATTTCACTGGCGAGTACGTCGCAGCGGCAGACATCGGTCGCTCAGGGACACCCTTAGAAGCAGCCATCTTAGCTCTCCTTTGCTCAGCAATCTTCTCCTTCAACGCGTTACGAGCAGCTCCAGCCCCAACCGACTTCGAGAACGAGGCAGCGCTCGTTTGAGACGACGCGAGGGATGCATTTGGGTTGTTCGGATCTTTTTCCAGTGCTGTCTTTTCTCTTTTCTCTAGGGTTTCGAACATCCTATAGCATCGTTAGCAAGATGCGGAGTTGGATTTATTGTGCAGCTTACGCTTCTGCTCTCTGAGGCCATACCAAAGCAAATGTCCAGTATGTGCTTCGGTACGCCTCGCGGACCTTTGGGTTTGCATCAGTCACGCCCTTCCTAAGAATCTTCTCCAACGAGTCTAGTCCTCCTGAATGTTCAATGTGTGACTTATGCTTCCGTATCAATGTCTTTACCCAGCCGGCCGAAAACGAGCGTGGCTGCACGTTCTTATCCTGAACGGCGAAGGAGACGTGTTGTAGTATGCGGCTGTTGTACGACACGTTTGAGATAATGGCGTCCACGGTGACGTTGCCGTTCTGCGCTGCAATGTTCTTCGTCGCCGCGCACATCTTGATGAAGCTTTGCAGGAGGATCTCAACCCAGGGATCGATAGCGTGGCCAAGCGTCTTTGCAAGCTCCTGCACCAATTGACAGCCGTTCGTGGACATGGTCGTCCGCAGTGTGTTGGCAACTTTGAGAATGCCGTCCAGGAGCGACTTGATGCCTGCGATGAAAGCGGCCGGGAATTCGATCGGCGCGTTGCCCATCAATATCCGCCTGAGCTTTGTCGTGTTCTTGTCCCGTGCCAGCCAGTTCTGCTCCGACTCTCTTCCCTCAAAGGGAGGCGCCATGTCGCGGAAGACATCATCAAGCTCGCGCTGCGTGTATATGTGTATGGGGTCCATTGGGACTGCTTCAGTCGGCGGGGGTAGTTCAGCGGCCAAGCTGTCCGCGAAGCCGTGCTCGGGCTGCAGTGTTTCTGCTCGGCGGGTTGGTAGCGGCCGTTCTTTAACAGGCGGCGGTGCTGGTGCCTCGGTCTCTCTTGCTGTGGTCGCGGCGTCGTCTAGATGGGCGGTGATATAGGTGGAAATGGCTTTGCGCACATTGGTGGCAACGAGCTGCTTCTTGAGATTCGCTTTGGCGTGTTCGGGGGCGCTCGTAAACAGCTCCACCACGGCGTGCTTAGCCGTGTCGCGGACACCGGAGTCCGCGTCCTCGAGATTGGCAATTAGCTGGGCGGAGTAGCTGCGGAAAGGAAGGTTCTCGGTCTTGTGCATCTATAGTAGGCACATGTCAGTCGTCAACTACGCCATGTTCCGCACGACAACGCACCTTCACAACCCACGTGATGGACGTGTCTTTGGCGCGCGCATTCATGCCCTTCATGGCAGTGTGGATCACCGTCTCTACCTCGGCAGCGCACACATTGTGCAGATCTGCCAGTATCGCCAGCGCGGCTGTCCGGTGGCTTTCGCGCGCATCGCCCAGTCTGTCGAGCAGTAAGGAGCATAGTTTCGTGGCCTGCGATGTGATGACCTGCGTCTCTCTTTGGAGCTGCAGTCGCTTGATGAAGTGGCTCAGCGTCGAGAATCCCGTCGAAACAAGTGCTGCCGAAGTCGTGGCGCTGATGGCAATCCGTATGCATTCGAATATGGGTGCCTGACACTCCTCAGGTACGCGATTGTGTTTGATGTTTGACTTGACGTTGTTGAATTGCACCAGCCGCTGCTCGACATTGGTGGACGGCTTCTTCAGGGCTGCGAGCAGCGTATTTGTCTGCTCCAGCATGTCGGGCATTTTGGCACTCAAAGTGGTGTTGAAGACAGTCGGGAGGGGCTCATCTGCGACTGTTGTGGGTGAGTGTTGTTATCCACTGGCCCACCTTTCGCGCTAGTCGTCCTAGCTTGTGATGCTGGGGCCAATCGCTCTGACAACCGTGCACCTCTCCGACCAGATCCTTGCAACACTCCACTCCTATGCACGCCTGTCTCAAAGCTGCCATGAGGATAATCAGCCTATTGTCATGGATCTACATCACGTGATTGAAGATGCAAAGGCTATGAGGAGAGAGTATATTTAGGCGGCATCTTGCTTGGCATCTAATGTTTGGGCTCGCTATGAACGCAATACAAGAGAAGAGATGTTATACAAGACAAAAAAA
>TARA_R110002003_G_scaffold433_10_pt1 | contig 15252 bp, 19 predicted proteins | sample TARA_R110002003 | Tara Oceans TARA_R110002003 (sample SAMEA4396441) | marine metagenome | biome: Westerlies Biome; feature: [SRF] surface water layer (ENVO:00010504); material: water (ENVO:00002006), including particulate matter (ENVO:01000060) such as... | depth 5 m
TCTCAACCCGAGAACGGTCTGCGCATTGGTGGCCAGTAACGTTGGCGCCGTACTTATTCCGCTTTGGGCGCTGTGCACGTTGAACAACGTAAGTGGCGTAAGAGGCAAATCAAACACTTACGTGGCGATGCAGACATCTTGGAGCGGAGGAACTGGCACGTGATAGTCAAGAATGGTGGCATGACGTTGAACATGTTTAAAGATGCAGAATGGTATCCAGGACAACGCTCATTATGGTTGTACGAGAGACACGGACGGCACATAAAGATTCTTAGTGGCAAACGACTTTCCTTAAAGCGAAGTATGGCTCAACGCCGGACTATATGCCTTCATGATGACTTCGCCGACTTCCACGATGTCCAGCTGCTCCGCCGGAGCAGACTACCATTCACTGCAAGACTCGCACGGAGCTTTGCTTGCATATCCGCGGCCTCAACGGTCTTGAACTGAGCCAACAAGAGACGAACTAGATTTCGCATAGATCTCTGCGTGTGTGTGTTGTGCACACCAAATATCTTTTCCCTTCCGGACAACGTGCGCTGATGCCATCGCTCACTTTCTCCGAGCTTGCCCAACAACATGCAAGTGATGCCTAACATGTTCGTTACAGTCAGGGTTTCTGGGTGTTCTGGCCCATAGATGGCTCCGCGGCCATCCAAGCAGCGCAGGCTTAGGACTTCACATTCGTTGAAAGCGTCATGCGCAGCTTCGTCGTTACCTTCCGCTTGGTACCTGATGCCCAAATCTTTGAGAATCGATGCAAGGTTGTTTACAATGCGGAGAGTGCGGGCGTCGTTTTCTCCGAAGAGCTCTTGCATTGCTTTCAAATTCTTGCGGCTCAGCTCAATGGACTCGTCGAGTAGTTTGAGCTCCTTGAGACACTGCGCTAACTCATCTCGGGCGAGTAGAGTGGCAAGATCATTGTCGCTTAGAATATCCAATCTTGCTTCCAGAACCTTCTCCTGCAGCTGTCGGGATTCCTCGGTGTCTCCCAATCTGCGGAGAACAATGGCGAGCTCGAACGCAGTCTCCAGCGTTATCAAGCTCTCAGCACCGAAGAGGCTGGTGCGTTCTTCTAGAACCTCACGATACAGTGGCTCGGCTTCGGTCCATTTGCCATCATAGTGGAGGAGTGTGGCAAATTGATGCATGACTTCTAGTGTCTGAGGATGCGCTATCCCGAGCTGCTCCTTACAATCGGCGATCATCCGGCGGAATTGGGTTGCGAAACAGTCTCTAACACCGGTAACTTCCACTCCGCCTATCTTGGAGGATGAGATCCATGTGTTGATCTGGCTCTGCAGAACGGTCAAATCTTGCGACGATGTTTTCTCTGATGCTGAGCGCTGTAGATAGAGACCCAAATTGGGCGACCGGAGAAACTCGAGAATACCCATCAGTTTTGTCGGTGTTGGCGGGCCAGCTTTTGTAAGATGTGTTGCCCAATGTGTCGAGGCATATGAGAGGAAGGGGTAAATCGCGTACAACTCTTCCTTCCCAACACCAGCCTGTGATCTCTCGCCGAGCTTCTTATATGACATTTGATCGATGCATATTCTTGCCAAAACCTCATGCGAAGGTTGCTCTTGGACTCTGAACTTCATGATGCCTTTTTCTGTTTGGGTATCCCAAACGTCATTTGGCGCGGAGAGGAATTGCTTGACGGTGACGTGTACAAAGCTGACCGTCGACTCGCCATTAGGGCTCGACGATGCGACTTGAACCAATGACCCGCATACCTCGTCCAAGAAGACATTGAAGTCAAGCAGTTGATCGAATGCGCCAGGGCTCGTAGTACCGTCGCGTATCGACAAAGCTGCATCCAACTCGGTGACGGTGAGCAGCCTTTCGGAGTGGGCTAATAGCATGAACAATCGATGAGCTGTTTCCTGTCTCCAAAGGGGCTCTAGTAGGAGGTTCTCCAATACCCTTCCATATGCGCGCTCCAACCCTCTGGGCAAGGAAGATATGATATCCTCCAGATTGTACAGATGAGTCGCCTTCCTTAAGCTCTCGATCATCAAGCGGACCCATAGAAATTGACCACCAGCGCTTTCCCTTAGCTCGGTGATGATTTTGGAGCGCAGTGCGCTATTGCTAAGTTTGGACAAAGGGGGCTGACCGAGAGCAGCTTGGACGTAACAATCGAGGTCGGACTCAATGAGATCTGGAGTAATCTCCATGGTTGGAAACGACTCCAAGTTCGAGCGGATATGTGGCTCATTTCGGCTGCTGAGCAGTAACTGTACGTGCGATTTGTCCAGTGCGCTCCAAGCTAGAAAGTCATCCAAGAGGCTGGATGTTTTACCATCCTCGCACTCGTCCCATGCATCCACGATTATGCGGATCCGTCGATGACTCTGGCACGAAAGCATTGTCGTCATCAGTTGCGTTAATTGTTGAAGCGAAGACGCTCTCTCCTGGCCGCTCTGGAGCATGCAATCGAAGACTGGATCTATGCACTCAACGCAGCGTGAAAGTAGCTGTGCGATGAGAGATCGTATCATGGCTAGAGAAGAACGTTTTGTGGGGGAATTTCCATCGCAAAAGAAGAAGATTGTGACTGGGCCGTCCCGGTCGACGAGTTCTTCTGACTTCAAACTCTCGATCAGAGATGAGCACATTGTACTCTTTCCGCATCTACACCGTAATGTTAGTTACTTGACCATAGCACTTTCTTGTTCAGCGATTTTGAACCTTACCCAGGGATGCCTCGGATCCAGAGAACGCGGGTTTTGTCTGAAACCCAAGATTGAATCAAGTCGGCGCGCTCGAACCAGTCGCAAGTCCCCGGGAGTTTTGAGCGAATCAAAATCTCCAGACTGCCATCTGTGTCCGCTGGTGCGAGCCATTTCACAATCTCTCTGAGTTTGAAAGCTGCTTGTTGCACAACAGTCTCTTCACGTCCTAATTTAGCCTCCATGATTGCGGCTGCATTTGCCTCCACATCGGCCAGAGTCTTGTGTCTAATGATTCTCTCCACAATCAAGTTCGTGCGACCTTCAAGATCGCTCCACAGGACCCTCCAGAGTATGCTGATGCCTATGAGTTTTGTTAGCAATGCTATGTATGCTCAACAGAGAAACCTGACACCTACCTCTGCGCTTGAAGAACGTGATTGCTAGGACGCAGAAGTCTAACAGATCAACGTAGATGAGGGAGAGTACATTTTGAATGCGCGCATGGTTTGCAAACAGGGCTGTGTATTCATTAATGCGTGGCAAATTCTCGCCCAGCAGAGAGAGAACATCGAGAAAACGCTCGAAGCAGCCAACGAACCTGCCGGCGATCTGTGTCACGGTAGATTAGTGTTTGATCTCACGTCAGTGGATTCGATTACAGATTGGTGACAGGCGTACATCAATGATCAAACTTATCGTTCCCCATACCAATGCCAGCTCACGAACACCGCTGTTACAGTATGTTTTTAGTGCTCCATCGTACAGCTGGATGCTTTCCAGGAAAGGTTTCAATTTTTGCGCCCATCGTACCGATAAGCGCGACTTCTGACGGTCTCCTAAAGCATTGAGTCGCGCGAGTACATCATCGGCGGTGACGGTCCCAGCGATGATCTGTCTTTGCTTTGAAGTACACCTGCTTTCGACTTCGGCTTTGGCCTTTTCCCATGCTTCTTTGATGCTGTCCGCATACGCATCGTTCTCCCCGGCGGTCGTTACTAACGACTTCGATCTTAGGCTGGGTGATTGGCTAGTCAGCGGTTCGGCAAGGGTAGTACTGTCCGACAAGATAGATGGCGATAAGACGTTCCGCTGAGCATGTAAGTTCATTTTGTAGGCGGCGTTGTCGTGTCCAACGCGTTTGCACTTCCGATCATCTTTTGATGAGAGGTGTGCACCTGAGCCGCATGTTGACCGGAAGGCACTGCCCCTCTTTGCCACCTGACCGGTAACACATCCAACCACGTCGTGCATAGCCTGAGGAGATTGCAGGACGCACATTCCCGCATGAAGCTGGACGAGCCAGACCGCGACAAATCAGCTTCAGGCGGCCACGCAGGTCGATCGTGATTTTGCCACTGTCCCCATCCCTTCACACGTTGGGAAATGCCGGAAAAAGCAAGCATAAGATGAGGTGGGGGTTCGCTCATGTTCTAGCTGGGTGCTAGCATACCGACTTCTCTCACTTCCATCCCTAGTTGCCTCATATAGCCCATGCGCATTCGATTTCCTCGTGCCTCGAAGAATCGTCTTGGCCGCTTGAGACTATCGCAGATGCGTTGCCAATCTAGCTGATCGAATGCTTCCTCGTCTGTACCAAGAAAGACAAGATCGACTCGTTGGCAGGTGCTGTATGCATCTTTGAACAGCAGTAGCCGCCCAGAACTTGCCCGCTCTCCGACTGAAGCGGCAATAATTTCGCCCGCGATATATGGATCGAAAGCTCTGACGATGGCGCCTCTTTGCAGAAGCTCCTGGGCAACTCGAACTACGACGCTTCGCCGTATGTCGCCTGTGTCTCGCTTGAAAGCAAACCCAAGTATTGCAATTTCTACGTCCTGGAGACTTCCGCCGAACCAATCATCGATTGTCTGAAGGCACTGTTGAGGAATGTAGTCATTGGCATCAGTGATCGCACTGAAGTAAGAGGCAATCGGGTGATGCTGCATGCTGGCAGCAAGACTAGCCAGGCACCGAGTGTCTTTTTCAAGACATCGCCCGCCAAAGCCAAGTCCTGGCTTCAGCCAACTATAATCCGTGCCCGATTGCAAACCGGTTGCACTCATGACATGGTCGATATTTGCGCCCGCTCCGTGGCACAGTATGTTGAGTGCATTAATTGTACTCACACTCTGTGCGCGAAGCATATTACAGGCTAGTTTAGTCAGTTCTGCGGAGACCAGTGACATCGTGGATATGTCGCAAGCCGGCACCCAATGCGAGTAGAGAGATCGCAATGCGTCCGCAGCAGGCGTATCAGCATAGTCTGAGCCGATAACGACAGTTCGCGGGGAGAGGAAGTCCCTCACCGCAGAGCCTTGTGCCAAAAGCTCGGGATTATATAGCACCGAGAAGCTCGCTTTCGGTTGACAGTTGCTGTTCAACTGTATGTAGATCAGTCTCGTGGTTCCAGGCTATCGTTCCAGAAGACGTACATATTGGCCAATGGCGCCAGTGATTGAAGGTGGTACAGTGCTCTTGAGCACAACGATTGTCTCACCAACAGCAGCCTCAGCTACCATGCTAGCAGCTGAAGCAAGCGGTGCTAGGTTGAGTCCAGAAGATCCGTCCAGAAATTGCTTCGCGTGGCTGAAGACCTTTCGCACCAAGTCGCCTGAGTGAGCATCCGACGACTCCAGCTGCGGTGTGTCCACAGCCACAAGTATCAGATCAGCCTCCTCTATTGCCCTCTTCACATGAGTTGAAAAACTGAGGTTCGGCTTCCGTTTTGTATGAGGCGGAACAGTACTTTGTCCGTTGGTGGGGTCCCGCTGTTTGGTATCTCTGTCGAACATCGCATCCTCAAGAGGGGGATCGCGCACCTGCACGACATGCAGTATTTCTTTCAGGCCAGTCTCATGTACCGGGAGTCGGCCTGTAGCCCACCTCGCAATGCGGTCTTCATCAATGTCAACGACAGTCACGACACATGAAGGAACCTTGAGTGCTAAGACAGCCGACACTGTGGTCCCTGTTTTGTATCATGTCAGTAGTTGAGTTCAGGATGTGAGATGCCTAGCTAGGGACAGAGGCCTACCGACTGCTCCAGCCCCAATAGTACATATGCGATGAAGACTGGGGCGCTCTTTGGCTTCGGAGATCTGGTGAACGTTAGTCAGAGCGCGCCCTTGTGTTCGCAGACCCTTAGCGTACCATTTTGGCCCAGCGTGAAGTGAAGACGTAGAAAGAATGACGACGATAGCGAGGCTGAGGCGAGGTGCAGTATCGATAAGGGCATGGATGAATTGGGCAGTTCTGGGCGGGTACCTCTCGTCGCTTTCCATCTCATCTCTCAGTCTGCCATGGATATGTCATCCTCTCGCATGACCTTGGCCAAGCTGTTACAAGTACGAGGCATATCGGTAGCTGGCTTCAACGGTACGGAGAGGCGGGGTGTCAGGGATGGCGTATGGCCGCCTTATTTCCGTCCGTACTCGACGCATTCCTCCAACAGGGAACTGACGTGCAGATCACCAGCACCATGATGTAACTCGGCCGGAAATGGCATGCCGATGCATGCCTTCGAAGTCAAGCCTTCGGGACGCGAGTCTTGGGGTGCTTATGTCCCGGCCATGAATGCGCCCTCCACCGCTTCCCCGCCATCCTTCAGACGACAGTATTGTTCGCGCATGATTAGCAGACCTCACAAGAAAGATGGAGGCGAAGGAGACAGCATCATCAAAACTTGAACATGGACATCCAGATATCATCACGAGCGAGATCGACCCAGTACTCGAGAAGCGCATCCGGCGAAAGCTGGACATGCACGTTGTGCCGCTGCTTTCAGCACTCTACCTCCTCGCCTTTCTGGACCGTTCTAATATAGGTAATGCACGCATCGCAGGCATGGAAGAAGACCTTCATCTCGACAGCTCGGACTACGACTGGCTCCTAACCATCTTTTACATATCCTACATTCTTTTCGCTCCACTGGCATTAGGATGGAAGATCGTCCCTCCGCATCGCTGGGCTGCGTTCTGCGTCTTCGGCTGGGGGCTTGTATCTACCGTGCAAGCGGCGACGCATTCCTGGATGGGCATGATGGCGCTGCGGTTCTTCATGGGTATGATGGAAGTCGCTTACGGGCCAGGCGTGCCATATCTACTATCTTTCTTCTACTTGCGACATGAACTCGGACTTCGCGCAGGGTTATTCTTAAGTGCGGCACCACTGGCAAATACATTTGCCGGCGCATTGGCGTACGGAATTACGTCTGGAAGTCCTGCGCTCGCGAAGTGGAGGGTGCTGTTTCTAGTGGAAGGATTGCCAACGATATGCATGGCCGTCTTGGCGTGGTTCTTCCTCCCAGATAGTCCCGACAAAGCGAGATTCCTTACGGGAGAAGAGAGGGAGGTGGCAAGAAAACGAGGCGTGAGACAAGCTGGAGCTGCTACAAGAGTCGGCGGTATTGAGTGGAAGGAAGTTGGGGATGGATTGAAAGATGTCAAGGGCTGGATACTCGGAGTGAGTTCGACAAAACGAAGGTGTCAGATTGTTGAACTCACAAATGACAGCTCATGTACTTCTCTGGCAACGTCGCGTTTTCGTCCCTTCCGGTATTTCTACCGACCATTCTCAAGGAGATGGGCTTCAGCTCAATCAACGCACAAGGACTGACTGCGCCACCATTCTTCTTGTCATTCCTAGTGGTCATCGCCACGACGTACATCGCAGATCGAACTCAACAGCGTGGCATCACCATCGCCATACTCACTGCCATCGGCGGGACGGGCTACATAATCCTCGCCGCGGCCAAGTCAGTCAGCGCGAAGTACTTCGGGGTTTTCCTTGCTGCTGCTGGTATATTCCCAGCCATTGCGAATGTCCTTCCTTGGGTCACGAACAACCAGGGCTCAGACACGCGAAGAGGCGCTGGTATCGTGATCTTGAATCTTGTCGGTCAATGTGGTCCGTTACTTGGAACTAGGATGTACCCATCCTCCGAAGGACCCCAGTACGTCAAGGGCATGTCGGTCTGTGCAGCCTTTATGTTCTTCTTCTGCTTCCTATCATTGTTGTTGCGAACACTACTAGTCTGGGAAAACAGGCGATTGGATCAGAAGCACGGCACTGTAGTGCAGCAAAAGCTGGCGATCCGAGGAGAAGACAAAAGCGAGGTCGCAGTCGAGAACTACGGACCTCTGTTTCGATACGTCTTGTGACGCAGATGCGGAATTGATCAGTTAGATGACGGAAGTAATGTCAGAAAATCCAATCAATCAAACTTCCCTTCTGCCAAATCTCCTCACTATCCTCCAACTGCGCCAACATCATCAATCCCGCCCCTCTCGCCATCCATCCTGCAAATTCTAGTAAATGCTCAGGATCCAACTTGTACCACCACACATACTCGCCATGCATGTCAAGCCATAGGACCGAAATTAGCTTTTCCTCTACCGCCTGTCGATCAAGCAAGTAAATCATAACAACTTCCCGCTCAACAGCATCGTGCAACGTAAACTTGGGATCGTCGACAAGTGGCAGTGCAATTCGAGTGTCGTCTATGGGAAAGTCCTCGACTTCGCGATAGTGAGCGCAGTCACAGAGCGACGGCATACGATTCAGTATGCGGTCCCATTTATCGCCAAAGTTGTACAAGGCCATGTTGTCAAGGACCTGGGTGTCGTCGACGATGCCATCGGCGACACCATAGGCCAAGTCATCGTAGGCACGTGCAAGGCCTGGCGCATAACAGGTGCGCAGCCATATAACAACGTCGCTTGTGAGTGAGGGGTTGACTAGCCGTTCTCTTAATGATTGATGAGGCGCAAGAACGCGGTCGATCTGGTCTTGGGAGGGAAGATGCGGATCACCTGGTGCAAAACGGTCAAGTGCGCGGCCAGCTTCGATGTAAGGTTTGCGACCTTTGAGCGTGAGGGCAAGCCATTTCTTTGCGAGGATGTTCCATTGGGTTTGATCTTGTGAGATAGGCAGTGAGTAGTTCCATTCGTCCTATGGCACAATATCAGGTGGATGAAGACGTGTGAACGATCATACTGAACTGACTAAAGCGAATTGGTCAAATGGCAACTTGCCATATTGTGCTTCCCATTCCATCGTTGCGTCCGGGCGGTTTGGTTAGTGTCGTTGATGTTTAGGCGTGATGCAAAAGAGACAAGGTGTAGTACGGAGACTTGAATGCCGCACATTCGCTTATTAGGCATAATTACGGACTCGCCAGGGGGCCTCGTGTTGAATGTGAGGCACAGTCACCAATGCCTCAGTGTGGCAATACCTGTTCTCTTACAGTCGTGTAGATCATAGACATGCTTCCCAGTGCATGAGAATGCGCTGGGAAATGGGCTTGTATTCTAACTCTGCTAATGCCAAGCAAGGCTGGAACTGGTATTTGACTCCGAACGCCATGCAAATTTACCCATGCATACGGTATTACACCTTTTGGGAGAGCTACCATCTTCTAAAAGTGAGAGTTTATGAGTGGCACTAAGACGTGTTAGTCGACCTTGATCGACCTGTAAATCTTCATGACAAATAACCAGCTTGCACAGAAGCCGATGGTGCCTGACCAATGGTTAGCTTGTATGCTTGAAAGACGGAGACTTGGTACTTACCCGTCAGCACGAAAACCAGACTGCTCAACAGCGCACTATAGCCCAAGTATACCACCCCACTTGTCCAACTCGTCCAGCTCACATCCTTCACCCAGTACAGTAAGCAACTTGCAAAGACGTATGCTGCACTAGCACCGGCCGTGGAGAAGCTTCTTCACTGCCAATGGTAGTTCTCGGCACATAGCAAGAAGTAGATCATCAACACTGTGACTGCGGCAGAAGTGATGATCATCAGTCCAAAACAGAGGAATAGAAACCCAAACATGTAGTACACCTTGGAGAACCAGATCGAGTTCATGATGAAGTAGAGCTCGACGAAGATGGCGCCGAAAGGAAGGACGCCCGCCAATGCCATGGACGGAAGAGGCCGAAGGTAGCCACCTGCTGGAGGAATCTGTCGCGGGATCTGGTTCGTGCGGACTGGAGGGTCAATGGCAGCTTGCTTGAACCCCAACCATGATCCTGCCACACTCAAAGGCACTGAGATGACGAACCAGATGATTACGACTACCAACATCGTTGTGAATGGCACAGCGCCTGAAGCGCCACGACCCCAGACGAACAGGTTCAGCAGGAAGAATGTCGCAAAGACAAGACCAGGAAGCGCAAATGGCGTGTAGAAGAAACATAGCTTCCAAGATTCGCCATGGAAGAACTTGTATGTCCGGGCTGACACGTAGCCACCAACAAAGCCAAAGAGCGTGTAGAAAATGATGATGACGGTGCCGAGGGCGCCGCGATTGCTGGGAGAGAGGAAACCTAATAGAGCGAATGCTGATCGAGTGTCAGCCAATCTATGAAGTTAACCAAACTTGTGTAGGACCTACCGATGGTCAATGCTGTCATGGCAAAAAGTTGCGCTCCGTTGCCGATGAGAATAGAGAGTAACAATGGGTTCTTCGGCGATCTGAATACGTCTCCATGGACAAGCTTCCAGCCGGAGTCTTCTGCCACACCATCTTCGACATCGCCATTCTCACCAAAGTCGTCCAGTGCAAATTGATCCAAGCGATTGTACCGGGCGATATCTTTCTTCAATGTCCGCACAAGGATTGTGCTGACCATGGCAACGAGGAAGACTACAATGACGGCCGAGTTGACCAGCGAGAACCAGTGAATCTTGGGATCGTATACGTGAAGGTATTTGTCCCATCTTGTCGCGAACGGGGTCGGGCTCTCTCTCCAGTACACGCTGTATGTGAAGGAGACTTTGTTGATCTCGTTTTCGTTCAAGACGACGGCTGACTGCGCGTCGTTGCAATTGTTGGAGTCGCGCATGGAATACGGGTCAACCAGCACGCCCACCACCCTGTAATTGTTCTTGCTCGCCTCATGGTAGTCGATCAGAATGTCGTAGTGATTGTTGAACTCCGGTGTGGCATCGCTCACCATACCTAGCGCAAACCCAGGGCTGTAAAATGGCTGGTCCGTGTTTGGATCTTTGAGCAGTTGCGCCGCTGGAAGGCCGTCTATTAACCAGTTCAAATCGTACCCTTGGTATATCCTGCTGTTCACAAATACCGCGTCATTTGGTTCGTAAGTCGCTTCGCATAGCGACTTGCATGATTCGTTCTGGCCCATGCGTAGCTCGAACGGACTTGTTTGTATCCGGTCGCCAAACAGTATGCTCCCTAGACTTTCGCGGATCTCTTTCGGTCCGCCTTGCGGTTGGCAGAAGTGGAATTCGGGGTGGTAGTAGTCGAACGAGAAGACGGAGCGTAGTTTGGGGTCATATTGCGAGTCGGCGGGTGTGAGGTGATTGACGAAGAGTGGGACGGCATCGCCTTCTTTGTAAGATGTCGGCGCGGTGCCTGGAAAGTAGAAGGCTGACGCTGGCGATGCAGCCAGCGCCAGCAATGATGCTAGAACAGCGCCTGGTGAGGATATGTCGAGTCGCCGCATGCTGAGAGTGTGGCGTGTCTCCTCGTGGGAGTCGTGATGTACGTATGCCGCGCCGTGGAGCGCAGAGGACCGGCGTCAGCTTGAATTTCTAGGCGTGCAGCCGCGTCGAGCGTCGAGCGCTGCGTGGCGTGCTGGGAGTGAATAGCTTCCGGCGGGTGAGGATGCGAGGGAATCTTCGTGGAGACGGAGCGCGACTGCGATCCTGCTATGTAATGTTTCGGGCAGAGGCGGCGAGGATAGCGATGCCGTGTTCTTGAAGCTACCTGTCCGAAGCTCCAACGTTACCTTCAATGCCAGACTCGGAAGTTACGCGTATGCCAAGCCAGCCACCACATCTCCAGATTCAGGGTCCGGCACCTCTGCCAGATCTCGTGAGGAGCGCAAGGAATCCAAGCAGAAAGGAGTGCAGGCCATCATCTTTTGGAGCAAGCGAGGCTACAGTCGTCACAGAAGCACACATGCAAGGTGCGTTCAACGCTATTCCATCGAATTCAAGTCAAGACGTGTCCACGCGACCTTTATATACATCAGTCGTCATGTGCCGTACACCGAAGCCATGTTAGACCTCCCTCCCTTTCCTACAGCATGCAGAATAGCGCATGCTGGAAAATGACGCGCAAACACGCTGTGATATCGAAGAAGACAAGTACAAGAAACGGCACTGGGTATCGACGCTTCCCTCAAACTAACCCATCGTACAGCGAAAGCGCAGAGACGATGGTTTCGTCTCGCTTGGAGCCTTCCTTGAACTCGGCCATGTCGAGGCTGCCGTTCTCATCCTTGTCCATCATCGAGAAGATTTTGCGGACGCGCTTCTCGGGTGTGTCTTCGTCTTCGGGGAGCTTGACCATGGAGCCGACCTAGCAGCATCAGCACCAGCACCTGAGCTTCTGAGGACACAGCGAACTACTCACCATCTTGTAGATGGCTTCTACGATTGCGAGCATCTCTTCGTAGCTGATTTTGCCGTCGCCATCGATGTCGTACAGCTGGAAGGCCCAATCAAGCTTGTCCTCCATCTTACCACGGCTCGTTACGCTCAGCGCGCAAATGAACTCCTTGAAGTCGATTGTGCCTGACTTGTCTGCGTCGAATACGTTGAACACGTAGTCTGCAAACGAGGACGGATCGCCGAAGGGAAAGAACTGTTTGTAGATTTTCTGAAACTCCTCCTTGGTAAGCATGCCCGACGGGCAGTCCTTGAGGAATCCTGTCTGCAGTCAGGGATGGCCCAGAGAGTGCGGTGCAGCAGCATGCGCACCTTTATACCATTGTTGCAGCTCTTTCTTGTCGAAATGGGTCGCTTTCTGGAGGTCGGCCAGCTCCTGCTGGGACAACTTGCTCTGGCTGTGGTGTCGCACGATCAGCGTCTGGCTCTCAAGTTGCAGGCAGTCTACAGCGCAGCGGGCCCCCAGCTCTTTCTCCAGAGTCCGGACCGCATTCGCGAGTGCGCTGTCGCGTGCGGCCTTGTAGTGGGTATATCCAGCTTCGTCGTGGCGGGGTACTTGAGCGTGGTGTAGCCGCGCGAACTTGAGCGGCGAGTGCGGCTGGTCCATCAGAGGCACGTCGTGCGCGCCGGGCGGTATGTGAGGCTGCGATGCTCGTCGCTTGCGTGCGTCGGCGCCGTCTTCGGCATGCTCGGCCTGCGATGACATGGTTGCGCGGTCCAAGGGCGAGAGCGGGGTCGGCGCAGCGAGCATGGTTGCGCGCGAGTGTTCACGGCCATGGCGAAGGTGGAGGGCGTGCTCGTCTTCGGCGTCGTGTGCCCGGCCTCGCGGTGCAGTGGCAGTCGTCCCCGAGACACAGTGGCGGCCCTTGCCCACGCTGCGAGAGAGGAAGGAAGACGTGACTTACGATTTACCCATGGCTGCTCGGGAGATTCACGTCTGCGTGAAGAAGAATCGGGCCGCGCTGGCGGAGAGGAACGGTGTCGCGAGGCACTTATGGGGGGCCAGGACAGGACAGGACAGGACAGGCGCAGCAGACAGTGGGTAGGTAGCTGAAGGTGGCGGACTCGGGACCAATCGATGGCGGGGTGAGGCCGAGGGGGGGCACACGCGGCAACAGTGCGGCTCTGCGAACAGGAACAGGAACGGGCAATAGACTACTGTGATTCTAGGAGTGCTACGTAACGGGCAGTTCTGGGTGCGAGGTATGGGCTGCAGGAGAGATGGGGAGCAGAGGGCGGGTTTCAAGGGCAAGGTTGCAGTGACAGCTCGGCTGGCCGAGACCAATATACCACAGTAGCGGCGTCCCCGGCAGCAATCGCCTCTGCAGTCTGCATGATGCGCGCCCCGAGAACAGTGGCCAGCCAAATCCCGGCTGTTGGCGCCCGCAGCCTTGCGCGACATGCGACTGCGACGGGAACCACGGCCGCGATGCAGTCTGCTGCGCTCGCACGTCCGTCTGCGTAGCTTTGCAGTCACGTGCGGCATCTGCGAACGCGAAGCCAAACCCACCTGCATGCCAGCCACGTGGCTCCTGGGTTGGTTGGCACGGCCACGAAACACGGCCAACTGACGCCCGCTCGACAACCAAGTGCACCATGGACGACAAGCTATCGACCCAGTTTGACCGCGTCGAAAAGGCACTCGCGACGCTGGTCGACTCTATTGCGGCCTACAACCCCTCTCCGCAAGCGGCACTGGACCTGGTCGCCGCGGACGACCAGTTGAGCCAGGGATTGGACCAGCGTAGCTAACACTCCTGCTCTTCACGCGGCTGTCACTCACTGCAAGCAGTCGCACGACACCAAGCCAACCATGCGCGGCTCCAGTCCCTGCGCACCGAGGCGGAGGCGCTCGAAGCGCAGCTCAAAACCTCCGTCGCTTCCCTGGCAAGCCTGCGCCATGAGCTGTTCGAGACGCCAGCAACCACCTTTCCAGCTGAAACGCGCCCTGTCCACTTCGATGAGCTCCTCCGGTTTGCAAAGAACATCTCGCAGCACACTGTACCGCCAACCTACCGCGAGCGCGCCCCGCAAGCGACTGCCGAAAGGGACAAGGAAAAGGAAGATGCGGCATCGAGCGGAGCTCCCACCAACGGCGTGAACACTCCCGCGCATGCCGATGCCATGGACATCGCCAAGGATCCTCCAGAGGAACCGAAGGATGGCGGGAATGCCAACAGTGGACCCTTGGAAATCACAGCTGAGGAGGAGGAGTGGCTGAAAAAGCTCCACGATAGCAAGATCGCATGGTATCCCTGGCCCAGTGATGACAAAATCCGCACCGGCAACCTGTACAAGCTCATGTACTGGCAGGCCAAGGGCAAGGATACGGACGATTTTGACATCTATGCGCATGAGGAGGCAGAGCGCATGAGGAATCTGCCCGAGGAAGAGCAGCTAGCTCCAGTGCAAGAGCCAGGACCAGAAGCACAGCCTGCGCCAGTGGAACCCAGAGAAGTGCAACAACCCCATGTTCCAAGACCAGCTCCTGCGCCAAAGATCTTTGATGCTTTCGATGATCTGGACGACTAAAATGAGGTATACTGTCTGCTACGGATGCAGGAACGTCATGAGAGCTGGTCTGAGAAGTAGTCTGATCTGGCATGAAATATACAAGCATAAGCCTGAACCTCATATTTAATTTGTGGCTACTCTTTGCAAACATGAACCTGACCTCCCTTCTCCTGCAGCCTAATCGAATGCCGAACTCGCGAAAGATGAGCCTTCGTCTTTAATGTGAGCTGCATGATCGACGCAGGGATACGCATCATAAGCGAGGAGCTAGAGCCCGGCGCTAAACTTTATGCCCTGGCGTCGACCGCTCAAAGAGCTTCAAGTTTGTGCACCTCACTCTGCAACCATGAACTCTTTCCAGCGGGGCAACGTAGAAACGCGACTTTGTGCTGCCCTCAACGAAGCAATCCAGGCCTGGGATGCGAACGCGCTCCAACAGATCGTCGTCATTGAGCCTCCCTTCCCAGCAGATCATCAGGAACTCATCCAATCGTTGCAAAGCAATTATCCAGAGGAAGACGACGACACCGAACAAAGACTTGAGCAGCTCATCAAACGAGTCATTTCGGAAACAGCAGAGTCTGAAGATAGCGAAGGCAGACCGATACAATCATGGAGCACGCTTGTCACTTTCCTC
>TARA_R110002003_G_scaffold30_2_pt1 | contig 15245 bp, 14 predicted proteins | sample TARA_R110002003 | Tara Oceans TARA_R110002003 (sample SAMEA4396441) | marine metagenome | biome: Westerlies Biome; feature: [SRF] surface water layer (ENVO:00010504); material: water (ENVO:00002006), including particulate matter (ENVO:01000060) such as... | depth 5 m
CTAATATAATAAGATAGACTTTCTAGTATAGTATTATATATATTTATAAGTATAAGAAGACTACCTAAGAAGTAATCTGACTATATAAGGATGCTAAGACCTAGATCATGTAATACCCGACGACTGGCCGTGCTGTCTGCCGTCCTGCCTCGTGCCGAGAATGATCCCACAACTCAACACGGCGTTCTTCACCGCCCTTCCCACCCCATAAAATCATGAAACCTTAACGCCAAAATCCGTACATCGCCATATCTGTTGGGGTCATCGTGGCAATGATGTGCAGTTGCGGGCGCGGTGCAGGCGTCTCGTGTGCCAGGTTCACCTTTCTCATACCCTTTACACAGTGTGGCTTGGGCGCAGGGGCGTGGCTCGTGCGTGGCTAAGGCGGCACGGCGGATGACGTGCAGCGTGGATGTTGGGCTTGGGGAAAGTGCTAGCGTCCACTGGACAACTGTCGTCGCGACGGTGAAAGCAAACATCGCGATCCATTACTTCGCCGCGCATAGAGGCTCTATTGATCCGAAATCAGCGCATTGCTGTCGCAATCAACTGGATTAATCATCCCTCAACCAACTGCGCCACCACGACCGTCTTCACCCCCGCCAACGCGTAAATCGCGTCGAGCATCATGGACTTCATACAAAGTGCATCTCTCTCGGTTTCTAGGCTTCAAAGCCGCAAAGCTAACACTACCCCAGACTACGCCTCCCTCCTCCCACGCCTACTACCCCCATCCATCGCCTCCCCCCTTCTCACTCTCCTCACTACCACGCTCGGCATATCACGAACACTACAAACGCACCTCACGCCGCTCCTCACACGCGCAATAACACAACCCGACATTGCCACGATCCTCGCGCTCCTCGCCATCTTCTTCATCTCGCTCAAGGTCCTAGACATGATGTACCGGGCGGTCATGTTCTGGGTGAGAATGGCTTTCCGACTCGTGTTCTGGGGGGCGATCGTGGTGCTAGGGCTATGGGTGTGGAATCGCGGTGCGGATGGGTTTGTGGAGGATGTTGCCGGGTTGGTGGAATACTGGACGGGCGAGTATGAGAAGTACAGTGGCGAAGTCAAGAAGTTCCAAGTGCAGAATGAGGACAGAATTAGAATGAAGGCGGGGCAGAGACAGAGGGGAGGAGGGAGGGGATGGCGCTAGGGCCGCTGGATAATGCCTTGAGCAGTGGAGAGGAGGCGTTGTGGGTGAAAGCAGGGCCTTGACCAAAATCGACACTTTGAAGTGCATGGCGTTGGGATAATAGGCATTTCTGCGGTGTATGGGATTGGATCGGATCAAAACAGAACCATGGGTACATATGGGAACTCTTTGGGTACTTCTTGGAAAATAGCCCACGCGTCTTACGTGCAATAGTTGTACGCGTTCGAGGCATGTCGACCTGGTGCGGCGCATTGATTCACCTCAATATTTGGCCAGATCAGCACAATGCAATTGCCGGGTTGCATCGTTGCGTCCCATAGTTCGATGGTCGGATGCGTATGTCCATGGTGTAAATGAAAAGGCTACGGATCAAGGTCGCCAGCAGATCTCTGAATCATCGCTGAACGATCTAGCAGCGAAGTCGCGATGTTATACAAAGAGGTTGCTGGGTATGTTTGCGGTCAGCGAGATTGATGTGATGCGAAGGGAGGAAGAATATTGCTAATCTCATCTAATCTTAACTTGTTCTACAATTTTGAATCTTTCGGCTTCATAACAGCGTTTAACTCTTGCACAAACCGCTCACTGAGTACACTCCTCTCCAGTCCCTTTCTACTCCCCCATTCCTCCTCCGTCCTCTTCTCCCAGTCCCAATACCGCACCATCTCCTTCTTGAGCCATTTGGCGATATGCTCAGCACTCTCTTCTACTTTCTCCATCGGTATCAAATGCCCTGCATCTTGTACCATCACATTTGCGACTCTGCCTTCTGCGCAACCGCCGCTCCCACCAACACCAGAACCAGTGAGTTGCATTTTCTCTTCGATGATCTTGTCATTGGTCAGGAAGGACAGAGAGCCAAAAATGTAGAATACTGAGGGTCGGAGATGCGGTAGCTGGTTGAAGACGATGGTGCTTTCACCTCGGTAGAACGGTGACTGGGTCGTGTCAGCCGGGGTGAGATCCGGATGTGTCCGGCGGTTGAGCTTCGGGTTTGTCTTGGTAAATTCTGCAGACGAAGGTTCCGTATCGCCCGCACGGAACGCGAAGTTCGGGCGCAGGAATGTCATGACTTCTTGGTGTTTGGTAGTTGTTAATGTAACTTCCGGTGCCTTGAGGTCCGGGAACAGCTTCGTAGGTACATCACGCAAACCGTACTGGACCCAACGATCCAGAACTCGAGGATCCCAAGTTTGATAGAACTTGCTTTTCTTGAAGCTTGTAAGCGCTGCTTCCCGTGAAGGCCAGCGTTCTCGCCGCTTAGCTGAAGCAAAGGCTGGCGAGACATTTCCGATGAGGGAGACTTTGCCTTGAATGACGGGATCGACAAGGATCAACGTCTCGAAGAGGCGGGGATGGAGAAGTGCGAGGTTTGCGAGCTGACAACCACCCATGCTGTGCCCTACGCCAACTAGTGGGCGTGGCATCTGGTCTCGGAAGACATTGACCATGTGAAGAAGATCGCGGCTATGGTCGAGCCATGCAGCTGGAATGTGTGAGTGAATGGGCATGTGTGTTTAGGTCAGTCTGTACGCACGATCGTTGCCCAACTTGTCTTCATTCAACACGCTGCTCCAACCTTGATGCACAACGTCTGCGATCCAGATGCCTCGTATTCCGAACCCGTACTGACCACAGACCTTCAATAGCTCATCCCATAATGGTTCATACAGCTCTTTTGGGAATCCATTTGCGTGCGCTGCGATGATGGTGATGTCTCCGGGTTTCGGGTAGTTGTTGAGTGGGGTGTATTGCTTTACTGCAAGGTGCAGGACTTCTTCTTGGTTGGTAGCTGTCGATCTGGGAAAGCCGCGAATGTGCGATGCCTCTATCTTGTGTTCATCTATGCGGTAATATTGGGAAGACATTATAGTACTGGTTCAACAGAAGGCGTTTTCCACAACCTGAGAGGTGCTGCAACGATGGATGGAACAGGGTTGTGAAATTACAGAGATGTTATGCCTAGCCCGCAATGATATTCAGAGAGGAAAGCTGTAAGCATGAGCGAGCGTAGGAGATATTTGCTGAAACTAGCGATGGAAGTCGTGATGAATTGCCGTTTCCTCTGGGAACTCTTGCCGAGGTCCACGGCTTTCCCCAGGCTTCGCTCGAATTGCTCCCCACATGTTACGCCGTGGAATAGAGTTGTAGACACGACACTAACACAATGGCTTTCAGAAGGGCATCGCAAACGGATTGCCATAGACATGTTATGGACAGGTCTTCGTACGCCAGGATGGGAAAGTCCGCGGCTTGAAAGTGGGCATAGGTCGGGTGGGGCAACATCACGTGAACACGACGCGACTCGAGGAAGGCGCGACCAACGCGATGATGCATGCACGTCTTCTCTGCGCGCTTTCCGAGATCAACGCCCTTCCACCCCACCCCACGCACCACGACCCACACACATGCAAACATGGAGGACACAACCATGCTGGAGGCCTCTCAGGGACTGTTCGAGGAATGCAGCTTCACAATAATCCCCAATGGCCTTCCGCAAGACCAACTGGACAAGGTATGCGACGCGTCCAAAGTGTGTTGGAGTCCGATTGACGCGTAGTGTAGTTGCGCGAACAGATTGCCGCTGCGCGCGGAACCATTGCTCCTTTTGACCCATCGGTAGGTCGCATAGACCGGCTCGAAGAGATTACGTACATCGTCTCCGAGACGTCAGACTTTCCCGACTACTACCGCGCGCTGGACCTTATGATACACGTTGTGCGGCCAGCATGGGTAACCGCGTCGCTGAAGTTAAACAAGTTGAAGAACCCGCGCACGTACAGCCCAGACCCTGCGCTGTTCATGAGCGATGTGGTCATATGTTGCGGCGATGTTCCCTCTGGCGACAAAGAGGCTATCGAGGGTGGAGTGCTAGCAATGGGCGGGCAGATCGCCCCTAGCCTCTCGAAGCAGGTTACACATCTCATCGCGCTTGATCTGAGTGAAGAGCGATGTCAGTTAGCCATCAGCAAGCGACTGCAGCTCATGATCGTCCTGCCACATTGGTATGTTGTGTCTACGCATACGAATAGGAAATCGTTTACTAACACGTGCAGGTTTGATGATTGCCTCAAAGTCGGTCGTCGCATATCCGAGCGTCCATACACCTTGCCAGATCCCGAGATTCTCAACGATCGCGCCGACACGGCACCGATACCCGCAGCACGAACGAGTCAGCAGATACGAGATGCGACGAGTCCGGATCCACTTAACGATCCTCTGCCTCCAGCTCCTTCGGCTCACCTGGAGCCGCCACGGGCGATTAAAGCTTTTGCTGGGAAGAACGTCAAACTTAGCGAGGATCTGAACATCAGCAACAAGCTTAGGAGCGTTATCGCGGGCATGATCAAGGCCGGAGGGGGCGATACTGTCACGAAGGTAGACCAGGCAGACATCTACGTCTGTACATACCGAGACGGGCCCGACTATATCAAAGCATCACAGGACGAGAAGGATGTAGGCAATCTGAGCTGGCTGTACTATCTCATCACGCATGACATCTGGACAAATCCGATGCGGCGAATGATGCACTATCCACGGCCGCGAGATGGCATTCCAGGTTTCGAGGGTTACAAGATCAGCATTTCAAGCTATACAGGCGAAGCACGAGTGTACCTGGAGAATCTGGTAAAGGCGACAGGAGCCGAATTTACAAAGACTTTCAAGCATGATAACACGCATCTTATAACTGCTCACAAAAACAGCGAAAAGTGTGAAGCAGCTGCCGAGTGGGGCGTAATGGTTCTGAATCATCTCTGGCTGGAAGACAGTTACGCCAAATGCAAACAAATGCCCACCACAGACGACCGCTATACATACTTCCCACCACGGACGAACCTCGGAGAGGTCCTAGGTCAGACTGAACTCGATCGGGCTGCTGTAGAAAAGATGTTCTTTTCGAAGATCCGCAAGCCTACCAAGGCGGCGAAGCCAGGAACGCAGGCAAATGGCTTTCCGGCAACAAGCGTACCTGCCAGCCGGATCAACAGCGACCTCCCTGCTCGGAGCTCACCAAATGTGGACAATGCTAAGCGGACAAAATCGGTCGGTAACGTGAAGACTCCACTACCCGCTCGACACTTCGATGAAAAGGAGAATCAAACACCGGGTAGCCGCGGCGCGAAGGATCGAGCACTGTCAAAGCTCCACGATGCGGCGCCAGATATCGCCAAGTTCGAGAAAGAGATGAAGCGCAAGGGTGGCGTCACACATGGAGGTCGGCGGCGAACGGACGACAACGTTGAGGAGCAAGCAAAGAAGTCCAAAAGCCGAGATTCTCTGGCGAGCAAGCGATCAATCGATGAAGTAGACGAGGACGAGGGCGAGGACACGGAAGAGGAGACAACAGAGGCACCTGCGAAGAACAAGAAGGCGAAGAAGGATAAGCTCACACCGATCAAGTTCCGCATGCTTGTTTCGAAGGACGATCGATGGACCAATAATGACGAGAAGGCATCTAAGGAGAAGGCACGACTCCGCGAACTAGGCCTCTTCGTCACTGACGACTTCAAGAAAGTCGATCTCCTTTGTGCTCCACACCCAGTTCGAACCAAGAAATTTGTCGCCGCGCTAGCGTGCGCCCCAACCCTCGTCTCGACAACGTATCTAGACTACGCGCTCAAGAACAATAAGCTGCCTTCACCTGAAAAGCATGCATTAGATGTCAAAGACTTCGAAGAAGCAAATGGCTTCCGCATGTCCGAGGCTGTGGCTCGCGCTAGACAGAACAATCACCGGCTTCTTAAGGACTGGACGATATTTTGCACACAAAACGTAGCTGGTGGTTTTGATACCTACAAACATATCATCGAAGCCAATGGCGGTAAATGCGCAATGTGGAAGGGCCGCACAACCTCCATCACCGCTTCGAAACGCTCCAAGAACTCCACAACAGAAGAGTCTCAGAATCAAGCAGAAGACGACGGCAATGTTCTGTACCTGATCTCCGATCCAGATAAGAAAGAGTTTGGCAATTGGGCAAAGTTCAGAGAGTTGGCGGCGAGAGAGAATATGGTGCCACGTATTGTCAAGACGGAGTGGCTTCTCATTACCGCCATGTCGCAATATGTGCATTGGAAGGAGGATTGGGAACTGAATGAAGATGTTGTCAAGGCGGACAAGCTATAAGCGACACACGATGCTAATGATGGGCAGAGCTATAGGCGTTCCGGAACTGGTATCGGTTTACGAGTGGCATATCGAGGATTCTTTGGACGTTAGTGAAGTGCAGCTGTCCTTGATCTGCTTGACATTTCCGAGCGAGCGGCATGGCGGTATTGATATGGTTGCATTGATAGCTGTAGCGTCCGCTTTTTGATTGACATAGCGAATGATACAACCTCCACGAAATGTTACCTTCGAGACCTCCGCTTTCCACATGGTTGGTATGTCCCAATCATGGACGGCGCCATCTAAGAATGGTCTAGTGCAATTTCGCCAAGCAGCGAATGACGTTCCAAGTTCCCCGCGCATTCCCGAGCTTCAACAAGCACCCGCCGCCGCTCTGATTCTACCTTGCTACGCTGCTACGAATCCGCTGATACCTAGCACGATGGCAACTGCATCTCCGCTTCCCAGCAACTTCAGCCAGACCTCGACACTCCCAGCCACCCAAATGGCCAAACCTACCACGAATGGGTTCCAATTCCCTCCCCACTTCTCCTTCCCACCCTTCTTTACTCTCCAACCTGTCGCCTCGACCCGCTCGTCGCAACTTTCCTCCTGGTCCTCTCTGATACAATCGTACTGCCGCCATAATCGCATCTTCAACCTCTCCATCGTCGACGCGCTCAACACACCTCTCTTCCACAACACCTCTCTCAACCGCCGCCTCAACCTCCGCGATGCCAAGGCCATATTGTCCTATATGAGCACGTCTGAAGGCGGAAACCGCGCTGAGTTCACTGGCACAGGTAAGAAGAAGGCAGGCGACGATGAAGGCGGCAAGGTGTGGATTTACTGGCGGCGGCCAGAGGAATGGGCTGCAGCGCTGGAGGAATGGGTCGAGCGAACGGGACAGAAGGGTACCGTGTTGACGCTGTATGAGATTGTGGAGGGTGATGCGTCAAGGAATGAGGAGTTTTGGGGTATGGATATGGATTTGTTGCAGAAGAGCTTGGCGGTGTGCGTTAAGAGGGGAAAGGCGCAGATTTTTGGTGCTGAAGGCAGCGAGGGCGTGAAGTTCTTCTAAGGGAGGGGTCAGGGACAAGCAAATGCAGGAAGGGTTTGAGCAAGACTTGGGCAAGGAATCTCATCCTTCAGCAGCAACAGGTGGGTGGCAGATGGTGTGCCTGGACCAACACAACAACATTGTTCAAGGTCGGACGCTTCAGTTCCTGTCTCGCAGATGGCCTCCTTGTAGGACGAGACTCATCTTACTCTAGGACCAGACTACGGCCAGCTCGCCAACAGTCACGAACGTCCGTTAGTACGGGGATGATCGCGGGCAGCAGGGCACAACTCAACATCTTGAGCTTTGACTGCGAGCTCCTACCAGAGGGCTGCCGCGAGACGAGCAGATGAAGACCTGATCACCCAATTTCAGGCTGATTGCATAATGCCCTCGCCAGCTCTCAGCAAGCTGATAATCATTAGCGACCTCGTACCATATGCCGACGATCCGCGTTCGCAGCGTACCACTCCCACCTCGCCTCTGTCTCTTCAGATGGAGGGACATGCGTGCAGGCTTTTAGAATAGTTCAGGTTTCGGTCTAACCACATGCAAAACCTTCGATATCATGTCACTTCACCAGATACAACTGTGGAACGTAGAACTAAATGTGTTCGGAATCCCGAACGACTAGTTCCGCGTGCATAACACCAGGACGTATTAAGTGCGTTCCTCTTCCAGCAAAGCACGGATTCGACTAGCAGGGGGAGGACCTCGGGGAGTTGTGCATGATAGCATACTCTGTTCTTATGTATGGGCAGTTCCTACTTTAGAGACTAGAAACGGATGTATGTACTCAGTCCCGTGTTTGACAATACCCCATTACCGCAGCTAGTCTAGTGGTAACCCTAGTTGAAGCTCTAGTGGTACCCGTCTGCCGTCAAGCAGCTAACCTCTGCTCGGAATACGACTGCTACGCCGCCAGCGGCTATGAAATCAACAATGACCTCTGGGGCCAAGGCGCGGCCACTTCCGGCAGCCAATGCATCGACGTCGACAGCACATCCAGCCCAGCGTCAAAGGGCACACGACTTGGATGCGGCAAGGCGGTCAAGACAATGTCAAGAGCTACCTACGTGAACGCAGGAAAGCAATTTGCTAAATGCCTCCTCATTAACCGCATCAACAGCATGCCCACCAGCATTCAATGGATTTATAATACACTTAACAACACTCGTGCGAATGTTGCTTACAACGTCTTCATAAACTCAGGATCCGAATCACGTAACTAGCAGTGGAGATTATGAACTCATATTTTGGTGAATTATACCTCAACTGGCCCGTAAGTGCAGTATGTTCTGTAATGGGTGTGTTGTGAGGCTGACAGTGGGTTAGTGTTGTAGTAGGGTACTGAATCTTTTACGGGTGGGCCGGCGATGGTAAGGGTGGATAGTCATTTTGGAAGTGCCAATGAGTAGGATCTGTGGATACGGCTGATGAGCACTGGAGAGTAGTGGCCGCAGAGCCGTCGAGATGCATTGCGCCGGGAGGAGCAGGTCAGTGTCGAGCAAAGCACGCTATACGAGAGGATGAATCGATAATGTGGTCGCTTGCTCTAGCTCTCTATATAACTTAAGACTTCATGGGCTTTTACTTGACTTGATAACAGCTGCGCTGCAGTACTTCTCGTCGCTCGCGATCATGCATCATCATAGCTTAATTATCAAACTTGGTGAATGTGTATGCTTTGATAGCATAAGATAATTCATTTTGATAAAAGCTCGCACGCAGTGTGACTGTATCCGCATCACAACAAGCTCATCTACAGACCAGACTACCTATTCATCCCACCCCAGTGCTGCTGTCCATACTGTTCCTGATCCTGCGCTGGTGTACCTTCCCTTGACCACTGCGAATCCTGCCACGCCGCATTCTGTGGTGCTGGCGTCTGTCCACGCGTGCTATCCATCTCAACCGGCGGAGGGCTCCACGCTTCACTTGGATGTCCCGAGTGTGGTCTATACCCCTGATGTGCTGTGGGCTCCGGGCTAGCGACCGGCGAACTTGCATTTGTGAGGTTCTGGTATCTCGAGGTGCCCATCTCAGATGGGGCCTGGCCGGTCGAGTAGTAAGATTCGTGGGGATTTTTGGGCGAATATGTCGATGACGGATGTATGGTTGACCCGCCATAGTCCTGTTGATCCCAAGCTGCGGCGGGAGTAGGATCTGGTGCCGCTACGGAGTGGGCTCTGCGTTTGCGACGGAAGTAGATCAGCGCAATGACGGCGACAAGAAGGACGGCCGCACCGCCAATGGCAACGCCCGCAATACCACCTGTGCTGAGCTTGTCTGGGCTTTTGGATACTGTAGCCGCGGTGGGCGATGTAGGTCCACCAGTAGCACTCGGCGTTGCTAGTCTGGTTGCAAAAGATGTGACTGTCGTCGGATTGCTATTGCTAAGCCCACCTGCTGTTAGGTTGACATAAACAGAGCAGTCGCTTACTGGAACCGCTAGTGGACTAAACGTAGAGGTACATAAGTCAGCGTATGTTCTCAAACGAGTATCGTTACTCAGCGTGTCTTAGTTTAAATGCCTATTGTAGAGCTTGCCAATTATAGCGCATAGCGAAGAGTAAAGATTGCAGATATACGTACTACGCAAAGTTAGTAAATGATCTTACAGATGAATTAGGTACGTGTCTCTAGCTTAGAAGTGAAGATTCGAAGACTTAGAGTATTACTCGAATTACTTGAAGTCAGATATCTCACTTTGACAGCCAACAAACACTTTGTACCGGGGCCTTCGTACCCATGTTGGATTTTGGCAAAGACTCAGTAGTTGCGGTGGTGAGGATGGATTGAAGGATACGGCTGGAGCGCAGCGGGTATTGTATCGGCTGTTCAGCGTTGTACGGAACGTGTCGGCGTCTTGAGTTGATACACCAAAGTGGGCTGCAGCGAGGGCGATATGGTTGATGAAATAGCCTAACTGGTGATATTCGAGGTTCATGAATTTGTGGGCGTACGCCAACTGGACCGGCCCATTGGTGTTGGGCAAAGGTGGAGGCGGTAATGTGCACCCAAAAGCTCGACTGAATGCAACGAAGAAATTGCTGAACAGATGACTAGTGATGGTGAGACCCAAGTCAGCATGAGCTCTCCATGCTTAGTAACTTGGCCATTTATCACCTACAATTGATTTGAGGTATCAGCTAGAGCCAACTTCTCCGACTCGCCGGCAAGGAACGCAGCGAGCGGTGTTGTGCCTCCTTGGTCTAACCAGTTGATACCTATTGGTGCATTGTTTACATTAGTGGACGCCCTTGATCCGTTGAAATATTGCTGCAGGTCGATATTGATGCCATTGAATTTTCCAGGTCGAAGGATTCCCGTGATCTCGGAAGACACGTTGTTGAGCTTGGAGCCTCCCTCGAAGGCAAGGCACACGATGTTCTGGATGAATTTCAACTGGGTCTCGCTGGTATTCGCTCCGTATCGTGCCTGGGCGTAAAAGTCACACACAGTGGCGTTGGTTGGCCGCTGAGCGGATACCGATCCCAATAGAAGGGTCAAGCAGGCGATGAAGCCGAGATAATGTGGTCGTTTTGAGGTCGCCATGGCGGAGAGTAGAGGCTACAGCTTTGGAAGAGATCTCACGAAGGCTCCATGGTAGCGATTGCGAGTCAACCAGCTATATCGCATTGCCTGCTGACCCAAACCAAAGCCACAATTAGGTGACGGCGACATTTGGGGATGTGCATCCGCCCTGGGGCGTTCACCAAGCGGCAGAGTCGACTGCCATTTGTTCTGTTGCCGAGCAGGTCTTTCTTCTCGAGCCTGCGTTGGCTGAAGGATAACCACTAGCGCAGCATCATTGCGCACCAGAGCTATCGCCAAGTCTATTAGGATCTCAGCGTAGGCTTGGTTTTTTGGGGCTGTAGAGGTATGCACGATCCTGCATCGGAGTATCTCATGGCCCAGTTCGTTGCGCTGTGAGCTTAGTTGCTCTCTACCTGCTCGGTAAGTGCATTTTGGTGTGACTGAAGGCAATGGTTTTTCGTACTAAGCTCGCTGCTCAGTACATGATATTTCTGGGCTACTTCGTGACTCAAGGATGGTGGCAGCTCAGCTCGAATACTAGGCTGAACGTTAGCTGGGGGCTGAAGTGGAATGCGAAAGGATGGCACAGTTAGCGACGCAACACATGCATACCCCACTTCCCTAACCAATTCCGGCCAATGCCTGCTTCCAAGCTCCAACCTTAATGCAAGCCGTGCCTCGACTCTACACCTCTATTCGGTGTACAACTCGCGTGTGTAGCGAGGGGCGTTCTGAAGGACACATTCGTGACTGGTCGCGCTATGTTCAGGGACGGTAGTCCTCAGCCTTCTCGCTGAGAGCCCGAAGATCCAACATCATGTGGCGCCTTCCCACTCGAGACTCGATCAGACTGCTATGCTTTCTTTGATCTCCATCACTATGATCACCCGACAATGAGACACTTGTGTGGAATGCTGCTGCTTCGGACAAACAGCGTACCGGTACGTCAAGCCTGGCGGAGCTACGTACAGCCGATTCGTCCCTCAGCCTGGTCAAGCCCTTCCCTGCAGGCTGGACTACGGCGAGCGATTAGTCGTTGGCATCTTTCAAGTATTTGGCAACAAGTCCAACAGGAGCAACAGAAGACAAAGCATTCATCGGTCGGATCGGCCGCGAACATACATAGTACTACGGAATTTCGACTCCGAATTGACATCGACAGTTTTCTAGGGAATGTCATCAGCCCCGTGTTCCTTTTCTCATCTCCATTCCTGACCTTCTAGTCACATAAACTTCTCAACAATCTCATCACAAACCTTCCATAACTTCTCTCCCTTCCCTTCCTTTACCGCTTTCTCCAAATCTTCATTGTATCTCCCTACCCTGCCCCACGGAATGACATAGCAGCCATTCAACTTCGGTGTGATATCCGGACTCCAGCCCGCATACAACTCCGTCCATGCGCCCATTTCAGCTGGATGGTTCAACCACCCGGCCACAAACTTCTCGAACCAGGATCGATCGCGTACCAACTCCGTCCTCAAGTTCCCCGGATTCAGCGACGTTGAAATGATGCCGTCACCAGCCCAACGTTTCGCTGTTTCGGTTGCCAAGATGATGTCTGCAGCTTTACTCTGTGCATAACTTGGCCCACCCTTCCAATCTTCCTTGATCATCTCCATCCTCCTTTCTCCACCCTCGACATCAACATTATTAGGCACAAATGTCACACCACCCGGTGGGCCAAATAGATCCGGTGCATGGCTTGCGCACCACACTATCCTGACCGTCCCGGTTTCAGCTTTGTTGGCGGTGCTAGACAGCAAGGGATGAAGCAGAACTGTGAACAGAAACGGTCCGTACACATTCGTCGCGGTTTGTAAATCGTATCCTTGGACACTTTTACTTCCTGCAGGTGGAACCATGATTGCGGCATTGTTCACAAGAACATCTAGGCGTTTCTCTCGTGTCAAGAATTGGTCAACTGCGGGCTTGATGGTGGTCAGATCCGCGAGGTCGAGGTAGATGAACTCAATGCTGCCGGTAGAGGAAGGGAAATCGGATCGGAGTTGCTGAATTGCAGACTGCGCTTTGGAGGCTGAGCGGCCGAACAGGTAGAGGGTGGCGTTACTGGAGAAAAGAAGGCGACTCAGATGGTAGCCTATGCCGGCGTACCCACCAGTTATGATGTGGACCTGGGGAGTGTCAGGATGCCGTGGAAGGGTTGCATATGGGTGGAATGAACTACCTTTCCGGTTTGATCGGGTAGGTCTTTGTCTGTGAAGGTTGGTGGGACGATGAAGAAGGACTGATCGCAAAAGGAGGTGAACTTTTGTCCCATGGTTTCTATGTAGTAACAAGCAGTGTTTAAAGGGTATGAGAAATGTATCGAGTCTTGCAACGCAACTTCACGCCTTTATTCTCACCGTTAGGCTCAATGTCAGCCCTATCCAACCGACTGCTGACAATCATTGTTGCTGTAGTCCCCCTCGAAAGGGCTTGAGAAGGGCGAAAGGGCTGACTTCATCGCAACATTATTGGCTTTTCGCTATGTGTAGCAACTATTGGCAGTTCCCATCTGGATCAAGTCTGCGGAGATGGGGTCACCAACAATGCTGCTCTTGACTCCGAGGATGCGTGTAAGATCGGGTTAAGCCTCTTCGAGAGCTTCGGCCGTGGACTAGCACGCTTTGGGTAACCAACTCGTTCAAGCTTCGGTGCCTCGAACATGTCAAATGGATAGACAATTGAGCGGCAGCCCTGATAACTAGCATTGCTGCTGAGGACTCTTGCTCCGCTCAATGCATCTACCTTGATGCCTGAACTACGACAATGCCATGGGGCTATGTGGAATTCATCTCATCGCAGCATCCGGAAATAACACCTGGATCATCTCATCGAGAAGTGTAAAAGCAAGATGGGTACTACAAGACATTAGCGCGGCTCATCTAATAAGATTTTCGACTTAGTGAACACTTACTTCAACCGCGCGTTGTTCACCGTCCCCTCTAGCTTTCTCGCCGCAATCTGCGCATTCTGCCTTCCAACCACGCTGCTTGCCAATTCGGGGACCAACGTACTCAGCACGGTAGCCGCTTCCTTCCTGCTTACCGCTCGCTCTTGTGGTGTTCTGCTCACACTCTGCTTGAGCCTTCCATTTGGCCACATAGAATCCTTGAGCGTGTCAATATACTTTGAGATGTTGTTTTCAGAAAGAAGGCTATCGAATGATTCGCGCACTTTGCGTTCGATAGTGCCGCCCAAGAGTTGATGTAGAACGACTATAACGGCGCGGCCACGGAGCCAGTTGTTCTCACGATTTAGCTCAAAGGTCTCAAGGAAGAGGTCCGTGATAGGCTTGACGAAGGGTGGAAGTTCTTGTTTCTCGAAAGCGAGAATCTCAGCTTCGGCCTCCGCGTCGGAGTTTGGTTCAAAGCCAAGCATTCCTGATGAGGTAAGGTTACTCGATTGTGCTCCGGCGACGGCGGTGGCGCCATTAGTACCAGCAAGTTGGGTGGTCGCAGCCGAGATGAGGTTTTGTCCAGCGACGGTGAGTTGATCAAGGACAGGTATGTTGCCAAGGAATTCTTCCATGCCATCCGCAACGGAGCTATATATACGAGAGACGAAGTCGTTGGAATTCATGTCCTGGTTACGCAGGGCATCGGCGGGATTTATGGCGGCTTGCGAAAGAAAGGCTCGAAGTTCGCGGCTACGACAGACTGCCGGAATGAGCAACAATTCCTACAGCTCGTTAGCCTCCAGATCTTGTGAAATGCGTCGGCAATTGTACCCTGAGATACTTCTCGAGCCCAATTCTCCGTTTGTGCAGGAAATCTTTCTGGAGCTTGAGCATCATCTGGCGCCGCGGAAACTCGAGGTTTCGCACTTGGGGGAACTTTCCCCGCAGCTTCTTGTTCAGATCATGAAACTCGCTATATCGTCGCGAAATAACCCAGGTAGCCGCAGGCATCTGGTCGCCAGCACGTCGTCTGACTTCTATGACGTCTAAGATACCATGAGCATTAATACGGACAGCCGATACCTGAGCTGCACTTACACATAGCATACTCTTTTCCGTCTTCTTCAGTGCCCACCATGATTGACTGAATGAACACTGTCGCGCGCCCATACAGGCTATTATCGCTTTCCTGTACAATGTACTGTTGTCGTTGAAGTTCCTTTCTCTGGATCTCTCTCTGCAGACTAGCTTTGGATTTGCGTAATATTCTCAACTCAGCAGCATTGTTCGTCAACTCTGCTTTCGATGTTAGAGTGTCTACGATTGATTCTTGCGTGACCAAACGCTCAATTTCCGCCGTGAGCGCATCAATAGCTTCTGCAAGCCCCAGATCTCCCGGTGCTGCCTCATGGATTTCGTCATCGTCGGGTTGTTTTCTGTTTATGGGGTCCTCAATTTCGTCTTCGAGAAACTTT
>TARA_R110002003_G_scaffold244_1_pt1 | contig 15230 bp, 22 predicted proteins | sample TARA_R110002003 | Tara Oceans TARA_R110002003 (sample SAMEA4396441) | marine metagenome | biome: Westerlies Biome; feature: [SRF] surface water layer (ENVO:00010504); material: water (ENVO:00002006), including particulate matter (ENVO:01000060) such as... | depth 5 m
TAAGTACTAGTAAGCTAATTAGTCTTAGAAGTTTTTAGTAACGTTAGGAGTTTTTAGTAGTACTCTAGAAGTTTAAGTAAGCTCTTAGTATAAACGTATATAGAGCGTCTAATTAATAAGATAAGACTGCGTAGCGTCTATACTAGCCTAGGTCTTTAGGCATTTGCTATTCTATTGTTGCTTTCTAGACTACTAAAATAACAGAACTTCTACTACTAATCTAATAACTACGACTAGCACGACTACTCTAATCCTAAACTTTTAGCAAGTAACTATAGTATTATAAGCTAACTAGGCTTAGAGCTAAATACAAGATAACGTAAATAGCAAGCGAGCTGCTAAGCACGCACTAGCTAGAGTAGTAACGAACGAAGTCCTATATTAAGTACTAATTAGAAACAACCTTTTAATTCGTTGTGCGTTAAGCCTATCTACGAACTAGTTAAAGTATAAAAGCTTAGCCTTACTTTGCCAAGCCCAGCATCGTCGGCCTGCACTTACTAGTCTATCTATCAGTACCGTCTCGCAATATGAGCCGATCGGTAGATAGTAATATTGTTCCACTAGCTTGAGATCGTGTCGTCTCGAGGTCTACCGTCTTATCCCTTCAACAACTGCTCCGGCGATACAATCCAGGCCATTTCTGCGGTATACAGGAGCAGTTGTTGAAGGGAGGAAGGGCCAATTTCAATTGCGCCACAAGCCACAAAGCCTCAGCGCTGGACGCTAGGTTGCCGACGCACCCGGTCAAGACCTGCGCAGCCACGCTAGCAGCTTCAGCCAATCTGGACCCAAGCCATAGTTGTCGGCTATTGGCTTGGTATGGTGCAATCGGCCTGCTTAGCGCTTCCCAGCTGAATTTGGTGAACGTCGAGCATTTAAAAAATGGCTGTCCAGCTTCGAAGATGAGATTTTTACCACGTTCAATCAAAATTTTGAACCTTCACAACTCTACAATCCTTCAGAGACGTCACGATGCGATTTATCTCTGTTATCTTGCTAACCACCATCCTTGCAGTCGGGCTGGCGGACCCTGCTCCCACTCTAACGCCTGGTCCTTTGGATCCACGCGCCATCACCGCTACGATATTCACCCCGACAGAATATTGGGACTATGCTACGACATCCATTTCCAAAGATGATTATTTCATGGGGATCGTCAAAGTTACTAGTCCCGACGGCTTATGTAGGGATACAGGGCTGCTTGGATCGCCGGCCTAGTACCTTCTTAAGCTGACCACGAATTAGGGTACCTACACTGCATCAATGCGCCGTTGACGACTACCAACGGCCATGCGGGATGTGGTAGTGATGATCTATATACTAGTTGCTCGGGGGCTACAGCTTTTGGCATTGATGGCGACGCCATACGATGGTTAGTTTCCCCATGATCAATCGGCAGCGTGAGACCTTACTTAACCCTGGGTAGTACCAACGGTTTCCAGTGCGTCACCCACAAGATCTTCGAGGACTTTGAAGCCTACAGCTCGTCCAGCTCGACGCCGTTCCTTGGCTGCGGCAAGGCCACAGCTTCACTAGAAATGATCCGGACTCCCCCAGCGAGCTTTGAGCCCGGCACTACTACCACCGACACTGCCGTTGGTTCCTTCCCAACAGGGACCCGCGCGTCGAACACTGCTTCTACAACTAGTGGTGGCATTCCTGTCGTTATGCACGTTGCGGCTCCAGTGTATCTTGCTATTGTTTCCGCACTCTCAGTCGTGTTTGTCGTACGAGTTACTTTGTAAGTTAGTGTACGTTACGGCAGTTACAATCGGATAAAGTAAATAGAACACTGAAGGCTATGCTGATGTGACTGTTTGGGAAGTAAGGTGTGGCGACTTCGCCACTACGAGCTAAGTAGATGGCCGACCCGCTCCCGCCACAACCTTGCCATGAACGTCGGCACTGGATGACATTGTGAAGAAGAAGGGTTATTATCGACAACAGGACGGCATACAACCTTGGATAGCGTAGTACCTTAGAGAGCATAGCTACCATCAGATCTCTGTTCTACCTAACCCGGCGCTTATGAGCATCGACGATCCAAACTCCTCATCGCCCTCAGAGATCACACTGAAGCACCTTTCTCTGCCCTAACAATTGCCGTGCTTATGCGAGGAACCGTTCGTTGTATGACAGTACGACAGCTGTATCCCCAAGACATACAGACCCTGTCCATCTTTCTACGCACTTGCAACGACAGCGTTCTTCTAGTAACACTCACTCTACTTGCCGAAGCTTAGACTTGGATCTTGGTATCTGTATCATGCGAATATATATTGGTTGCGATGTGCTCGAGAAGGACGAGGACGGACGAGGGACCAACGGCGGGTCTGCGGAGCTGGAGGGCGGCGCGACGGTCTATCTCTATGGCATGTAAGCGTTCGCGTTAGCTATGATCGTGCATTACGCTGCGCCTCGAAGTTGCACGTTCGCTGTATCGGAAGCTGATTGCGGTTTAGGTGCTGGGTGTGTTCGTCGACATGAGCTATACGCCAGGGCCGTCAAACCCAGCAATCCAAGCCGGTTTTCGGGTGTCCTAGAGCGGTTGGCAAAAGTGCCGTACAGCCATCCCGCTACATGCTAGCCACACAGCCACAGATCTAGTGTCAGCAGCGATAGGTTACAGCTAAGCTACTTTAAGCGAGGTGTGCAGGTTATCCTTACCTGGCACTTCTAGCAGGCGGACTTAGAATTAGCGCAGAAGCACAACAGCCTCTCGAGCGCAAGCGCAGTGCTCGGGACAGGATGATATTATAATAAGCTGTAAGTTGACGGACTTTCGACAAGATGCATGAGCTTTCGACGCACCTACTGCTAGCTAAAGCGAGGCGGTTGTGTGACGCTTATAGCAAATTGTCGTATTGCACGGTAAGCTGAACCTATTTCTAAAAAAAACCTAAAGGGAGAACAGACTTTATAGCGTAAGGTTAATATTCCGAGAATATCTATTCTTGTAACCAGTTGTTGAGTCTGTTATATTGGGGAGTGTCTGTGGTGTCTCGTCACACAGTGTGTCTCGCTACGCAGTGACCGACGTTAGGCTTCTCATCGTACTCCTGTAAGCCATAATAGAGCCCAATTAGGTCTCCAAACAGGGCAGAGTATATAAAGTCCCTCAAAATGTACATCCGACGTCGAGCACAATATGCTTTGACAGGTTCAAAATCGTCGACGAACGAATTTCGAATGGCGATATGGATCTGTCGCGATGAGGGATCACGCACCGTGAGCGAGTGGGTATGACGCTCATTCAGATGGCCAGGTTGCAGTAGCCTTCGGACGTCGTCGTACGCATGACACGCCGAGTGTGAGAAACAGCTCAAAATTTGCTCCATTTCCCAAGATTTGAGAGCGACACTGTTAGTGATAATCTGAATAGGTGCTGTACGAAGCGCTTCTAACCGACAACGTAGAATGGCTTCAGCTTCGGAGTTGATCTTCTTGGAGGTGCGCATGATGGCCAACCCAGCGATTGACTTGTGAGCAAGGATAATGGACGACTTTGGATGCTCTACACCAGACTGAGACATCCAGGTATTTCCCTCCTCAGTCATAATATCACGGTGCTCTTCCCTGCCCTCAATTTGCTCCACTTCGACAGCATAGTGCGTTGTCTTGACTGGGAGAAACTCGTAAACCATGAGCCGGAGCTCCTTGGGCAGGTCTAAAAATCTGAAGGGCTTAATCTCAGAAGAGTCTGTCATAGTGCTTGCGCTTGAAGCAGACGATATTGTCTTTTCAGTTGTTTCCACGCACATTGGAGTCATAACAGAGTTGCGACGGGGTTGCGTAGTTAGCGATGTGGTAGGAAGTTGCGCGTTCCGCTTTCTTATACTGTCAAGTTTGCCATACATTGTTTGTTCGGCATCAGGCTTAGACCACTCGGCCTTTGATGTCTTTATGTTTGACCACGGAGAAGGAATGTTGACCCACATTGTGTTCATGCTGAAACTCCCTGCCGAGTCGCTCCTCCCGCATTGGTCTCGCGAGCAACATGACAACGGCGTTGACTCAATTACTCAGTCTCAATACACCTCGTCGCAGTCTGAAGGCGCGAAGGACTAGAAAATTATCACGACAAGGCTAAATCGGCCTGCATGCCAATCCTGCACAAACAGCCACACTGCACACTGCCACAAAGAGGCTTTCATTACAACCAATCATGAGACAAAGCTCAAGATGTTATTGGAGGGTCGCTACACCAATTTCTTGGACTTCTTGGTCGACGAATACAAAAGACCAATGCCAGGCCACTGTCGGCTAGAATTGTACATCTCGGCCTCGTCAGCCATTCATGTTCTTTTCACCCATTGATCGCTCGCATCTGATATCTGAGCCTACCTTTTGAGGCCACCATGTCAGATGGACCTCAGGTCTCACACCTTATTGCTAGGTCCGACGAACAATATTGCAAAGTGCAGCCGCAGCACGAAATCTATCCGTACAATGATCCTGGCGCGACACACCACAATCAGGCTGGCGCAATGTACCGCGATGACACCATCCTTGGTCTTCGAAAGCGTAACTTCTGGATCCTCATTGCTATCTTATCTGTAGTCGTCTGCGCTACGATTGGCGGGAGTGTTGGTGGCTCGCTGGCAGTGCGTAATGCTAGGTAATCATCTTGAACTAGCACAGGATTGCGAGAACTTCTCTCACCCAAGCACAGCTCGACATCGGAGCTAGCCTCATCTTCAACCCCGAATTCACCATCGTCGACGGCCTCGGCGGTCAATCCGAGCACCTCGACGTCCCTCTCGACTCCACTACCACCTCCATTCCCCGAAAAAATCGACAATGACTGCCGCGGGAATCTACAGGCCTGGGACGGCAGAAATTACGACTGCTATAAAGACAGAAATGTCGATCAACTCGGGGACATTACTGGCTTAATGGCCTATTCGCTGCAACAGTGTATAGATGCATGCAGCACTATGAATTTCGTACAGCAGAAAACAACGTGTACTGCGATAGTCCTAGGCCAAACCATGGCTAGTGATTATGAAAATAACTTTGCTGCGAATTGCTGGCTGAAAAACGCGACTGATCCGAAAACTATCTGGAGCGGCGTGACGTTGGCGGTGTTGAAGTTGTAAATAGGGGATTTTGTTTCCTAGATAGCAGCCGGATCCGCAGAAGGGTTATGTCTCATGTTCAGTGTGAGAGTAGAGGCAAAGAGTGTTTGGGATATGAAGTTTGTGACTTGCGCCTGAAATGGGGCCGAGAGGGACAATGCGCAAAGGACGGGGGACATTGCAGGCCACTTCACAATGGCTTTGAGCTTCTGAAGTCTGTCTCCGCCTCTTCCTTGTCTTGCTACGGCTTATTCGCCGTTCGGTGCTTCAGGAAGTGGTGGTGGACTTTTCATATCACGTGGTGAATGTCACAATTGCTGCTGATGGATCCTCATGTAAAGCAACGTGTTTCCGTTAGCCAATTTCTGGACTCTGAAAGTTGAAGGCATGGTATTGCCCCGGTTCTTGTATTGGGAACCATGAAGACTGTGCAGTCGGGGCCACCTGGGCAGTGCTGCAAGCGCGAACCTCACACGAGGCACAACATCAAACTCGACACGACTATATTCAACGCACTGCAAGGTACTCACATTTTGAATAGCCGTTTGAGCACCTAACTGCATGCATCAATCACGGATTCTGTGCTATCATCTTAAAGCACGCGCCTGCTACGCCTGGTGCAAGCCAGCCTCTAACAATCACGCCACGCGTTCATTCAGCAGCGAGGTCGCGGCTCCCAAGCGTGACATCAGTTGGCAACCCTACAAATGGTCAAAAGACATCCTCATTCGAAACAAATACGCAACGAATGACGACCTCCTTTTGTTCCTCAAGGCAGTCGGCTCAACCCATGCCAGAGCTGTGTGCCATCCAACACAACCATCCGCCGACAAGCTACAAGCAACCTACGATGACGACTTTTGGTCCCGGGACTGGAGAAAGCGCGGAAAACTCAGGGAGTGGTACACTCTTGGTCCGCCTCCTCTTTCCGAGTACAAATTGACGTTCGGCAAGCACAAAGGGAAACGTCTTGAAGAAGTTCCTGACGTTTACCTCGTCAAGTATTTGGTCCCGCGACGGAAGGATGGAGTTCTCGGACTGGAGTGCCCGATCGTGCAGGATGCGATTGAGGACTTCTTGAAGAGGCATCCGTATGTTAAGAGTCAGGCTGGACCGCGAAAGACGACGCCGTTGAAGGAAGGAGTGGCAAAGGACCCTGAGGTCAAGAGGAAACCGGGACGGCCGCCCAAATCGGCAACGCGGCCATAATCGCATTTAATGTCTGATGAAAGCTGTAAGATTTATGTGACGAGGCTTGAGATCGGCAGCGATGTTCATTGCAGGTTGCGAACGGCGTCCAGCGACATGGCGCACCTGCCAGCCAGATACACAAGACTCAGCCTCATATCAATCATACATGGAGCATGTTATTAGAACATGCAATGGACTAGCGCAGTTCTCTTCCCTCGGATCGCTGCCGAAGCCATCCGCCCGAGTGCGTTGGCATGCAGCCACCAATGCATGGTGCGAACCTTCACCCGACATCGATATTGCAAGTTCTTGCTTGCGTTGCTCGCCCACGTGCTTTCCGTTCCGAATCGAGGGGCTTCAAGTTCGGTACAGCGGTCCGTATTCAATTTATACACATTAACCGTCGGGCAATCACAGTCCGCGACATGACGCCAGCGCACATGGGTCTGCTTTAATGCGGAGCCTAACACAGTCATGCAGGCGTGCGAGCACCCCGTGGGGAAAAGGTTGCACTGCATGAGCGATGGGCATGTGGCGTGAAGAGCGACGATCGAGGAGTTGCTGATGGTAACTTAAGGTTCTGCCCGTCGATCTTTCTTCCGTCCACCACTACGATATCATTTTCAAACAAAACATCGTCGATTTGCCATGAACTCGAGCATTGCAACCTGGACTTGCTAATTTTGATCTCGCCTCAAACGCGACGCCGCCCAGGCTTCCAGAAGATTGCAAGATCCACAGTACAAAGGTACATTGACATCCGAGGCTGAATATACGCCTGGGCATGGTATACTACAGCAGCCGACGGTAGATTACCCACCCCATGTACCAGCCAAACCATACGTGCTCCTACCCCACTGCCGCACCATCAATATCCCCATATTAACATCGCCACGACATTTGCAAATTTCGTCCAATCGCGTCCTCGCGCGGGAGTCCGGTGACACCAAAACACTGTCCAGCACAGAGCGCTCGAGCTGTATGGTACAGATGACGAACAAAATCCACCTGTAATATGGGCGTGGCGAGCCTTGAACTGGGCCTGAAACGGACGGCGCAAACCTAGTCTGAAGGGCAGGAACCGGGTCGAGCAGGTCTTGTAGATGAAGTTTTGATTGCGGAGGCGTAGCGATGGAGGGTTTGGGCGGCGGGAGACATAGCGTGGTATAGATGGGCGTTGTATATAGAGGTGGTGAAATCCGGGTACAGAGATGGCTTGTTGGGAAGTACCATTGTACATCTTCGACGATCACAGTTCGATCCTCACTCGCCCTATCTTATCCGTATCCACCCAAATTTCAGCATGAAGTATGCTTTCGTCCTTGCGCTCCCAGCGCTCGTTGCTGCCCATGGCCACGTCGACAAGGTCGTCGCAGATGGCGTCACATACCAAGGCTGGAACGCGGCCTTGAAGTATCAGAGCCCCATCCCGGCCACCGTAGGCTGGCAAGCGGACAACCTCGACAACGGCTTCGTCACCCCAGACCGATTTTCGAGCGTGGACATCGTGTGCCATAAGTTGGGCAAGAGCAATGGTGCGAGTGTGCCAGTCAAGCCAGGCAGCAAAGTCACATTCAAGTGGGATACATGGCCAGCTTCGCACGCCGGTGAGTCACTCCTATTCCGCCGGAAGTGGTGTGAAGCCAGAATTGAGCAACGGGATTCGAATGGAGTATCGTGCTGATAGATTCCAGGTCCCGTGATCGAATACATTGCGCCCGTCTCCGGAGACTTCAGCGCAATCGACCCTCTCTCGCTGAAATGGACCAAGGTCCAGCAAGGCGCATGGAAGAGCGGCAGCAACCCCGGCGCCTGGGTAACCGATGACCTGGTCAAGAACAACTTCAGCTGGGACTTGACCATTCCCAACCTTGCGCCGGGCAACTATGTGATTAGGCACGAGATTATTGCGCTGCACGCGGCGGGGCAGACCAACGGCGCGCAGGCGTATCCTCAGGTAAGTTGCCATATTTCTTCAATCCGGAGACGTCAAGCTGACTGAGATAGTGCATCAACATCGTCGTGTCAGGATCCGGAACCACAAAGTTGACCGGCGGCGTACCAGCCACGAGCTTCTACACCCCGACCGATCCCGGTATCAAGTTCAACCTCTTCCAGACCTTCAGCAGCTACACCATCCCAGGCCCGGCTCTTACCACGCTTGCCAAGCGCGAGGAGCGCGAGCACGCGAGGGACTTTGCATGAGCGTCTTCTGTAGAGCAGGAATGTTTTCGACTGCTGGATTGGGGTTTGAAGGTTCTGTTGCATAGCATTGGGTATTGCATCTAGGTTTCTGAAGTCCAGGGAGAAATGAAAAGTTTGTCCTGAGAGATACGTAATGCATCGGATGTGTTCTGCTGGTGCCAACGCGGAACTTCGACCATCGACGATGTTAGCGTTCATCATCCACCTACATACTGCCCACTGAGGTATCTAATTGGAAGGCGTTAGGACCTGCGATCAGACAACTCCTTGCCATATTGCACGAGGGTCGTCATGCTCATCCCTAATCGTCTGTAGACTGTCTATCTTACTTCATGTAGGACATCCGTGCAAGCAGCGACAGGACGCATTGGGTATCGCTCACGTCGGCCGAGGTCCAAAGAAACGAGAGAGCGAACGAATCGAGCCAGGAAAAGTCAGCCTATTGCGCATATATTCCTTTCATAGCGATGTCGATAGCGTGTTTGTCGGCGACTTATCGATAGACGCATTAGCCCACCGTTCATTGAGTCCAGCTCGTGCAAAAACGCCTGGTGTGGGCTCGGACGCGTCATCGCAGCTTAGTCGGACTGCCAACACCACACACCACCGAGAGTCTGCTTCACCACGAAACTTGAACCATGCGCAAGTGTGAAACGCTGCCCCTGACAGGACACTAGAAAATGTCAGATCATAAAATAAATGGATCTCCAAGAGAGCCGACAGAACCCCAAGCTCGGGACAAGCCCACGCCCGCAGCCGTTGATGTGCTCAGCCACGCCGGAGCTTCCGGCTATAACCACTGGACCTGCGTCCGTCGCAGACTCGACTTACGCGTTCCTGAGGCCAAGTTAGGCTATGTTGACAGACAAAAAGCGGATCAAAGGCTTGATTTCGTGCCGATAACACGTGAAGTTACAACCTGGCCAATGATGATGTGAAGTGTATTGCCCCACCACCATTGATTGGGAGAAAGTCGAAACGTCTGACCGAATCGGGGCGCAGGTGAGAGCGCCTGGTGGAAGCTGCGGGGACGTGGTGAAGGTACAAGCAGGCTGGGCTATAAGCTCGTGTTTGCTGCGTGGCTGTCGCAAACTCTGCTTCCCTTTCAAGATCCGTGACTCTGTTTCCTCCCACACTCATTCATCTGCCACAAAGTTTCGTCCAGCACCGAACAACCACCGCTCACTCCATCCTCTGCCGATTCCGCGAGCTCCCGCTTACGCCAGGCTTCACGCTTACGACCGCGCGTTGAGCTGTTTCCTGTATAATCCGGCAACGCCCACTTGCGACTACAAACAACGACTCTGCCAAAGCAGCTTCGCCAAATCGACATCATGTACATCCAACAGAAGGCCGCCGCCATGCTCCAAAAACGAGATAACATGGGTTTCGCCATCAGCCCTGCATTGATCATATTCCTCGTTATCCTCGGAGCCGGCTTCCTAGTTTGTTGCGGATTCGCGATTGTGCGGTTCTACGGTGATGATGCCGACCAGAACCAGTATACGCGCAGGGACCCGGCACAGGATGCGTACATGAGGGAGGTCCGAGAGAGAAATTGGAACAAACTCCCGAGACTTGGTGCACGACAAGTATACCCGAATTCGAATCCAAATATGGCCCACGCTCCGATGAGCCCAAGGTAAGTCGTTGGTGTGGCTTATGTACGCTAGTCGACCAGAGATCTGACCGTTCGTAGCGGCAACAGCACCTCGACGTACGGATGAAGCCGAACCCGACACCAATATGAAGATGTGAACGCAACCGCGTTCGGAGCCGGGTCGTATTATGTAACTGGACACACTTGCCTTGCGATGAATGGTCAGCCTTGGGCTGCTAGCGAGAGGTTGTGTTGGTTCCGAAGGACACTGGTGCATGGAACCTGTGGATGAACTGAATAGCAGAAAGCCATTCTGCCGGCCGCACCGTTGGTTATGGCTACCGGTACTTGAAACAGGATGGAGACCGGCGTCAGGCGTTCCCTCTCTCGGTACATTTGGCGAACATGGATCAAGTGTCGCCCAGACAGGTTCCCGGTATTTGACGGGTATATGAAAAGCATGGATGATTGAGATGTGGACAGTGGTAGAAGGCCTTGGAACCATTGAGTTCAACGAAGCAATGATAAATGTTCCGCAAAGTGTCCTTCTATGGTTCCGTGTCAGTGAGTCGCAATTTCTCCAAGTTAACGCCCACAACTTCAGCGGGCCATGCTATCCATCTCCAATTTTCTTCGCCTATCACAAGTGCTGACGTTGTGACTATGTTAACCGCGAAGCCCTCCAGCCATAGACTGAACTTAGCCTTGTTGAAGAGAATTGCAAAATGCGCCATGAGTACCCATGCCTCCATTCTCCGCTGATCGAGCAATGTCATGAACTCTAAGCTGAGCTGCACCGGCCAGTGTAGGAGAGCAGTCCAGTCGAACGTTTGCTCGCTCGGACTGTCTCCAGGGAAAGTACAGTCTGACAATCGCGAGAGTAGTGCAAAGCTTTCGCGAAGATTTTTCTGGGCACTTCGAAGAGCATCGAACGAGTACTCATAACTGATACCAGGTTGCGCCCACATCGTTTCGAGCAGTCGCAACTTCTTGTCGTTTTCCAACTCCTCAGCCGTCAATGGGATAGGTGCAGGCCACCAGTCTCGCTCGAGTACAGGCTCAAAAGTGCCGCTTCGCAGGAAATGGTAACACGGGACTAGTATCACGAGGACTCCGCGCATAGAGCGGAAGGTCCTGCACACTGCGTGTACTAAGGTAGAGCAGATCTCCTTTTGCTGCTCTTGCGACATGTTGGGTCCTTGGAGAGACGCCAGAGTTTTTCTACACTCGACCCTAGAGGTGAAGAAGACAAATGTTGTGATTATCGTCTGAAAGGCAAAAAGTGCTTCGGCGTTCTTGGTCGTCACACTCTGAAGCTCGATCCTATACTGAGCCATCCCAGTGTTCATCTGTGTAGCAGCCATATCATAATTGCTTTCTCGCACAGACGCTACATTGCCAAGTGTGGAAACGTGTAAGTATCCGACGGCTAGTATACCATTTAGGACGTATTTGTTCCGAGCAGCAAGTGGCGGAAGCGCCTCATACCAAGCCTGTTGAGCTGCTGTGCCTGGCGATAGGGTAGGTATCGTCTTGCTGACGAAGTGGTTGAGGATGCTTTTCATTTTTTGCCGATCCTCCACAGGAAAGTCTGCCAACAGTGCATCTTGAACTTCTTCCCGCCATGGTAAACGGACTGCAGGAGCTGTACGGGGTTTGTCTGATTGATGCACAGGGAAGACATGGATGAGTGGCGATTCTTCCTCATGCGCGGACTTGGACAAGGCCGAACTCTTCGAATTCGTTGTGAGACCAGGGTCGAAAAGATGAAAGCTGCACGGTATGCCCCGCTTTCGGCAGTTTTCGCAAATTGGCCGCCCTTCATCGCACTGTCTGAGTTAATCAACAACATGATCGTAGTATACTGCTGTAGCAGTAGTTGCGCTGGTGCTGCTTGGCACACAACATCCCGTGGGTCGGAGACTTGATGCTTACCTTGATGCGTCTGCGCTTACAGTCTGCGCACCCCAACTTGGTCTTGGGATGGGCTCTGCGAGCAGACATCGTAGGAAAACCCAAGCGTCGACCCGTCAGTAAGCTTGGCGGTTTGGACGTGTGAGGCTGTCATCTGTGGTGGCATGCGATGAAGAGTGGTGCCTTCGGAAGATCCAACGCCGAGGCGTGCTAACCACTTCGGCACTCGCGTCGTCTCCAGTGCCATCTGCCACCCCGCATTGAACATGCACTGTTGCAACCACAACGTCTGCATATGCTCCGGGATATGATTTGACGCCAGCCTTAGTACTGAAGTACACCACCTTCTTCTTTCGAGATTCGGCTTCCTCTTCAGGCTCATCTGCTGACAAGCTTCGCTCTACAGCAGGCACGATGACGTCGCTTGCTAGGAGTTTAATGCTAAGCTTGACGACAGCTTCGTTCATCGTTGCATCCGCACATCAGCATCCGTTTGTTGGCCTAGGATCAGCAGCGGGGTACTGCAAACACTCAGGTAAAACTCCGATTGGCATCCCGTGCGCACGCGACTCGACGTAGCCCATGATCATATATAATGTAACAGCCTTCATCCTGCGTTTCTGTAGTGACATATAATTCTCTCACGGTCTACGCTAGCTGTTGAGATGCGCTGCCACGCCTTGCTCGCCTTAGCCACAAGCTTACCTCTACTCCTGGTAGCGGCACAATGCCCCGAGTACATCGACTACGCAAAGGAAGTCCATGAGCCTCTAAGCTCGGGCAAGTATAAGCTCGCATATCAACGGCCCTCCGAAGAATGTCGAACCTTCAAATCGCCAGGTCTTGAAGACACGATCTCCCGTTTGGGATCGGTCATCCAGGACCCCGATCTCTACCGCCTTTTCCAGAACGCCTATCCAAACACCCTCGATACTGCTATTCGGTGGAAAGGATACGCGGCAGATGACGCGGAAGAGGAACTGACATTCGTCATCACCGGAGACATCAACGCAATGTGGCTGCGCGACTCATCCAACCAGTTACAGAGTTACTTGCCACTCCTGAACGCGAGTACTGATGCGAACTCGATCGCAAGTCTTTACCGAGGAGTCATCAACCTTCAAGCAAGATACCTCCTCACATCACCATATTGTAATTCCTTCCAGCCACCAGTCGAAAGCGGGATCGAGACAGCACCGAACGACGCAGGCGGCCAGGACACCGTGTTTCCTCAATACTCCAACGCGACCGTCTTTGAATGCAAGTACGAGCTTGATTCGCTCGCAGCGTTCTTGCAGATATCTAGCGATTATTACAAGGCCACAGGCGATTCCGAGTTCTTCGGCAGATTCAAGTGGATACAGGCTGTAGAGGCTATTCTGAAGGTGGCCCAGGATATGACTCGGCCCACGTACGGACTGGAGGGAGAAGTCCTGGACAGTCCTTACACTTTCATTAGGTACACAACACGCTCCACTGAGACTTTCGCCAACGACGGCATTGGCAATCCAGTCGCCAATGGCACTGGGCTGATTAGAAGCGGTTTCCGGCCGAGCGATGACTCTACGATCTTCCAATTCTATATTCCCAGCAACATGATGTTTAGCTCCTATCTCGCATCGACGTCCGAGATTATGGGCAAATTGAGCGTGGGCAACGCAGCATCCTTAGCACAGCAGATGGCTGGCCTGTCAAGCTCGCTCCGCGATGCAATCGAGACCCACGGCACGGTCAATCACCCCAAGTACGGCAAAATATATGCCTTTGAGGTCGACGGCTTTGGTTCGTCAAACATCATGGACGATGCCAATATTCCAGGACTTTTGTCCGCGCCCTTCGTAGGATATCCTGTCAATCCCGAAACATATGCCAACACACGATCGCTTATTCTTAGTGCTTCTAACCCGTACTTCATGCGCGGTCCCGTGATTAACGCAATAGGTGGCCCTCATCAAGGTCCGGGAATGGCTTGGCCGATGGCTTCTATCGTGCGTATTATGACGACCGACAACGACGATGAGATTGTCAATGAGTTGAGAGAGATTGTGAGTAGTACAGATGGGCTTGGCTTGATCCATGAGAGCATCAATAGCTTCAACGCCAGCGACTGGACCAGACAGTGGTTCTCATGGGCAAATGGCCTCTTCGGTCAGATGATTCTCGATCTGGAGGACAGGAAGCCGGCTATACTTGAGACCAGCTTCCAGTAAGATCGAGGAAGATGCGTGTGAATATCCCTCGCGTCTCTTGGTTTGGTAGTGTGCTTCTAGCATTGTCGCACGTAATACTTGATGCGCTGTCTTGGAAGACATCCAATACTATAGCAATGCATGTATCACCAGGATGGCAGTCACTGCCGGCATTTCCGTCGTGTCACTCCAGTCCTTGATTCGTGGCGCTCTCCGCGGTCCCTGCATGCGAGGAATGTCGAGCTCTTCATTCGAACCCGCAGCGAGAACATCACAGCCCCAAGCGACACCCGAAACCTGCAAAACAACATTACGCGCGCTGCGTTGAAACAGGATGTTTCTGATCTTCAAGCAAGAAAGCCTTGCCGATCACGGGCGTCATGGCTGCATCACTGAGACCAAACGTCTATTCATGGCAATCCGGTCTGGTCTGGAGCGGTCACTGGTCGATGATAAACGGTGCAGCATGCAAGCTGTGCCACATTCGGCGCTTCGATGGTTGCGTTGGCAGATGCGAGTCAGAGGAGGTTCGCTCGAGAGCGGTCGCACAGAGGGCCGGTTGCGTCGTGTGCGGTCACCGACCTCAGCAGCACCGCACACGTCCCTCCCAACAGCATCAAGTCGTGAATTCCGAAATGAACAAGACAATCTCAGCAAACATCAGGTTCAGCTGCATCGCTGTAATGCGTTAATGCACGAGCATTTAGCGGCATTTTTCCTCGTGGAAGCAGCCGGGGCTGTGAGTGGATCGCTTGTCCTTTTCAGGGATATGCCGTCAGGAGAAAGCCAATTAAGCGGGTCCCAGGCTGTCGCAATGGTAACCGCGCGCTCCATGCCTCTCCTTTAGTCGTGCCTGAACGCCGACGACGGGGAAATTGATGTGAGATGAGATGGGATCTGCTCAGCTCCCGAGAACGAGGCTTGCCGGCCCCTGTTGCTTCATCCTCCTGGGATCCGTGGGACCTCGACGACGGTGCGACGCCTTCATTTCCCAGAAGATGAGGAGAAAGTCTAGCCAGCTGCAACTATGAAGATATGGTTCATCCCCGC
>TARA_R110002003_G_scaffold9_6_pt1 | contig 15210 bp, 19 predicted proteins | sample TARA_R110002003 | Tara Oceans TARA_R110002003 (sample SAMEA4396441) | marine metagenome | biome: Westerlies Biome; feature: [SRF] surface water layer (ENVO:00010504); material: water (ENVO:00002006), including particulate matter (ENVO:01000060) such as... | depth 5 m
TGCTCACTGGAGTAATGGAGTTGGGTGATCAAAGGGGTTAGACATCAGGACAAGGCTACATCCACTCTATGAATTGATTGCATCGGATCTTAATTGTATGGCCTAAACGCTGCAAAATGCTCTTGGTTGCTCTACCATGATATCTACGTATAGCTGGCATAGTTGGTACACTCGCTTCTGGCAAAATTAGATTGACTGAGATCTCTCATATGCCCTATACGGTAGAGATCTGACCATTATTGCCTAGTGCAGGGTCTTATATCCTCCCTGGAGATGTTCGCTAGAATTTAGAAATGGGCAACCCAGCTGCTAGAGCTCTCCCTCTACACGTGCGAACCAGGGATACACTCAACATTGCCAACTATGCATCTCCCGCTTTAGCCGCCGCCACGCCTCAAGAGGTGTACTGAACTGAAACAAAGGGTCTCGGCATTCGGTGTATTCGAGTATGTCCGCAGAGGGCGCAGCTCGACCGCTTAAGATTCCCCAGGCGGCAAGCAAGGCGTTCTTCGTTGATCGTCCAGACGACATGAGTAATATACAGTGCTCATATCTTATTAAAAGGACAAGCCGCATCAAGGAATTAATGCAGAGAAGTTCAATCTCGTTCAGAAACCACATTGAGCACTATGCTTAGCATCTATATCCTTAACCTCTCTTTGCACATTCTCACACTTTGCAGACCGTTTTGCGCCGATGCCACCCCATCTGATCCAATCACTCAGATTTTCCCTGACGGCTTTCATGCCCTCGGTGACTTTGAAGTACTGAGTGTCAATCAGGAAGGGGATGAAGATGTCGTGCATATTCGAAAACGTGCAGATGAAGACTGTACAAGCGACTGCCTTGACTATTCCGGTTGGACTGATGACGGACACATGCAGTGTGAGAATGAAAACGACGACGTTGCAGATACGCTAGAGAAAAGATCGCTCCTAGCAAAGAGGTCAAGAAAAACGGCAAAGTACGTAAAATAATGCACCTGTATCTTACCAGAGGAAACAATTATACCTAACAACTTCCGCCTACAGGGTTTGCGCTAACTTTGATCTCAATGGCGTTACGATGAAAGGATTGGACTTGTTCTCGCCTACCTGGCTGAATCCTGAGAAGCTGGAAGCAGTGTGTACAGTTGTGCTATTCCCTTCGAACGGAGACGGCTTACGGAACACAGGCATATAAGATGGTATACGACATTGGAGATCCTACGGACCCTCTCAAGCCCGAATGGTTTGAACTTAAACGGCGCGATAAAATGTGGACTAAGGATCTGGTAGGTAGGACCTCCGGGAAGAACAAGGGCACGAGTCAAGGTCGCTGTTATGCTGCAGAACATGTGCTTGAGTGGCAGATGCTCCAGACCTTCATCGAGGCCGATGAAGACAAGGGTGCCAACAGCCGTTGTGCCTTTTTGTACACATACTTCCAAGATTCATTGCAGATGCCTTCGGGCGGCTACAAAGTCCAGGTGGCCAAGGACTCAGGAAAGCTGACAAATGACCACTTCGACTACGAGGAGAAGGATTATGCATATCAGAGATGGAAGGTCGGCACAAGAAAAACGCCGAGAGCGATTGATTGGATTGGTACGTGCAGTTCGGATGTGACTGGTAGGACCACGCTTCGGCACCACAGAATGAACTCGGAAATCGCACAGATGGCACCCTGATTTGATCTCAATGGTGTTGGATCCAATCCAAGCATTCACATTACCCCTCTTTGTATCCTTCCTATAAACGGAATGTGGGCTAATTGCATCTTTGCTATCAGGGTCTCAATGGCCAGGAAAGGCCACGGGGGAACCGCCTAATCCATGGGAGTACGAGTTAGTCGTGCTCAACCAGGATGCCAATAACAAGAAAGCGGACGTACGTTATTCGTTCCTTCATCTACCTTGCCCAATCAACTAACACTCTCAGCTGTGGGCGGACAACAAGCTTTTCATAGAGCCGAAGCGCGATGGCAATAAGCTGAAAGAGATCAAAGACAACAACGGCAATATCGAGTGGCTTCTCGAAAATCTTTATGATGACTTAGGTACGACAAGCATGAAGACGTGGCCTGATAACATGGGAACTTGCAAAGCCATCTATCAATTCATGACTATGATGAGCTTAGTACAGTACCACAACGACCCGTAAGTATACTCAAGCCTGAAGATCTCAATGGGACACCACGTTATGGTGATCTGACGCAAATGTCATATGCAATGAGTCCCTGCACTACATGGCTTCGCTGACCGAAGTTCAATAACTAGATACGTTCGGGAGGTTATGCGAGCTCAGGTGAAGCGTGTAGGCGAGGCATGGGAGTTTCTCGAGAAGAAAGTGCTCCCTAACACGAAGTTTACCCTTGGCATACCTGCTTTCCAAGAAAGAGGTCTCAAGAAGGAGTGGCTCGAATGGATGAAAGAGAGGCACAAAGCTCAACTCGAAGGTCTCACTAAAGCGCTGAAGGATAAAGTGGTCGTGTTTGAGACCAAATTCACCACGAAAGTGAAGAGGTGGGACTATGGTCGCATGTTTTCGCGAGCTAAGGACGATCCACCAAATTGTGGGATTGAGAAAGACGGGAAGAAGATTGAGGAGAGGGTGAAAGTGATGCTCAAGGCGTACAAGGACATGAAGCCGGTGGACTCAGAACTAAAGTTGGATTGAGCGACTGCTGAGAGGATCTACACACCCGTTCAAGATTTCGTAGCACATGGTGAGTTTGTCTGTTGTCATGAGGCTTGAACGCCGAGGTCTTGTGTTGGAGTTGAGTGCACGCTTCAGACCGGGTGGTGTTTTGGTAGCCTTCAGTGTAAGATCGTTCTGAGAATGTTTGCTTCGAAATCTATTTGACTCTTTGTGCATTGCTATTTTACTGAAGGAGTTCTTTCCTAGTCAGTTTCCACTACGGGCTTGCCATGGTGATCGTTAACATGATGACAATACATTGGAGGATAGTGCATATGATTGATTAATTGAATTATTTAACGTCCCTTAAAAACCTCCCTTGGGGTATATAGACGGGCAGTGCTCTGGTCTTACAACTGCCGTAAGGATAGTGCATAGCATCCACGAAGAGCAAGCTTCTCTCAAAACTCACCCTCGTAAACACGAAAGGTGCCGCCACCGTAAGATGTCCAGTTCTTCTCTTCGAGGAAGACAATCTTCGCATCAGGGCCGGCAAGAGTATGCCACGCAGCCACCACCTCATCCCAGGGCTTCCAACGATCAACACGCCAATATAGTCTGTTCCGGTTGATATGAGCTGCATCTCCAGGGATACGTACAGCGGGACATGGTAACTCTTTCAAGGGCGAGCTATGCATTCCAGCTTTGAGATACCAGAGCTCAAATACGCGCGAAACTATAGGGTAATGCGTAAGATCGGCACCATCTGACAACATATTATCATGCTTCAAAATGAACTTCCGTAAAGTTGGGATGCGCGCAACAGCCTTGGAGGCATCGATCAGGAATGGCGCAAGCGTCGTGGCTTCAGGCAGCGATCGGAACTGATCGATGCGAACGACATCTGTCATATACGGCCCATCTTCGAAGACACCGACATCGCGATCAGGTTCCAAACTTTCCCTTGGGTGTCTTTCGTTTTCTTGATCTTCTTCATCATGATCTTCTTGCCACTCTTCCCAAAAGTCCTTGTACTCAGGGTCACTTCGTGATCTTTCTATTGCTTCGTCATCCCGTTCGTAATTCCACCTCCCATCGGCCGTCTCAGGTGCAAATTGCAGTTCGAACTCGACAAGGGAAGGAAAGGGTGTACCGGGGTGTTCAACGATGCCACGAAAGAACTCGGGGCATATCACAAGCGGGCCTAGCAACTGTAAGGTGACCAGGTTCGGAAAGGTGGCAAGATGGTTGAACACCTTAAACCACGCTTCCTGTCCCCATTGATTGTTGCTGACAAGCTTATGGACAGGCAAATTCTCGTTTTGCATCGGCGAGTGCATGATGTTCAATCGAATTTCACGTAGGTGACAGGCTGCGAGGCTCCGTATCGAAGCCGCAAAGCCTGATTCTATTAGATAAGACTATGGAAGTGCACAATTAACTTACTCTCTCGTCGCAGATGCCGTTTATGCCGGCCATGATCATACTTGTCTTCCGTTGTCAAATGTAACGTCTGTAGATCCGGCAGTCGCTGAACAATTTTGGGAATCCAAGAAGTATTCAGGTAGCTCAGTTCGTTACTTTCGCTGCCTCCAACGAATTCAAGAGTTGTAACACCAGGGACCACAGGGATTGCGTCTTCGTGTACCAGATGAATTTGTCCAGAGACGGCCTTGGCTTCCAGAATCTCCCGTCGCAAGTGAAGTCCTTGATCTGAGCAGGGTACCAGCGTCGAACCTTTCGGCTCCTGAAACCTAGAGTGACGCCAACCTTCCCAGAAGCGAAGGTGCATTGGACAATTTTCCGTTGCTCGAGCCTCCATTTCGGCCAGGATAGTGAAAAGCTTGCTCATAGCTGCTGAGAACGTGACACTATCGGCCTCCCGATCCGGAATCCGTACCACGGCACAGCACCCAAGTGGGTTTTGCGGCGGCGGTAGCATAACTCTGACATTCAGGATGGAGATGTACGCCAGCCGGGAGATATCATGGCCACTGAAAAGAGTTGCGAAGGTGTCCAGTTCATCGGTCGATACACGTATGTATTTGAATGTTAGCCGCTCGATACAGGCTTTCCATGCTCGGGATACCGAGGCGTACGGTGCGAGTCTGGCATCCCAGCGTCGAGCGTATGGATTGGAATACCACTTTTGCGCGTCGACTATCCGTTCGGCAATATGTGCTAGTATCTCAGGTGGAGTCTTGTCCATGGCGTCGAGGTTTGTGAAGGTAGCAGCGTCGAGGGAGACTAGCGCTTTGTGAACGATGATTAAAGGCTGCAGTCATGTGGCACGGCCTGGCTACGCGCCCGCAAACTGTCGCACGGCCTCCGTTTGTTCACAGGATAATGACACTACGGCAGTGTTGCTTTCTATTTGCTTTGTGGCCCAATCACACACTCGAAACGATTGACAAGTGAGGCGAATTTGGTCCAGTTCCGTATAAGTACGCTTGGTCGGTTAGAGCCAACATTTTCGGCAGATCTTAGAACTGAGAACAACAAGTATGTCGCCATTGGATGAAGTGCGACCAATTCTCAGCTAATGACGTTTTGTGTAGAGCTGCTTGGACATGTCGTGGATGAGGTTGCGAGTTGCAGATATGTGCAGTACATGCCTCGGCTGCTCCTGCCAGGATGCAAGCCATGTGACCATAGGTGCCCTGAGAGGTAGCATGCTAAGCGTCTGTGCTAAAAAGTTAAGCGAGCTGCGCGAATTAATTTAGAATTAATTCTAGTTAGCTACTATAATATAGCTCTGCTAAGTAAAAATTAAGTCTAAATTAATTCTAAATTAATTCCAAGTAAGATACGCTACTGCGTAAACTTAAGAATAAAAATTAATTTTAATAAGTAATAATATTTTGTAGGCGCTAACCGCACTAATATTTATATTTCGCGCTATCGCGTGCAGCATACTTAAATTAGTTTAGCTATGCTATGTCTCGGCCTACCTATAGTCAGATGACTTGCCATCACTGCTCCTGCTCTACTTACCTAACTAACCTACGTCATACCCTTTCAGCCCTAGTAAACATCCATAATTGTAGCCATAGTCTCCGGGCGGCTATTCTCGGGGCTTCAAACCCAAATGCGACCTGCTCACTAGAAGCGCCGAGTGCCGCGTGGATAACCCGCCAAGTCGCCGTTTGGATACCGTATGTGCAGTAGCTCTTGACTCTCTCGTAGCTAGCCGGAAGTTATAGTCTGACTAAGAACCGGATGATCTGTGGAAGCTACAAAACTTACGGTCATCCATCGAACTTCAACGTTACACATCCTTCCCGATTGCACCGTGGGATCGTGGTTGCACCTCATCTCCACAGTCAATTTACTTAGAGGCTCATCATTACAACAGTCTTTACTATCTACTTTCGACTGCATTCGGAATCATGACTGCAGCACAATGGATCGGAGATCGCGTTCCGACGCTCCTGCGACCCTCAATCCTTCTTCTGATATCGGCGTACCGTATGCTCCCTCAATAGTCCCGATCGACACATTCTGACCATCCACAGATTTTTTCATGACAATATTGGAAATCATCTTCGTAGAGTGGCGGCCATTGAAGCTCTTCAACCTCACCAAAGTCCGTTTCCAATCCTTTGCTCGCCTGTGGAAGACGAATGGCGAACTCATGTCAGCCGAAATGCCTGGACCGACATTTGAGCTTCTCTCTCGCTGCCAGGGTGTGGTCCTTGACATCGGCCCTGGTTCTGGAGAGATGCTTTCGCGGTTTAATCCAGATACCATCACGGCATTGTATGGAGCAGAACCTGCAGTAGATCTTCATCCCGGTCTGATAAGGAATGCGATGAAAAGAGGGTTCAAAGACAAGTTTCATCCAATGCTCTGCGGCGCTGAGCCCGAGAGCTTGATCCCGGCCCTCCACAAGAGCGGAATCTTGCAAATCAGTGGAAAAGGCGGATCAGCGGAGGATGGCATATTCGACGAGATCTGCTGTACTCGAGTTTTGTGCGGCGTGCCACACCCCGAACAGACCATCAAAGGTCTCTACAGTTTACTCAAGCCTGGAGGTCGCATGGTCGTTTGTGAGCATGTCGCCAATCCCTGGAGAACTGAAGGCATGATGCTAGCACGTCTGATGCAGGTTGTGTATACACTGCTTGGCTGGCCGTTCTTCATGGGGGGATGCGAGCTACAACGGCACACGTCGGAGTTCTTGAGAGATGCAGGCGAGTGGGATCAGTTCGAGTTGAGTTATTATGGTCCCAAGGATGTAATCCCCTTCGTGGTCGGCGAGATGATAAAGAAGCATGCGCCCATGGACAAATCGTATGCTGCAGCTGCCAAAGAGTAACGAGGTGGTCGATACGCCGGCCGCATAGAAGTTGGGAAGACAAAGAGACGTGTCAGCCACTGGCGGGATCGAAGTCCTATCTTCTGGCATGCCTTCCTTTTGTCATACAAGATTGTCCTGCTAGGTCCCGTAAAAAGATGGCCAGTCCGAGTGCATGAGTCGTTGCAAACCATGTGAGCCCGGTGAAGATGCCCAACCTCCACCCATGCCCACTACCTCGCTGCTGTTTAGTGAGCACTGCAGCAGCCGCATAGCAGCAACTAAGTTAGCCGCCGATGGCACACGTCTGGCTCATGACTGGTCAGTTAGGCCGGATCGTGTTCCAAGGCAATCGACACCCACTGCCCGACTTTCCTCTTCAAGTAGGTTGATTTGCGCCTTGTGCAGTGGCTGACCCAAATTGCGGTAATTCTGATTGGGCCAGACGAAGATTCCGGAGGCCCAATCGTGCAGTTCTTCGGAGGGTTACGAGGACTTGTACACGTGCGCCCCGTCCGGCAGAGTTAGCGAACAAATCCAGAGCATGATCGCGCGTCACGCCGCTAGCCCGTTTCAGGACTCAGGGTCCAATGAATGTGCAACGCGACTTTGGGATTTGTGTCAAGACGCAACGTCAGCGCCATGGAGCGCATCACTGCTCGCTCGGACGGCGACTTCTCCACGGTACTCTACGGCAGCCTATGGGTTGCTGCGCTGAGTATCATCTGGTTCTTCTGCCGTGCAGACCCCGAGAAAGCAGTCAAATATGCCGTCGAGCCTCCGGAGCAAGCAAAACCTGGGTGGAAGGGTGAAGTCCTGGAAAAGCCGTCATTGAAGGTACGATTTCAGCCTTAATGCACTAGTATTTGTGAATTGACCGTACATAGATTTCCGGTTCCTCTCTCATCCAATGCTACGCTCCCGCGACTGGACAGTCCCTGGGTCGCATCAACCCTTCCACCGCGGATGGCGTCGATCGCGCCATTGCGAGAGCCAAAGCTGCACAAGTCCAATGGGCGGCAACGAGCTTCTTGCAGCGTCGCAAGGTGCTCAAAAACATGCTGAAGTTCATTCTCGAAAACCAGGAGATTATCGCGCGGGTCGCGTGCCTGGACTCGGGCAAGACGATGGTCGATGCGAGTCTGGGAGAGATCTTGGTCACGGTGGAGAAGCTGAGATGGACCATTAAACATGGAGAGGAGAGTCTGAAGAGCGAGAAACGGGACACGAGTTTCTTGATGATGTACAAGTGGAACGAAGTCATCTACGAGCCGCTTGGTGTGGTCTCGGCTTGTGTGAGCTGGAAGTAAGTCGACCAGGGCTTATCATCATTAACTCCAGCTGACTTCTCTCGCAGCTACCCTGTAGGCTTCACATTGATACAGCACACTGGAACAGTCTGACAAGTTATAGTTTCACAACCTCATCAGTCCAGTCATAGCGTCCATCTTCGCCGGCAACGCCATCGTCGTCAAAGGCTCCGAAGCCACCGCCTGGTCCTCCGCATACTTCACTTCAATCGCGACCCGCGCCCTCGAAGCTTGCGGACACTCGCCCGACATCGTACAGTCAGTCGTCTGCTGGCCGAGCGTAGCCGACCACCTGACATCGCACCCGTCAATATCACACATCACGTTCATCGGCTCAAGACCAGTGGCCCACCATGTCTGTGCATCGGCCGCGAAGGCACTGACGCCAGTGTGTGTCGAGCTAGGCGGCAAAGATCCAGCTATCGTCCTCGACGACCTGTCCAACAGCGACTTCAAGCGTGTTGCTAGCATCCTCATGCGCGGTGTCTTCCAATCCGCCGGCCAAAACTGCATCGGTATCGAACGCGTCATAGCACTTCCCAAAGTCTACGACCGCTTCATCGAGTACCTGACACCCAAGATCCGGGCATTGCGTCCCGGCTCCGTGCTTAACAGTTCTGCAGACACCATAATCGACGTCGGCGCATCGATATCGGACGCCAGTTTCTCCCGCCTCGAGGAGTTGATCGAAGATGCAGTCAAACACGGGGCGCGCGTTCTCGCAGGCGGGAAACGCTACATTCATCCCGAGCACCCCAAGGGCCATTACTTCACACCTACACTGATCGTCGACGTGACACCCGACATGGCGATTGCACAAACTGAGCTGTTCGCGCCCGTGTTCATGCTCATGCGTGCCTCCTCAATCGACGACGCAATCACTATTGCAAACAGCACAATATACGCCCTTGGATCCTCCGTGTACGGCACGAGCAAGCGAGACCTCGAACACGTTGTTCGCAAGCTCGACGCAGGCATGGTCGCGGTCAACGACTTTGCTGTGTTTTACATGGTGCAGCTACCCTTCGGAGGTAGGAAGGGAAGCGGATATGGCAGATTTGCTGGCCAAGAGGGGCTGAGGAGTTTGTGCAATGTGAAGAGTATCACACGCGATCGGTGGAGCTGGGCAGGTGTGAAAACGAGCATACCGCCGCCGATGGATGTGCCGTTGAGTGGGGAGCGCGCGATGCAAAAGGCGTGGGGCATGGCGCAGGGCATTGTGTGGTTGGGATATGGAGGATGGAAGGATCTTGGGAAGGGATTGAGAGGTGTGCTTGGGATGTGAATGGTACGTTTTGCAATGTTGTACGACTAGTGGTATCTGTACAAAAGAAAGCAAAAAGACTGAATGAGACTACACGGTCTCAATATACCGCCTGACCTCCCAATCAGTGACTGCCTCGTCCCAAAGCCGAATCTCATGTTGTCTTGTCCCGCCAAAATGGTCCACAAACTCGTCTCCAAACACCTCTCTCGCCACACTCTCCTTGCGCATAAACCGTTCAGTCGCTTCTTTCAAACTCTTTGCCAATCGCTCGCCCTTGTCCGCTTGACCACCAACATCCTCACCTTTGCCTAGCGGTGGTATCGAAATCTCCATCTTCTTCTCGATGCCGCGCCAGCCCAGTGCGAGAATAGCTGCGAGCACGAAGTGCGGATTTGTGTCTGCGCCCGGCACGCGGACTTCGAAGCGCGTGGCTTTTGCGGAGGCTGTGGGAGGGGCGATGAGGCGAATCGAGGCAGCGCGGTGTTCGAGCCCCCAAGAGACTGTGACCGGTGCCCAGAAGTTTTCCACTAAGCGCTTGTAGCTGTTTACATTTGGTGCCAGAATTGGCATGATGTCTGGTAGTCCATCTATCAAGCCGGCAAGAAAGTGGCGTCCGAGGTCTGAGAGGAAGCGTATATCTGGATATGCGGCGTCCTTGTCTTCGGTCTCGCGCGCGAAGAGGTTCTTGCCGCTCTCGTCGACGATGGAAACGTGCATGTGTCCGCTGTTGCCCGGTAGCCCTTCGCGCGGTTTCGCCATGAAGCAGGGTGTTATGCCGTGTTGCGAGCCGAGGGACTTGACGACGAGTTTGAAGAGGGAGGCTTTGTCTGCCATTTGGGATATTTCACCAAACTCGAGGGCCTGCCAATCGTCAGTATGTTAAATCCACGATGTGGCTGTTATGCAGCTTACTGCTTCAAAGACACCAGGTCCCGACTCCGTATGCCATCCCTCAATTCCACAGTTGAACTTGGAGCACGCATCAAAGATACCATAGTAGTAGTCTTGGTTGTGAACGGGTCGCGTTATGCTGTAGCCAAACATGCCCTCTGTGAGACTCGGTAGCGAATTCACTGGATTGTCGCGCAGAAATGCTGCTGTACTTGAGGTGTTCTTCGGCCCATCGTGGGTTTGCGGTGCGCGGAATTGGTAGAACTCGTACTCAGCTGCGCACGCGACTCAATCAGTTTCGGACGACACATGCAGTACCTGCTCTCCACTGGTCCAAGAAGTGGGCGCTTACCTCCAGCCATGGCCCCATATCCGTTCGCCTTCAGCTTATCGACCGCGCGTTTCAACAAGCTCCTCGGACACGCGCTCAAGCTCGCCCTGGTGTCTGGATCGTAGAAGCTGATCAGGAAGAAGGGTACATTATCTTCCCACGGTATTCTCCTGAAGCTTGACAGATCTGGAACTGCTATCAAGTCGCGATATCCGTTCTCTTTATTCGAAATGGCGAGTTCGCGGAAGTATGTTTGGTCGTGCATGTCCCAGCCGAAGATGACGCTGCAGAATCCAAAGCCTTCCTTTGCAATGGACAGAAACTTCTTCTTGGCCATGAGCTTTCCGCGCAGCATGCCATCAACGTCTATGCCTGCCACCTTGACTGCTATGTCATCTTTGAGGAGCTCTGGCAGCTGTTCGGCTGTGACCATGGTGGGTTCCTCGGAAGCCATTGCCGCGGATTCAAGGGCTGTACACGAATAATTCGCCGTCTATGAAAGTCGGCCAAGGCGAAGGTTATCGCTAGAGAAGAGACGTAGATATACACGACGGTGGAGGCGCAAGCAGGTTTGGCGGGCAGGCGGGCAGTCAGTGAGCTCCATTGGACGCGACGAGCTTGGGCCAATGGGAGAATGAGGGGCGATCGGATACGGGCAGGGGGCAAAGCACACATACATCATTGCTGAGACACCGCGACCCGCTGCCTTGCAGAACTTAAAGTAACACGGCGCGGCTCAATCTCATGTGTTATCTCGTCCCACCACAGGATTCCCCATTGCCAGTGCGACCATGACTTGCCAACGCGACAACCCCATGTGCCTTCGGGCTTCGACACATAATTACCCCTCATCGTCCATGGCGGGGTAACAGTACGACTGCAAGCCAAAATGAGCGACGTTGCGCCTCGTGAGGTGTCCCGCGCATGTCCAAGCGAGCTCGAAGCATCGTGAAGGAGCCCACCGCTCTTTACGGCCCCTTTGGGATGACAGGGAGCCAGCACGTCCTTATCAGAGAGGCGTATCTGCCCTATGGGCCGACTTCGGGATCCGGTGACCTCACTTCACCGCCCGCAACTATCCGTATCGCGCCTGCCTTTGGCGTTTGATAGCCACCTCACTCACTCCAGCGGACCACTCTCAAACCACCGGCGTGTGCATCACCAATCTCGGCAACGCCTGTGAATCACTGTAAGTGCATTGGGCAAACCTTCCTCATTCACGCCCGGCGAGTGCTGTCATGACGCCGCGCCCGGTAAATATTAGTCATATTTTCCACTTTTGATATAAGACATTGCCTCTCCCTCGGCCACGAGACTCACACCATTGCAGGCTTCGACTCTCTTACTACTCACATCCAAAGCGCGATCATTCAACATGGGTCGTCTCGAAGGCAAGAACTGCATCATCACTGGCGGCGCTGGGTAAGTCTCGAACCACGTCCCAGACATGTCATTTGTCCAACCTTCGACTTGTGTGCGATCCTTCGACATCAAGTTGGTAGCCATATCAGTCTCTGCTTGATGCCTATAATCACGCCATACGTACATTCCGTCATGCCCTGGACAATTTGGTCGGCGCCCCCACTTTGGAGCCTTCACAACTGCATATTATAAGCAGAACTCATCTCTGACATCTTCACAGCGGTATTGGTCTGGAGACAGCGGTACTGTTCCTACGTGAAGGCGCCAATGTTCTACTCTCCGACATCTCCGGCCCCGCCCTCGACAAGGCCATTGCCAAGCTAAAAGAGGTGGTTCCAGAGGCCAAGAGGGTTGAGACCAAAATCACCGATGTTTCCAAGGAAGCCGACGTGCAGGCTATGGTTGAGCATGTCGATTCTTGGGGCGGTCTCGATGTTCTCTTCAACAATGCCGGTATAATGCACGCCAACGATGATGATGCCATCAATACGCCAGAGAAGATCTGGGATCTCACGCAAGCCATCAATGTCAAGGGTGTATGGTTTGGCAGCAAGCACGCAGTATTGAGTTTCAGAAAGCACAACAAGAAGAAGACCAGCGTCATCAACACAGCGAGTGTCGTGGCACTTGTCGGCAGTGCGACCCCGCAGCTTGCGTATACCGCGAGTAAGGGCGCTGTTCTAGCCATGACGAGGGAGTTGGCAATGGTTCACGCCAGAGAGGGCTTCAGATTCAACGCGCTGTGCCCGGCTCCATTGAAGTACGTTCGTTCATCACGTGTCATGCGGTCTCGAAGTTGACAGCAAGCAGCACCCCCCTCCTTCAAGACTGGCTCGGCGACGACCAAGCCAAGCGTCACCGCCGCGAAGTCCACTTCCCTACTGGCCGCTTCGGTGAAGCTATTGAGCAGGCTCAAGCAGTGCTTTTCCTTGCCAGCGACGAGAGCAGCTTCGTCAACGGCACGGATTTCGTGGTTGATGGCGGCATGACGAGGTGTTATACCACTCCTGAGGGACCACCAACCGAGGCTCCGCACAACAACGCTCGCGATGACTACAAGGCGCACTAATCGCACCCCGGATGTGATGCGATACGTTTCCTTTCTCCGGTTCATAGAATGTACGGAGTTCAGGTAGTGCTTTCGAGCTAATGACGAGGACATAGATTTTCAGCCCATCGTCTGATTCGCTGTGATATGCCCACATGGTACTAGGTATTTTGTTCCGTCGTTGTGAATGCGCGAGGAAATGACCTGACGTGATCGCCACCCGGTTTTGTCTTCACCACGAGCGCATTTCTTCTCAGTTATGCGTAAGACAGATCCTTCAATCAGCCAGATCATCCACAGCAGCAAAATATCCACTCTGCGAGCCGGATAGATCAGTCTCTCATCCACTCGTTGGAAAGCTTCTTATTTGGGCAGCAACGGGACATGTAAGCCATAATGTTAGCGGAATAAGCTTTGGCGCAAACATGGAAGAGAATCGTAGTTGCTTTGATTTCGGCATATCTTCTTCGACCATGCTCTTTGGGGTAAGAGTCACGCGATCTGAAATACTAGACTTCTTCTGCGGCGGCACAGACCTGAACGTGTCCCAAGGCCTTTTGAGGCAAAACACAAGGCCATGAGAATTTCAGATGGGAATTTAGTTTTTTTGCACGCTCCGCGGCGCGAGGACATCGAAGCGATGATTGGAGGTTTTAGATATCAGGTTTGAAGAGGGAAAATTCCGCATATGACGGGTGCCTTTCCATTTTCTCTACGGAAGAGCGGCCGGCGAAGAACATCGACCGTTTCAGCAACCCTTTTAGTATGTAGTAGGAGTGAAGGAGTTGTTGAGGAGGTGAGAGGTAGATGCAGATGAAAGCTTTTATATGCCACTCAACTCGTCCGTGGATTAGAGAAAATACTTAAAAACTTAAGAGAATTGAGGAATTGGTTGGATGTGGAAATGGAATTACTCCTGTGGAAGTGTTCAGGTTCACTTCCGGCTGTTTGATAAGTAGAGCAGCGCACAGCAGGACATGGGCGGACGCGTTTTGGGATTTTGGTGCAAGACGCACATAGATCCTGGGATCTTGGTTTTCGATGGATCTCATGCTCAGTCGCGACGGGCAAGATACTGGACGCGTTGATAGTCTGTTTCGGCATTATGAGCCCGAATGCAGACATGGAAATTGCTTTTGGAAGTCATCGCGTTATGCTGAAGTGTGGCTTCAGGTCCAAGACATGGTATATGCTACCAGCTCAAAGAGCGAAACAAGTGCAACATGATGCTGGAAAAGATTCGGTTCGAAAAGGACATCGGACTTCGAGTGAATTGATTCCACGCATCGAAACAAATCCGCGGCATATGCTCACTGCCTCAGTTTGTTTCTACGGCGCAGGTCGAGACAGGAACGCACCGCACACCCATCGGGTTGGATTGAACCCATTTTAAGTATTAGCGCGCGACAGCAGACATGACATATCTCTGCGCTACGTTTGGGAAACGGGATGTGGAGAAGATGTTCAAAGTGGCAAGGAGACGAGAAAAGGTGTTATATACGCGATATCATGGGGCCTGGGGTGACTGCAAGAAGTACCTATATCTACCCACATCTCGGTACTTGGATCAATCAAGGTTCGGCATTACAGAGCATGAGCCATGAATGTCAATGTTTTTTTAGAATGCCTGAGTGATCATACTCATAGCACATTATACATAATTCGAAACCTTAAAAGGTTTGCAGTCTCTCAAGAGGTATGGACAACGGCGCCATCGATGACTGTCTCGTGAAATGCGTTTTCGAGGATCGAGTAGACAATTGTCAGATTGCAAGCGCACCCAACGCTACAGTCGCAAACCCTGAGTTGGCTATGATTAGTAGTTTTCGCGAGGCGCAGACACGACATGTACGAGGCGCATGATCTTTTAGAATCCCGGTGACGCTTCACAAGGACTTAACTCCTCGCCCGTATTTCTAAGATGCGCCGTTCGGAGAGAAACGCAAAGGTCATAGGATGTTTTCATGCTTACTTTTGATGCGGGCCCACGAACAGAGACATAAGTTCAACTCGAGTGTGTTTTGGA
>TARA_R110002003_G_scaffold40_3_pt1 | contig 15205 bp, 14 predicted proteins | sample TARA_R110002003 | Tara Oceans TARA_R110002003 (sample SAMEA4396441) | marine metagenome | biome: Westerlies Biome; feature: [SRF] surface water layer (ENVO:00010504); material: water (ENVO:00002006), including particulate matter (ENVO:01000060) such as... | depth 5 m
GCAAGCTCGCCCACGTTGTTCTTCGAACGAACAACTTCGGACCCATGGTGCAATTCTACGAAACCTTTCTCGGGGCTCGAGTCATCTACGAAAATGGAATGTTGGCGTTCTTGTCGTACGACGATGAGCATCATCGCATCGCCATTGTGCAAGTTCCCGGCACCCAAGCCAAAAATCCGAAGAGCTGTGGTCTCGAGCACATTGCGTTCACCTTCGACTCGCTCTCTGACCTGTTGCTCGCCTACCGACAACGCAAGCAGAAAGACATTTTGCCAATCTGGCCTGTCAACCACGGACCAACCACATCCATCTACTATCGAGACCCCGACGGCAACGAGATTGAGACGCAAGTCGACAACTTTGAAGACGCGGAGGAAGCCACGGTTTTCATGACGTCCAAAGCCTTTGCCGAGAATCCTATCGGCGTAGATTTCGATCCAGAGGATATGATAGCGCGCTTGGAACGGGGGGAGTCGGAGAAGTCACTGCAGAAGCGTGCTGAAATAGGACCTCGTGGGCTACCTGACCACATGAGATAGTTAGCGAAAGCTACCAAAAACTACACAATCGGAGTTTATGTCGTTCCATGAGCGGTGCATACGTGAATTGGTACGGGACCGACTAGTCCAAACGGAAAGCCACCTATGTCTACGAAAGAGGTCGTGTTTTTTTGTTTTAGCGTCAGCACTAGGTGTTGCAAAAACCTGTACTTTATTTCAAGTTGGCTGACTACTTAGCCTACTACAAGCACTTGGTTCTACTAGAGCCTAGCTATCCTCATCAATTTGTAGTCTCTGTTTGCCAACTATAAAACTTGCGAAGGATATACAAGCTTCGAGCGGCTGGCCGATCACTCAAAAATATGAGTTCCTTCGTATACCTCCTACTTTTCGAAAACCATTGTGTTCCTGATCCGCCCTATGCCCTCGATTTCGACCTCAACAACGTCCCCATCTCCGAGCCACTGTGGGGGTTTCATGAAGGCGGCAACACCACTCGGTGTGCCAGTCATAACCACCGTTCTCTTGCGTACCGTTGTACCTCTACTTATATGTCTGATAATAGTTGGTATATCGTAGATCAGGTCATCCGTCCGAGCAGACTGCCTTAGTTCGCCGTTCACGTAAGATTTGATGGACAGCTTGTGAGGATCTTGGATCACACTTGGGGAGGTAATTACCGGGCCTATCGGGGCAAACTTGTCGAACGATTTTCCCGTGCGGTGCTGGTTACCTGATCTCTCGGGTGCCTGCCAGTACCGTGAAGACACATCGTTGCCAGTAGTGTAGCCGAAGATGTACTGCATAGCGTCTTCCGATTCAGTGACGTTCTTGCAATCTTTCCCAATGATGAAGCACAGCTCCGCCTCGTAATCCATCATCTTGCACTCTGCGTGAATTGGAATGTCTTCAAACGGGCCAGCTAGTGCATCTAGAATTTTGAATCAGTTCAGCGCCCAGCTCTGGTAGCTTCAAGTTCTGCGGATTGAACGCACCAGGAGGTTTCGTAAAGATGACGGGATACGGAATTGGCGCAATCTGCAACTGGGTTAGAACAAATCAAGGTTCGTCGGAAGTCCTGCACGTACTCCCGCTTCAGTTGCATGATGCCGATAATTCAAGCCAACACAGATGAATAGGGGAACTGATTGAAACGGACATAGTACCTGCACACAATCGTTAGCGAATCAGAGGTGTACTTCAATGGTAATCCATGCGGTGCTGAATCAAAATACATACTTTCTTTATGGTCTCAATGCGTTCAGAAAGTTTGAAATCGGGTTCCCACGGGTTACCGCCTTCATAAACTTGTACTTCCTGACCCACAAGAACTCCTTGTGAAACATTATTGCGTCCTGCTTCGCCATAGCAGATGTCGCCAGAAGCACTTTCGAACCGAACGAGATGTTGGAAGGGGGCCATTCTCGTAGCTGTGACAGGTTGTGATGTGTGAGAGCCTCTCGAAAGATGACTCTTGCGCTGGACTTTGGATGCACGAAATTGGATAACTCAAACTATTACCCCGAAGCACTCGTAGCCGATTCCAACAATGCACACTAATAGCAGCCTTTACCCCTCAGGGGTGGGTTGATTAGGTGGAGTCCGGCGGGGCCTTCACGTCTCGGAACCCGGACGGAGCGATGCGGCCCGAATCGGGCAGTTCTCCGGGGCTGGAGGCGACATCGTCGCATGAACCACAAAAGTGCAAAGAAAATGGCACATGACGAGCTCTTCGCAAGAAACTACCGAGCTGTGGGGGCCAGCGCATAGAAGTTGCACCGTGGACGTAGCAGACCACATCACCCGCACCTACCGTACTGGGAACCTGGACCCTTCTGAAGGCTGTGAATCTTTCCAAGATGGCAGCCACAGACCATCTCCTGCACGAACGATTACCAAAGGATACCGTGCTCATTGCTGGAGGTGGTCCGGTAGGACTCCTCCTTGCCACGGTCCTATCCCACCATGGGGTTCGGTCGGTACTCCTGGAGCGAAACGAAACCACGACAAAATGGCCAAAAATGGATCTGACTAATGCGCGGTCAATGGAGATACTTCGAAGACTAGGCCTTTCCGAAGGCCATCGTGAACTAGGTGTTCCATCAGACATCTCCCACAACGTTCTGATTTCATCCGGCTTAGCGACCAAGGAGCCCATCACGAAGTGGCTGCTTCCTAGTGTCGACGATTTCAGAGAAAGGATTGCGACCCAGAACGACGGTACGCAACCTCGGGAGCCCTGGCAGCGCATGTCTCAGGTCAAATTCGAGGCTTGGCTCAAAGCACTCTGTGAGGCTAACGAAATGATTGATGCGAGGTTTGGCTGGAAGGTTGAGAAAGTTGAAGAACGAGACGGAATAGTCACGACGACGGCAACCTATCTGAGGACAGGTGCTACCACGGAGTTTGTTTCGCAATATGCTGTTGGCTGCGACGGAGCTTCCAGTGTGGTGCGCAAATCGCTCGGCATCCCGCTCGATGGCGGACCAATGTATGTGTTTCTTGGTGTGTGTTACCTGCACTTGCTTATGGGCTGACGTTTCTCACCAAAAGGCCAACGTGTGTTCTTCTCGTGCATTTTAAATCGAAAGATCTAACACGCTTACACGCACAAGGCCAGTTCTGGCATATATTCTTCCTGCAGCAACCTGGCGAATTTGGAGGTGCAATCATCGCTCAGGACGAGATCGATACATGGACGGTTCATTACTTCCTACCGCTGGGGACCGACACTGACAATATTGGCTCTGAGGAAGCCGTCTACACCGTTCTAGGTGGCATGCACGGCAAGTACGAGATCAAGATTGATGAAATCCTGGTGCGCTCCGTGTGGCGACCCAGCATTGCTGTCGCGCGAACCTGGGCAAGCCTTGACAGACGAGTTTTCATCGCTGGAGACGCTGCGCACCAGAACATCCCGACCGGGGGTTACGGAATGAATATGGGCATAGGGGATGCGTACGACCTAGGATGGAAGCTCGCAGCAGCCATGCACTATGGTGGACCCGAACTCTTGACTTCGTATGAACTGGAACGGCGGCCGGTAGCGGTACGCAACATAGAACACTCGGGACAGCACATGCAGGTCCACCTATCAGTCGCGCAGTTCTTCGAGGGGCAGAATCCCGACTGCATCGATGAGCCCACGGCAGAAGGTCGAGCTTTGCGACAGCGCATTCACGAGCATTACCAAGCGCACGACGGCGAGAACAAGGATTTCGGAATCGAGATGGGCTACATCTACCAATCCAATATCGTTCACACTCCAGAATCTGATGGAATCAAGCCAGATTGGCAAGCTGCCCAGTACACACCGTCTACTTGGCCCGGCAGTCGTGCGCCGCACGTCTTTCTTTCAGATGGCTCTGCGGTCTTCGATCATCTTGGAAAGGATTGGTCGCTTGTCACGTTCACGGAGACGAATGCCGATGTGGAAGTGCTTTTGACCGCTGCATCCGCGCTCGCCATACCCATCAAGCACGTCGATCTTCGGGGTGAGCACGAAGCTAGACGGCTTTGGGAGCGAGATTTTGTACTTGTACGCCCGGACGAACATGTCGCATGGAGGTCAAACTCGGTAGGCAACATAGAGGAGGCAAGAAGCATCCTGGAAGTTGCTATTGGATTTAAGCCCATTGATCCCACTATCGAAAATGGCTTCGGCAGAACAGATCCGCTTGGAGAAAAGTTTACTACGACTATGGAAATGAAGACTCAGGTCCGGAGCTATGAGTTGGAGCAGATGGGCGAGTTTCAGCAATAATGTGTTCACCGCGGAGGCCTCAAAGCATTTTCAAGATCTCGCAGAGCACGCTAGGCTACAAAGTAGTAGGGCGGCAATTGAGCTTTCCATCTCAGCAGTCTCGCTCAGTACTTGTAGAGGCAACTTTGGTGAAGCCATAGCTTGCCGACTGTTGCGACAAATGAAGAGCTACGCCCGCAGTTCTGTACCTTGACGGTCATACACACTAACGCCACTTCCGCTTTTCATTTTCTTTCCAATCCCCGCCGGCGCAACCGTGATCTTGCCTGCCCTGCCTTCCGTGCTTCCGACCTCGCGTCCGCAATCATAACGTGCAATCCTGCAATCCTTCTCGCCTTATCTAGTCCGTCCTCGGCAGTGTTCGATATATTCCGGAGTCCTCAAAGTATGTCACGTCCCTCTTCAAACCGCCAACGAAACCCAAGATGATAGTACACGGTGCGTAACAAGCGAGAAGACAGCGGCAGAAACCACGATGCTGACGGAAACAAAATATAGAGCGAGCCAGAGCCGATCGATGGCTTAGACTGGTGGTAGTGGGAAGGCTACATGTGAGGGCATGCTCTGTAGTTCACGATTGATGCCGTACATGGGCAATGAGGTCGAGTCGGCGGCGTCTCAGGGCAAGGATCGAGTTCAAATGATGGTTGTGCTAAACACCAATGAAATCTTTATTATATGCATGGCCTCCATGCTTCTATCTAGCTTCGAAGTGCCATGCAGACTCTCAGCCTTTCACGGACAGCGTCGGGTCGGGAGGGTCACGAATGCCGTTGGTACAATACTCATGATTGACCCATGCCCGTCCCCGGCGAGGACCCATTCGTACTCATCTCTGCCGCTGAACCAAGGTTGCACTTCGCATCTTCGTACCACCACCATTGCTTGCAACTTGCTGATGGGTACTTGAGGTTCACCCTCGTGTCAAGATACTCCTCCGGGCGCTGAATGGCGGCTGCGAACCTAGGTAGCTCCACGTTCTTGAAACGCTCCTTGATGGACTTCTCGAATACTCCCGCAGGATTATGAATATCGTAGTTGCCTTCGTTGGTCTGGCCATTGAACTTGATGGAGATAGCAGCCATGGCCTGAACTTCACTAGCATCGCCATTTGGGTGGTTCTCGTTCACGGGAAAGCCGACGGACGCCATTTCGGGTATGTTGCACATTGTGGTGGCTCTTGAATCCTTGAAATTGACGACATAGCAGTTTCCAGGATGATCGGTCCCAAGCCGGTACAGTGCAGCCACAGCTCGATACTACGAAAGAGTCAGCCTATTGTTCGAGTGCGAGAAGTACCAATACCAACCGCTGCTTCGCCGATGCCGGGCCAGGCCGGATTGTGGTAGGCGTAGTTGATCGTAACCGCCAAGTGTGCATTCGTAGCGTACGTCGGTTGCGGATTTGCGTTGTACACAATGTAATCAATCCAGCACTCTTTCGTATTCTTCGCGTTGCAGGGAGTGAGCCCGTTTTTCAAGGGACATTGCCAGAGGAGACACTCATAGATTGCCTTTTCGAGTCTCGTTTTCCGCAGTGTGCCAACATGGTGGTAAGCACCACCCACCCGAGCCTCTGCCGATAACCTCTTTGGCACCGGCGGGAATCCTGCAAACGCAGGGCTTTCATCCCCAGTAGTAACGTTAGTGACCAAGGTCGAGTTCACTACCAATGGAGGGGAAGGATTGTCATCTTCGGCCAGAATCGATCCTTCAGAGCCATCTTCCTGGTGAGTGGCTGCGTTGTCATGATCCACTTCGTCCTTGCGGCTCTCGATATGGTTGACTACAGTGTGATCGCCCTCCCAATACGCTCCAGGTGCGAGTCCTACGAGTGATTAGACAGTCCTCGATTCTCGCACCCAATTTTAACTTACCCACGTCGCGCCGATCATAGTGTGGCGATAGTGAGGCCACGGAAGCGACGAGGCAAGCGATGAGGAGGTATACGTAAAGTGAGGACTGCATTGTCACAAAACTCGAGGGGCTGTGAATGTTGGTGCTGTTCACATGTAGTGGAAATGTCTGAACAGGAGCGTGAGAGATCAATAGAGCCTGAGGGGTGAAGGTCGGTCCGCGAGTATCGTTAGCGAAAGGTGGGGCTTACGGGGTAGGCAAGAGCGGTGAGGTGAGGTGAGAGAAAGATCTTGGGAAGGAGCCACTGCACACGTGAACACCACCGACGAACGACCCACTTCGAATATTTGAATTAAGCTTTAGAGCTTATTCGCAATCTGGCGAGTCTAACCCTACAGGAGAAGTGGAAGGATAGTGCTGTTAGACACGTGCATCTTAACACTAGGAAAGGACCTCCACATCGATTGCTTATATCTTCGCTTTCGCTAGTGTACCCGGCTTCGTGGCCCTCGATATCGCACACCTGAAGTGCGTCCTACCCTTCCCATCTCGTTCAGTGCTCTTCGCCGCCTCACCATTCATCTTCAGCGTCCTCCCATCACCGGGGGGTAGTATGATCGTCAAGTCCTTCCAATGCGGGGTAAAGTCTGCCTGAAGCTGCTCCTCATACTGGACAAGCACCTCGTCTTTTGTGGTCTGGTACTTGAGCACGAACACCGATATCTTTGCGGGTGGCGGGCTAACACCATCATCCTCATACCACGTGTTGGTGAAGATTTCGCCATTTGATGAGCCTTTGGGAGTGAAGATCTCAACTGCGCGGTAGTCGTCAAGCGGGAGATTTGCCGGGTTCGATGTATCGCCAACAGCGAGGACTTGTTCATTGCGACCGATTGGTATTGCGCTGCCGACCTTTGCCAGAACTGGTATGCTCTGAGTCCACTTGGCCTGTATGTCAACCCATTGGCCTGCGCTGTAGTATGTTTGGGGTGCGTTGTTGAGATCGAGATATTCCAAGCCGGTTTGGGCTGTGTCCTTGGGCAAGTACATCTTCGCGCTGTCGGCACCAGGCTGGAACACACCGCCGATGAGCAACGAGTCACCGAGCCAGTATTGCGTCTCGCCATCTGTCAGAATCTTGTTACTCCAGACTTCAGGATCAGACTCGTAGCCCCAGCCGGTCCATCGCTGAGGTGGTGTCGCTGTCTGATGAGATTCGAGGGCCAAGGAGTACAAGTACGGAATGAGCTCGTAGCGGCGCTTGATGATATCGCGGATGAGAGGTGTTGTCTCCTCATACATCCATGGCTCAATCACGTCTCCTACGCTGTTGTTGTCTGGAGAAGTCTTGAAGCAATTAATCGCGAAGCGAGGCGAGTAAATGCCCTGCTGACACCAGCGCACCAACAGCTCAGGTGATGGCTGCGGACCTTCGAAGCCTCCAATGTCGTGGCCGTAGCACTGCATGAGGCACATGCCCGCTGTAAGCGACAACGCATTGGCGCCTTTCATACCATCCCAACTCGTAACATTGTCCCCGCTCCATGCACTTGCGCAGTAGCGGAGTGTACCTGCCGTAGCACTTCGGGTAAGAATGAACGGTCGCTGGTTGGGCTCAGCCTCGAGTGACGCATCGTGCGAGCTCTTGCCCATCAGCTCCGTGTTCAATGAGCGACCCCAGAAACCGACATCTTTGCCATAGTCGGCCGCACCATCTTGGAGAAGAGATGGCTCGGTCAATTCGCACTGCCATCCGTCGTGTGGTATGGTGTACTCATTGTTGTCATTCCAGATACAGTCAATCCCAACACGTTTAAGCTCCTTTATGCCTTCATACCACCACTGATACCCGGCCTTTGAAGTGAAGTCGATGTGTCCGCCGATGCCACTCTCACCACCACCGGCACTCCACAGTCGCGCCTCGGCAGATTGTATGGTCAGTGAGTCGGTGAAGAACGCGCCAGCGGCCTTGAGCTTTTCGTACTCAGGGTGGCTATCCAAGACATAAGGCTTGACGTTTGCGATCAGTCGGATGCCCTCCTTGTGGAAAGCGTCCAAGAAGCCTGCGGGATCTGGAAAACGATGGCGATTCCAGGTGAACACATTGCGCGTCTTGGGTTCTGTCTCGGCTACGGTATATCCCGACGACATCTGAAAGCCGGAACAAGGAATGTCGTGCTTCTTGAGCTTGTTGGCGAAGTCCATAAGCGCATCGCTTGCGCGAGGCTCATCAAGCATGGAGTACTTCATTCCTCCCGCCAGATATCCGAACGCCCACCTCGGAACGAGCAAAGGGTAGCCGACCAGGTCAGCATAGATGCGGACAACTTCCTTGAGTGTCTTGCCAACAATCAAGTATTCTTCCAGGCCTCCATACTCCTGTCGGTAGACCTTGAAGCGTCCCCACATGCCATCCATCTCCGATCCGACCGAGTAGAAGCCGCGCGCATGTGAGGTTGAGAAGATGCCAACACAACCTTCCGGAGTAGCATTAATCAGAAGTGGGATATGCTTGTACATAGGATCGGTTCGGTACACATCATATCCAAAGCAGTCGGTTGCGGACAGCACGAAGTGACGGTTGGAAAGATCCATTGGCGCGGGCTTCTCGCCGAGACCGAGATGAAGAGTTCCATGGTTGTAGCGAGTATAATGTGCGATGCCTGTTCCGTCTATCGCATAAGAGCGATGCGGCAGATCTGAATGTATTGGTTCTTGATGGCCAGGAAGCGTAAGGGCCACCATAGGCAGCCCGCTGGTCCAATCAACGGTCGCATTTACCCCATCGACATGAACTGTCGTTGATGTGCCAGATGAGGTAATGTGGGCAGTAGCTTCCGTCAAGGTTGAATTTGGAACAGGCGCTGCTCTATGTGGTGGAAGCAGATGCTTCGGTGATGTGAAGGTAGTCCGGAAAAGCCCAGGTCGTAATGCCTCGAACGTGAAGTTGCAGTCGCTAGACTTAGATTGTAAACATACGGATAGCTTTGATGAGCTCTTGGATCCAATGGCTTTGTAGCCCTGTGGTACATGCTCGAGCTGAGGCATGATGAAGGTAAAAATTGAACAATGCTCAAGCTTCCTCCACTCGTTTTAAAGGTCACCTTTCTTTTTCGGAGCGAGGAGACGTAAGGAAGGGACGAGTTCTTGAACACCTTATCCAAGGTCCAGATTGACATACGGGAGGATCTTGTACTTCTCATGGGCGCGGAGATGATCCGACACTAAGCTTGGGCACTTTCTTAGCGTCGGTAACTTCGTGCGATGCGCTGAAAATTCTAGCCTTATGCGGCAAAGAACAGCGTCTGGGGTCCCCGTGGGGTCTGCATATATCTCCAGGGCATCTCCACTCCATCATGCAACATCAGGCACTCTCTGGGTCTTCTTACTTCAACATCGCTTTTCACATATCAGAGGCGCAGTCATGTCCAATCAACCAGAGATCAGCAAGGCTGATATCGAGACGACGGAGTCAATCCACAAACCCAAACCAGCCACGCATGGAAAAGACAAGGCAGCTGAACTCCTTGCAGCCAACGAACGAGTCGTCGTAACGTCGGAAGAGAACAGGCGTGTTCTACGCAAGATCGATCTTATTATCCTTCCGATCTTGCTCTCCGTCTACTTCCTTCAGAGCCTGGACAAGACGACTTTGTCATACGCGTCGGTATTCGGCCTCATCCAAGATGCGAAGCTCGATCCAAATTCACAACAGTACTCCTGGCTGGGAAGCATCGTATACATCGCTCAATTGGTGATGCAACCGTTGGTTGCATTCTTCCTCGTCAAGTTCCCCACGGGCAAGTTCATCGGCATCATGGTGTTTACATGGGGTGTTATCCTGTGTGGCATGGCTGGGGCGAAGAACTTTGGTGGTCTGATGGCCACGCGTTTCCTGCTGGGTGCCTTCGAGTCGGCAGTCGGTGAGTTATTAGCGTACCGTTACTTCGTGAAAATGCACTGAAACCATCCAGCACCTGCTTTCATCGCTGTTGTACAAATGTGGTACAAGCGCTCTGAGCAGACGAATCGCAACGCCGCATGGTACTCGATGCTCGGTATCGTCAACATACTCGGCAGTCTGCTATCATATGGCCTCGGCCACATACAATCGGACCTTCTCCACTCCTACCAGATCATCTTCCTCTTCTGTGGCTTGCTCACAGTAGTCACATCGGTCTTCGTATTCATTTTCATGCCCGACTCGCCCATGGAAGCAAAGTTTCTGAACGATCACGAGAAGCTAGTCGCAGTGGAGCGTCTGAGGATGAACCAGATGGGAGTCGCATCGCGTGTATGGAAGTGGGATCATGTCTTTGAGGCATTCAGGGATCCAAAGACGTGGCTGTGGTTCTCCATGCTCACGGCCGTGTCGATTCCCAGCGGCGGCATTACCACTTTCGGACCGCTCATCATTCAAGGCTTTGGGTTCAGCAAGTTTCAAACGATTTTGTTCAATATGCCTTTCGGCGCTGTCCAAATCATTGCGACTCTTGGTGGTGCTTGGTTGGCCACGCGCTTCAAGAAGAAGGGTCCTGTCCTGGTATTGCTCTGCATTCCGCCGATTATCGGGATCATCATCTTGATGGTAGTGGGTCGAGGGCCGTCACATCGCGGAGTCCTGCTCTTCGGTTACTACATGACCTCCTTCTACCCAGGCATCTCGCCGCTGATTTACTCCTGGTCGGGTCAGAATACTGGAGGTGACACGAAGAGGAAGGTCACGACCAGCATTCTATTCGTCGGTGCAAGCGCCGGGAACATCATCGGCCCGCATCTGTTCAAACCTTCGGAGAAGCCTCGTTACTCTCGAGGGTTGAAGGCCAATCTAGCGTTGTTCATTGCCATCGTCGTGATGGTGCTGCTGGCAATGGTCTGGATCAAGATCCTCAATCGCAAGCATGCCGCAACTCGTGAAAGCATGGGCAAGGCGGCGAACGTTGTGGATTTGAGCATGGAGAATAGTAAGGAGGTTGATCCCGAAGAGGCGGAAGCTGTGGGTGCGATTGGCGACAAGGCGTTTGATGATGTGACGGATCTGAAGAACGAGGACTTCATCTATGTGTACTAAGTGATCCGAGACAAGAGTGGTGATCTCTAGTTTGTCGTATCGTGTATAGGTATCAAATGAACTGGTCTGCAGAACGTGTTGCCATGACCCTTGCTTCATGCAGCATCAACGTACGCAAGTAGCATCGTGATAAAGTTGTACCTAGCTGGAGGCACCCGTAGGACCTTTCATGTGCATCGCCATGCTCTCAATTGGTTCGGCTTCCTCTTCTGTCTGCGTCGTATGCGAGGCGGGCTTTGGTTTAGGTTTGCCGGAGGTTGACCCGATGGCGTGTTTTGTCCCTGCCAATCCACGTCGCCCGAGGTTCTTCCCCGCACTTTCGCTCGGCCACATCTCCGCCTCCACAGCATCAAAACCGGGTCGATCGCACCCGCAGCATCAGGATCCACTTTCTTTCGTGCGAATTTGCCGATGCAAACATCATCCAACTCATCTGAACGGCCTCGAAAGCGGCGTGCGATCAATGCCTGCACCAGTTGCCGAACATCCAAAGTTCGGTGCGACGGAAAGCGCCCATGCCAAAGATGTGAACGGAATGATACCGTTTGCCAATAGTGCGTCAACCCAGTCGTGGAGTCGAATCTACCTCTAGGATATTTTGTGTCATTCATGGGCTTGATGATAGTCACGGAGTCCTTGGGAACAGACTGAACACCCCATTGCTCGACCTGAAGTAGTCGCTAAATGCAATCTTATTTGTAGCTACGAAGCAGCCAGGGACGAGAACGTTCTTCGCATCGAGAGGCTGGAATCTGAAGTTGCTGCTTTAAAGCACGAAGTGGATGCGCTCAGTAAAGTATGTATGCATTTGTGCTTACACATGCGACCTTCCCGAGTATCTCAGACACTCTTGAAAGGTCTTTCTGCATCTTGACATCCTCGACATCCTCCTTGAGTTTACCAAACCACCTGCGGTCAAATGCTAATTGCCGCGGTGCGTAGCATGTAGATACTGCTCCATCGATGCAAGCCTTCACCCCTGCCTTGCACAACCACTTTGGCGAACACAACGCCAGCGCAACCGCTATCGATGACGGACTAATTACCTGGGAGCAAGCGGCATTATGGTTTGAAAGGTACCTAGGCCAGATAACGAATACTCGAGCTGCTGACTCTGACACCGCTATAGCTTCTTCTCTGGCATCGTACACTGCCCTGTAACCTGTGCCTTCCTCACTAAACCGCTCAGCAATACCTCGTGCCAGTTTTCTGCGACAGCCATGACACCATAGCGTCCGTGTCCTCTCGGAGTGCATTCCTTTTCGACGCGATAATCAGCATTGGATGTAGGGCAGAGGAGGGCTTCAGCTCACAGATATACCAACGACTCCAGTCTCGACTGCGCGACCATCTCAGTGGCCTCCTGATCAATGCTGGCCTACCACGCGTCGAGGATATACAGGCTATCACACTGATGGCCGCCTATTCTGACAACGGTTTCGTTATGATAGCTCTCGCGTTGAGATTTGCCTCGGAATTGGGCCTGCCAAGTGTGGTGGAACAGCTCATAGCGAAGGGCCCAAGCCGAGGAAGAACAATTGAGAACGATGAGAGGGAGATGTATCGCTTGTCGCGAGTTTGGTATGGCGTCTGCAACTTGGAACTCTTGTGCGAGATATCTCCTCACTCCTCAAGGGACGGCTACTAAAGACTATTGCAGTTTCTCCTTGGATGGCGGTAAATTGCCTCGTATGACTCTGTACGTAACACCGCAGCCTAAGTTCCATCCCGGGTTAGTGTGCTTGAGATACTTCGCAGCACTACCATGACCAGGTCAAGCGAGCAACTCGTTGCGAAGTTATCCGTGAAGTGTTATAACAAGCTTGATGAGCATGGCTGACTATTTGGCACCATCCAGGCACGTCTCACCACGCAAGATACGAAGCTTGATCAACCACCCTGAGCGAACGCCCGTGGACATACGACTCTTGTCACAAGTCGAGCTCAACATTATCCGGTCCGATGCATATCATAAATTGGCCGGCGTCTACAAGGATCCAACACTGGCGCAAGACGAAACCCGATTGAGAACCGTGATCGACGACACAAGCCTCGAGCTTTCACTGTGGCTTGATGAATGGATCGACGTCGTCTCCAGCGACCCTCTAGGCCAACAACGCGAGGTGGCATTGCAGAACCTACACATCCAGCATCAGTGGGCTTTGATGACACTGCATCTAAAGGCTATTGCGACCACCGGCATCGAGAACATTGCCATTATGACGGATTTTCAGCAAAATTCGGTGCGCAAGGCCAAAGAGGCAGCAGCTCGCCATCTCTATCACGTTCTCGATGCTTCCACGCCGAATGGGTCGCACGCATCTCCAGACGCATCGCAACCTGTACACGGCTCATCATATCTCAGCACTTTCAGGTGGACATTAGATTACGTATGGGCAAAGTGCGCCTTCTCTGTTCTGTTGGTGCTCAAGCTTGCCATCTTGCTCCGAGACCCCGTCCCCGCCGTCATGCTCCTTCTCCGCGACGCCCATCGACTACTCGAAGAGCTGAAAAGAGTTACAGTTGGGCACATTGCATACTTTCAGATCCTGCAAACAAGCATTGAAAAGTGCGAGGCCGCGCTGACAGAGTATGTGACGCAGCAAAATACAGCGTCTGGGCCGGACTTGACCTCTCCTGAGGGCACCGGAGCAGCCGAGGACGAGTTCCAAGGATATGTTCCAAATGAGTTTGTTTTCGAGTGGGACTTTCCTGGCTTGAATCTCAAGCATATGCCGCTAGGATGGCAAGATTTCTTCATCGACATTGATGGTCTGTTTTGAAAAGAGCAAATCGGATTGGTAGGGATCAATGTTCTCAATTTAGCGGCAAGTAATAGGACCACCGGATCTATCGATCTATTGCAGCCTCGGTAGCCTTCAGGCTTCCTACCACCGCAAAGCATATCAGTGGCGTGATGGCGTAGCTGATGGTCAAGAACTTCGCGATTGTCATTTTCATCGATTCAAGTGCTCCCGTCACATCGGTAAGAGCGACTAGAATCATCGCCGGAGGTCCAGTCGGCATCAGCATCATGGCAAACCACAGCATTGGATCGGCATCCAGCATTTTAGTCTTGGATGCGAGGGCCCAAATCAACGGAATGCTGATGAGAGGCCATATGATGAACCGAATGAGTGTGACCAGTGCCAGGCTGGGTTTCGATACCTCGCCGCTGTCTTCTCCGCGCTTCATGTGCAACATGCTCTGGCTGAGCTTTACTCCGACCACGATAATCTGAGTGGATGCGAAAAGCTCCCCGATGTTCTTGATTGCTGTCGTGAGCCAAGCGTTTAGATAGCCGCCTTCGTTGCTGTTGTTGAAGAAAAGCTTATGGAGCGCAGGCGTGAGGCCGATGATTGCCCCCACGATAGCCCCAAGTAGTGGTGCGTTTGCGAACTGCCACGCAACCTCGACAGCCTCTTGAGTCTTCGGTCCAAGTCCATTGAACCATTTTCGAGTTTTCAGGTAACCTTTCTTGCCAACCCGATTTGTTGGTTGAATGACGCGCTGTGGGAGCAGAGATGTATGCTCATTGATGAGCCCATCAGGTCCACGCTCAATATCGCCATTGCCATTCTCTCCATTTTGTTCTTCCTCGCCCTCGTTCGCCTCCTCCTCTTTGTCATCTGGCGCATCCTCGTCGCCGGGCTTGAGCAGTCGTGGTCCCAGAGCAAATGTGAGCGAGTTGCTGATCATTGCATTGATCAGAAAATACGATTCGGCGCGGTCAAGCGCATCAGCTGCCGTGTCTCCACCAACAAGTATGACGTCGAGGACCTGGGTCTGCTTCAAGGACTCGATAAGGAGAAGCGGCAGACTTGTTGTGTTGTTGAAGGCAATTGCCGGTGTTACCCAGCTTGGCAGCTTAAAGATTCGGGTGAGGACGCGGCCGAGGAGGACAGAGAGGAGCGTGTACGAGATGGACCATACTATAGCACAGGCTGTCAGCATTTTGGTCGGTCACAAAGTCATGCGCAGTCCAAGGCTAGAGAGGGAGCGCAGGACCGAATTC
>TARA_R110002003_G_scaffold232_6_pt1 | contig 15204 bp, 9 predicted proteins | sample TARA_R110002003 | Tara Oceans TARA_R110002003 (sample SAMEA4396441) | marine metagenome | biome: Westerlies Biome; feature: [SRF] surface water layer (ENVO:00010504); material: water (ENVO:00002006), including particulate matter (ENVO:01000060) such as... | depth 5 m
CGCTACGCGGAGAAGACCGTGATCGTTTGACAGCGTTCTTACAAGACCACTGTTCGTGGCTTTTCAAGGTAGGAGGAATCGTACTATGTAAGACCTGGTTGTCCGTTAGCTAACAATTTTGAGACCGGTCGGGCGCAAAGCAATATTGTTTATGCCTCAGACAGGCGCGTTGCTCGCGTTGTAACTATTCTAAGCACCATCAACGCAGCAGCTCTTCTCATCGGAGCTATCGTCAGCCTCTATGCGATCAAATCGCCCAAAACGAAACTCGGCATTATGGCGCTTTTCACTGCAATGTTCGCTGCAAATGTCGGCGTTTTGACAAATGCTCGGCGTGCGGAACTGTTTGCTGCAACTGCTGCGTACGTGTCTCATTCAGGCTCACGAACATACGCTAACTTTGGAGCAGCTATGCAGCAGTGCTCGTGGTGTTTGTGAGTGGAGGACTTGGCATTGAGAATGAATGCAAATAGCATTCTCGAGCTCAGGTGAGCTAATGGAAGGATATTCAAGATGACGTCGGAATAGCAGCAGCATTGCACGGCGTTATTGCACCACTCGTAACTGCTGGTCAGGTTAATACATCAAAGTAATTATTCCCGCACAAGCTCAGAAAAGAAAAGCTGGACGTATGGGTGATTGCTTCAAGATAGCGTTGTCCTCGTCTCGAATTCGTCCCTGCAGCCTGTACGTAACGGAACACCCACACAAGCGACCCAACATATCGAGTAACTTCTCGCGGACGGAATACATCGGTAAACGGCTCATATGAAACAGACCCTATGATCAGAGTCGTCAGGGAATTTTACGGTGCTAGATTTGAGTGCAGATCTCTGGCAGTGTTAGCGCTCATGAGGTGAAGATGAACAAGCGTGGGACCGGAAAAGAGGGTATCGCGACCTCACTTTCACCTCGACAATATCAAATTCCTATTGTGCCCATATGTCGTCATCCTCTCGATTAGTTCGTGCAGCCAGCCCTCGTAATTTTCTTTTCGACCTGTATCTGGACTTTGCTCGAACCCACACACGCAAGACGCAATCGCTTGACGCCGCCCTTCTCGAGGATTCACGAACCACCTGCAACTTCCGTTGGCTTGAACTTCTTAAAGCAAATATCTTTCAGCACCGTCAATCTGTTCCCCGCGATGTTGCGCAAGATACGTCCCATGCCCAATGGCGTCCGAACAATCCCTGCGGCAGTGGGCACAGAGAAACCGACCTCTGGCAATGTTCGAGAGCTCACCGCAGAGCAGACAAAGGTCGCATTGCATTTGGCAACTACTTTCAATGGCTCCCAACGCAAAGACTTGGACATTCTAGAGAGAATGATCAAGAAGCGGGCCGAACAACAAAAGACTGCCAAAGACACGAAGGCAGCGCTTGTCACTACAACTGCGGGATCGTGCTCTAAGAAGTCCGCTGCACCACAGACACGCAATGATGATGACTGGGAAGCGCGGGCGCTGACTGGGATTGCGAAGAAAGGTCTTAGCCTAGACAGGCAGTGGACTGAAATCACGTGGCAAAACAAGTCAAGCATCTACGAGAGGTTGAAGCTGTTGAAAGACGATGGTGTTGACGTTAGTTTCCTACGAGCTCCAAGGACCAGCAGCGAGGCTGTCACGCAGGCCGTGCTTGCCAGAGTTGCGACGCGCATGAAGCACCGCCCGGCCCTGCAGAGCGATTCACACTCCAAGGCAAGCTTTTGTAAGCGTACGGATGCCCCACGTGACGAAGAAGGCAAGGCGTCACCCGCACCTGATCTCACTTTCGCCCATCATTCCTACCGACCTTTACCCACACCACCACTCAGACGCAAACGCGCCTCCACAGCTGACACATCCTCACCTGGGACGGCATACCTACCGTACGCAAGCGACGAAGACGAGCCGCTCTTCAAAAAGCGCTGCATGTTGAACATTCGCACATCAGATCAATCCGCCATCTCCGTCACAGCCGCCCAGATGCCAGAAGAGACTGCCCCTACCTTTGACCTCCTCAAGCGCCTAGTCTTGCTGGACATCTTCAAGCCCTTCCAGAACTCCGACAGGCGCAAATTCAGGCGGCACGCTAAGATCATCATCGTCCCTGCCTCCGAGATGTTTGACGAGCAGCATGCCGATGATTTGGAGCTCAGCGCCTCTGGCTACGGCAGCATGAAGGAAGAGCTTCAAGTCCTCTCCGAGACCTTAGACGGCTCCGCCGACAAGATGAATATTCGCGACCCGACTACACCATCGTACGCTGACTTCATGCGCGTGTCAGACTCAGAACAGCAAACTGTTCTCGAAGGCGACGCATACATGCTGGAGGGACTGCTCGCACGCTGGCAAGCCAAAGGCAAAGGCCTCCTTCACTTTGACCGTCGCAACTGCTTCGATGATGCAGGCAACAGGACTAGGACCTTCTTCCCCTTCGATTTCAGTGACAAAACACAGCAACAGTTGGCCAAGATTCAGCAGGCCCTCGCTAGAGACATGGATGACGGCACGGTCTTGTACGTGAAGGTGGTGGACATTTCGACTGCCACACCCAAGGTTGATGGCTAGTATGGGCGTTCTGAGTTTGGTTGGATGGTATTGCTTGAAGGCTGGCGCTTCTTGTGCAAGTGGTGTTCACTGCGGATTCTCATTTGCCTTCTCCAAGCTTATTCAGATTCACCTCGAGCAAACACGCAGCGGGTCATGAGGCACAGGGAACCACGAGTGAAGGCGTACTGGCAGCGGCAGTTCATATAAGAACACAACGCCTCTTTCATCTCTCAATTTCAGTCTGTATCAAATCATCCACCAAACAGCTCGTTCTTCCCAAAATCACGTAAAGTTAGCCATCAACACTACGTTCTCAACATCGCAACACCGTACAAGACATCCCCGTATCAAACCAACCCAGCCATGGCACGCAAGAACAAACAAGACCAATCCTTCCCCGAAAGCGTCCGCAAGAACTGGGTCTTTCCAGACCGCGCCGACGACAGGCACGGCCTCTACGGCTCCAACGACGCCAACATCGCCCACTCGTCCAACAACATCGACCACGGCTTCGGCATCGCCCGCCCCGCCGTTCTCGCTGCAGCACCAGCCGCCGAGATCTACCCGCCCATCCCCGAATTCGACAACCGCATCCAGGAAGCCAAACATATCGACCTCATCGAGAAAAAGCTCACCATCGTACGCCGCTTCATTCACAAGGAGAACGAGCTCGGTCTCGCCTCTAACCGCCGCATGGACAAGGACCCCGTCGCCGTCGAGTTGTCCAAGGGCATGATCATGCTCACATTCCGCACGCAAGCGGTGATTCGCGATCTCGTGAACTTGCGCCCTAGGCTGATCGAGCTGGCGAAAGACCAAGAAAAGAACGCAGACGAGTTGCAGACGCTGATGGCGGACTTCTTGTGGGCTTGGAAGGAGTTGAGGGGCGTGTTGGCGTTCTTGGTGCCGGGGCCGACGGAGGTGGAGAGGTTGAGGAGGGCGGAGGTGGTCATGACGAATGTTCTGGGGGAGAATATTGTGGAGGAGGAGCAGGTTGGGGAGGTGGAGAAGGCGGTGGATGGTGTAGGTGGTATGGATGATGCAGCGAGGTATGTGGATGGACATTGAGAGAGATTGAGGAAGGTGTCATGGCGGCTGGGGAGGAGGTATTGGAGCGTATGGTAGATATGGGATGTGACATAGCTACGTAACGTATATCCAGCTCATTAGCATTTGGCGAAATCTTCCTAACCATCATGAGTATATCCAAGTCGCTCGAAGTTGTACTATAACAGGTTGTTGCTTTTAGCCTTTGGTCCACAAATGGGCGATTCAAAAACATATCACGGAGCTGTTGATGTTGCGTTCACGTGCATAACCGGGATTGCAGCTTCCGTATGATCGAAGAGCAACTACGTCATTCAGTGCAAACACGCGGTGAAAGCGGCAGGAACGTCCCTAACGCACGGGCATATCCACGTGCGCTCGAACAGACTATCGCTGCAGTAAAATGGGCTTTGGATGAGCAGAAGCAACAAGCGCTTGTTGTCAAAGTACGTCTATATATATTCGTTATCTCATCAAAATATTCACAGTTGGAAATAATCGCACGAGTGGTGTGGTGGGTAGTCCACCGCGCCGCATTGGCCCCACTTGCAGTCGAGTTCGACTCGCGGTAGTAGCGGAAAATAATATCGGGTTTCTGTAGGTCTTCTGGCCTATGACCGTATCTACAGATTACGCCTGAGATTATTTTTTTGCTCACTCGCAACACTCAAAGTTGTTCACTGCGGGGCAATGGGGGCACATCTTTTGCATCTTGACACTCTGCATTCTCGCGTCGCTGGGTTCTTACTTCCATGTGGACATTGCGTAGTTCATTGAAAACGTATTGCTTCTACTTCTGCCTATTCGTGCATCATTTCGCTTCCACATAATACATACTTTTTGTTAGCTAGTTGTAATTTGAAAAAGACAGTGCCACATCCTGTGGCCAACTAACTCAAGAAGTCTGAACATACTGCACTGCGTCGTGTTTTCCGTAGTGTTGCTTTTGTTTCAACTGCTCTGTCCGGCAACTTCGAATGATGTACAGCGTTTGTTCTTGTACACAATGCATAGCTGCCAAGGTGACCTCCACCTGGGCCTTTTCGCAGCCGCACTAAGCATTGATCAACCTCGACGTGTCCTCAAGACTGCGCAATCGCTCTTTCACTCCTCACCTGACCGCTACTTCTGACTCATTAGTCGGTGAGACGTCTGTGCATCTCGATTCGAGGCAGTGTCGTCATGGCACGTGATCCGCTAATCAGTGCAAACGCCCGCACCCTCACCCACAAATCTTTCTCAAATTTTCCTACAGGAACTTGCACCGCACATCAACCACTCAAAGCCAGAGATGTCTAGCTACACCGCCCAACTTTTCGACGCTGTTGCCCGCAAGAAGTTCCCCGAGGATTACGCCGCGACCCCACGCGCCAACACGCTGCTCTTCGTCGGCCAGTACTATGTTACCCACGACAAACCTTCTGGAGTGAAGCTTCGCGTTGGCGTCTTATTCGACAATGATGGCGGCAAAGAGATGGTCTGGGCCCTTGTCGTGTTCGCCGAGGGTGTTCTGTTCTACAAGGAGAGCGGAGTGTGGCTTTCTGCGGCGCTTCTCAAACAAGTTCGCTTCGATGAACCAATGAGGACATTGGTCGGCTTCTTCAAAGACCATCGTGCGTCTATCCTGCGCTCTCACATCCTGGCTTGGTTCATGGACAAGGGCGCGCTGGAGGAGTTCCAGGAAGACAAGGTCATCAGCTTCAAGCACTTCAAGTCCGGATGCAAGAAGATCGCCGTGGAGAAGCGCAAGGGCAGGTACAATGTCGCAAACAGCGGCAAGCCTTGGGAAGCCGTTGACGGTGAAGAAGAGACGGACGATGAGGGTTATGAGTCCGAAGGTGACGGCGTGCATGACGGTCAAGGCGAGGAAGGTGAGACACCATGATCCTGAACATTCTGAACAAATCACTAACGTATTCAATTCGGAAGCCATTCCAGGAGTACAACAGGAGCTGGAGACATTGCGCCAGGAACACGAGAGCCTCAAGACTGCGCATGAGGCCCTCCAAGTTCAGAGCCAGGAACAAGCCTTCACGATAGGCGCGTTCACGACCTTCTGCCAGTACCTTCACGACTATTGTCGCATCTTCCCACGCGGCTAGAGGTCTGGGGATACGGCTTCGAAGACATCCTGGATACAGCATAATGGGTTCCTCTTGCGAAAGGCTGGAGGTTGGCGAAGGCTTTGACCTGTGCCCGTCTGCATTTATTGCACTCTGTAGTGTCCCAGGGCACCCTATCAAGTAGAAATCCGGAATTGTTTATCCCCTGTAGTGTCTCAGGACTGTGGTGAAGGGCCCATAATGGTGACACCAGCTAATTGCAGATACTGGTTTCGTCTCTCGCTAGTCTCGACGTGATCACGGAGAGGACTGCTGGAATACGAGGGGCGATAAGTCACCGTTGTAGTCTCGGTGATGGTTGACACATAACGAGGAGAACGGCCTTCTGGGCGTTGGGCTGTGCGATCATATCGTTCCCGTAAGGTCACAGTGGTGTCTGGTCGAAGGTTCATCTCGTTGCGCGGCACGTGGGGCCCTACGAGAGTGTCCGTATATGGAAAGAGTCCATGAGGATAGCTCAGGTCTGGCGGTGTGCTGCGTGGCCGGTCGTGGACTAGAGAATTGCGCCAAGGTCGCGCGTTCGGTTCATGTCCTGCAGAGAAAGTGCCACCAAGGTATGCTGAGGTGTCATCCAGGTTTTCTATGCCGCTGAAACGAGCAAGTGAGTCCCGTTCATCAGCGAACGACACGTCGAATTTGACGTCAAAAATTGGTTGTGCTTGATAAGTGCTCGGTGCACGACTCAAGCCACCGTCAACGAAGCACCATATTCCATCAAGCGGAAAGCTGACACTGCGGGTCCTTCTTCTGAAAGCTTCCCCCGATACTCTGCTCAAGTATGTCCGTCGAGATTCTATGTTGGATGAATCCGGAGCAAGATCGGAACCAGGCTCAACAAGACATGACCAAGGTCTTTGTGAGTAGTCGAGACCAAACACCAATAACACCGGTCTACTTGAACAGTCTTTGTGCTCATAGCGCGCGCAGCCTAGTGGAAGTCGACATCCAGTGGTCATGAAAAGTCGATGAGAATCGCCGCTTCGCAAGCATAAGGTACGCGGGGATACTATTTTCAGAGAAAATCCGCTGTCGTCCAGCTGCGTCGAAAGCCGTATAGCATTCCTGTGAAGAGCACGAAGGCAGCTTGGAACTTGATGTAGCCTACGCAGGAGGAAAACCTCGTCCTCACTTGGAAGAGCAGATCTCGTGCTGATAGGTTCCAGGCGACTGATGTTTGTCCTAGCATAGACGTTGCCGCCTACCCATCGCAGTTGAATTCCCCAATAGTCTCTCGTCCCTGTTTGATGCTCTGTATAGCAGTCGATGGCCATGACAAAGACTGAGTCAGGGCTTTCCCCCCACAAAGGCACGTTGAACTTTACACCCCGACTCGTCAGAGCAATGTTTTCACTGTACATCAGATGCTGTGAAGGCCTGATTCGTCCAGCTCCTTTGAACTCGGTCGGGTGACAAGCGAATATGCCATGCAAGGTATCATCGAATTTGAAGGGGTCAGTGCTCTCCTGTATGCCGGCAAGTGCGAGACAACTATCAGGGTTGAAGTTGCAAGGCTCTGTCGCCGTCCAAGCAAACAATGTGGGATCGCTAGTTTGCCGAATGATTTCTTCTTGAAGCCGGATGAATGCACTCGCGCCTTCCCCAGGCTTCAGGTGCATATGACCAAGGTCGAAGATGCCAATGAGCGAGTAAGCTGTATCTTCAGGCTTGGTCGTTTTCCTTGCAGAGGCCCAGAACATCTTCTGTGAAGCCGGTATAGATGCCAACTCCCGCTTGATCTGAATGCTATCATGCATTCTGAGTAGGCTTTGGCTGATACCTGTTATCTCAGAGATGCGGTAGCTGAGATCATCATTCTCAGCTCTAGTTCCTGCGCTCTCAACGCCGTTCCTACTGCCCAGATAAAGCCAGTTCTTGTTGTAGAAACGCAGCCTGGATGGTGCAATCAATTCTTGCAACGTCCAGCCCCGAGAGAACCATCGGCACTCGTCTTCGCTGACTGATTTTACATCATCGAGAGATTCCACATCGCCTAGATATGTGATGCACACTTGCGCCTCTGCATACCACTGGTACATGGAGTTAATTGCCTCAGTGTGCTCGCGAACGTCATCCTTGTTGATGCAGCAGCTGTCGATCCAAATCCACTTCTGGCCGAGGTTGCGTGCGGCGGCGCGGGCTTGCTCGATCTTCTGCCAGCCCGACTCCTTCGATGGTGCATCCTGCGCTGGTGTCGGGGCGTTGGGGCGTTCGATGAAGCTTACGGTAGACGTGCGCTGTAATCGATCATCATAGCGCTTATGGGAACTGGTCATTTGCTTCTTCAAGTCTCCATATTCCACCTCTTGTGGCCGCCCTAGACGATCATGTTCCCAGGTGTGTGATAGAATGGCATACTCGGGGCTTCCTCGATAGACCTCTTTAACTTTCCATTTGTTGCAATGAAGCAGACGTATCATACTAGCTCGAGGTTTATCGACATCTAAGTCCACATCAGATCCACTCGCTCGCAAAGGTGATGTCATGGTGCTCAGATGGAGGAGTTTGAAGTAAACATGAGAGTATAAAGATTGTACTATATAGGATATAAATCTGGGTTTTTCGGTTTTCTCTAGGATTGCATCATCGACGTTGAAGGCCGGTTGCTTGTCGTGAGGTCGCTTGTCGTGGAGGCTGTGCTGACCTATCACAGCTTGGCTAGAACGACCAGCTGAATATGCTCATAACTGCTCCGCCCCTACCCCCGGAAGCTGCAGGAAGCTTGCGCGTGTGCCAGGATGCTATCGTGGAATGTCGCTGAAAATCAATTTGGCTGAGCAGCTGCGTTCCCCGCAGGAGCTGAGGAGACTGCTAACTTACACACGTGACTCGTGCTCGATTCCAATCTGGAAAGAGCCAAAGGATGGGCATTGAACACAGCGTGCTATAAATACCATAGTATACAAAGTGGACAGTCTTATGAGCACCCATATGTGACCGACACCAAGGTAATCAAGAACAATCTAACGCATCAAGGCACTCGATGCCGAGCCCTGACTAGCTACAAATGTATATGAAAGCCGAAATCCCACATCATAACCCTCCGCCTCCTGTCTGGGATGCATCAAAACCAATGTTTTAGACAAGCGCTGCTGCATGTCTAGTACTAGGTTCGTTCTAAGATGTATCGAGATTAGTTTTCAAACTACAAGACCCATTGCGAGACATTCCGCCAAGCAATAACAATCTTGGGGGCCTCGGAGTGCAATGCCGACGCTGAGAAGACTTTAGACGCTGCTTGACAGAGGTCAGATTCATCTGAGCTCCCATCACCAGTTTCACACTTTTCATCATACCTGCTAGCGGGTGAATGGTTTAAAGGATCTGATATGTGAGATGGCTGACTGTTACTTTGGAGTTTTCATTCTCTTCCTTTCGATACCTTCGATACCTTCGACACCTTCGACGTGTAGACCCGTGTCTGGATACTACTGAGCTGCTCGTCGACCTGCCCTCCACTCCAGCTTCTTCTCCTCCTCACTCCATCTCATAAGATTCCAGCCGCGCCAGCTAACCCACATCATGCCCACGAAGGCCCCGCACTGTAACGTCAAGCAGACGGCGACCAACGCAGGATACGTCGTTTTGTTGTATATGACAAAGTCCGGCAGAGCATTGAGCGGTACATGCGCTTTGGCGCCGAGAGAGTAGACGCCGGACCAGCACCAGCAGGAGTTGAAGCGGCCAGCGCAGGCGAGGAAGATGAGCACAACGGAGGGAATCGCGATCAGGGCGTCTTTGATGAGCACGATGTGCCAGTGGCGCGAGCCGCGCAGGAAAGACGAGGAGACTTGGGTGAAGAGCGCGCTGATGAAGACCAGAGCCGTCATGACAAAGACGAGTATGTTTCGACAATTTATACCAATGGGCGGCGTGTTCCACAGGATGACAGACGCGACGATCGACGAGGTGATGATGGGAGCTGCAGCTAGACAGAGCAGGAAACCCGGGCTTTTGTCGCGTGTCCCTGATTGGAAGACCAGCAGCTTCTTCGGTCTGTAGGAGTAGACAGCTCCTGACCACGCCAGATTGTCGAAGTACTCATGCACAGAACGATAGTCTTGCAAACTAGGAGCTACGTGCTGTAACGTCTGCCATACGTCGCTCTGACCTGTCCCTTCCTGTACGAATGATTCGAGAATGCTATAGCACGTCCGTCGTGACGTGAAGCCACCAATGGCATTGCTGAGCAGGATCGTTGGGATGACCCACGTCATAAACATGGTGATGCCGATGCGACCGCCAGGCGGAGACGTGTTGCCACCACCAACCGTTGCGACAAATGCTGAGACAATCTGATAGACGTACAGTGTTGTGGCAAGAAGAGTGCGGAGGCGTTCGTCCGTCCTGCTGTCCGCTAGCTGCTGAGCAGTTCGCGAGATAAGCAGATCATACTTAGGCCCTCTGACGATTGACCTAGCCGTAGTTCTCATGTAGACGTCCGCTGGGTTGTCGCGAAATCCGACTAGATCCTCAAAGCCGCCGAGTACTGTCGCCACATTGCGAATTTTGATTTGCTCTGTCACATCATACATCTTGGCGGCGAGTCGATAACAGCGCGACCAGGCCTCCAACTTCGACAACAGTGCCCACAGCGAGTCGATTGGATCGCCCAGAAGATGAATGATCATCAAATATCGCCGCTTGTCCAGTGGTGAAACCTCCATGTTGCTCAGGAGAAGGAAGACAGGTATTAGCCACGTGCTGAGGCGAGGGCCAATGTCAACATACCACCCGAAATCTGCTCCGCACAAGGCATTGCAGCTGTCGAGGGTGAGGATCGGACGCTCGGGCGTTGACCAGATAGTCCCATAATCGTCACGGTAGAAGCATGTGTCATTCGTGGCCAGAGTTCCGTTTTCGAGCATGGACTGAACTTTCCGATAGCATTCTTCGCGGTTGTAAGCCTCACCAGAAGCTGTTGCGAAGAGGTAAGACAATACTATGAAGCTGACGCAGGTTGATAAAGTGAGCACAGGCATCGCGAGTAACTTCTACGACTCGCAAGGTCGAGAGGTGATGAGTTTATCGTCAGCGTCCACCACGTCTTGTATAGTCTCGAATACGATGAGGGTGCTCGACGCATCAGGCTGAACATATGGACAGCCACCACGACGATAATCACCCCCTGCAGTTTGATGGGAGACGAAAAGGCGACCTCGGTAGTTGAACCCACTCAGACGCGGGCTTTTGCACACGTGTGTAATGAAGCTGAAGATCCCGCATTGTGGCTGCTTTAACCTCCGCAGGAACACGAGAGGCAGCGAGGCTGTGCGATGTGAGGTAGGTTGAGATGAACGCAGCTAGAGCTAGAAGAGCATCTGCGGTCAGGCATGGCTTGACCCGACTCAAGGTTTCAAAAGTATTGCACCACGGCATTGCAGCGTCTGATGTGACTGAAGAAGGATAATTCGTACCGGGTCCCTAACTTGGTGACTCCGATGCGACGAAACCAGGACATTAAGCATGCAGAGGAAATGCTTTCAACGAATTGAAGATGCTAGGTTCTGAATGGAAACCAAGGCAGGAGCTTTCTTGATGAAATGACATCGTGATAGCCGCGCATGGTAGTTCAGGGTGGTGAGGAATCGACAAGGCTGAAGTCTTCAGATTTCTCAGCGCTTTTCATCCACTGCGAAGATAGCGATTTGTTGACTTATGAACGAATAGTGGTGCGAAGTACCGCCGTATAAACGCTCCCAGCTAGATGGGGAATGAGACCAAGGAAAATGAAGACGTCACTAGGTACGTTTCGCGGACGTTGCAGATGGTGGAGGAAGGAGCGACCAAGCTCGCGCGCGGCGGAAGTCGGCGCTGATTGGACGCACAGGCCATGTCGAAAGGAAGCTCACTCAACCGCAAAGCATCGCGAGCTCTTCTAGCAGCACTAAAACCCCAGAACCACGTCCACGAATACATACTACCAGACACGAAACCCCTATATCTCAGAATCTGCTGTCCCCACAAACACCCACTGCAGTCGAGCTCGGGCGCCTTGCAAAACGCGCAATTTCTCCCACACACGTACATATACATACTCACAATGGCACTAAACGCCTACCTGAACAGTCCGGCCCCCCTTCCCATCCCCCTCTCCATGTCCGCCCACTGACTCCCACCAAAGAACGCGTGACGGTCCTTACGCTCGACGGCCGCACCATGGTCGGGATCCTCTTCTCCTGCGACGGCAGCATGAATCTCGTTCTCCAAGACGCAATCGAGCGCATCGTCCGGCCGCGAGAAGACGACGTGCCGAGCGAAGAAGTGCCGCTGGGCCTGTATATAATAAGAGGGGACACCGTGGCGGTGGTGGGACGGCTGGATGAGGAGCTGGATAAGAGCATTGATTGGACAAAGGTGCATGGAGAGGTACTGGGCGGGACGAGACATACATGAGCGAGGATACTCAGAATCATGGACAGAGAACTGAGGAGCTGTGTGGAACGCTACGCTGCGGGAGGGCTTTGAAGGTTCGGGCCGGGATTGCATTGTGCGCGCTGCTAGGGACGGTGGATGGACGCCGGACATGCAATGCGAAAGCGGAGGACGAGCGCCGTTGGATATGACGGGGCGAGGAGGTCGAGGTCCCCGAAAAGACCGCCAGATTTGGACAGAGTATGTTACCTCAATCTATGCTAAAGCACACTTTGCTGACCTCGCAGACCACGAGATGTTTGCGTATACCCCAATTTGAATTGCTCGTAAGCGACAGAAGCCGTAACGCAAGACCGTTACATCACACCATGACTCCGCCAATGCATTGCGTTCTTCTTTCCGCTCTCTCTACTGTATGCTCCTGCCCACCCCCTCTCCAATCCCCTGCAACACCTTATGATCACTCGGATTCGCCGCAGCCTCATACAGCACACTAACCGGCTCCTTATTCAACTTCATAAAGTCCCCCTTGAACGCCAAATAACTAATCACCGTCTCCTCCTCCTCGCCCTGGCTCCAATTATCCTCAAAGAACAGCGCCAGACTCCGCGTCGTGTTGAAATACGCCCTCTTGACCGGAATCTCCTGCACCTCGCTCGTCCGACTGACTTCCAGCGTCTGTGTCGCTTGCTTCTCCGCCGCGGTGTCGAAATCCATGCTGTCCGCGTTCAAGAACACTTTCAGCGTCTTGGGCGCCTGCGCCGAATCGCTTGTGCGGATCAGAATGCTGTGCAGTCGGACTTGGCCCGTGAACGGGACGATCATGAGTAGTTGCTCGTCGGCGCTGCTTTTCAGCTCGGGGTCGGGATCGAGGCGCTGGGCCCATGTCTTTTGGCAGATGGCGCGGCCGCTATTGGAGGCATCTTCGTTGAGGGTGACGAGTTTGCTGAAGTCGATCTGGCTATAGAGGATGTTTTGGAGCGCGGGCGTGATGTCGTCGGTGTGGTCGTGCACGTGGTCGTCGCCTTCGTCGTGCTCTTCGTCGTGGCAGTGGCTGCCGTGGGAGTGGTTATGGGACATTGTTTGGTGTTGCGCGTTGAGCGGGAGGGGTGGTATGGTGGGGGCGGGGTAGCTTGAGCTTGGGGGAGATCTGCAGGGGCGAGAGGCAGGTACGATCGTGTTGAGGAAAGAGGTGCTTGAGGTATGAGGGAAGAAAGGCAGGCGAGAAAGCAATAGAAGGGCGAAAGCTATGACGTGCTTTGCAGATCGACGATAGAAGGTGAGACCGTTACGCTACTGCAACAAACAATGTAGGAAGCATCGAGGCCTGAACATGCGCACGTGGTCACGAAATGCATCAACACAGGTCCTCACCCCAGACATATGACAACATACTCGTACGGATCCGAGCAAACCTGCCCTATCCGGCCATACGGTCTCTAACGTCAAACAAACACCCCCAACGCCGCGCTCTAATGCAGTCTTCATGCCAATATATATGCATCCATGATCACGCCAGCATGGGCTGCGACGCCTGCTCAGCAGCCCGCTCCCTCGCTCGTCTCGCTGCCCTGTCCTTGGCTATCTGCGCCTTCTCCTCCGCAGTGAATTGTGGTTGTGCGACTGGCGCGTCGGGCAGAGCAGCGACACCGTTGACTTCGGCCTCGAGAGCTTCGAGCTCGTCTTCGACTTCGTCTTCGTCCTGGTTGGACATCTTGTTCGCGAGGAGTTCGGATATTTCCTGCGTCCACAAGTCAGTCCCGTGAAAAGGAAACGGCGAGTGGAGGTGGGGCGCACCTCTTGATATGCGCGTGCCTCCTCGTTGTCGGCTAGCAGCTTCTCCACGTTCTCTATGCCGCCCATCTCCTTGTGAATCTCCTTGAGCACTGCCGTTCCCTGCTGCAGCCCGTATAAAACGTCCTTCTGCACAAGCGCAAACTCGACATCGCTCGTCAACTGCTCTAGTTGCGCTAATTGTGCGTCTGTCTTCGATAACAGCGATTCTTGGTACTTCTTCCGCCGCAGCGCCAGCTTCGCCTTATCGGTCTGTCCCTTCGCTAGGCATTCCTTGGCGATCTCCTTCTCGCGGTCGGTCAGGACGGTTATGCGCTTCTGGTACTGTCGTAGCTTATCGCGCTGGTTCTTCATATCCAGGATCGCCCTAAACTGTTACTACACGCAATATGCCGAGTTCTTAAGGGCCGCATACTTATCCTGGGCAGAGATTTTGTTCGAGCTGCTAGAGTTTCCCATGGTGTTGCAGCCTCCATGAGCCCTGAATGATGCGCATGAGATTTGGTCGCTTGCGCCTGCTGTGCCTTGATTGACGTATGCACGGGTAGAGCCGAGGGAATCCCGAAATGCGCTAAGTTAGCTTATCGATAAGCGACGCGGTCAACTTTTTTGTGGACTTCAGCATCGCATACACTCTTTCAATACCTTGCACCAGAGAACCAGCAAACATCGGATTCTCGGTGTATCCCAGCGTGGCTAGCTTCAGACCATTGAAGTCGCCGTTCCGCTCCCAATAACGATCGTTGGCTCACACCTGCCCAAGCGCAACGATGGTGGCTCGTGGGCGGCCCTCTCTGCAAGCAGGCCTGGACCGCGATATCTACCAAATTGTACGAAAGTACATCGATGAGAAAAATGAGTCACCCCTCAAGCTGCGTATATCAACCATCTACGACTCCATTCAGCGATCAAACTCCAGCTTGAAGAGACGTCCAAAGAAGCAGCTCGAGGACTCCATTGAGAGAGTTATCGACGTCATCCGCGAAGATGAAGAAGGTGACGACAGCGATGAGATGGCAGAGCTGGAAGGTGATTTCGGTGCGAACGACGAGGCAGAGGTCAAGGGCAAAGGCGAAAAAGACAGGTCTGCAGACTGGATGAACAAGCAGATCGTTAATCAGTGGGCTTCTTCGGGGACTGCAACACCAGCCGTGAATGGTGAAAAGAGTGAGAAGAGTGAGAGGCGCAAGAAACGGGAAGCTGCCAGAGCGAATGGCGAGCGTGAGAGCAAGAGACAGAAGAAATCAGCAGCTGCATCAGAAGCGAACATCGATGTCACACCCCCAACAGGCATCAATTTGGAGGATCTTGGAGGTGTCGACCATGTCATGATGC
>TARA_R110002003_G_scaffold214_3_pt1 | contig 15143 bp, 19 predicted proteins | sample TARA_R110002003 | Tara Oceans TARA_R110002003 (sample SAMEA4396441) | marine metagenome | biome: Westerlies Biome; feature: [SRF] surface water layer (ENVO:00010504); material: water (ENVO:00002006), including particulate matter (ENVO:01000060) such as... | depth 5 m
GGAGAGTGAAACCTCGAGATCCATGGTCAGCTGGTGGTGCATGTCCTGCGTATTACGTTCCAGCCACTTCTGAATTTCCGTCAATGCAGCTCGTAGTGCTGTTAATTGAGACGCAAGGCTGAGGAGTGCCAGATCTGCTGTCTTCCATCTCGACTGATATTCACTGATGACAGCAATCGTCTTGCTACATCGTCGATGTCATCAGCAGACCGCCCCGATGGTCCCGATCACTGCTAGAGCTTCTGCCATGGTGCAGAGGCTGGCCTAGCCTTGCGACTGACAAGGAGGTGAGCGCTGACGAAGCTGGCGAGACGCACCCTACGTCTGTGGAAGGATAACAGAAGTGAGTCGTGCGATCTCCTGCGAGTTTAGCGGTGTTTGTCGAGGTTAGGTCGCGAGACAGCTTTACAACGCAATGTGAAGAGAACTCTTGTGGAGGAGGCGCAGACCTTCAACAGCAGAACCCCGCCATTGGCATACCTGAATGTCATTCAGCCTCGCGAAAAGCCTGGCACTGATCTGACGCCACATCTCGCAGAAGCCCTCGATCAATCAACGTCAGCGAGACAAGTCGTGGCACAGAAGCCTAGGAACATCAGTCAGACCGCAAAACCACTTGATGTTTGAGGCTTCAGAAGCGTCTGGTTGTGAGCAGGATAATCAAATCTTGAGCTAGAGATCTGTAGCCGGCAAGCACCAGGTACGTATGGCTTGGAAGTGATATCGTGGGAGCAGTTAAGAGTGAGGGCAGAACCTGCCAGATGATTGAACTTGCGTTGGAAGCGACGAGGACTGAGGTACCCAAGCGCTATATGACGTATCAGCACGTGATCGAATGAGCGTGTAGAGTTCCTCGATGCCATTCGGTACAATGCGTGGTGGGTATGTCACCTCAGAAGTACTTCCTGTTATTTCATGTAGCCTGAATGAACAAGCGTTATCATATCAAGCACTGCACATATGGGTTTTAAGGTAGACGAATTATATTTCGTTCGCTTTCGAGCAAGTTAGTTCTGAGGGCTCTGCATATGGAGCCGCAAAGCCATCTGCCCTGAACCGGAAGGTATCATGATATCATCAATAATGGGATGCAGACGTGGTGACCTCCTTGCGCGCCCAAGCACCTACATTCGCCCGAACAAGCAGAAGACGTGAGATCGAGGGGTTGCGTTCATATTGGAGAATATGATGGTGACATTACAACGATGGCCTCGGACGGGTTCGTGGTGGTATCGGGCATGGCACGGTCGCACGGCGGTTGCACAGGTCACGGCGCTCTACTGCTCTTCTGGATCCTCGGGTTGATCGAAGAGGAAGTTGGCTGCCAGCTCCTCGTTCTTGTCGCACGCGAAGTAGGCTTGGATGACTAGGTCGCGCTCGAAGCCAAGGCGACACAGGCGCTCGATAGCGTCGCGCTCCTCATCGGTAACAGAGATGGCCTGAGCACCTGGGGGAAGCGGCGCATCCTCGTCACCATCTTCCGCAAGCAATTGCAGGAACTGCTCTGGGTTCTGGGCAATCATCTGCGCCAACTGTGGGTTTCCTGCGCCGACTTGCTGCAGGATGGGCTCAAGCATTTGCGGCTGCTGTTGTACGACCTGTCGTAGCTGCTGGAACTGGGCGTTGTTGCGCAAGAACTCGAGGCTGTTAGCGTTGAGCGCACCGGCAGCAGCTCCTCCAGTGCCACCCGAGCGAGCTGCACCACCTGAACCCCCGCGATTCTGACCCGCCTGTGCAGCCGCCTCGAACAGGTTTATCGGCTCATCTCCGCCAGAGGGTGCAGCTGCGGCACCTGTGTTGCCGGTGGCAGCGGGCTGGGGCGAGGTCGGCGCGTTCGCCTGCGCGGCTTGTGCTTGCTCTTGACGTGCGCTGTCTGGAATACCCTAGAAGCCGTTAGAACGTGGCTCAATCAGACAGGGCGCCGAGTGTCTCACCGTGAGGAGGTACTCGACTGCTCGGTCGGGATTGAAGAAGGCGGCACGCATGGCTGCGTCAATATCGGACCTCGCGAAGCCCATGCTCTCCATGTTGGCAATGGCGGCCTCGCGCTCGTTCCCCATGGTCAGAGCCGAGGGATCGTTGAAGCTAGGGCCCGAGGCTTGTGTCGCCGGCGCGGGTGAGGGGGTAGCGGGCGCATTTTGTGTAGGTGCGGACGAGGGTGCTGGAGCTGCTGGCGCGACAGGCGTCTGCGCTGCCGCTGGGGCAGGTGTGGAGGGCGCGGCTTTACTTGACGAGGCGGCTGAGGGCTTTGGCTGTGGTGGCTGTCAGCGAGCATTCAGGCAAGAGCGAGCGGAACCCGGACCTTGGAGACCATGCAGACGATGAAGCCCTTCTCCTCGATGCTGTACGACTCTACCGTATTCGCATCCTGGAGAATCTTGCCTGTTCCTCCGGGTCAGCATCTGTGGCCGCAGGTATGTCAAGTGGCGAAATGCCGGGAAGCGAGCTCACCGGAGTAGATGAGCTTCTGCTGGGCAACCTCCCAGCCCTTGTCCGCCTGGATCTTTTTCTTGAGGGCGCCAATCTATGCGCCATATTAGCCGTGCTGCGAAGAATGTAGGCGGTGGCGGTGTTGGTACCGTTTCCGAAGGTTCGGCGTCGATGACGAACTTGTTCTGCTTGAGGTCCTGGGAGATGTGAGCTGCATTCGCCAGATCTGAGGTCCTCTGGATGTCACCTTGAATGTGATCTTCATTTTGGCGGCGGTGTCTGGATTGAAGATGAAGCTAGGCGGGGTGGTGATGGCGAGGTGGGGAGACGGAACGCAGCTTTTGGCGGGCAAGCTGGATCAATATGGCAGCAAGCGCTTGTGGAAGTGAGAGCGAGCAGGCGGCAGGCGGCCGACTTTTAGCGATGGAGACGTTTGCTCGCAGAAGGCGATGGAAACGGCGTTAGGCAGACTCTCCCATTGTCAACAGCTTGAGGGCCCTCACTTGTGAGGCTGCCGCGGCCCTACGTTGTTCCGGTAGCCACACCACCAGCCACCTGCATGCTGGTGTCAGGCACGAACGACCTCTGCAACGCCAGGGACCGCTTCACCACGGCATGCGGGACCAGCTCACTAATGCAGAGACCATTGGCAGCGTGCATGTCGCGAGCCTCCCCGCTCCAGCTATGTATAGAGCGACTTGTTGAAGCATCTCGACCTCACTACTGACGCCATAGGATGGCCGTTTAATTTCCGACCCAGCCTAGCGTTCGCAGCTGCTGACAGGGACAACATGCCGGCCATCTCACAACGCATGCGAGCTGCGAGCATCCATGGCCAGGACTCAACATTATCAGAGTCGGGCCTGCTCTTGTCGCCTGGCCCCAGCACGTTCTCCGTCTCCTGCTGTTTCACAGACATGAGGCCCAGCCAAACGGACGTGGGCGTTTCATGGCTGTCCCAAACACTGGCTCCTCCGCGCAGACCACGCAGACTGTGCGACCGTCGTCTGCTATTGATATGCTGTGATCTTCGGCCACTGCAGGTCATCGCGCTATTGTCCGTGGTACCTCCGTATTCTGCGCTTGCGGAGCAGCTCTGCGCATCCTCAGAACGACGGCCGAGGGTGGGTTGTTTGTTGTGCTCGCTCAAAAGGAAAACAACGCGTGAGAAATGAAGGCCTAACGTCGCAGAGCTCCACACACCAAACTTTGACAGGCGGACCCCTACAAACAGTCCGCCACTACTGTGTACATACTCGGCGGCCCAGCTCTCCACTTCCGCCATTGGACAATGCCCGCTCGTTCCCGAAGGTTTCGTGATTGTTCCCTTCCCCGTGCCTGAGGTGTCTTCCGAGTCAGCAGCTGCTCCAGACATTGCACTCAGCTGGCGGGCCACTTACTGCATCCTGCGGTGCCATGGAGAGCAGCCTGGGCACTGGTCTCGGTAAGCGGGCTTCTCAAGTCGTGCAGCTATCGATTCTCGATATTCGACAGCGACATGCTTGCGCGAATCCACCATGTTCCCTGTCCGCCGTGGATCCCCCGTCACGCCTCCATGTAGCGCGTGTTGCAGCCACAACACAAGGACACAAATCAGCCCTCTGCCCGCTCTGAAATTATTAGAAGCTCTGAATCCCCACAGTTGCTCCTTTGCTGTCGACCTGTCCTTCGCTCAATACCTTCGCTCGCTTTGCTGCTGCCTACCATCACTTGCTATTCAGCCTGTCGTAGCTAATACACACGACAAGAACCGACAACCCGGCTAACGTCCACTCGCCTGCATCAGCCACGGCTTGTAACGGCGACGCTATCCACATTCAGCCTCCGCGTCGACCTGGGCCGCGCTCTACTATAGTACCCTATACCTATACAGCCGGTCGTCATCTTAATCCGTTCCTCGACGCGTTGTGTCTTGACGTGTTGTTACGGCCTCGCGACTTTCCACAGCAACCCCGCAAACACATGCGATCCATTCGTTTGCATTGAGTGCAACAGCTTCATTCCATCCTGGACACTCGAATCAGCTACTCTCAATTCCTTGCACCATTGCTGGACGACTTACACTGCTGGCCGAGCCACTCTGTTCATGCCCGCGAAGCTATATTGCAATTTTCGTCGCCGGGCGTGGCCTCAACTTTGTACTACCACATCCTAGACGGGCCATTTTTCAACAACATCGATCAGCCTGGTGGTCAATATACGCCAGACACTGCCCGGAGTTTCCTGCCATTCTACCATTATCTAGAGCAAGTACTTAGCTGGTAACAGCATGGTCCAGTCTCCCAAGTTCTATATTTCTCTTGTTGGGGTGGTGGCCTGGTCGAGCACCGCTGCGGAGACCATCTTAACCATATTGGAGGCAGCCTCTTTTGCGACTCCTCAAAAATCACTCGTTCACATCGCAGCAGCGTCAAGCGCGCTAGACGTCGTGTCACTCTGCTGCATTGGGCTTTATACCTTCCAGGATGTGAGGCAAAGAGATGGCTCAACAGAACGTTCGGCGCAAGCGAGAGTCGTGATAGGCATGACGAGGCTGCTCTCTGGTATCGCTCTGATCCTCAGCCTCACTCTGATCATCGTGATCAGATCGAAGTGGGACGAGGTTGTTCAAACTTTATCGAATGGTCCTGTTTCTGATTGGGATAGCCACGTCTCTACGCATATAGCGATCTGGGTTGTTTCCTGCATCAGCCAGATCGTGCTATACACGTCCACTCTCTGGGGACGCCGAACACCTGAGGCCCATGCTGTGCTCGTCTCCGGTCCACGCGACTCTGTCATGTCAGAGATCCGCAGCTCGCGACAAGGCAGGGATCTGTTCTTGATGGAGCCTACCCAGCCATCGTCACCCCTTGCAGCGGCGCTGCCCTCTCCGACCTTTTCCTCTCGATCTTCTCACTCACTCAAGTCCTTCCGAGAGTCTCTTCGCCACGTCGTGCGCCCAGCAACTTCGAGGACCACATTGATCAGTCGTCCATCGTTTAGTCGCGATGCAAGGAGTATTCACTCGCAGTCGGAATCTGTGGATACCATTTCACATTCCGACGGCTTTGACAGCTGGGACACGAGCAGTGTAAGTCTGCAAGCGCGAGATGCAGTCATGCACACCGCGCCATCGCGGGGCACAACCTTGGATCCCATTCCCGGCAGTCGGCCAACTACACCTGCCCGAGCCCTAGAAGGGCCATTCCTTACTGAGCTTCCAGAGGAAGACGAGGAATTAACTCCTCCCCCAAAGATGATGCCGGACTCGGTGGCCGTGAGCGAAGCGCACATCCACCCACTCTTCAGGACCGAGAGTCCTGTCCCACCGCCTGAGGCAACACCAGGCACAAGCATTCTAGCAAGCCCGTTGGCAAGCCAAGCAATCGCATGCCCTCCACGGTCTTTCAATCGCATGAGGTCGAATAGTCAGCTCGCTCAAAGCGTTCGTGGAAGGGCGACAAGTAGTTCAAAGACAGTGTCGCGGAGTCCAAGTCCCATCGGCCGAGAGCTTACACCGCCAATTCCTGATTACGTGCTCAACTCATCACCGCGAAGTAGCATGAGTGGCTCGCGGAGAGTGCAGTTGCAGTATTCGCCCGATCGGTGATTGTGTCGCCCAACTTCCATTTCCTTTAATTGAACGGGTAGCAGGTCTCTGCAAGGATAATGTCTGCCACGCTTCATGCGATATGATTTCATTGTGTGTCTAGAGGGGCCCAACTGGAATTTCCTTCACTTTTCATTCGTCATCAGCTCTCGCCTTGGCTGGCTTGATCGAGCTCCTTTAGCGTTCTGGTACAGCGTGCGCGGAGATACCGGGCTTCGGCTCTGATTATGGTCTCCTTTGAGACTCGGTAATCTTAACGTAGTATCTTTATTGGAATTGTTGGATGGTGGGAACAGTAGAGGGAATAATCAAAGTCATGATGCCATTTCGTTCACGTTTCGTCTGAAGATGTGAGAATACCGCCACAGGGCGTATGATCGGCACACACCCACCCTATGGGTGAATCATCACCGTAGTTTGTCCGCCCAATCTGATTCCAACGTTCCCAAGATCGATTGCATCATTTCCTCACCTCATTTCGATCGTCATTCCTCGTGGCGGACCCACTGTCCACTAGCATTATGCCCACCACCCCGTGCGAGCGCATCCTTGGGTGAACGACCTGGAGAACGTTGTAAGGAAGGTTCGCAGCCTCGTTTCGCGGCGGTCTAGTGGACGGAGGACTGAGCGGGGCGAGTCATGGGGGCACTGAACATGCGTGAGTGCTGCGTGAGGCGGTTTGAGGAGGGACGGGGCTGATTTGGGTCCACTACGTGGTGTTATGCGTATGATGTATGATGAGGTTCGAATGTGTGCTTCATTGTGAAGATGGAAGGAGGATTGATGAGTTTGCTTGTGGTCTGCGCTGATGATACGAGTGGCTCTGAGTACATGGCATCTTCAGGATCTGACAGAGGTACTGAGAGCTGTCGGACTTGTCAAGCTGGACTAGAACGGAGCTGATAAAGTACTGAATCACTCTTGATTCATGCATTCTTCATACGGTTGACTCTGAAACGCTGCGTGTATAACTTCGTGCTCTATTCAGCTGCATTGCGGTTGGTAAACGCTGTAGTGTACCATCAAGTGTGGAAGAACGTGGGCCAATTCACAACGCCCAATGCCGAGTAAAGTCTGTAAGCTGTGTAAGGCCGATTCTGCTCAAGCCCTGTGTTTCGAGAATATTAGGTCAAAGCTGCGAGCGCGTCCATGTCACTGTTTCACTCTCGCGCCTAAATAAAGTGTTCTCGTCCGAAGAATGGCCGCATACGTCGGATGCGTGCAGATGAGATTACTGTCTTGGGCTCGTTGCTGTTCTCGAAGCGTTCTACGCGCCCGTTCCCGGACGTCACGCAGACACCCAGACGTTATTGCTACCACTGCATGTGTCCATGGTACCGTTGTCGTGGGTAGCACAAACTTTGCTGTGGGATCTGCGAGGTGGCGAAAAGTTGGAGGCTCAGGGATGGCGTGCTATCTACGAGTATATATGATCTATGACAGATTGTTCAAACTTAGTCAATTGCCATAGTGAACGCAAATCGTCTCTGAGATTCGCGACCTGATGAAATAACATGCAAAAGGAGGCGAGGTCCGTGGTGCGACGGGATCGTCCCGTTACGGGTAGTGTGCGGCTAATGACGTGCGAAGGTTGAAACTTGGTTGAAGCAAAATTCAAAGCTTCGAGAATGTTGCAAATACCAATGTGGCTGCTCATGTGTGTGGCTGATATTTGATGGACAATATGTAGATGCTGATGATGTGGCGAACCGAGATTCGTGATGAGATGATGCGTTGAAATTGCCTCCTTAGGATGGCAATGCTCCAAGTGCGAGACTCGGCTCTGAATTTGCCCATACGACAGCCTGGAGATATACATTTGGATATTATTTGAGGATGCAGCCAATATACACGATCGAGACTCAACGTGCCTGCATCACGCAAGACTGTCAACGCTGTGAGCGTGTATTGTGCCTGTGGATGTGGCCGTGGTTGACGATGACGGCTCGGTGCTGATTGGTTGACGGCCCTGCAGGATTAACGAACCAGGGAAGGCGCGAGCCCTGAGACCTGGATCTCAGCAACGGAACCACGATTTGCGCTCGGCCAACGCAATTTGCAACCCCATCGACAATTCTCGAGACTTGCGCTGCGAGACTCGCTCCTTCTTCTCCTCCAGTTCTCATTACGGGCACTCGCTCTTACATCGAGTTGCTTCATCCCATCCGCGCCGCGTGGAGCATTTTCTCTTGCAAGCTGGCTCCTCTTCCAGCCACTGCGACTTGCAGACCGGCCATCAACGCGACCTTGGACATATCCAAAGTCGTAGCTTTTGATCTTGACTCCGAGCGATGGCCCTCTGACTTGCGCACTTGGTACTCCTGTCACGCGGTCAAGCAAGTCATTGTGCTACAAGTTGGAGACACTGGTCGCAGTACGTTCACCTTCACCATTCTTCATGCGATTCCTCATATTCACCGCAATTGATCATACTATTGTTGCTTTTGGGAATACAATAGCACGCTTTGATTGAGGCGCTTTTTTCTCAGCTCCTGACACTTGTCGCATCCAGCGGCTGACAGCTCTTGCTTATAGCCTCCACATCACATTGAGCACTCTGCATCATAACACGACAACATCTTCTCTATATCTTCGAAGACCCTGTAAGTGTCAAACTTCTCCTGCGTAGCCGAAGATTGATCTCTGAGGCTGCATGTTATATGATCATTGGCTGACGACTAGTGCTTCCGAGTCCAGAGCTCGCCTTCCACAATGCCACCAAAACGCAAGAATAAAGCGACAAAGGCAGCAACGACCTTACCCCTCAAGACAACGCGTACGTCTGGCGTCTCGTCCATTCCATCCATCATGCATATGCTTTGTATCCTTTACTAACTTGGCACAGCCCGGAATAAGGTTAGCGAGGGCACTAAGCCGGGGCAAGTGCGTCGCAATAGCCTTGCTGCAACTTCTGGAAGAACGTCGCGTCTTCTACCATCCGTTCCATTTCAGATGACCACCCGGCGCGGCGCAAAGACGGCATCCGCTGGACCATCAAGCGCAAGCTCTGGCAGCCGCCGCAGTTCCCTGAATGATGTTGCCCAATCCCAGGAGGCGCCATCCGACTTTGAGGATGAGCGACCAGCCAAGCGCAGCCGAACATCGACCGATTCTGGTTCGCCCCAGATGTCCAATGGCTCCTTTGACAACAAACCACCCATGAATGGAACGCAAAGGCCAGAATCGCTGAAACCTGTTCCTGATGCGACTTGCACGGCACCAAAGACAGCTGGAAAGAAGAGGCGCGCGTCAGACAACTCATCGCAGTCAAGCAAATCACTGATTCCTCGCCCAAATGGTGTTCTTACCCGGACTCAGAGCGATGTCTCCGAACAACAACCGCGCAGAAAGAAGCGCAAAACAACAGGAACCCCTGCCGAGTCTGCGGATCAGCCACCAGAATTGACCGATGCGAGTACTGCGCCAAATTCACCTGAGCAGCTTCCCGATGTTGATGGCAGTCAAAGCCTGCAAAACGTGCTCCCGACCAATGGCGACGCCCCTGCAAAACCCGGCAGGCGCCTGCCCGGCCGCAGACGCCAACCGCATCCGGACATCAACATCGAGACTGATCTGCGCAGACAACTCACCCTGAAGATGAGCTATCGCAGTCTTGCAAAGGTGCAGAAGACATTACTTGAAGAGTTGTCAAATCGGACTATTAAGAATTTGGAAGATGACCCACACTACCACAAAAAGTGTCCTGAGCACAAGCCGCTCATGGCGCTTCTGCAGCAACGCCGTGACAGCCGGGTCGATCAGATTGATGCTTTTCGCACCTATCGTTTGGAACAACTGCAGCGCGTGCGTGTCGCAGAGGAGCGCATCCAGAAAGAACAGTATATTGTGAGTTGCGAGCTTGTGGACTTGATCGCGACAGCACAGCTAACTGTCGCAGAACCGATTCCGTGACTTACAAGATGACTTTCTCCTTCAATGCTATCATCGCATGAAGCAAATCGAACGAGAGATGAAAGGCGAAGATGCCAATGCCACGGATGATGAGGTACGCTTGCTCTTGGCTACGAAGTGACTCTTTCTAACTTTTTGCTAGGATAATGTTCTTCCGCCTACCTATACAGACGAGCCACACTATGCCGATGAAGATCGCATTGGCTCAAAGTACGCATCACGCAGCAGGGCGTATGTCGAGGCCGACAGAGAGCTCGAAGACGATTCGAGGCGAAAAAAGTTTGACCTTGCCAGGGCTGCATTTGTCAAAGCCGACGAAAATGCAGACGACTCAATCGATGAGGTTGCAGGTGGCTTTGCACGGTTCGCTGGTCCTGATCGTGCTGAAGCAATTGCTCATTACAACATCACGACCATGGCTCATGCCGCGGAGGAGCTTGAACGAACCCCAACACCACTGCCAGAAGTACCGAAGGTGCAGGTCATACCAAACGCACAAGCTTTGGACCTCATGATGCTAGCAGAGCTCTCCACCCAGCAGTCGCATGGTCCTGCTGCACAGCAGACACACACTTCAAACCAGCAAACGCAACAACAGCAAGAGCCGCAGCCCCTTCAGGTTGCTACACCCACAATCAAACAGGAGCTCACAAGGCAAGCTTCGCCTACCAATGCGCCGGTGTCGATGCCGCTTCCTTCCCAGGTTGCACATAGCAGCCCAGTCAAGGCCAGTCAAGCAGCTGTACAGCCAACTCAGCCGACTCCTCAATCGGAACCAAGTGGCGTTTCAGAAGCATCGAAGAATGCCACACCAGCCAGGATTTCCACGCACCGAATCATGGACATTCTCAACAACGATCAAGATGTCCCTGTTTTTCGCTCACGGGAACCGCAGCCTGCGCCACCAGAGCCAGGCACGCCTTCGAAACGTGAAACTGTGCCTGCCCAACATGATGATCCAGCCCAAAGCGGTGCACCACCCCCAGACGCAGGTGCCGATAATAGCGAAACACCCGTGGACCAAGCTTTGATGGATGCACTTGGTGGAAGGCCGAGTGAACCACCTCCAACGCCACCTCAAACCTACCAACCATGGCAAAGACAGAGCGCTGCGCCACCGTCGCGAGAGTCGGAAGAGGCGCTCCGTCGAAGAGACCCGCTACAAAAGATTAGGGACCTTTTGGACAGAAAAGCTCGCGAGCACGGAAGGGATCCTCCAGATCGATCCCACTACCGCTTGGGCCAATCTTTTCTCCCACGCGTGTCAAGTATGCAAGCTGCTCAAGATCGTCAGGAAGTGGCTTCCTACGACCCCGCCCGACCTTCGGCTGGTCTTTATGGTGCATCGTCGAGTGCCGGCCCTGCGTATCCGCAGCCAGCTCGTAGAGAATCACAGGATCACAGTCACTGGGAGCGCGACAGGCGCATGAGTGGATCGCAAGCATCGCAGCAGCCGATCCAGTCGCCATACAGCAATCCTTCTCAGCCTCATCAAGGAGAGCACAGCAGAACAGGTCCGGCTCCCCCGGCACAGCACACTCCTTACGTCCCGCCCCCGGGTTCACTACCTCTTCCACCCAAGCCACCTGGTCCACCACCACCAGTCCCAGTCAATTTCCGATTCGCGCACTACGACCCTGCCCCCCCACGGCCCTCATATCCACCACAGTCGCCGACATACCCACCAGGTTCTCGTCCTCCACAACTAGGTCCGCAACCACAACAGTATGCGTCGGGTTACCCTGCCGTATACCCAGGCGGCTACCAACCACCACCAGGAGCAAACATGGGATCCTATCCCACCCTAAAAATTCATCAGTACGGCGGTCAACCTATACTCCCGGCCAATATGGCCCCGCTGCCACACTCTGGACCACAAATGACTTTTGTCGGCCAACAGCCACAGCAACAATCAGCTTACTCGCCGTCACAGAGCCAACCACCTCGACCCCAATACGAGCCACATCGCGAGGGTCAGCCTGGAGAGCGACCTCCAGAACCACAACAGCGACCACGACGACAGTATCGCAGCTACCACGCGCCCGGCACGCAGTTCAGAAGCTACCAGGGCCCCGGTGAAGGACGACGGCGAGGCGGCTAGAAGCCTGCGTACCCGACTCCTCCCCTCGACGATGCCGGCGAGAAGTGGAACCCTATCGTTTTGGACTAACGTGCACGATCTCTTTTGTCTATTATTACCTTCCCCTCCATCTTGGATACACAGCATTGGATGGCTCCCTTGTCTTTTGCATGGCGTTGCATAGCGTGGCTTCGGCCTTGGCTTCTTCCTTGCGCGCGTACGGCTTGTTTGCGCCAGATACCACGGGCGGCTGCACTGTTGGTTAGCTGCTGGACCCGTTTGGTCTTCGGACGCTTTTCCCGCACGGTGTTAGTTGGGTAGCTTAGGTTTTTTTATAGGCATGGCATTGTATGATGTATTATCTGACACTGTCTTGCTCGTTGTGATGATGTGCATATGAAGCCTCTGCCAGAGGAACTGGCGACATCTCGTCTGCGGGCCTTGCTCACAGTGCGTTGAAGCATTTTTTGCAGTGATTCTGTCAATAACGCCGAGGTTCGGTTTCTTCGAATCGTTTGTGGTAGTATCGGGTTGGATGTTCGTGGGTATTTCATCCACGTAGCTTTCTTCGAATCGCCTTCGGCAGTGTGCTTGTGTCATCTGTGTTATCTGCGTGTAAATGTTTCGAGCTAATTCCAGTCCGGTCATTGGGGGTGGTTGTGCTCGATTCTCGATGTTGGTCAGAGTTTCTTCTCCGCATCAATCTCGCTCATGTAGTCAGTCCCGTCTATCCTCGGAGATTGTTGAATTTTAGCACTACAAGGCACGAATCGGAGCAAGCATCGTCAGTCAGTCCCCATAACAGCGTGAAAATGACAGTCATGCTGTATTAAACAATTCATCTCAACTGTCACGAGACATCACACAGCATGGCACCTCGACTCCAAAACATACTCCTCAAGACTCAAGGCAAAAGATTGACATTTCAGGGTATCACTACTCCACTCCACCACAACAAAACCTGCTCGAGCACTTCGCGCAGGTCGCACATCCTTCCCTGTACAGTCAAGCCCTCCTCTTCGCCCTCGACGTAGGCGTCCACTCCCTCCCCAGCACACTCCCACTCGCCGCGGCACCAAATCCACCAGCGCCATTACTCCTCGGCGTGGCCGCACCCATGCGCTCAAACAAGCGTTGTGCCGCAGGCGTCAAGTCGCCTTTGCCTTTCCTACCCGGTGTCTGCGCGCCCGCCAACGCCCCCGGTCGCGGCGTCGGCGCGGACAAGAACCGGGGTGTTTCCGAAGTGAAGATGCCTAGGCCGCTGCCCGGCGGTTTGACCACCTTATCGATATGCGAGCGCTTCACGCCGATCTGCTCGACCATTTTGTGGTGCATTTTCTCGCGGGCCGAGGACTCGTTGATGGTGAAGGGGGTGGCCTTGCTGCTGGCATCGACGCCGTAGCGCTCGAGCAGATCGGTGGGCGCGTCGTCGTCTTCGTCTGGTTCGGGTGGGTGTGCGTCGACGAAGGCGTAGCCGTTTACGCGGGGAGTTTCGCTGCCTGTGTAGCCGCCTTCGCTGGGGTTGAGGCGCGGTCGGCCTGCTACTGCGTCGCGGATGGTGGATAGTGTGGGGCTCGGTGGACGTGCGGGATCGGATTCGGGCGCGGGAAGACGCGTGTTGTGGTGTAGGACTTGTTTCGGGGGTGCGAGAGATGCTTCCTCGGCGCGTTGTGCTCGTGTTGGTGCCCATGCTTCTACGCTATCCGGACCGAACATGAGGGTGTTGAAGGCGGTATGTCTGTGTCCTGTAGGTGCGGCGGGACGGTCGGCGAGGTCTTCACTTGGGCGCGTGCTAAGGACTATCTCCTTTGACTCGTTGGCTGCGGTACGGGCTTGGATGACTTTCTGCTGTGCTATGCGCTGTTTGCTCGCATACATGTTCCCATCCCGTAACCAAGCATTCTTCTCAAATTTCTTCTTGTTGTGCTTGTCGATGATCTGGCTGAAGCTTTCCTGGTCTTCGGACGTGTACTTGGCTTGGAAAGCACCTAAACTCAGATTCAAGTCCACATCGTCCAGCTTACCGAAGCCTTCCTCCTCCTCCTCGTCTCCAGCTTCGGTCATGGCTACTGAGACTGGTGTATCCGCGCCCCATACACTCGGTGTCTGGTCTCCACTACCTACTGGTCTATTGAACCTTGTGCGCTCTGAGACCGTTCTCTTGCCACCAGGTACTGGTGTCATAACCTGCGTCAGCTTCTTGCCGGCCTCGCGTATCCATGACCTGTTCTTGCTTTCTACAGCATTCAGATACTCGCGCTGAGCGTCGGCTTCGGCCAGGCCAGGGAAGAAGTCACGGCGGATGATGTGCGAGACAGCAGATACGTAAGTGTCTTCTTCGAGCACTACGGTCGGGCGCTTGATACGTTTAGGAGCCGCTGGAGGAGGCATCAGTGCAGTAGACGCACTGCGCTTGGTGAGCGCGGTTGACTTCGAAGCGGACATGGTGAGTTCGTGAGACGGTGGGATGTCGAATGATGACTGAAGGTTGAGCCCAGGTAGCGAGCACCGGGTAAGGCTAGAGAAAACTTCAAGGAGGGTACCTCAGCGACATAAGGGGTGAAGGCCAGCTCGGCCAAGGTAGTGGAGGGTTGTGCGAATGTTAGTGAATGTTGGCGCAAAGCGACTTTCTTGGTGGGCGATGCCTGGCTGAGGCAGAATCCCGCTCACCGCCTTCAGCCCTATCACTCAAACGGGACGACGGTCAAACGTACCTGCATATGCGACAAGCAGCCATTGTCACACGGAAAGTCTGCCAACTACAAATCGCAATTAAGCATGTGACGCATTATTCATAAAGAAATCTGTGGAGCGTCAAATGCACGAATTCGACAAGGTTACATGTCGCTCCATTAGTCCAGCAAAGAAACAAATCTCGAATTTAAGATGATAGTGCAGCCAATCGTGGTATCATTCAGTTCCTAGATCATAGAGCATCATTCCTCACTCCATAATTCTTTTAGATGGTACATTTCCCAACGCCATGAGCCATGCGCCCCTTGCACACGGTGGGTCGTCTGGACGCAAGTCCGGTCCCATTGATCCACCGAAAGCTCTGATCTAGTAGAAGGACTCCACCATAGCGTCCTTGTGCGTCGTATTGATGTTGCTCGGTCCATTTCCTTCGCC
>TARA_R110002003_G_scaffold296_16_pt1 | contig 15117 bp, 14 predicted proteins | sample TARA_R110002003 | Tara Oceans TARA_R110002003 (sample SAMEA4396441) | marine metagenome | biome: Westerlies Biome; feature: [SRF] surface water layer (ENVO:00010504); material: water (ENVO:00002006), including particulate matter (ENVO:01000060) such as... | depth 5 m
TTCTACACGTGCGTAAGTTATGCACTTGCTGCCTACACCTTGTACAGTGCGCGAGAGCCTTGCGGCTAACTCCTAATCGCTCCCCTTCTTGACCTTCCTCGCGTGCAACCTGCTAAGTAGCCTCACGTTAAGCAAGTAGATCTTCTCTAGCTCGCTTTATTAAGACTTATCTCTACTAGAGTCTCTTTTTTTACGCTATTTACGAGCTAACGCAGCCTTATATTACGACCTCACAATTGTGCAGCCTCTCTCTACTCCTACACATATACAGGAAGGTATACGGTATATAGACGAAGAGAGTCACGTGACGACCAATTTGCTTCACACGTCTTCACGCAGCTTTGTGTCAATACCACGTGCGGAAACCGTTGGAAGCACCAATGGCTCTGATTGGCCAACAGATCCAGTCAGGGCTGCATCGAATTGCGCATGTATCCTAGAGCTCTGGAATAGAGCGGGCACGACCTGGACTACAATATCATGCTTAGAAGCGTGAAACCGGCGATGAGAACCGCAAGGAGGCCGCCAGCATAACTCCCTGCTGTCAATCCCACCTCAATACTGTGACAGGCTGCTGTAACAATAGCGACGACGCAGACAGTAAGCAAAACCCCGAAACCCAGGAGTTGCAGCGCAAGAAAAGTGTTCCAACCCTCCACAACCAGAAATGCGTTGAAAGTTTTTCCGTAGGGGTTAGCCGCATCGTACCACCGATCATAGATTAAGTCGCTTCATTAAGAATTAGCGAACATCTTGCACGAGCTTCGAATATGATGGATGCATACTCGTAACGATAGATGAATCCCCTCGCTCTGAGAAATGCAAGTCCAGATGCATCGATACCATGTTGCCAGTAATATTCGATCAATGGAGTCAACCACTTGTATTTGTCCCGATGGAGCTCGAGCTCGTCCAAGTGCTTTGCTTTGCAATAAAGTTCGTTAATCGTTCCGTCCCATGTAGTATTAGCACACTCCATTCTTTCGTCGTGATGCTGACCTTCGATATCGATGCCGCATTCTCCAGGTTCAAGTCCCAGTTCGAGTGCCTTCTCTTTCGCCTTTTCAAGTCTTGCGATATTTTCCTCAACATCAAATTCAATTACTGCTGCCGAAATTCTTTGTGTCTTCTTGTCGAAGTTGAGGACGCGCGCCTTGACACATGTTACTTGAAAAAGCTTCTCTGTCTTGCCAGACATACTGACCATGATCTCCTCCACGCCTACCACAGAGTACAAAGAGTACCTCCTCCACCAGCTGTAATGTTTGCCGATTTCCCCAAGGCCGATGACATGTTGATTCTGATGGATTGGAACATCCACTAGGCGATACTTTCTACCACGCTTGATGCACAGCCATATGCAAGCATGCTTAGACCTAGTTGAATGGCGACAATACTCGGCGATCATGGATTCTTTGCCTTTGGTACCTTTCAAAGCCTCTTCAAAAGAATTCATGGAGCAGTCGCTGCTGGTGGAATTAACATCCTGCATGCTGATAGACTCTTGCTGGGTGGCCATTCCTCCGGCACCGGAACGAAGCTTGTCTCGAGTTTCCGATCTCAGATGTTGTTGGCGGAGCAAAGTTTAGGACAACTGTGTAATAATCACGGGACACGACCGGCAATTGAAGGTGCTATGGATGGTTTCAAGATTGAACCCTAGGGGAGGGTCTGAACTTATACTACGTGAGAAAAACGCCACTAGCGACTTCGGCACTTTGAGCGAGTGGAGTGTGACATAGCAGAGAGTTTGAGCGATATCAGGCAACAGTATGTACCGGAGGCAATGAAAGCGCGTACATGGATCATCATAGAAGTTTCTGGGCGTAACTCATGGCCAAGGCTGCTTTAACCACACCTTTGCCATGATGTCTTCATCGTTCCGGTGAATGGATTTATGATGGTTATCCTTATGCAGCTACATCGCTAGGCTATTGGACCAGGATTGCGCGGAGAGTAGCGATCCCTGTGCGCGCGGTCACCGGAAGCTGTTCAAGGTGGGCGACCTTGTTCTATACCCGTATATCAATTCAAATCATCAAATTTTCCACAATGATACGCTTCATCCTTCGAAATTTGTACCCATTCCTCGACATCAGGTTCTACCAAGTGGCAGTGGTACCAAAAGTTTTTGGAGAGAGTCAGCCGCACAACCAACCCTGGCGAGACGTGTGGACGAGGCTGAAGGCAGTTGCCATTGCGACCCTACCGTTTCGCGGTAGCGTGCACTTATTCACCCCACGGACGATAAGCTCCCGCTTAGCGCATGCAGTAAGACGGGCTCTCCAATTTTAACTGTCCGCGCCACATGAGCGAAACCCCAAGGCGGCCATGATCCTTCGTGCACGGCCAGTTCAGGCCGCCCCAAACTCCGCTATTGTCCCGAAGCCTCTTCAACGGCAATGCATCCCTGGAGAATCGATAAGCAACACAACTTGTGGCTTCAATCTCCAGCAGGTGTGCGGTGGTGGCTTGGTCTTTAGAGCAGGGTCCGCCAAGTCTCTCTCCGCCTTAGGCCAACCATGCGGCGGTTACACAACCTATTGTCGCGTTTGAGGCTGGTCGCAACCAGAACTTTGGGGCAGAATGGAATGTAAGATCACAACGCATGTCTTGGCCTTGATTTCGTCAATATTTGGCTCGAAGCGAGGCTGGATTGAATACACGGCCCTAGTCAGGCGAGCCGCATCGCCCGCAACAACACATATAGCGACGGTCGTCGTGGGGAGAGTCGCCATCATGAATACGCATCCGTGGGACCAGACCCATTCGAAAAGCTGGGTAGCATAGTACAGTCTGGGAACCATGGAGCAAATACGAGGCAGAGTAACCAAACCATCCAGGCGGCCTCGGCAATCTGTACGTTACAGCGCACGCTATCTGATCTTAGTATACAGCAAGACACCAGAACGTTTCGATCCACTGGATATTCATAGGCTGGTATCCCAGGAAGAAGGGGAGTGTACAATCATCCGCCAGCTGCATTCGGACTCTATTTCCAACTACCTTGCCTTTGTCGACTTCTCTGGCAAACGCTTCCAAACGCGCAACCTCGGCCTCTTCGACATCCAAGGGCTCCACCCGCGATGGTCGAGCGTTAGGTCATCACCTTGGGTAACGTTGGATGGCATGCTTGCCAGCGGTCAAGTGGTTTGGAACGGAATATCAAGAGATGCACGCACAAAAGCGACTTCACCTACGCCAGATGAGTCAACATGGCTCAATAACAAGAAATCAACATCATCTCAGTGGGAGTATCTCGGGTCTTCGAGAAACGAAGACGACATTCAGGAGCTCTGCAAGAAGTTCATCGCGGCTGAAGAGAGTGCTACGACTACTGCCAAATTGCCACTGGAGCGAAGTGTTTCTGAGAAGTCGGAGATTGCTCGTGTCATGAGTACCTGGAGGGAAGGATACCGTGCGGGTATGAGAGATGGATTGGCGCATCAGAGAGTTGCACACAAGTCCACTTTAACATCACGGTACGTCATACTTGCCAGTCGCACTGTTACTAGACAGGCCCTTCCAAACCCGGGCTAACCCTCAAATGCAGACCTGACAAGGAAGACCTATCGTTCCTGGCGGAGATCAGTACATCCACACGACAGCTGGACCACGGCAGTAAGGCAATTCCATGGCATGACTCGCCCGAGCAGATCCTAGCCACAGATCCATGGTGGACTGGTGATCTAGAGCCGCTGAACTGGGAGTGTGAAGAGTTTTTGCCAGACGTGTTTCCGGCTGTTTGATAGATGTGGTTGACACTCTGAATACCTAGATACCCAACATATCTGAATCGCACGCTGCCTTAGTGCATTGTAAGTGTGCTACGAACGACCCTTTCACGGTGTCGCAGCTGCCGCTCTAGCGGTTTTGCTTTCCAAGCTCTCTCAAGCCCCAAAATTCCTCGCCCGAACAAAGTCATAATGCGTGAGTTTCGGCGACTTTCAATATTTGATAACCTAATAGCCTGTACAGATCCACGCAACAAAGCATGATATAACATCGGTCGCATGTAGTCTCAGCCTCGCAAAGCTCGCAGGAACCGCGTGGTCAGAAAATCTCAAGAGAAGATCCTGATGTTGTGAAAATAGCGCTCCAAGGGTATCTAACGAGTCTAAAAAGCAATCTGAACTCCATGTCTAGACGAACAAATCAACCCTAACTTTTCCTGCCACGGCTCCGTATTCCTATCTTCCGGCCTCGGACACTCCTGTATCAGTCTGATAGTGCAATATTTGACTAAAGCTAAGGCGAATTGTTCTAAGATACCACAGTCAGCTTGGTCCGCGGAAAGACATACCAGAATGGCAACATGACTTACTTCCCAAGCATGTCCGCGGCCCGGCGTGGAAGGGCATGTATGCCCATTGCGGACGTATCTCGCGCCACCGCTCTGGGCGGAATTCGTCTACTTCGGGCCCGAAGAACTCGGGTATGCGGTGCATGGCATACACCGAGTACCCGACGGATGCACCGCGTTGGACGAAGATGGGAGATTGCCCGTCGGAACCGCCGCCGTGGGGGAGGATGGTGTCAACCTCGGCGGTGCGTTGATTCAAAGCGACGGGAGGGAAAAGACGGAGAACTATAGAACAAGGAGTTGTGTTAGCATACACCACTGAATGGAAGGCACCGGACATCTGGTCTGGTGCGCTGGACCGCTTCGAACATACCTTCTTGCAGTACCATTTGCAAATAGCTGAAGCGCGGCAAATCTTCCTTCGCCGGCGGCCTTCCCTCAAGAACACTTATCTCGTCGCGAAGCTTCCCATACACATCCGGATGCTGGCTCAGCAGGTACCACGTCGAACTCAGCACTGCCGCCGTGGCGTCTTTGCCAGCGAGCACAAGATTAATAATATCGTCCTTGATGTCCTTCCTCGACCTGCCCACACCCAGCAGGGCATCTGGCAAACTCCTCGCTTCAGCAGGCACGTCTTGCTCGGCTCGCAGATCCCGCTCCAGCAACGCGCGATCAAGAATCTTATCCACAAACTTCTCAATCACATGCAACGACAGCCGGAGCTTCCGATCGCCGAAAAAAAGTTTCCCGAGCAGTTTGAACACATTGTAATCCTCGGTGCCAACAAGCGTGCGCTGCGCATAATCGAACGCTTCGGCAAACTCCTGGCCTTCGGTGCGCTCGGCCTGCTTCGACGACAGCAGATGCGTCGACGCGCCGAAAAACACTTCCGTCGAGACGTCCAGGGTAAGCGAGGCGAAAAGCTGCTGCATGTCGAATGTGCTCCCGTCTTGGGGGACGTGGCGTAGGAAAGCCTGGACGTGCGTTTCGAACGTCTGTAACTCGGCATCCCGTACGCGTGACAGGAATGGGCGAAGCACACTTCGATGACCCTGCGACACACATCAGCACCATCCCAAACCCCCAACCTCCCCCACTCTACTCCACTCCATTCCACCGCAAATCAGACTCACCTTCCAAACCTCTCCATCCGAATTAAACACCCCCTTCCCAAACAACGGCTCCAGCCCTTCCTTCCTCGTGCGTCCGAGTCCAAACTCGCTGAAGCGCGTCGACAACATGGCTTTGATGTTCTCGGGGTCGATGGTTAGCACGGCTTGTTTGCCGAAACACAGCCAGGACAGCGTGCGTGGGTATGCGGAGATGATGGCGCGCGTGACGGTCAGGAGGCGGTGTTGGGTTACGGCGCGGCCGAGGACGTAGAGGACGTCGAGGCCGAGGACGGGGTCGAGGTGGGCGTACCATATTGGGCGGGCTGGGGAGTTGGTGTGCGTCCGTTTGGGCAGGACCACGTGGGATAGGGGGATGGAGAGGGAGAGGAGGATGGCGGTGTAGAGGAGGTAGGTTGTTAGGCGGTCCGAGGGGGTGCGGGGGAGGATGGTGGGTGGGGTGAGGGTAGGTGAATATGAGAGGATTGGAGTGGAGAAGTATGATGAGTCGTTCATGGCGATGTGTGGGGACGATGTCGGCGGTTGGGGAAAGAAATCCATGATGAGAGATATGTGTCTGCGTTAGAAGACCAGAGCACTGCGGGATGAGTTTCTGTGCAGAATGCACCAAGTTGTTATAAAGCATTCCGTGAATAAACTGCAAATTATCGCCCTCCGTGTATGGATTCAGGCCTGCAGTTGTGGTGAAGTGGACAAGACTCATTGTCAGGGTGAGTCAAGTCACTTTGTCTTGTCACTTTGCACAGTGGCGCACAGTATCCACGCCGCGCAAGTGCAACAAAAGGCACATATGGGACATTGCCAGCATATGCCAAACAACTGCAAACAAACTGGTCGACTCGGGGATCAACCTATCGTGACTGTGCAAGGGCCAGAAGTCACTGGCGCACGGACATGCCGGTGTCACAATTGTGCGGGCTCGCCCGTTGGGACAAACTGCACACCTGCAGCCTCAACCTCCCGTGACGGCATATTCACTCGACAGTGAGCTTCAAACTCAGAAGAGCCTTTGTGACGGGTTCTAGAAGATAAATGAGCCAAGAAAAGTGTCACTTTCAATCGTGCGCTTTCGTCACTGTGACAGCGCGGTCTGACCCCATCCTCGATTGCACATGTGGCTATTCAACATTTGCAATGCATGTCTCTACATCAACTCATAATATTCAAAGACTTTGCTTGCGTCGCCTTTCAGTTGATGTTTGCACTCATCCTTCACAAACCCATATTCCCGCCCTTCCGTCATGACTCCGACCTTCCTAATAGTGACAGTAACAACACATCACTACACTTCCGGTATTATTTCGTCCCCTTCAATCACATACAAGACGGCAATCGCCAACATGCTTATAGGCCCATACATCTCACGCATACGTACACGAAAAGTCGTGCGACACCATCTTTTCCGACTGCGCAGTGCTCGAAACGCACGCGGGTCGAGTGTAGTGCCGAGAATCGCTCGGTAAGTGGATACCAGGATTGTAGTGTTATAGGGCGTGTGTTGATTTTGTGGTAGGTTGAAGATAGTTAGGTGTTGTTGGCGGGGAAGGATTTGGACGAGAACAAGGAGGGAGGAGACGTGAATAAGATGATTGAATAGTGTCGCCATGACAATTGTTTCACATTGATTTATATAACTTACAACGTGTTGAGCTGGCAATTAAATATTTGAAAGCATGCTGAGATTTCAATGTTCGGACAAGTAGAGATTGAACATACGACTGTCGAGTGGCCACCTCATTTGCCCAATACTCTCAGACTGTTGTAGAAACATGTATAGTCCATACCCAGGTAAAGGAGGAGATAGCAACCATGTGTACAGACGACCGCGTCAGCTTCAATGAAAGTCATGAGAGGTAGAAGTATTCGCCATGCTTTCGGCTTTTGCAGGTCTTTGCGTCCATGAGGAGGTATGTTCGAAATGAAGGCAGCCATGGAAGGCGATCATGAATCATGGTCGTAGCGACATTTCTCGACTGATCAACAGTAACACGAAATGATCATGGTAAGTTGAACATATCTAGCCTTCGCTCATACCTCTGCTTCTTTCGCACTACACACTTCCTCTTTCTTCCTCGGTGTATCTATTGGGAAGGCTTTAATGCCGAAACTCGCAAGCAGCATCACGACGCACAGGATTAGGCAGAACAACCATATCTTCCGCAGTCCTGCAACTCGCGCTTCCATGTCCATCGTGAAGATGCCCATGACCGACCGTGTCTGGATTGGAGACACCGCACGGTGGTCCAAATTGGATATCTCACGTCTAGCCGACGGGCTGCTGCCCATCTCGCTCGAGAATATCGCTCCGCCGATGGAAATTCCAAGAGCCTGTGTCAACCCCGTTAGCATTATGAGACATCGATAATAACGTGGGGATCAGCTTACCGCACCAAACGACCTCCAGAACATGAACAATGCAACAGCGATCGGAAGCTGTTCAGGCTCCACCGAAGCTTGGATCGCAAACTGCAGCGATCCGAAAAGAAACCCCATGCCCAAGCCAATTGAAATGTTCAGCCCAATCCAGCTCGCCGTCGGCGTCTTCTCGCCAAGAAGCATCAGTATGCCCATGCCAAACGCAGCAATCGCCCAGCCTTGCCAGATCATCCAGCGATACTTGCCCGTCCAGCTAACGACATAACCAGCGCCCGCCGCGCCGAACACAATGGTAAGTAGCTCCGGCAGCGTAGCGACGCCACTCTTGATGGTATCAAAGCCTTTCACAAATTCGTAGTAGAAGGGGATGTAGTACATCAGGCACCACAGTGCGAGTCCGTGAGCACAACTGCAGAGAAAGGCGAGGATGCAAGTCCGATTGGAGAACCGAGATAGTGGGACGAGTGGGTGTTTGGCGTAGCGATGTTCGAAGATGAGAAAGGCAAAAATACCGACGAGACCGGACAGCAGTGGGAGGAGGGTTTTGACGTCCGTCCACGAGTATACGACGCCGGCCTGCGAGGTGTCAGCATTGCTGTTGGTTGAAATGTGGCTAGGGAGTAGTTTCACTCGTACCTGCATGAGTGGGACTAGAAAGCAGACGAGCGAAGCTGACAGGATGCCGAATCCGAGGAAGTCAATTCGACGAATCTGGTCCTTAGTGTTGCCGTGGCGGGGAGTTGACGGTAGTGTCAGGAAACACGCTATCATGGCTACTACAGTTGTTATGACACTGATGCCGAATATCCATCGCTGTTGCCTCGTCAGATTCAATGTCACACTCCTCCTTCTATCATTATTCATACCCAAGAAGCTGTCTTGGTTAAAACACCAGACAGTATCGGCCCGCTGCACGTTCCAATGGCCGTAAAAACGCTCAGAAAACCGAACCAGATGCCCCGTAGTCTCAGTGGCACAAGATCGGTGATGATGATCTCAGTAACCGTATAGATGCCTCCGACACCGACACCCTGGAGGCTACGCCCTGTGATGATTGTTGCATAATTCTGTGCAATAGCCGCTAGAAGAGCACCCAGGGCGAGAGTAAAGGCACTTAAGGTTAATGCCCATCGCCGACCGATTATATCTGCGAAACTTGCGCAGCCGGGCTGCACCACCGTCGCGGTCAAGGCCGTTGACGTTCCGAGCCAGAACGCTTGTGGTGTGGAGAGGTTGAAGTGCGCGGCTATGGTCTAGGACTGTGTAAGTCGTGTTGTATCGATGTCAATGCGGGTATATTGGAAGGACATACTGTAAGAGAAACCGTCACGCTCGTTGTTGTAAAGGCTGCTGCTAGAGCTAAAATGGACATGGAAAAGAAAATGGGGTAGAAGAATCTTGGAATGTCAATCGTGGCGCCTTGCTTCAAATCGCTCATCTCAGAGCATATGACCGACTGTTCATCGTCCTTGATCGAATCCTGTTGGGCTTGTTGGTCCATGTTGCTTAGGCGCTGAGGCGGATATCTTAATGGCAGGAATGACTGCAAAGCAGTCTGAAACGCAGTTTAATTTATACCGAGCATATCCTCCATCAGGAATTTCAAGAACAGTGGATCTTAACAATCTCTGCGTGCTTTTACATCTGCGCATCCTTCTTCGTCTGCAGATGATTGTATGAGGAAGAGCTGTTGTGAATGCCGAGAAGTCCAGCATCGACCTCAGGCCTTTGTGGCGTTGGGACACACACCACCACTTTCCTAAATCAGCTTATGTCTGTGGAGCGGCATCCAGATCCGAGAGCCTCCACTGCGGCTATTAAGAAACTTTTATCTCCCTACCGTGCTGCATGCGTTGGCACCAGCAACGCCTAGTCAAGGTCCGAAGCCATTGCGAAAATTAGGATCGCTGGGCTGTGGTTGGATGGTTGCGACTTTTCATCTATCTAGCACATGTTTCAGGATGCGCAAAGAACGCCAATGGAACGACGTCCCGGCTGAGGATTTCGAGCGGCGGTGGATATCCGGGACTTGATTGGGCGTGGATTTCGATGAGGTGGGAATGCATCAGCGCAGAAGAAATGCAGTGGTTCAGAGCCACAAGAGCCTCTTCGGCGATCAACCGACGAAGGAAAGCCCACGCGACGCGACCTCAGCGTCGCCGACCCCAACGCCGTCATCGTCAGCGCCATGTATCCACCATGCGCAACCTTTCTCAAACATGACGGTCGTCTCAAGGTCTGTTTCTGATCTTCGAAATAGATGACGGAACGACAGACATCCTGGCGCGGAAGGCCCAATTACCAGAGTCTGGCAGCGCAGTCCGCGCATGCTCCAACACCGCAAGGCTGATCTGCCTCCGCAAGGCAATTCGGCATGGCCATCCCAGCGCGCCACAGCAGACTGGCGCAAAACGATGCATCTGTCAGTTTCAACGCGCAAGCGCTATTGACTCCTGACTGGTCCACGATTCTGCCCGTAGCCAGCGCTTACTCTACCCAACGACCAATGACACGTCGTCCACCCTACTCCCGATTCAATGCGCGCCAGCCATAACCCGGAGTGGCTCCACACATTGACGACCACTACGGCAGGGAAGGCATGCCATTGGGCGCGTAACCTGCACGCATCAGCATGCTCATCTATAACACCTGTTCCTGTCGTCCTGTGAGGTCGACTTGGTTTGCTGTTGCTGAGGCCGGACCTGCGGGCTGAATGCACACTTGCAATTCCAGAAGCGAACATCGAGGGACAACTCATCAAGACGGCCGTCTAACCGGAAGAGATTGTGCCTGCGTCTCTTATTCCTGCCCTGCTCCCTGTCTTGCTCTTACCTCTTCCACCTTTCTTCTTGTTGCGTTGCACGCGGTTCGCCTTAGGGCATCACACTCCCTTACGATTTCGTTCGACTATTCTTCGTTCTGATATGGATTACTAGCTGCCTGGAAGCAGCTGCAAAAGAGAATGGACTTTGGAAACCATCAGAAGAAGGAGCGAGATGTTTGGATGGGCATGAAATTTGGATGCTGCGCGCCGAACGAGGAGTTCGACGATGGGAAGGAGGCGCTTCGAGGGCATGGTACGTTCACCTTTACACATATTCACGCACGATATTGGCGACTGCAATCCCTAGTTCGGTCTCACATCTTCGACTTATGTCGACGTCTGATCTCGTTCTGGAGATGCGCTTCGCCCAGTTTAACTTCCTATCATCGTCGCGGTCCTGTTGAGCTGTACTGCAGCTCGCTTACCGTCTACTTAATCTGGTTAATCATGTCGTCGAACACACTCAAAGCAACCACCGACCATAATCCTCGTCATCAGCCTCAATTCAGATGCTAACGGTTATCATCAGGGGGATCTCAGATGCACATCGTCTATGACCAACCACAGGCTCTTCCACAGATCCGCGCGCAGCCATTTCATCACGTCCGTCCGTCCACTAGCCAGTCGATGAGCCGTCATGTCTCTCAATGGGTAAACACCAGCCGGGACTTTGCGACTCGTGCTTCATCACGTGCCAGCTTCTCTACTCTCACGCGACCCCGCCGATCACACTCTATTCACAAGACTCGACCAAGCATCAGTGGACCAACGAACTTTCAGCATTTCGACAACGGAGTCGGACTCGATGGCGTTCAGTCTATGATCGACGAAGCGCCCATGCCGATGCGCTGCAATCGTAGCTTCCGTCGCCTTGAGTTGTCCATCTATCTTCCCAATGGCTGCGGCCGACTTTCGCCGCTTCCCGATTTTGAGGACGACGATGTTTGGGGCACGTCAAAGTCGAACCTGGAGAAGCCAGCCCAAGCACTCGTTCGTGTGAGGGATTCGCGGACGAACTCAATGTCATCCAATCCTTCCACTTCTGAGTACATCATCCCTCGAAAGCCCATCGCATCATCCACATCCTCTGCTTCGATTGCTCATTCCAGACGCTCAAGCGTACAAAGCCAGCAGAGCAATGGTACCACGACCACTCATGAACGCCGGCTGTCTGGGACGACTATGGCAACCATGCGAACCCCTACCTTGTCAATCTGGCCAGAAGAGCCCAGATCATCTGCCAATTCCATCTTTGAGAAACCCATCATGCGTCGCTCAAACACATCTGGCACCTTGTCTCCTGCCCGCGTCCTCTCTCGTCTCCCATCTCCTTCTCGTAGTCGCGCCAATACCGCTCCAACTCGTCCTGGCTCCCTTCGCCGCACGAAGACGGATGTCGATGAGGCCATCCGTGAGCTCAACACCATTGTCGAGGAACGTCGCGCATCTGCATACCGCTCGCAGACTCAGTCACCTGCACTCATCAACCGACCTCCTCCGTCACCATCTCACCACGTACCCAACATTGCGCCTTCCATGCGCATGCATGTCCGCTCAGAGACGCTCTCGGATATTGGATCTGCCTTTTCTGCTCCGATGAGCTACAATAAGACCTTGTCTGTTGCTTCGACACGACGGAAGACCACTGGTCTTACTCTTGCGCCTCCGTCTCGCAACAGCACCATGGCTTTGTGCTCCAACCCCATCACACCGCCAGCTCCCCACACACCAACCAAGTCAATGACGCGTCTCACAACTTGGCTCAAGCGTTCCATATCCACCTCCACTACTCCCACGTCGCCATCAGCTGCCAAGCCATATGACGCGGAACCTTTCTACAAGTGCGAGCCAACCACAACCACTCGCCCATCCACTGCCGGCTCGCACACTGTCTGCCACACACGACAAGAGTCTCAGGAAAGCAACGGCACCGCTACCGTAACACTCTTCAGCACATCTCCCACTTCCCGATCCGAGTCGCCTATCTCGGATGCCGCGGCTACACCTAAAAAGATGAAGCGTGTTCCTGCGCCATTGAACTTGGCCAAGGAGAAGGAAATCGGATTGCTGGTCGAGAAGGCCCTTGACAGTGCCCGCAGCCTGAAGCTGAGCCCAAACTACGGCCTGCTCAAGGGCATGGAGATCACGGCGAAGGATGTAGGTATGGGTCTGAACGGGGAGCGAAGGAGCTTTGTGCCGTCTCCTTCGACTGTAGGCGTAGCTTTCTAAGCTTCGACACCGTCATTTGGTGCTTGTTGAGTCTGCTCTCAAGGATCAGTTCACAGGGAAATGGGATTGGGGCGGAATCTGGTTGGGTTGGGTTGGGAAAGGACATTTTCATTCTTCCATCGCGCCAGGCATATACCCTCCGCCTCTGCTGCCGCCTGTCTCGCGTCGAGCAGAGCGCGGATGCCTTGGTGCGAACCTTCTTTTGAATTTAGGGCGCATGATAACTATACCCTTTTGTAGCAATAGGAGAGATTTGTAGATTGCGGTAATGGGCGGTCTCTGAGTTGAAATATATTATGTGCAGATGCTATGTGTATGCGAGGATAATGTGGTGAGATTCGAGACAAGTGCGAGTGCACGTGCGAGTGCGCCGGGTGCACATACAACTTGCAGTGATCCATGGCGTAGCGGAACTTTCCCAATGCGGAGCGCACATACGCTCTGCAGTGATCTAGACCTTTTCAAACCCTTCCTGAATAGGCAACGCGTCTGCAAATACAGTGAGGGGTACATGTAAGTGTGCAAGTGTGCAAGTATACAAATGCGAACACACTTGCTGCAATCGATGCTTTCTCAGAACTTGCCTAGATAGGAAAGGGCATATGCATATCCGGTGAGGGGTACATGTAGGTGTACAAGTGTGCAAGTGTGCGAGCTTACCTTTGGAGCGGCTAGGTGCATGCGAGCTTTCACCGAGTCGGCAGAATGACACGTACAGCGTACGACACTACAACCACAATACCTAACAATGACCTCCCACAACCATTGTTTTCGCTTTCTTGACCTGCCCCGCGAGATACGCGACAACATTTACGATCTCACATTATGTGCATTCCGTCGCCGCAGCGCCCCATATTCAATCGATCAATATGCCCGTATACACTTTGAATCCCCTTCCTATGTTCGCCGCTTCCTCGGGAACATCAATCTCTTACTTGCCAGCAAACAAGTTCATCGCGAAGGCTCCGATTATATGCTTAAGAAATGCCGTTTCGTGCGCATTGAGTGTCGTGGGTTCAATCTCGGGCAGTACCTGCACGGCCACGCACCAGCCGTCTCTGTCCTCGCATCTCGAACAAAGCCAGATCCAGAAAATAAGGGCAAGGTAGATAAGTTCCAACCGTGTGCTATGCGCATCTGGCTGGGTATTGATCGCGCTGCGAATGGGAAGCAGCGCCTGGGTAGAAAGAGATATCGAGATATCGTCATGTTATGGGAAGATCTGCGGGACTTTTGGAAGAAGTTTGAGGTTGAGTGCGCGATGAGAAGTCAGAGCGATCCGGAGCGCGATCCATTGAGGATTGTGGTTGAGCTTAACCCCGACTCTCGGACATCAGGGACGGGACAACGCTCTGTGGAGGCTTCAACAATTTACACCAACAAGGACATGCAAGAACAGCTCTTGCAGCCGGTTCGAACTGGACTCAGGGGCTTCCCAAGACTCGAGATCTTGGGATGCGCCGATGGAAGTCTCGCACGGGCTGCCATCGCAGAGGTGGCGAAACCTCTTGTGTCCGAATGGGAGCAACTCAAAACAGAAGTTGAGAAGTGCGAGAGTTGCGCAACAACAGCTTGGCTATGTGGCGATATCACTCGCTCTGCGCACTTTTGCGCGACTGGCATCGACATACTCCGACCTTTGCGCCAGAGCCCGTTGTCTCTCAATCAGACCGAGTACAAAGAAGTTGAGTGTCAGGATACAATATCGAGATTCTGGATCGAGTTACATATGCTCCTCGTACGCTGTCTCGACTCTCATCTGACAGCGCCGCCATCTCATAGAGCCTATATTGACGAGAGCTTACACGTCTCAAGCACTTCCCAGCTCCTCCTTCATGAACTCTCATCCACGGCTCAGTGAATGAGAGTTCATGGAAAGCACAAACAACCTACTGGCCGAGATGTGGTATACGATGGCCAAGTCGGCGCGCTTGATGTTCGAGCACGCGCAAGGCAACACTCGAGGTGCGGGCGAAAACATACTGATGGAGGTTGCCATGGCGTTGGACTTAAGTCCTGGCTATGCGCTCTACGTGGAAGAGAAGAAGCTGGTGGGGGAATGGGTGGAAGAATTGGAGAGATATGAGGTATGGAACGATGGGGAGTGTAGGAGAACAAGAAGCAGGAAAGGTATCTTGACGTTGGCAGAGTGGCGAAAGACTGTGGAGGAGAGAGGTTGATGATAGTGCTTGAAGAACTCTCACGGTCGTCAAGTGACGACGCAAACCGGTCTAGTAGAGCACATCGCTTTG
>TARA_R110002003_G_scaffold325_5_pt1 | contig 15114 bp, 14 predicted proteins | sample TARA_R110002003 | Tara Oceans TARA_R110002003 (sample SAMEA4396441) | marine metagenome | biome: Westerlies Biome; feature: [SRF] surface water layer (ENVO:00010504); material: water (ENVO:00002006), including particulate matter (ENVO:01000060) such as... | depth 5 m
GGGTGAGCGTTTGTTTACGAGCGAGGAAGTCTATCGACCAGCTTAAGAAGGTATCACTGCCTCTCGCTCGCGTTGGCTCATGTCCGACACATCCGACGGAGGAAGAAGACGACGTTCAGTTGTTGTCGGGGCGATACAAGCCCCACCAACCGTCATCACCAGCCGAGGCCGAGACCAAGCTTTGTCAAGCTTTTGGCTTGCGCGGCTTGTCGGCGATAAGGCCCATGGATTGCGCTAGAGCGGTGGCATTACCCTATCAGTCATGCTTCGTGCATTCCCGACCTCTCAGATCATTCCAGAACAGGCAGTTGTGTACCAGGAAGTGGGGACGTTGGTCGTCTTATCACGGACCGGCCGAACCATTGCCTTGGAGCCGGCGTGTAAAAAGGCCTGCCACGCTGCGCCGTGAACACGCGACGCTGTCTTCGTTTTTTGAGTTCCCGCCAAGTGGCACTACTGGTCACCATGTCGTCCGACGAGGAAAGAGCCCAAGCCGTCAAGCCGGCGTACGCGGCTGAAAAGGTCCATGATGGAAGTGCGGGGTCTGGCGAACCTTACGACATCACGTACGCTACGCACCAGGACACGGGTTTCCTTGCCAAACTTCGCCGCTTGGAAACTCGTCTCGATGCAAAGATCGGCTTGGAATCAGAGGCCATTACGCGCAAATTGCCCCAAGACAAACGACCTGTGCCATGGCACGAGCAGTTTTCTATGTTTGCCCTGTGGGCCTCCGGGACAATGAACACTTCGTGCTTCGCGACCGGCTTCCTTGGATGGGAATTCGGACTATCTCTCAAGCAATCCATTCTCATTGTTATCTTTGCGTCCATTCTCGGTGCTGCACCAACTGGATTTGCTGCCACTTTCGGTGCACCAACCGGCCTGCGACAAATCTCCGTCTCTCGCTATGCCTTCGGATGGTGGCCGAACAAAGTGGTCGCCGCTCTCAACACCATTGTGCAGATTGGCTGGGCAGCAGTCGCATGCATTACCGGCGGCCTGGCTCTCACAGCCGTGGCGGACGGCCATCTCTCGCTCATCGTCGGCATAGTCATCCTCGCCATTGTCGCCACACTCATATCCTTCATCGGCCTCAAAGCCATCCTGATCTACGAACGCTACGCCTGGATCGTCTTCTTCATCATCTTCATGGTCTTCTTCGGCCAGACGGGTCAGTACGCGGACAACAAGACTCCGACCGCGCTCCAGGGCGCCGACCTCAGCGGCACAGTGCTCAGTCTCGTGGCCATCGTGTACGGAAGCTCCACGTCGTGGCAGACCATGGCGTCGGATTACTACGTCCACTACCCCGTCAACGTTAACCGCTGGCGCGTCTTCCTCATGACTACCTTCGGCATCGCCATCCCCACCTCCATCGGCATGTTGGCCGGCTGCGTCGTCAGCTCCGGCATGAACAACCGCCCCGACTGGAAAGACACATATGAGACCCAAGGGCTGGGGTTCCTGATCCAGGAAATGCTGTACCCGCGCGGCTTCGCAAAGCTCGTGCTCACCCTGCTCGTCTTGTCCGGCATCAACGTCAACGTCATCTCCATCTACAGCGCGGCTATCTCGTGTCAGCAGTTTGCGCGCCCGTTCGCGAAGGTGCCGCGCTTCATCTGGATCGTCGTCTGCTTCGCCGTCATTCTAGCGCTCGCTGTCGGCGGACGGGAGAATTTGAGCAGTTATCTAGAGAACTTCTTGTCTCTGTTGGGCTACTGGTGCACGCAGTACTTTGTCATTTTGTTCAGCGAACACGTCATTTTCCGCAAAATGGATTTCGCCAATTATGATCTGGATGCGTGGAATGATCCGAGCCGGTTACCGGTCGGGATTGCGGCGGGTGTGGCGTTTGGGCTGGGCATTATTGCGTGGGTCATGGGCATGGTGGAGACGTGGTATGTTGGGCCGCTTGGCAAGCTCATTGGAGCCTCGGGCGGCGATGTTGCGAATGAGTTCACGTTTGTGGTTACGGCGCTGGTGTTCATTCCGGCAAGGTACGTCGAGTTGAAGATGATTGGGAGGTAGTTCGTGAGGCTGAAAGAATATGGGCCGCCGAGGGTGGCAGCGGCTGATTGGCGCGATGTCGCAGCTGAACATCGAATCCTGCGCGGAGTTGCACATGTCAGCCTCTTGACCCAGCCTTCGCTCTCCCATGACCGCAGACCCATGGATCATTCGAGTGTTACGGCGTCAGTTGTGGGCATCCTCGCCGTAGCCGCCAAGATTGGCGAATCAATGCACGTCGATATCATCGCCTCCTCTGCCAAGGATGTCCCACCGTCTTGGTAGCGCTCGACTGCGACGTGCGTGACGTCCAGGTAGCCTTGTCGTCGCAGCAGTTCCTCTTCGGACCTGGAACGAGACCTTTACTTTTTTACGTGAGCATCCTACATACTGTCAACAGCTCCGTCTCTCGAAGCCATCGTCAGAGCAGCAAGGAGTTGCGAAAGGTCGGCGCCTTTGGCAACAGTGCGTCAGTCGAATGCAATTGATGACGTTTATGTCCTCATTCATCAGCATCTAAGTCTATCGTAGTCTATCGGGTATCGTCTCGTCCCAAACACAATCGCATCACTTTTTCCTGCGCTTACTGCGCTTTCTTGCTCTTCCCCCACACAAGCCCGCCCTTCATTGCGCCGGCACCCTCCTCGACGTACTTGCACTCGGTGAAGGCGGTCCACAGGTCAGCGAAGAAGTTGGTTCGCTGCTCGATGTACTTGTCGCCGAGCATGGGGGCGATAGCCCACGTGGCTTCCTCGCAATGGTAGAAGGGGATACGACTGGGTACTTGTTAGTCACGTGGTTTCTGGGATTGAGGTCGAAGTAGTGGGAACTACTTTGGAAGATGGAGATGTCAGTGACTTACGGGAAAATGTGGTGCACGACGTGGTACTCAATGATACCGTGGAAGATGTGGCGGCCAATGAAACCAAATTCGCGATCAACAGTTGAAAGCGCGCCTTTGGCGTAAGTCCAGTTTTCAGCTTCGTAGTGCTGGGCATCTGGGTGGGTGTGGTGGAGGTAAGTGATTGCAACTGCTTTCGGTTAGCGCACATTCCCGCTTATCAAGTGTTGAGGTTTCGACAACTTACCAATCCAGTGGTTCATCCACAAGTACGGAAGCCCATACAGCAAAAATGTAGTTCCGACACCTAGAGACTTGGAAGCGAAATAAAGAGCCGTCATAACCACGATAAGGCCGATGTTGGAGAGCAAGATAAAGGGTTGTTCTGCGTCTGTGAAGGTATGCGCAGTCGGGTCCAGATGGCTCTGCTTGAACTTCGGGCTCTCTTTGCGGTTCGATTTGACCAAGCTGTTGACACCCGCACCTGCATTCAAAAGAATATATGCAGGCCAGCCGAAAACTTGATGGAAGATGAGCGCGCCAAGAGTCAGGATCGGCGTGTCCGCGGCGGTGTGATCCATCAGCTTCTGAACCAAAGTTGGCTCTTTCAGCAGCTTAGCTTCGAGCTCCGCTTTCCGGCTGGGGACAAACACGGTGTCCTTCTCCATGTGGTTTGCGTATCGGTGGTGGCGAGAGTGGCTGAATTTCCAGCTGAAGAATGGGACCATCAACATGGAATGCAGGAACCAGCCGACAGTCGCGTTGACATTGAGATAAGGCGAGAAAGAGTCGTGGCCGCATTCGTGGGCCAGAATCCAGAGGCCGGTGAAGAAGCAGCCTTGGACGAAGCTGTAGAGCGCCCAGAGCGGGACGGTGACTGTCCATGGTGCGTCGAGCTTGGAGAGCAGGACTCCGGAGTAGAACAAGACGCTGACGGCTACGAGGTCGCGGACCACGTAGGACATGGAGCGAACGAGCGAGCGCTCGAAGCACTTTGCCGGGATAGCGTCCCGCATCGTCTTGACATCAGGCACGGAGGACGCCTTCGGCGCCTCCACGACCTGCGTCGTAGTGGTGGTAGTGATTGCACCCATTCTGAGGATTCGAACGGACTGAAGGGAGGAGGAAAAGGGAGGGCGTGTCGAACTTTGCAGCCGCGCCCAAGACTTTTGTATCTCCTAATTTTTCCCGTGCCGAGGCGGTGAAACTGTTGGATGCCGCAAACACAGTCTAGGCTCGAACAAACCCAAGATACGTTTCAACAACAGTTATGCAGGCGGTAGCCCGACACCGCCTTTCTCAAGCTCGAAAGTGGGTCCGTGAACAAAAATTTCGGTTCTAGTGCACAGTCCACCTTAGCGGTCCAAGGGCTCAAAGATTGCGGCGTGCATGTCTTGGGACCGGAAGGGAAAGCCAGCCAGTACCGGTGCCGTCTCGGTCATCTGCAGAACGAAAGCGATTGCGATAACAACGAGCCTCAACATCCCCATCTCGACTTTCTTATGCATCGTATTGGTGGTTGGATGACGACAGCGTCCCAGGCCAAGCGACGAGGTAGCCCAGATGCGGCGTAAGTACAGAAGCCAAAGAGAGACCCTGAAGATCGTGGGGTCGTCCTCCAGCCAGTGCGCTGCGTGCTAGGATAATTTGACAACGGTCAGGGTCCGCTAAAACAAAGTGCGGCTGTCGCTTAAGGGATGCCATGCCGAGCTAACGGCTGATAGCCAGGGGCGCGCACCCAAAGAGGTTAGCGGAGCTCTAGGGCATACCGCTAGCGTCTTGGGGAGGTATTTCTTTTTTAGAGCCGTTCTGGAGCCCCGAAGACTCTTTGCTGTCGATCAGATAAGCCCGGCGGCGTAACGGAAGTTTTCGCTTTCGTGCGCTCTCCTTTCCTCGACGGTCAGAGCGAGGCGACCGCCCCGGATACCAAGAATGCACCACCAATGTAACAGCAGGCATGCGAAGGAGTTGGAGGACGCGCCCCGTAAAGAAAGGAAAGAGTGGACTGGAATGTACCGCATAGTGTACTGAACTCGGCGGAACGGGGACGCTTAATGGTAGCCGATTCTTCGCCAAGGACATGTGAAAGGCTGCGTGCTGAGCGGTTGTCAGATATTTCGAGTGACCACGTAAGATGGACACTCACCAAGCGAAACTTGCTCCGCGCCGCTTCCACCCACGTTTCGCATGTCGACCACCTATTATTCCGGGACGCGAGCACCATCATTCCGGCTACGGTTACAATCCGAGTCCCTGAGACCCAAGGATTACGGCCATCGGTTCCTTCCCGTATCTTCCAACCCATCTCCTATTCCGCCAAAAGTCGAGCACTTGCTCGTCGCGATCAGGCGTGACTCGGTACCAACCCGCAAGCTTCTCATCCTCATGGAAAAGCTGTCCGCCCAGGCATGTTTCTGCTCCTTTCAATAGGCCAACGGAAGCTTTGGATGTTTCCCCTCAAGCCGAGGCAGGGCAATCGTTGTGCCGAGAATTGGAAACGCACGTGCGACTTTGTGGTGTCGCGCGGGTGCGATAGAGTCGTCTTCCTCCGAGCATCTGCTTCGCCCGAATGTCCCTAATGCCACAGCCGATCCTCATCACTCGGGAATTGGCCGTCGATTGCGCGCCACGTACGCATGGCCGGAGACCACCACAAAAGCAGCGCATCGAGTTCATCCGTGGTATCGATTCGACACTGAGGTGTGTCGTATTATGTGCGAGCAGTCGCCGTACGAGCTCCCTGCCGAGCAAACAGGCGCGATTTTACTTGTGGAGTATTTGTGACTCCCGCACCACCATCGTCTGAGCGCTCTCACTCGTAGTCTCGGTTTGTATGGACTCGAGCTCGTTGTTGCCGCCAGCAGTCTCACGCTGCAGCTTCTTGCGCTTAATTCCGAATGATAGCAGCAGGCCCAATGCGCTGACGACAGTATACAAAACCCAGGTCCCTCTCATCGCCTTCGCTAGCCCGATTCTTGCAATGCGCTGCTGATCATCTGGCAAGCCAGTTATAGTAAACTGCAGGGAAATAGCCTCTCCTTGCGTAAGCTGGATCGCAACGTCGCGCGGGATGTCGCCCTTGACGAAACTGTCGAATTGTCGCCTCATCAGAAGCTGAAAGACGACTTGTCCTACAACGACACCAATTGCACCTGAGATCATGCGCACAAAGCCGAATGCCGAAGTCCCAGTCGCGATGTCTGAAATCCGAATGCGTGTTTGTAGTGCAATGAGAGGAGCCGAGAAGTTTGGGCCGAAGCCAAGTCCAATCACTACCAGAATGGCGATAATCTTGCCAACGTTCATTGCAGCGCTGAATGAAACGAGCAAACCGACACCGATTGTCATCAGTAGTAGACCAGCTTGCAGGACCTCGAGGAATCGACCAGTCATTTCAATCACGTAACCTGACGCAAACGAAATGGTTGCAAGCGGTACGGCAATTGCCAGCATGTAGACGCCGGTCATCGAAGGTGTCTGCCCCAGTACGATCTGAAAGTATAGGGGAAGAAAGTAGGCGACCGAGTTGAACGCCAGAGCATCGCAGGCGCACACGCTCAGTGCGCTCAGGTTGCTGACATCCTTGAAGATGCGCAAAGGCAGGACGGGCTCGCGACCTCGCTTCTCTTCCCACCATTGTGTGATTGGAAAGGCCGTATACAATACGCAGCCGATTACAATGAAGGTTACGGCCATTCGCGTCGTGAAGGAAGAGGTACATCCTAGTTGCAGCCCCACAAGCAGGAAGACAGCAGCCGCAAGGATGGTAGTAGTGCCAAGCCAGTCCATCGAGGCAAGGCCGGCAAACAACGGAGTTCGGGAACTTTGAAGGTTCAGCGTAGCGAAGAGCGTGAGGATAGAGACGGAGATAATGGGAACTGTCTCATGGTGAGCCGATATACAGAGCATCATGAGATGTGTCAATGACTGCTTAAAGACACGAGTGGGAAGGTAGTCGACCTACGATTTGAATAAAAACATCCCCTCCAGCTCAAATGCTCTGCGAAAATGCCGCCGAGCACAGGCCCCAGCGCCGAAGCGACAGCCCACACAGCACCGACGATTCCCAAATAGAACGATCGATCACTAGAACCTGTTAGTATACTCGGAGCAAAACCCAATCGAGAGTACATACCGAATATCGAACAAATCACTCACGCAAACATGCACCATAACCACAACTCCCCCACCCCCCAAGCCCTGCAAGACGCGCCCTGCGATCAGCATTTCCGCGTCCACAGAAAGCGCACACATGAGACTGGCGGCGAGGAAAATGGCGTTCGCCGAAAGAATGACGGGTTTCCGACCAAAAATGTCGGAAAGCTTGCCCCAGAAGGGTATCGAGGCGCCATTTGCAAGCAGATACGCGGACCCTACCCATGCATACGATGAGTCGGGAAGGTGGAAGGATGATGATATGTACGGTAGGGCTGTGGGGATGAGGACGGTGTCGAGCGCTACGAGAAAAATGGACAGGCAGAGCGCGATGAATGCGAGGATCGTGGTGGTAGGTAGTCGTGGTCGGAGGTTCAGGCGGCCCCCGTTGGCGAATGGTTCTGGTTTGGACGGCCTTGGACTTTCGCCCTGGTCTAGCTCTCTGCTCATGTGGTTGGTTCTATTGTTTTTGATCGAGGTCGAAGCGATGCTGGGTAAGGTTGAGGATGTAGCTGTGGTATGTCGTGTTAGAGAGAAAGACATTATTGATGATGAATCTATCGGCGGAGGGCGAAGGAACATGCTCACCATCCTTGCCTGTCACAACTTTCAACATGTTGAGTGGTTTTGGTCGAAAAAGATGTGCCGCTCGTGAGCCCAGTGCATTACGTGACCTTGGCGGAGGAACGATGCATCGTCTTACTTGTGTAGTAACTGTAAGGCGTTGTGTGCCGTGAAGTCAACAGACTAATTAACTTGTGTGAAGTTGCCGTTCAGTGATGGGAGCCCTCCATCACTCGAGCAGTCGAAATGTCATATATGTCGTTGCAGATGCGAAGATCTCGTGGCGCCATCTTGCCAAACCCGAGCTGGTACATAGGCGCTCATGTAAGCTTGTCATGGGGTCGGAAGGTCGGAAACGCTTAGCCTGTGACGTCCTGATCTATGCGCATTGAGGCTGTACCAAGTAACAAAATATCGGGAGGGATTTTGTGAGAATATCGAAGGTCTACGCGACGTCAGGGAACGCTTCATAGAGATGTGGTATGGAGTGCGTGGTCTCAATATAATAGGGTTGTCTCTGCAAAACATCCCGGAGAGAAGGATGATCAAGCTTCGCAGCGCCCGCAGTCCTGAGCACCTCCTCAATTTTGCTGAGCCTACGCCAAGTCAATGTTCATGACAGTGCTATGTTGTGGGTAGGTACCAATGCGTCTAGTTTAGCTACCACAAGAGAACAGTGGCGCGTGATGGCGCGTAGGTGCTGTGTGATCTACGTCGCAAGTAATCTTCATGTTCGTGCTGCGAGGATAATCGTCCCACGTGAATGTCGTGTTACCATCATGCTACCGAGGCGACTTCACGAGGCTTAGCATCCATGTATGCCCGTTGAGTGTTCGCGCAGAGTATCTCTCCTCCATGGATCGCTCCTGAGTTCTTCGATGACATTAGGAGAGTTCGCAAATGGACCGTCGGATGGTCGGCATTTCACTGCTTCTCTAAATGTGAAAGGTGACAAACACCCAGTCTAATATGGCGGGCTCCGTACCTTGCCGACTATAATGTTGGACGCCTTCGCTTGGCTGCTCGCGAACAAGATGCAGTGCCAAAATACCCAGACAAAGACCGGGGATTTGTCACAGGTCTGTGTTGCCATGCATCTGTGCCAACAGTTACAGCTTTGAACACTGGGTGGTGGAGCTTCATCCAGTGTATGGTAGCTGTATAGCGGCGATTTTGTGCGCAAACCATCAAGTCCAAATCGTCACGAAGGCTCGAAATCTGGGATGTACTGGTAAATCGCTGATAGATTTCCGAGCCGAATGCGGTATCCCTGACCATGTACGCATGCTGTGTAATTCAAACTTCGTCTGAGCACCGTACGGCGCTCAGTCGAGTAAATTGCCGAACCTTACCAAGGGACATGCCATGCATAGATAGTCGAGTGACCCGCAAGTCATACCGGCACGTTTCCATAACGGCTGACTCGAGAGTTCATCGTCGAAATGATCAGCTTCGAAGCCTGTTGACTCTTTCCGCGATGAAACCGAAAAATATGCTGGCAATCTCCATGAGTCTCACCGCTCTTTCAAGGTCGTCTTCCAGAGTATGCGGCGGAACGTGCTGCAAGGTAGATCCAGTTCCCCGTAGTTCAGCTAGCTGTCCACATTCGGTCGAACCTTCCGAAGGCGTTGGGAGATTGCTGCTGCACCAGAAATCAGGCGCTTGGTTCGATGGTTGCAAACACACTTAGCGCTTCATGGCGTCCATGATCTGAGAATGGGCTTGACGTATGCTCAGAAAAGTAGAAAGACCAATCAAGATGGTCCAGAAGCGGTCGTTAGTAACGAGTCTTGTGTGGAGGACTGCGGCTCTAGCGCACAAGGATCCCATCCGACATGATAAACAACGAAAGATGCGACCGACAAGAATCCCGGTCAGAAAGTAGATTTTTGCACCATCCCCATTTGTCGTGAGTTCGATTAGGCCAACTTTAGACATGCTATCCAGTGATGAAATGTGCTCGCTGCTGTGGACAACCTGCTGTGATTGAGACACGCAGCGTGAGGTTATCGCGTTACGAGGCAGATTGGCGATGTCTTACAACGTGGCAGACCGAGCGCCATCGCTGAGTCTTGCAGGACGTGGAGACACCTGAGCTGTTCCAAGTGGCTTGAAGTCGTGTTGCTCAGGTCCACTGTGGTCGTGCAAAGTGGATCGCTCTCGGAATGGCGACGCCACCCCCGTTTTCGTTGCTTCGGGAGATAGCGCGTACAGCAGCCCGATTCCCGCAGAGCGAGGCATATGGCCGCTGTGATCAGACAAGAAAAATGAACATGGGAGAAGCGAGGTGTGTCATGTTGAAGAAAGGCGTCGCTGTGAAGAAGTTCGGATGCCCGCGGCTCGACCCCACCTTCCCTTGGGTCCATCTGTGTGGCGGAACAACAGCAAAAGCCATTCGAGCACACAACACAAGGTCCACGGCACATGACTCGTCTGCGCAGTAAATCACAAAAGACCATTCAGATATTGTCATGCGACTTGATCCTAGTATGCATCTCCTTCAGACTATGGACAGACAGCGACTCTTGCGCATTATCCCAGGATAACACAGCCTCCAATCAGGCCGCCCATGACACTACCGTAGAATGCACGGCTGACAATTGCTCCCAAGCTTAGACATGATCATATCCGTCCCACCACCTTCTACCCAGTCACAACAGAATGTCCTCTCCAGCGCCCAGCCCCAAAGAAACAACTCCAGAAATCTTCTACACCCGTCTCTCCCCTCCGCCCGATCATAATCGCAAAACCCCACCCCAAGCCCCCATCATCTTCCTCCACGGTCTGTCATCCTGCCACCTAGAATTCTCCCGGACCACGCCTTTCCTCTCTAGCACATACGAGCTCATCCTCGTCGATCTACCCGGGCACTCGGGCTCGCGGGCCCTCCCCTTCACCCTCGCCAACGCCGTGAACGCGCTCGCCCATCTCGTCGCGAGCAAAGTCGCGGGCGGCAGGGCGCACGTCGTCGGCCTGTCGCTGGGCGGTATGGTGGCGCTGGAGTTTGCGCGGCGGCATCCGGAACTGGTGCTCAGCGTGTTCTGCACGGGGTGCGCGCCGTTGGGCGGGTACCAGAAGTGGTTTATCTCGCGGCCTTGGCTGATGGGCGGGATTGAGATGGTGGCGGGGAAGCTGAGTACCGAGGCGGTGTTCTGGGGTTATATCGGCGTCGACGCAGTGCCGGGGTTGAGGAAGGAGATGGGCAGGAACGGGTCCATGGAGCTGCTGGGGCCGGGGTACGGCGCGTGCACGGAGGTGACTATGGAGAGTATTGCTGAGATTCGGGGTGTGAGGATTGCGATCGTGGCGGGCGGCAGGAAGGATAGTGTTGAGCAGACGAGGGCAACGGGGAAGGTGCTTGCGATGACGAATCCGGAGTGCAGGGCGTTCGTGGTGAGGGACGCGGTTCACTTGTGGGACTTGCAACTCCCGGAACTGTTCGCACAAGGCGTACGGGCCTGGGTCGAGGGGGATGAGTTGCCGAAGGAATTCGAAATGCTAAATTGAAAGGTGGAGCCTATAACGGAAAAGAAAGGGAAGAGGGAATAAAAGGGTTAAACATGATGCACCACTCCTTTTTCGGACACGAACGAGTTCAAGAACGACTGACGCAGCTTTGAACATTGTCAACCCCCTTTAGCTATTTTCGATGCTCTAATACTTTGGGATTGATACTGTTGAGCTCTGAACCTCGCTGAGCATGCACGTGGATAGGCACAAACGACATCTATCAAGCTCCTCGAAGTATGGGACAATAGTCTAAGCTCTTGCAGAACAATACCAGCGTGCATTTATCGTCATTGGGGCTTGTGCCCCCCCCCCCGACAACACCTTAAGTGTTCTTCCTCCGTCCGACGTGTCCAACGGCAGTGTGGGTCGTTCGTGAAGGCTAAACGACGGAGTGTGCCCTCGCGCGATTGTTCAGTTGGCATCGCCAAATCGCCTGAACTACTCCGAAGCTAGTGATACGTGTAGGACCCGTCGGTTGTTGATGTAGAATGTTGAATACCGCCTGTCGCAAGACACGAGCGAAAATGACCGGGATCTTGGCCGGAACTCTTTCATGCTAAATAAGTCGTTTCTCTATACAAAAATTGGCCGTGCGCCATGCCATTACAGGTTTCATTCCTCAGTCCTGACAAGTCTCAATGTCCTCGGAAGCGAGTTCGATCGGCCCTGTATTGATCCGTAAACGCAATCATTCACGAACGACAGGATTGATGGCAGCCAAACTGACACGGCGACGACTTGGCCAAACGACCACTCCCTATGCATACTTCCCCTATCAATATACGCGAGGATCATGACGACATATACCAAGCAGTTGACCATACTGATGAATAGTGCCAGGTATATGAAAGCCCGCAGCGCCTCACGCATTTGCCAGGGCCGCAACTTGCCGGGCATCCAACTGCCAAATCTGATGTGGACCGGCTTTGGAAAGTTGGCGGATAGCCAGGTTCGAAGCGAGTTTGGCATCATGGCAGGCGTGTATGGTAGGACGTATTTCATGGCGAGAAACGCCATAGTGACTGCGCTAAGCATGGAAGCGACCCAGCTGAACTTCTCCACGGTACTTTCCACGCCCCACTCTTTGCATACGTGAGCTGGTGGCTGATATCCACACGCGGCTGGTTGCGCGGCTATGTAGGTGTATTTCACTTCTCGAAGGTCGCGCGTGAGGGGCAAGTAGCCCGTGATGAGCGAGAGGATCCACGTGAAGGATGTGAGCCAGATGGTGTACGTCAGGTCTTGGACCTTGTGCAGCAGCAGAGTAGCAAAGACTACGACGGTTGGAAGTGTACCGGCAAAACTAGCTAGTGTGATTGCGGTCCTGTCGATGCGGGTTACGGTGCGGGACCCGGTGTACATTGTGATGAGCGATGCGATGTCTATTGCGATGGCGAAGCAACATTGCGCGCGCTGAAATTCGTCCAACGTGATGATGAGCGACTCTTGCAATGTTTGGATCGAATGTGTTTTTATGCGCAACTGCTGGTGCTCGGTGAGATCCTTCTCAATCAGTGTTCCGCGATGGCTGGATAGTCCTGTTAGGACAATCCGGCAGGCCAAGAGTGCGAGAGGCGCAGCGCATGCGATGGTTATCTGGATGAAGATGGAGGTGATGACACCAACTCCTGCGATGTCGGGACTGGAGAACCTTTTCACGCCGCAGATACTGTCGAGGCAGGTGTCGATGCCTAAGGCTGAAAGAAGGGTGTTGTTGTTCAGCGTCGTTTGGTCGGCTCTACAAACCGACTTCCCACACACTTCGGAATTGTCGCACCAGGCTGCGAGACAAGTCGCGATGAACGTTGTCACATGGCTTGATGTGGACCTGTTGGTGTCGACTTCATTCTTCAGCAGCATTGCTCGTGAGTCATTTGACAATTTCGAGTCTCGGAAGTCACGTGTGAGATTAGGGAACAGCGCGCAGCTCCATAGGTTGATCTGAGCAGCATCTTGTGGTGTGGGTCCAACAACTACTGCAGCATTTGTGCAATTCGCCCGTCCACCGTCAGTATTGTTAAAGTAGTTCAGAACACCCGAATTCGGCCTTTCTGCATGGGCAGTCCTAGTATAGAAGAACTCCGGATAGCTCGATAGGTCGAAGTTGGTGAAATAATCCTGCTGAGTACCCAGATTCGCCGCTTGGATGATGTGCAGGAGGCTGAAAGGGTACATCGCAGTGAAAGGATCGTCAGCATATCGACATGGCTGGCAGGATGAAGGAGAGGCTCTTCAAGGGTATTTCTAGCCGTCACATCGATCGGAAACGCGGCAACATGGGTGTTGGTTGTAGATGAACTCCAGTGTTAGGCCAATGAGATCAAGGGGTCTGGATTAGCGTAATGGCGCAAGCTGCAGAGACATGCAGGTTAAATAGGGACGGAGAGACATGTCAGAGGCCTCGACGCGGTGACTTTCAGAGAGATTCGCAGAACACGCGAGCTTCGTAACATAGTGCGGTTAGGTAGCGAGACAACGTTCAACGGGTTGTTGGTATAGGTGGCACGTAGGTGATGTGCGCGAGGGCTGAGTCGGTGCGATCGCAAGGAAAATCGGATGCGCATCGGGCCAAATGGTCAGTGCTGAGTGGGTACCCGCCCCACTGCCCACGTTGCACAACCCCAGAGAGGATGTTATTTAGACGTTGTGCGACGAGCAATTTATCCTGGACCAATACCCCAGACTCGGTCTCTCACGTCTGTCAGGTCACGGCATGTCTCTTTGAACCATGGAACAACAGTTTCCACGCTGTCGCACGCGTGCGGCGCTTTGTCGCTGCTCGCAAGCCTATCACAACTCGCTGCCGCGTGTTCAGATCCTTTGTCCGGTCCGCAGTGGACCCGAGATAAGCCACGCCCGGAACACGGAAAGACAGCCCCGCAAGATGCCAAGCGATCACACCTCTCCACCCCTTCACCAAACCCCGCCGAACACGAACCCCTAGGTACCCACAGCTGTAATGGCTGAAACACAGATTGCTGTCGACAGCGATGAATTCTCAGACCAAGGCTATGCAGAGTCCACTGCCACGTCCTATGCATCATCCATAGCTTCGCACATCCTACGAGGCGTCGATGAGAATGGCCGCACATATGCCTCGTATGGCAAGACTCTGCAGGGTATGCCCATTGATGAGCAAGAGCAAGATCGCAACGACCTTCAGCACGCAAAGTTCGGCCTCTTGCTCGGTGGAAAGCTTCATCTTGCCCCCATTCCGGACGACCCGCAAAAGATCCTCGACATTGGCACTGGCTCTGGAATCTGGGCCATCGATATGGCGGACAAGTACCCATCGGCTCAAGTAACTGGTGTCGATCTCGCACCCACGCAGCCGACCTGGGTGCCCGCAAACCTCCAGTTCGAAATTGAGGATATCGAGGAGGACTGGTTGTACCGCAAAAACAGCTTCGATTTCATCTTCGGACGCGAACTTCTCATGGCTATCCGCGACTGGCCTCGAGTGATTGAGCAGGCTTATGCACACCTGAAGCCCGGAGGATATCTGGAGTTGGAGATGACGTACCCGAAAACCTACTGTGAAGACAACAGCCTGGATCTGGAGACCTCTGCGTACGCAGAGTCTGCAAGGTTACTTTTCGAGTGTGGAAGACAGATGAACGTACCTTGGGAGGCCTCTCGTAAGTGGAAGGAGCAGTTCATTGCAGCGGGCTTTGAGGACGTTACCGAAACTATCCTGCCGATACCGATTGGCCGTTGGTGAGTTACTCCAGGTTGTGCATTACCAACCAGTGCACTCATGTGTTCGATTCCGCTGACACGCGTGAAGGCCGAAAGATCCAGATCTCAAGAAAGTCGGCGCTTTTGAACTCGCCAACATTGACCAGGGCTTGGATGCATTCCTACTCCGAGGCTTCACTACGGCGCTCCAAAGATCGGAGAGCGAATTGAAGATCTTAACGGGCCTCGCGCGAAGAGAGATATTCAATCCCAGGTACCATTTGAACGTCAAATTCGTCGTCGTGTACGGACGGAAGCCAGCCGCACCTGCCGCCTCCTAGTCCATTTCCATTTCT
>TARA_R110002003_G_scaffold39_11_pt1 | contig 15109 bp, 14 predicted proteins | sample TARA_R110002003 | Tara Oceans TARA_R110002003 (sample SAMEA4396441) | marine metagenome | biome: Westerlies Biome; feature: [SRF] surface water layer (ENVO:00010504); material: water (ENVO:00002006), including particulate matter (ENVO:01000060) such as... | depth 5 m
CTTCGGATGATGAAGTACAAAGTCTCATCCGCTTGTGTGTCGCTTTGTTGTTCTCACAAAATAAGGTCTTTTGAGCATGTATTCGACTTCATTTCCTTAAGCAACATTGGCCGACGAACTCTTCGATTCCCAGGATGATTGCTGTTGCGTTCGACGTGTTTGCATACAAAGAAAGGCCACCAATGTTTACTAGATTTGGTCCAAGATATACATGTTTAGCAACACATGGCCGTCTCACTGCATCCGCTCCTCGGGACAGGGTCAATTCGGAACGACTCGGCTGTATATAAATCCCCTCTTACGGACGACAAAGGCACCAGACTAATTGCACGCCACCGAGCTCACATCATTTCCAAAGTCAAATCAACTCCCCGATGTGCCGTGGGCTGTCTTGCAAAGACTTGCAAAACCCTATCATGTGAAAAGACTTGTCCCGACTTGAGTTACCCCAGAAGCGCGAAGTGATGCAAGGATCTCTTTTGACTCCCAGCGACCAAGCTGCACATATCCATGCGCCGACTTGTCCTTGGGAGCAAGATTAGGAAGTTTCAAACTCGTCAGGCTATGCTCTTGCTCACTCGAGAAACTCTTCAAGGTCCGACTATGCAGCATCCAGATCCATGGTGTTATGACGTCCTGCTATTTGGTATCTTATCTATACAATGCAACCCGCTCCCAAAACGACTATCCTATGCGTACAGTGCTCGTCGCCTCAACTTCCAAATGCCTTCCTGTATTCTGCACCTCAGGCTCCTCATCGTCGTCATCCTGTCCAAAGTCGTCCACCTGCTCTTCGGGAATAAGCAAATTCTCCTCTCCATCCTCGTCATCATCCACAACCCCGTTCGCATCGACCATCTTGACTTCCCTTGTGGGTAGTTGTCCACCATTCGCTTTCAGAGCTTCAAACTTGGCGTTCTGCATGTCGTACACGTACTTGCCCAGATGCTCGACACCTTCCATGACTGCTTCCCCTTCGATTTCTTGTGCGTCAGCTGCGCGTGTGGTTTCGCCGTACATTTCGTCGGTCACTAGGGCGAGTTTGTCGGGGCGCTGGAAGAGAATGTCGAATGCAGGTTTGAGCTCGAAGACGGATTCGAAGACGGCGCGGCGACCAAGGATATACAGACCTAGGCGGGCGCGGGATAGGGCGACGGTGAGGCGGCGGATGTCGCGCAGGTATCCGATGGAGCGGGTGCGGACAAGGGAGAGGATAACATCTATGTTTGTTAGCCGTCCCATCAAGGAAACAATCTCTGGCAAGTACTCACAATCGTTCTGCTCGCCTTGATACTTGTCCACCGTGGCCACGATGCGCGGCATACCCGTCAGAGGATTACCCTTACACCTCCGTGCTAGGACATCGTTGATCAGCGCCTTTTGACCCGCATATGTCGTCAGTATCGATATCTTATTTGCTGGATAACCAAGTAATCGCATGTACTGGAATATCGCGACCGCGTACTCGGCTTCACCTTCGTTGGCGAGCACATGCGGTGAGACTTCTTGTTCGCCCTTGCCCTTGTAGTCTGGGACGTCGATGAATTGATAGTCGTACTTCAAGCCTGCGTTGGCTATCTGGAATTCTGGGTTTGTGAGAACAGATGGTAAGTTGTCGAGTTTGGGATACCGCCATTTGTAAAGTTCTGCGAGGGAAGCGCGCGCACGACCTTGCTGGTCGAGCATGATGGTCGGCACGCCAAGACGCACGAGGCGTTGGAAGAGGGATTGCTCGAGGTTAGCATACTGTCGGAAGGCGAGATTCTGGATAATGGGTGAGTTCTGGAGATGGTCACCCACGAGGACGATCCGCTGAAGCGGGAGTTCGCCATTCTGTGGATTCTGCAGTGCAAGTGGGATGAAGTTCTCGATCTCGGTGATCTGAGCTGCTTCTTCCATGATCACGTTGTCATAGTGGAAGCCCAATGAGGCTATTTCCTGCCGGCGCATAGCAGCGTGCGTTGAAGTCATTGCGATGATACGAGCCTCCTTGATCAAAAGGTAGTTCGCTTTGTCGCGCGGGTTCCGCAGGATCTCGAATGGACGAATGTCCTCGAGCTCAGTGAACATCTTCTCGACATGGCGATAGCAGCCTTGCGCAATGTCAAGGATCTGACTACGATCTGCTTCTGGCGGAAACAATGGCTGAGGTGCGTTGGAGAAGTAATCTCTGAATGGGAACTCGGAGACTATTTGTTCAACGCTGCTGTCCTCAGATGAAACACTGTCCCAGTATTGCGTCCAAGCTGGCTTCACATAGACAAGATTGAAGTAATCTGCAGTCTCGCACGAGCTACCGTGAGCACCGGGCGCACCGAAGTTCTTTGCAAGGCGATCGACTTCAGAGAGATAGTACTGCCCTCTTTCGAGGAAAGACTCCACCCTGCCGTGCTTGCTGTAGCTGGCTTCTGTCAGGAGGTCTTCCTCGCCATGACCCAGCCGCAACAGATGCCGTTCATCGATGTCAAGCGCTACAATCTTCTGGAAGAGCTGATTCAGCGCCTGGTTGCTGTGCGCGACGAGCAATGTCCGCTGGTCCGGGAAGTTGTGATATATATTAGATATAATCTGGGTCGCAACGTCCGTCTTTCCGGTGCCCGGGGGTCCGAGCACCACCGTCAGACCAGGCTGCGTGCCAGATGTGATAGCTTCAATTTGTGCAGGGGTGAACCTTACTGCGTTCAGCTTCGGTGCATCTGCAGGATATGGCCCCATGTTCGGTGGTTTATACGTGGAGACATGCAGTGACTCGTGCATAGGTTGTGCAACCTCGACTTGATCGCGACGCCGCTTTTTCGATGGTTTTGCAGGGGCGATCTCTGGTTCAGCTGCTGCAGGATACTGCACGACGTATGGAGGCCCAAAGGATGTCTGTGCTTCCTCGTGGGGTTCGATGGATTTGCCGGGCAGGGATTCAACGAGGTGTTGCCAGTCCAAGAACGTGTCACGGAAGTCTATCGATTTCAGTCGGTTAGGCAGACGCTGGTATGATGCCGATGCAGGATCGCCATATCCTAGGAAGACTTCCTGCAGCCAGGACGGTGCTGGGATGTCCGAAAGTGTTAAGCGCTTGATGGACTCAAGGATGGGCAAGAAGTTGTTCTCCCGTCCTCGCCGACGGACGATGTGGTTGATGTGCTCGTAAACGTTGGGTCGACCTTCGGCAGTATTGTCCATGTCGTGCTTGTACTGTTTCGCGTCGATATTGACGAGGAGCCGACGTTGGCGAGCTCGAGGAGCGAAGCCGTCCGCATGATTTTGTTCGCGAAGTGGGCGTCCATTCTCGTCCAGAACTTGAACAACGCGAGCACATCTGAGCTTGTGAAGGCCTAATTGCTCACCGGAATTCAGCTCATCGTGGTGACCATTGGCCATGGGCAGGTCCTCATGGCCTTCGATCGCGACAAGGAAGACAACATCATCCGTTTTGAGTTGCTCCCATTCTCTCCGTACACCGTGCTGAAGACGGCTAACGTCGAGGATGATTTCTGCTCGCACATACGCAGGGTGGTCATCGCCAACCTTTGGGGGAGCGACGTCGATGATAGCAGGCTTCATGATGGGCAATGACATCTTCGACACGCCACCAAATTTTGAGTTGATGCCCCTCCCTCGCGGTTTGACCTTTTTCGCCACGTCCTCCATGTCCTTACGGATACCATAAAGTGCTTCTGCACGATAAAGGATGAAGGACCTCCAGAGAAAGTCTCCCATCGTTAGGTACTGGAGGTTCAACTTTGGTATCGCAAGTGGTCTTGAGCCATTGTATGATTCGTTCCTGAGGAACGTCTTCTCGTACAAGATCTTCTCGGTCGGCAGTATTGGCATTTCACGAATAGTGTCCTTGAATGTCGGCCGCTTTTCCACAAGCGAGAGCAGAGTCTCCATGTAGAAAGTCCTATCTCGTACCAAGTAGGTAGAGCCTGGGTACTCTGTCCGCAGTCCCATGAGCGAACAGAGTTGCACCAGTTCGTCGTCGCTCAGCGCTCGTAAATGACCGTCCAGTTCCTCTCGATTACCGATGCTACCATAATTGGCAAGAGCCATCAGCTGAAGCTTTTCTTGGAATGCGGCATAGCCGGTTCGCTGGAGTCTGGCAAGAATGTCATAATGCTGCTGGTCGTACTCCAGCTTCGATAGCTGCTTGCCAGTCTGGTCTTCGATGGGGAAGTTGGCGAAGTGGTTCAAAAGGCTGTAGAGGTCTCGGAACAAGCCGTTGTCTTCGTCGGTGTACATGGGTGACAATCGGATGGCTGGAAGCAGGTTCAGGTCCTGGAGGAGTGTGTTGACATATCTCCTCGTTGGCAGTTGGCTCTCGAAATCCGTCAGTAGCTCCATGAAGCGCTCGCAGTATGCCAAGTTGTCCCTAATCTCTTCCTTGGTAGTGCTGTTGTACAGCCGGTCGATGAAGTCCAGAAGCAGTGTGTAGAGCCACGAGCGTTCGAAGCGCAGTCTCGCCTGCAGCGCCTCGTCACCCGCGTCGTATCGCTTTGATGTTGCCCTCCATGCCTTGCGCAGCATCTGGTGCTCTTCGAACTGCTTCTCCCGCACAGCATCAGCATGGAGGTTATGCCAGATTGAGATGCCGACCAAAGACGCGCACTCCTTTCGAACCAGACCACTGTCTAGCGATTGGAATGCGCCGATGACGAAGGATACCAGCTGCGTGCGGATCTTTGACGGCTGTGCAGGGTCGATGGTCATGGACAGGATGCGGCGGAAGAAGGACGAGAACTCGGCAGGCTTGGTCGCGAAATGTTCTACATGGTGTCAGCACCTACTCCCTGAGCATGGCACGCAGCGGCGCATCGTCTTACCCCAGGACGGCAGATTCTCCCTCCGCTTCACATTGACCATGAGCGCGAGGAGCAGATGGTGGTAGTTGGAGGCATCCTCGGTAAAGCCGGGCCACAGATATCTCTCCAGCAGCTGCAGATTCTCCAATACGAGTAACGATGGGTAGGCGAAGTCAACCTTCTCCAACTCGTCCCACAGCTCTTTCTTGACAATCTCTGGCCGCACCTTGGGCGACTTCTGTGCGGTCAACCAGTGCTTCCTCGCGACCTGCGCAAAGTGGTTGTCTCCGTGTAGATCCGCGACAGTAGGTCGGGCGTGGAGACTGGAGGAGTCGGTTGCATGCGCGGCGCTCGCGCCGTTGTGTGCGCGGGAGGAGCCCTCTTGCTTGATATCCTCCATCTTCTCCTTATAGGTCCGGAAACTATCGTGAGTGAGGGTGTCGAGCGCGGCGAATGGGTTGCGCGCTCATTGCTGTCGCGGCTTCATCCGTCGCAAGACGCGCCAAGAGAAAAGTTGCAGGAACGACGAGAGGCGCGCGGAGGAGCTCTGCGCACAGACCCCGGCGTTCAACCGGCAACCTCACTTCATACCGACCAAAGACCTCCACAGTCTGACGCCCCACCAGCGCCATGTCGACCTCACAGGACCACGCCGTCAGGCACCAGGCTGTTGTGCCGGACAAGATCCCCACTGGAGAGTATCCTGTAAGCAATTGTGCCACTAGGAAGCGCGCAATGGCATGGCATAATTAACGACGTGCAGCTCATCGACAATGACCCGTACGCTACTTGAACGCTGCAGCCGCGCACGAGTACTCACCAAGCATGCAGACACTTCAAGCGAGTGATGCGGTATACCCGCCCATCCGACTGGGCGTACGGTGCGGCAGTGGGAGCTATTAGCCCTGCTCTGATGCTCTACTGGGAGAAGGTTTCGCCCTCGTTCGTCGGCAAAGGCGGTTTTGCGCCGATTATGCGATTAAGCGGTGCTATTGGTGTGACCGGTGCATTCATGTTTGCCTACACGAGATCAACCAGTATGTTAAAGCATATCGTCCATGCTACGCATTTGGATATGATCTGTGGGGCGCTCAAATACTGATGACTGCGACAGTGCGCTTTTATGGAGCCCGGGAGAACCGCCGTGAAGTTGAGATGGATATGCGCGAGATGGTCGACAAAGTCAAGAAGGGCGAGACGCTGTATGGCACCACCGAGATGACCGAATACATGCAGGGCGTCGCACACAGGAACTCGCGGTACGCGGCGACATTCGCACACGTACTCGTATGGCCAAACTTCGTCAACCACCCATACCACGGCGTCGACACAGCGAAATACTACCGGCAAGCAGAGTTGGAGTTGGAGCAGGAAAGGGTCGGCCGGGGAGGTTCATGAGCGGGGCATGCGTGGAACTGGAATGCAACCGATTGGAAAGTGTTTTGCGAGAACCACGGTAGCTGTATATAAGTTTTAGGACGCCAAGACAGGTGTATCAAGATGCGATTCTTTTCAGAGCACGCATATACACGCATTGGACTGTCTGCAACGCTACAATGTCTACGACGAAACCAAAGCCCCCAACACCTTCTCCTTTCCCCACTCCTCCATCTTATACCTACTAATCCAATCATCGCGATTGATGTATCCACCACAAATCCTCCTGTTACCCGTGAACGCACTCCTCCCATGCAACACCCTCCAGTTGTCAAAGATCAGCACCCGTCCGGGTGTCAACTGCTCCCAGTACTCATTCTCCTTCTTCTTGAGCAGGGCATCAAACTTGCGGGCCGCATTGTACCACGTCTCGACTTCGTCAATGGGAAGTTCGATGGACGCGCGGTCAGAGCTATTCCACCGCACTCGGAGCAGGTCATTGGTTGCGGGGTCGTGTTCCAGGACTGGGAAGCCGCGGTATGGTTGAATGGAGATGCCTTCGTTGCCGGAGGCGTGGCAGTGCACATTCACTGTTGAAGCCATCGACAAGGAGGGAGGCACCGCCTTCGCCGTCGGTGTGAGAAAGGAGGTGGAATGCTTGCAGGCCTGCTGGATCGGAGAAGTACGTTGTGTCAGTGTGAGCTTCGAGCGCGATGTTAGTGTACGCGGTGTCCTGCGAGGCGAGGTCGGCAGTGAAGTCGTAGAACCCGCCGTAGTGGGTTTCGCGGATGAAGGAGATGCGTTTGAGCAGGGCTTCGGTGGCGGAAGGGTCGGAGTAAGGGACAGAGTCGACGTAGCAGAAGCCGTATGTGCGCTGTGAGTGGTGTTAGAAGATGTCATTGAGCAAGGGGACACAGAGGGTTAACGTACGATTTGACGAAGTATGTCCCTAACCTTGAGGTCAGGATCGTCGACTATGCATGGAGGGTGGCGCCTGATGGTAGCGTCCCATAGTACCAGGCTTGAAAGTGGTTAGTAGAAGAAGTGGTAATGATTGCGCGTATCTCCTTACTTTCTCAGGCCCTGGCGCACAATCGCTGGACGTCGCTCATTCCTGATAGCTAAACTGAGAAATTCGCGGGTGTACTCGCTCTCATGGCCGTCGCTCCCTACGTGATACTGGATTAGTACAGGATCGGGAGGAGCAGTTTGGGTGGGTGACATACATTCAACACTCAGGACATCATCCTTAGACACATGCGAGTTTTGGATGTGTATGTTCTGGGGAATCTCGTTTCAATGAGCAAGTGGCTTGTTGGCCAGATTGTGAACGTACCGAGAATGTGTCAAGGAGCCTTTGCTTCGTTGACTCATGAACGCAACTGCTGCACTGGCAATTGTCTCTGCAAACATGTATCAGCCCAAGATACAGTGCAAGAACAATCCTTGCAGGCTCCTACCTCAGCCATATGCTTGGACTACAACCTATGTTAGCCCAATCCTCAATATTAGAGTTGAGAACATACATCTTTTGGCCCGCAACCTTAACATCACCGTTGTCGGTTCGTATGGCATAAGTTAGGCGATGATCCGATACTCCCTGTCGAACATGCTACGATGATGTCAGCAAGAAACCCCGTATGCCGAACGCATCTAACAGGTATTCTCCGCTACATACATACTCGGAGCTCTTCAAGAATCTTCTCAGAGTGTGTCCCTGCCGAAAGAGCTTTCGTAGCTCAGTACTGAGTTGTGTTATTTCGGATTGAATGCTTTTGGCCGTGGCGGTCCACTCCGTTCCTACAACTCTGTCGAGATTTTCAGTCCCATTTTCGACGCGATTGCGGCGTGCCTTGCTCATAGGAACATAATCGGCCTCAATGGTGCTTGGCACGCTCAATGGCTGTGCGACCGTAGAGTTGAAGCGACATGTGGCCTGTTGTTGGTGAGCCAACTTCCCCAATAGACTGCAAATCTACTCACGCGGCTCGTCGTGACTGCTTCTGCATATCTAGTTGTGTGGTGCAGTCTGTATACAGTCAGACAGGTAAGCAGCATTGGGCATCATCTCGTGACCTACTGCGCTCTGGGCTTTAGGAAATTGCGAACATGGTGTGCTGCAGCCATGCTCTTTGTGACGCACAAGATGTCCTTAGGAAACATTGAACGAAGATAGCCCAGATGCAAAAAGAGTGTTGTTGGCAAGCACGCACCCAACGACGCCCTACGGTTGGTACGACGGTGCTAGTATTTGTTGAGTTTAGCGTCGTCACGAGGTGCCAGAACTTGTGCTTTATTTCAAGCTGGCCGCCACTTAGCCTACCACTAGCACTTGGTTTTACTAGAGCCTGGCTATCCTCATCAACTTTATAGTCTCTGTTTGCTACACATAGAAGCTACTGAGGATAATATACAAGCTTAGCAAACGCGATAAAGTTGGGGGATTATAACTCAAAAAAACACGAGCGTCTTCGTACAACGAGCCCTTAATTTACTAGAGCCTGGCTATCCTCATCAGTTTTGTGGCTTCTATTTGCTTTCCACAAAAGTTGCTAAGGATATACAAGCTTCGCAAACGTGATAAAGCTGCTGGACTGATAACTAAGAAAACACGAGGTCCTTCGTATAGTCTCGGGTATGGGCAACTGAAGTTGGGTGAGCATCGGCACAGCGCCTCACACGATCACTAGAACCTCGGTCCTGCCTGTGCCGGCACACAACACGAGAGCAGGAGCATAAATATGGCAAAAAGATCGCACAAAGCGACACCAGTGGGTCTGAAATGCCAGAACCAGACATTCGCCGGAGGCAAGCATCGGCACGGCGCCTCACACGATCGCATAAATATGGCAAAAAGATTGCACAATGCGACACCAGTGGGACTCGAACCTAATGCATGTTAGTGTTTTGACTCGACTAATCAGAAGTCGGGGATCCTTACCCACAATCTTTGCCATCGTCTTATCTGGTTGGACAACCGGAAAGCAACGCCTTACCATTAGGCCATGGTGCCTTGAATCAATCGTCTCAAGGAGTTGATGAAGGTTTTCAAGAATTACAATGTACATATACAAATACAAAGAAAGGAAAGATGAGCCGAGACCCCGGCGCATGCTTCATGTCTTCGTACCCACTCTCGACCCCTGCTTCGAGGCGTGGTTTCCCACCCCGCCTTTGTGCGGTGTCAAGGTTCCACACGAGATTTGCAAAGTGCGCGGTCGCTCACTCAGTCGCGTTCTAGTCGCTCGATAACCCATTCGACACCTTCCTATAAGGCGCCAAATTAGAGGCACATATGCCGACCATTAGAGATACGTTCCACACATGTCCATGATGCCAGCCTTCTACATGGACTGGACTGCAGTGGTTTTGAGATAGACGATCGGAGGCCCGCATGGAAACTCCGATGGCGCCAAGACCAGCGCTAGTTGCGGGCCGGGGAGCTTCACTGTTCGTAATCGAGCAGCTGCCTCCAAACAACAGCCCACAATACCCGCACATCTACCAGCTTCTGGTCAACGACCAAATCTCTCTCGCTCACGTATACTCATCTACACTCACACTCGACTCAAGTCTGCATCTTCTGTCCGCTCGACACCGCCACCATGTCGACTCTCGAAGATCTCGACGACCTTGAGCGCCACGAGAAGGAGGAGAAGAAGGACGACGATAAGAAGAAAGATGGCGAGGGTGGCAAGAAGGCCGATGGCGATGCAGAGATGCAAGACGCGGAGCCAGAGGAGGAGCAGCTGGACGAGGAGATTCTCAACTCAAGCACACGAGACATCGTCGCGCGGCGGCGGTTACTGGAGAACGACATGCGCATCATGAAGAGCGAGTTCCAGCGCCTGACGCATGAGAAGGCGACAATGAACGAGAAGATCAAGGACAACCTTGAGAAGATCGAGAACAACAGGTATGATCGATAGCCCGCGCCTGACAGCCCAAGCGTGGCGGTCAGTTTTGATCTTCGCTCACGCTCCGCAGGCAACTTCCCTATCTCGTTGGCAACGTCGTAGAAATACTAGACCTCGACGTCACAGCCGAAGCGGCAGAAGAGGGTGCAAACATCGACCTAGATGCAACCCGTGTTGGCAAATCTGCGGTCATCAAGACTTCGACGAGGCAAACCATCTTCCTACCCCTCATCGGCCTGGTAGACCACGAGAAGCTTAAACCAGGTGATCTTATTGGTGTGAATAAAGATTCCTACCTCGTACTCGACACTCTCCCCGCCGAATACGACAGCCGCGTGAAGGCTATGGAGGTCGACGAGAAGCCAACAGAGAAGTACACCGATGTTGGAGGTCTGGACAAGCAGATCGAGGAGCTCGTAGAGGCGGTCGTCTGGCCAATGAAGGAGGCTGAGCGGTTCAAGAAGATTGGTATCAAGGCGCCCAAGGGTATGCAAACAACGTAGAGTCTAAACGATCTATGCTAATATTGCCAGGCGCTCTGATGTATGGCCCGCCAGGTACTGGCAAAACCCTCCTAGCTCGAGCATGTGCAGCACAAACCGACGCCACCTTCCTCAAGCTCGCTGGACCGCAACTTGTGCAAATGTTCATTGGCGATGGTGCGAAGCTTGTCCGTGACTGCTTTGCTCTAGCCAAGGAGAAAGCACCCTCAATCATCTTCATCGACGAGTTGGATGCCGTCGGCACAAAGCGTTTTGACTCTGAGAAGTCCGGCGACAGGGAGGTGCAACGAACTATGTTGGAGCTCCTCAACCAGCTGGATGGTTTCGCCTCCGATGATCGCGTCAAGGTTCTGGCTGCAACGAATCGTGTCGACGTCCTCGATCCCGCCCTGCTCCGTTCCGGCCGTCTCGATAGGAAGATTGAGTTCCCTCTGCCCAACGAAGAGGCCCGCGCACAGATCATGCGCATTCATTCAAGAAAGATGACTGTGGATGAGGGCGTCAACTGGCAGGAATTGGCGCGCAGCACTGACGAGTTTGGTGGTGCGCAACTGAAGGCTGTGTGCGTAGAGGCTGGCATGATTGCTCTTCGAAATGGTCAACATAAGATTAGTCACGAGCACTATGTCGATGCCATTTCGGAAGTCCAGGTACGTGACTTCTGCTTCGATCATGTTCGGTCGGCATATACTGACTTTTCTCCAGGCCAAGAAGAAGGACACAGTCAACTTCTACGCGTAAGGTGTCTGCGAGGGTCACGGCTTATCTTGGAGCTAGTGGTTGCATTTGTGCGGTACAAGGTCGCCTTTGTAAAATCAATTAGAGCATCAGCATGGCTAGCAGGTTTTACCATACAGCCTCATCAGCAGGCTTCACGCGTTTTCAACCCGTGCGCATTGTTCACGAGGAAATGCGCGTCAGTCAACCAAAGATGATGCAAACAGAGTTCAGCTCACCGACCAGTGCCTCCACCAACAGATCCGCCTGTCTCACTTTCTTGGGCCGTTCCTTTGATAGCACAAATTACCTGATTGGTGTGTCGCAGCTTCTACCTCATGGGGTCCAGTTTGAGACGCTCAAACCATCAGCCTGGTGTATGTGGTAGGCGAAGATCGAAGGGAGCTTTCATTTATGTCCGGAGCAGTCCTAGAACTGCAATTCTTCCACCCCAAGGCGCGACTCGGCTACATGCTTTGCGCCTTCCCTTCCTGTGACGCAAGGCGTACTTGACACAACAGAAGCTAAGGCACAACAGCATTGTGCAACAGCTACAGCCGGCGTCGCCCGACAATCTCTCATAGACGCGCACAGCGCAGCAGTTCTCGGCCGTCTGCAAGTCACTTCTTTGATGTTGTCGATCCAAAGTTGTCCCTGCATCGACATCGAGCCTCACAAGCTGGCACGCCTGTGAGGCCTGCCATCTGATTGGCTACCAGGACCACAACCAAGCTCGACCTCAAAGCCTCAACACCACGCACTTTGACCCACGCGCGACGACCCCACAAGGTGATAGGCTCACTCGCCTCTTTGTGCCTTATGGCTAGCGAAAGATCTGGAGAACCTTTCGGTTCACTCATGCCATGCATAATAACCGCCTATTGCGGTCCCTTGAGCACGTTGTAGTGGGCCTCTGAACCGACATCCCACTTCGCGTGTGCCTGGGGTGCTATACGCCGTCTTCAGATCTTCGACGCATGTGGCGAGGTCTATTGGCTAGAAAGCTTCCTGAAGAGGCACGACGAAGCCTGACGCAGCTGCTGGATCTTCAGCATCATGTGGAACAGCATTGTGACGAACCGAAGTCGGAATGATATTTCGGTACGCGTCGTAGAGGGGCTCATATAAGCTATGAGGGGCTCTGTTGACCTTTTTTGTGCTGTTTTCCTCTTCTCCGCCATCTCACTTCTCTGTCTCGAAAGTCGCAGCCATGCTGGGACTCTCATCGTTTGTCCCTCGTGACCCGTTCTACCAGCTGGCGGTAGCTCTTTGCTTCGTAGGCATCTTGGTTGCTACAGTCTTCGTCTACGCTGCGAGCTCGAAGAGGAAGGAACGTTCTGTAGGCACGCTTGAAGCATATCTGAAGTTTATATACGGATGTTTCTTGAAACCCCACACTGGTGATGGCTCCGGTAGCCAGCAGGATGCCCTTGTATAAATCATGTTTCTAGTTGAGAGGGACAAGAAACTAATGAACTGCAGGAAAGCTTCTACAAAGCCCAGGCAGATGTCTACGATGCTACCCGAATTCGCCTCCTGCGCGGTCGAGAAGACATGCTAGGACTCGTTGCAGCGCAATTAAAGCATCGCGCAGAGGCTGGTCTCATTACCCAGCGCCCCGTTTGGGTCGATGTATGTGAATAGACAAGGCACAACAAGTCCAGAGCTGACGGCCATAGATTGGTGGAGGTACAGGTCACAAGTAATTGCCCACAAGCGCCGGCGTTTCCACGCTCTGACAATGTTCAGTGTAGAGCAGATGAACGACTTTGTCTCTGTTCCGGATTTCTTTCGCGCCGTCTGTATGTGATTTTGAGCTGTACGTTTGCCCCATAACTGACGGGTCCAGATGTCGTCGATTTATCGCCCAGTCTCTGCGACATGGCCCGCAAGCGCTTCACTCGCTTGGGATGGACGAACGTCAAAGTCGTCTGTCAAGATGCCCGTGCTTTTCGTCTCCACGAGCATGAGCCTCAAGCCTACCATCGCAAGCAAATAGTCTCACAGGGCCAAGCTGTTCGCGACCTCGATGAGAATGCTGATGTAGGAGGCGCCGAGCTTGTTACCATGAGCTACGCCCTTTCGATGATCCCGGAGTTCTACTCAGCTATCGATTCGATCGACAGTCTCCTTAACCCCAACGGTGTCATTGGCGTTGTCGACTTTTACGTACAAAATCAAGTAGACTTCCGCGGAAGGAACTACATGGGAGGTGCCATAGATCGACACTGCATGTGGCTTTCGCGTGTCTTTTGGCGGACATGGTTGTAAGTGACAGTAAACGAACTCTGTCGAGAGCATGTCCTAATCTTATTCCTTGCTCAGCGAGATCGATCGTGAACCTAGAGCCTGCACGACGAGACTATCTCGAGTACCGCTTCGGTACAGTTCTCAGCATCAACGCTCGTAACAACTTCTTCAACACTGGAATCAAGCTGCCATACTACGTTTGGGTTGGATGTTCGAAAGACAGCGGTGCTTCGACACAGAAGCTTGCGAAGATCGATGCTGCCGCTACGGAGTCGCCTTACCTGTCTGCTCTAGACCTGCAGACTGGAGGTACACAGACCGATATTGAGGTCCACTCGAAGGCCTATGAATCTGCTATCGTCAACCTCCAGTCCAGCCTGCCTCTGCCTGCTACATGGTACCAGAATCACCACTGGCGGATCCATTATGACTCCTCACTTCCCAAGCACACTCGCTTCAACGACTCATATATCTACGCCTTTACCTGGGAAGATGACGTTGCAGATATGCGACTGCTGAAACCAACTCAAAACGACGTAGTACTTGCTATCGGCTCGGCAGGGGACAACATCCTCGCCTTTTGCTTGGAGAATTGCCGCCGTGTCCATGCCGTCGATCTTAATCCCTCGCAAAACCATCTCCTCGAACTCAAGGTCGCCGCCTTCACGGCCCTCGGCTACCAAGACGTCTGGAAGCTGTTTGGCGAAGGCAAGCATGTTGACTTCCACAACATTCTTATCCAGAAACTTAGCCCACATCTCTCATCCGAAGCGTTCCAGTTCTGGCTGCATAATGGTCCCTCGGTATTCTCATCTGGTTCTTCGAAAGGTCTATACTACTCCGGTGGTTCAGGCTACGCTCTATCAATCGCAGGCTGGCTCTTCCGCCTCCTCGGCATGACCGAAGACGTCAAGAAACTCTGTGCCGCACAGACTCTCAACGAACAGCGCGAGATCTGGCAACGCAGCATCAAGAACCTACTACACTCCAAGATTCTGACATGGGCCGTCCTCGGCAACGAGAAATGGCTCTGGAAAGCACTCGGCGTCCCACCTGCGCAGCGCGCCGTTATCGAAGCAGACTTCAAGAAGCAAAGTGACTTTGACGAGAAGAAGACTGTAGAGATGAGCGCTGGCGATGATTACGTGGCGTTTCATGAGGAACCTTCTGACGACGCACTGAAAAGCGAGAGCGGAAATGCGATTTACGAATACGTTCTCAACACCTTCGAACCCGTCATCAACACCACGCTTCTCAGCACAAGTAATCATTACTACCTCCTCACACTCCTTGGCCACTACACACCACAGTCACATCCAACTTACCTGAGTCCGAAATCACATGTCAAGCTCAGCAAGCCGAACGCGTTCAGCGGTCTACGCATCCACACTGATGAGATCAGCGAGGTCATCTCACGGATGCGTCCCGCGACACTGACCATTGTCGTCGTCATGGACAGCATGGACTGGTTCCCACCCCAAGGCCAACAAGCCCTCAAGCAGATCCGCGCCCTGAACCGCGCACTCAAAGTCAAAGGACGCGTTATGCT
>TARA_R110002003_G_scaffold48_52_pt1 | contig 15088 bp, 14 predicted proteins | sample TARA_R110002003 | Tara Oceans TARA_R110002003 (sample SAMEA4396441) | marine metagenome | biome: Westerlies Biome; feature: [SRF] surface water layer (ENVO:00010504); material: water (ENVO:00002006), including particulate matter (ENVO:01000060) such as... | depth 5 m
TTGCAAGTTTGTGTGTAAACAAGTGGCTGTTGTCAGAAAAGGAAAGTTGAGGTGTAAGCTATGAGTCAAGGGTGATTCGATGAGTGGACGGATCGAAGGAAACAAGTCAAGGATCAGCTGTAGCCTCGCGAGAGTCTTACTCCAATCACACAACTCTTTTTTTGGATGATTCAACCCGCATTGCTTTGCACAGATTATTTGATGCAGTCGAGTGTGGTTGGTGCTGAATGACCAAGCCCAACGCTGTTCACTAGCACTGCACAATAGCGACCCTTTCGAGTAGTCCTTGTGATGCAACGGACGCTAATGATCTCTCATCGCCAAGGTCTACTCATTCGTACAGGAGGTTCGCTCACCAAGATTGACGACAACCAATTCAGGGGTTAGATTCTCTTCCATGAAGCGTGGGTCTTCAGCAGACGACTCATGCCGCTGATAGGTCTTACCTGCGCAGGCGTACTCGCCTCGGAAGTGGCGGAAAGAGGCGTATTGCAAGCAAAGTCGCGAATGAATCTGTCTGAGAAGGGGCTGCGAACTTTGCACAAGTCGGATGCTTGAAGCTGGTTGTACGTGAACGTTCCTTGTTATTGCTCAGGCAGCCAATCAGAAGGCGTTGCTACCCGCTCATACGTCATCATCCGCTGCCAATCCTCACCTTGTCATCTCTTCTCAATCATCGAATTCACAGCCACATTTGTCATCTTGACGGTGTGCACCCTAATCACCAGTCCTACCTTCGCAACCCTCGTCACCTTCAATCTCACCACGCCCTCTGCGGCAATCTATCAACCCTTTCGACTGATTCTCTCGTGAGAAAGCATTCAATATGGTTTTTGGCCTGCGTCCCTTAACGCCACGCCGCGTCATCATCTTCACGTCGGCCTCATTGCTCTTCTGGATATTCGTCTTCAGCCTGACACCCATAATATCACCGCTACCATCATACACAGGACCACACGAAGTTGGTATTTTGGATGTTGAGACAGAGGTCGAGAAACGGGTTATTCATGATGCAAAACTGAAAGAAACTGGAGAGAACGCATTCGAGCTCTCAACATTGGCAATCACATTGTACTACCCGTCATCGCTACCAACAGCGCCACCGAGCAGACGACCTTGGGCACGGCCATGGCTTCCACAGCCCATCTCGCTTATCGGCATCGGCTACGCTCGACTTGCTGGTATTCAGTTTCGTCCTCTTCAGCACCTCTTCACGTTTGGTCTTTGGTTGTTTGGCTCTGGTACTGTCATTCCGGGTGTTGTCGATGCGCCTATCCTTTCCGGCGCTGAAAAGGTCCTAGTCGATGAGAGTGGCGGTGCTGGCGGCTTTGGCAAGATCCTGGAAGCAGTTGAACAGGAGCACCAGGAGTTGAAGCGCGATGAACAGCTCGGTACTTTGCCCTGCGTAGTCTTCACACACGGCATGGCAGGAATGAGCCAGAGCTACTCACACTATTTGGGAAGCATTGCAAGCCATGGCTACGTTGTTGCTGCTGTTGAGCATAGAGATGGGAGCGGGCCGGGTACTATCATACATCATGCCAATGGCACGGAGCGAAAGGTGTGGCACATGAAGCTACAGGATCTCGAGTCTCAGCCACCCATGACTGATCTTGAATTAAAAAAGGCACAGCTCAACTTCCGCGAAGCTGAGATCAGCGAGACGATCAGGCTGTTCGCTCAACTCAACGCAGGCGATGCGCCCGTCGTCAACCTCAAGCCTGACTCACCCCGCGAATCTCTTCCGGGCTTCAGACAACGGCTAGATCTCTCTGCTGTTACGGTAGCCGGGCACTCTTACGGCGCTACTGGCGCAATGCAAGCTTTGAAGTCCGCTGGAACAAAAGAGATGCCGATCAACGCCGGGATTGCACTCGATCCCGGAAAAGGCTCTGGACCTTTGAACAAGGACATCGATGTGCCAATCTTGGTCATGCACAGTGGTGAATGGACAGAGAAACAGACGGAGTTCTACGGCCAAGGAAAGCACTTCGACGTCGTGAGGAAAATCGTTGATAGCGTGAAGGAGGGCTGGTTCATGACGCTGAGTAAGTTGTTCCTGACCGACATGGTCATCATGAATGCTAACCAGTACAGCCGGGTCCGCCCACCCATCAATCACCGATGCGCCTCTCATCGTCCCTTGGATAATGAAGATGGTTACTGGCACCACTCTGGACTCCAGAATAGCTCTGCGTGAATACATCGACCCTTCGGTCCGATTCCTAGAATATCTGAAATTGGGAGAGAAGAAGGGTTTGCTGGCAAGCAAAGTCACCAGCAAAGCGGGACCGCTGGGCGATGCAGAGAAGCGGAAGAAGGTCAAGGGACAGTATGGTGCTGATTGGGAAGTCCATGTTGTACCAAAGGAGTAGATGGAACGAGTAGAAGGCATCTCGTGAATATCATTTTAAGGTGGCACGTTCTGACGCACTGCGTGCATGTATCGATTGCCTCGTGGGATACTGGCTTCACAATGGGAATTCAAAGCGATCAAGGTGAGAAACTAACGTCACCACCTCAGTGCAAGGCTGCGGTTGGCTGAGGAGCTTTGCTGCATGAAAAGGCGCGGTTGTGTTGATGCTTCGAGGAATAGGCGTGATGAGAGGTGGGGTATGCCCGTCATCACGAACACGACAACTTCGAGCTCGTTTCCACAACGTAGGTATCCGTAATCTGGCCAGTTGGCACTCTTAAATTTTGAGAGAATGAAGACGTGTTGTCGTTGATTGACTTGTATTAGGACATATTGGCGGCAAGCGGAGCTCCAGAAGCGGACAGCGTTGAGCCAGATCCAACAACGTTTAGACATCTGCGAGGCCTTCTGTAGCTCCGTTGGTGAAAGTGGTCGATATGTATCCGACTGGCAGCGTGCGTATGCCAACGTCGTGAACCCGGAGTGCGGAGCCGACCCGAAGCTTGCCTACGTGGACCCATGTTGGCAAAAATACCCAAGTATTTGTTGTCGAACTGGTCGTATCTCGACAATACATCTGGAACAAGACGCATATGGCAACCCCACGAAATCTGCACGGCGATGTGAGTGCCGCCTCGCTGTTCAATGTTGAGGGACTAGTCGCTGTTGTTACGGGAGGTGGGACGGGTACGATCACTCAAAACAGTGATATTCAATGTCCTTACTGACACTTTCAGGCATTGGCCTCATGATTACCACGGCGCTCGCTCTTAATGGTGCTCGTCGTGTGTATATTGTCGGTCGCAGAGTAGACGTCCTACAACAAGCGGCCCTGAGCATTGACCCAGAAGTTCATACCCGGCGACGTAACGTCTGAAGAGTCTCTCCTCGCCATTGTCGCGCGTGTCGAAGCAGACATCGGTTACGTCAATCTCGTTGTTGCGAATGCCGGGGTAATGGGGCCAAGACCACTCAAGGCCAGACCCGATGACCCACCGCCCTCGATCGCGGAGTACAGAGCTCATGCGCTCAAGACGCCAATGAAGGACTTTACCAGCACCTATGCGGTCAATGCGACGAGTGTCCACTACACCGCCTTGGCTTTTCTAGAACTCCTCGATGCTGGCAATAAGAGGGATCCAGACTTGCGTAGCCAGATAATAGCAACATCCAGCATTGGTGGATTTAGTCGTCTCGCTGGCGCATCATTTGCGTACAGCAGCAGTAAAGCGGCGGTGACGCATATGATGAAGATGATGGCTACTGCATTCACACCTTACAGAATTCGATGCAATGTGCTAGCGCCTGGGCTGTTCCCTTCAGAACTGGCGAGTGGAATTATTGGCGGCATAAAAGCCGGCAGCGCTGGTGGGATTGATGCGTCAGTTGTCCCAGCAGAGAGGACAGGAACCAAGGAGGACATTGCAGGAGCGATATTGTACCTGGCGAGCCGAGCGGGAAGTTATCTGAACGGCAGTGTGATTGTGGTTGATGGTGGAAGGCTGGGCATGTTGCCGTCGACGTACTGATGAGGAACCTCAGCAAGCAGCCTCGACTTAGGTTGAATTAGTTAAGGAGCGACAATCAAGTAGAAGTGATGGTGGTGAAGTCGATGAAAAGCTAGCGTCCCGGAGACCCTTGCAAGCGTCTTTTGCGGAGTTCAGGCCACACCTCCGAAGCTCAAACAATCAGACTGCAGCCCATGGCGATGCATCGCGTGTCCCAATAACGACCGACCATGCCTGCCAGTGCGAGTTCGTCGCACAGGCGCATCGCAGATGACTTGCTCAATTCGCCGGGCTTTGTAGGAGCCGCGGCGCGCTTCTGGCAGGTAAGGACGGCAACCGTCGACACACGCGGGTATGCTGATATAATAACTAGCGTTCGTACGCCTCAGACTACGTGGGACTAGCCATACTCGTAGCAGGATATATCTTGGTGCGTAAGGACATTTATTGTGCCTCTGAGGCCGTCTGACAAAGTAGATACAGATCCAATTCCTCGCCGAACCCTTTCACCGCATGTTCTTTCTAGACAACCTCGCAATCGGCTACCCACATGCTGTAGTCGAGCGCGTCCCCGTTTGTATGTAGTGCTCACGTCTTACAACAATCGTCGCTGACTGTACTTCAAGCATGGCTCTTCATCTACGCTGGTGCAGTCCCCCTCGGAGTCCTTGTCCTCTGGGCCATCCTCGTCCGCCCCGGCACCCACAAAGCGCACGTCACGATCCTCGGCTGGTTCATCAGCATGATCCTTACGCTCTTCATAACCGACGTGATCAAGAATGCCGTAGGGCGACCGCGGCCAGATCTCATTGCGAGGTGCAAGCCGGCGCCAGGGACGCCCGCACACCAGCTTGTCACATTCGAGGTGTGCACGGAGGAAAACCACCATGTGCTGCATGATGGGTGGAGAAGCTTTCCAAGCGGACATAGCAGCTTTAGTTTCTCTGGCCTGGGCTACCTAGCCCTGTTCATCGCTGGCCAATGCCACGTCTACCGCCCACGAGCCGATCTCGCACGCGTGCTCCTCGCGCTCGCGCCGTTACTTGGCGCCGCATTGATTGCTATATCGCGCTGCGAAGACTACCGGCACGATGTGTATGATGTCACGGTGGGGAGCATCCTGGGAATGAGTGTCGCTCATTATACGTACCGGCGATATTATCCAGCGTTGAGAAACAAGGACTGCGCGACGCCGTTTCCAAATCCGGCCGACGATCACTCGGGCTTTTCGAAGGTCAAGGACGACGAAGAGGCGCTGAGGGGTGCGCAGGAGTTTGAACTAGATGAGTTCAGCGGGGACGAGGAAGAGAGGGAGCAGAGACCGTTGAACGGGAGGCGATAAAACGATAGCCATATCTACCTTTACCTGACGCAGGAGTCACGATCACCGTTACAGTCACGGCCTTGAGCATTACAAAGTCAAGAGTTGGAAAGAAGCTTAGCCAAAACGTACTACCTAAAGTGACCTCGCCCCCACCTGCAGCCCACAACTCCTGTCCAACGCTGGTCTTTGCGCTCAACTCGTTTGTCAAAGCTGCAGCGATCTGCTCGCCTATATTGTTGCCAAATTCCGACTTGAGCTCTCACAGGAGCGGCAATCGCTGAGAACGATAGCCATATCACCGGCCGATTTCAAATATCATTCGATATTGGGCTCGAAGGAAAGTGGACGTTGCCAAGCGGAGTCCAGAAGAAGGCCTGCAATTCCCGCTGCAACAGGCATCGCACAAGACGTTCCATTCAATCGTCTCCATCCGGGCTCAACGTGTGCAGTCTCGAGAGTCGGCGGGTACGCAGATCTCACCGCTTCACCAAGCTCCTTGAAGCGTGCGGGGTTCCTTAAATAACTCCGAGGATTCAACGTCGATGGATTGGCTTGTTGCGAAGAGAACTACGTTGCTTGTCTGAGCGCGCTCACTCTAAAATTAGCTTAGGTAAGACTACGCCCAAGGCAGCGACCTAATCTAACTGGAGCGGACAAGTGTGTCATGCGACGTCATCTTTCAGTTCGGGGCGTAAGAACTTAGCTCCTATGTACGGGACACGTGCATATACTACTTCACCCCCCTAGATTACTACCTACTACTGTCTTCTAGTTATTACATCTTCTCGCTCGTCACCACCTTCAACTTCCACAAAACACCAAGGCGATGCCGGTCACCGTGCGCCCTGCAAGCCACCCGGCTCGGGAATTATTTATCAAACCCGCGACGTCAGCTCAGACTTTGTTCGAGGCTTCCTGTCCCAAAGCGTTTCGTCAAAGCAAGCGAATCGTCCAGTCTTCATTCACCGACTTGACTTCTTCCAACATCTGCTCCTCCTCCAACGGTCTTGTCATGGCCGTCTACGAAGCCTACAGCCAACACCATCACCTATATATTCGCCCCGAAGATATCTGGTTATCCATCTTGACACAATTAAGCTTCCACATCAATGCTCACGCCGAGGATCTTCGGTCTTTTTTCGTCAGTCACGAGGGCAAAAAGCAGCTCGTCGTTTCCGATGTTGGAAACATCCAGACCGTTGATCTTGGGAGATTGGCTGTGTGCCTTACCGAAGAAATGGATAAACACCTGATTGACCCTGAACTGCACGAGTGGATCATGCCAAGCTTCTCTACCACCACGAATACAGACACTCTAACCGCCGCCATTATCATGATGGGTTCGATGCAAAAGTATTTCAGGTACCTCATGGGTTTGATATGTGGTATCCCTTCAGTAACCCTTTTGGGAGGAAAGGCGGACTGGGTTGACATACGCCGCCGTCTTGATAAGTTGCCGCAATTTGGCAAAGAGCCTGAACAATTTGCTCGCTTGCTTTCCCCTGTTCTGGATTACTTCATCCGCACTTTTGAGGATGCGGATGATCCCAAAGTCGTCGACTTTTGGTCCAAAATCGCAGACCGACACAGCAATGGCTCGGGTCCATCTTGCCTCTCGGGCTGGATCACTGCCTTCTGCTTTTGGGATTCCGAAGGAAAATTATTGTATCGTGACAACAGCGGGGATGGATGTAATCTCGATGGGACATCATTTCATCGAGTTAACACAGACGACATTCCTAACGCATATGTGACCGTGCCGGTTGTAGTAGACGACAATGGAATCGAGGTCAAGACCAGAATGGTCGCTGGATTAGTGGGCATGGCGGCATCGAGCAGTGGAGAGAAGCTAGACATTTCTAATGGGCATAAAGGCTGGGTGACAAAGCCGTTCCAGGAACCGCAATTCCAGGATGTAGAGCCCGTACTGGGCGATGGTACCGGATTGGACTCGTTGCAACCTGTTGCGGGCTGGTGGATGTATGAATTGGAGGATTGGGTGAAGGAGTAGGAGTTGTGGGAAGCTGGAGCGGAATGCGTGGCTTTGTTCATAGGAATACAAGCACTGAGAATCCAAACGCGCAAGGATATCCATTCGATTAACTAGATCAAACAGTATATTGCGGTCCAGGTAGGCCCATCGTCACGTCTTTGGGAAAAGGACGTACGAGTGGCGCATTCACCGCAAAATGGGGTACTCAGCTCTTGGAGATGGAAGTCCAGTGACTCCTCGGGGAAGAAAACAATGAATAGTCACAAATCCACGGCGGCGTACTAGATGTACTAGCAGCTGTCGCCTCACACACACCTCAAGCATAATTATTCGTATTGAACAGACATTACCTACTTCTCCAGTCCCACAAAATCAATCTCACTCCCCACCTATTCGCACCATCCAACATCCCCATCCCACCATCACAACACCCCAACACAAGCATACGTGTTCGCCCATATGCCCCTACACCCACTTCCCACCGCTGGATTCCACTTGATGAAGTTCGCCTCGCTAATCCCATACTTCGCCGTGATAACCGCACACGTCTGATTCTCCAGCACGAAATGAAACGTCTTACAATTCCCCACCATCCCAGTCTGTATCGGCACGGGTGTCTGGACCGCATTCGGCGGCGTCACCGTATGTCCGATGATGGAAACACACGCGTACGCATCGGCCCAGAGCCCGGCGCACGTGGAGCCGACAGAGGGATTCCACTCCAGGAATTGTGCGGGCGTGATGGAGCTCTTACGCGCTATGGTATCGCACGTCTCGTCGTGTGGCACCAAGTAAAACGCGTCGCAATTATCCACCATGCTGGGCTGCGTGGGTGTGGGAGTTGTAATGCCGTTGGATGGCTTGGTTGGTGTTGGTGTAGCTGAGGGAGGAGTCGTGGGCGTGTGTCCGACGATAGATACACAGACGTATACATTGGCCCAGAGGCCGGCGCAGGTATTTCCGACCGAAGGATTCCAGGCGAGGAATTGCGTGGCGGAAATCCCGTGGGCAGATGCAATTGCGTCGCAGCTGGTATCTGGTGGGACGAAGTAGAATGCGTCGCAGTTGTTCACCATGAGAGGCTGAGTGGGCTGGGGTGTGGCGATGCCGTTGCCTGAACTGGTGGGCGAAGGAGGAATGGTGGAAGTGATTGGCGTTGGGGACGGGGTTGAGATTGTTACTTCCGGTTCGCCGGTCACTTCGACGCAGTAGCTGCGATCGACAGTGAAGTTGTTGCAGTTTGGAGCCAATGAGGGATTCTGCGGAGCGTAAGCCAGTCAGATCACCTTTGGAGGGTGAGGTTTGGAAGTTTACCCATCGGAGAAACGAAGACATCGGAATATCCCATTGCGGGGGAACCTGAGTACATAAGAGACTTTTGTCGGTGTTATCGATCCAGTAAGAACAGTATTTGCTCGTGTTGCTATCGTACGGGAGGCGTGGTGTCTCGCTGCGGGCAATGCGCTGCGAGCGAACGACATGGCAAGTCACCGTGCTGAAGGAGGTGAGGAGGAAGAGGAATGAACACTTGAGGGCCATTTTGAAAGATGTGTCTCTAGTGATTAATCAAATTTTTATTTAGGAATGTGCCTCGAGTCCCTTGGTCTTATACTCCTTGATGTTAATCTAGCTCACCGTCGTTGACCCGTTTTGTGCAAACGTACTATGCCTCGACTTCGACCTTGCATTGTGTAAGATTGGCTATCAGATTTTCTTGCAAATCACGGGAAAATAGATGACAAACACATCGCTTGTGCAAGTGAGACGTTGCTAGTCTCCACCTCAGGGTGCCATGTGGGTGCTCGTGGGTGCCTCGCCCTGCGTAAAACATTCGCATACTTGGGGCAACGCGAGGCTAGGCTCGTGTTCATTCAAAGTCGCCCTACGCTACTGATGTTGGAGTAAAAGCGCAAGGCGATAATCTTATAGCGTGGGGCGTAAATACTGACCGAACATGAACTATCGATATAATCCGGATAATGCAAGTACATAATGAGTATTCCAATAGTCGGGTAAGCTAACGCCCCGAAAACCTAGGGGCTCTACGCCGTGCACTAGGCATTTTTGAGACTATACTACCCGATACTACTGTGATGGTGTGATGTGCTCATATCTACCTTCCGGTTTCTGTCTCTTCCTCGTCGCTTCGGAATCAGGAGATTGATGCCAAGGCTGACATTCGATTAATGCTGAGGCAGGGCGACTTCTAGATCCAAAGACTCGACGAGAAAAGACTATAGCAGAAACACCCCTTGGACGTGATCATTTGTGAAAGTAATAGCCGCGTACAGGGCTTTAATACAACAGCACCCTCGTCTTGTTGCTGCAATTCATCACGCTCAAGGGCCTCAATTCTTCTTGTACTGATATACTTATCCGTTGATCACCATGTCGCCTCACATGGTTCGGCATGGACTCATGAAGCGTAAATTGCAACATCTTGTACTCTTCGCTTCTACAACATTCTCTCCTGTTTTAGCACAGGCCACCACAGTCGACCGGACTCGTTATCCCTGCCCGAGATCTTGCTCGCAGAATCTAGAGCAATCAGGATGGTCAAGCTTCTACCAAGTGGACCGGCTGGCTGAATGTGACGAGCCCATGCTCTTTACTGTCAACACGTTCATTCCAGTGGACGACGCTGATCGTCAGTTGAAAATCCGTGCTTGTACAACTGGCAATGCCGATACCACCATCAACGCACTCACTGGCATCTCGGCGATCCTCACGATCGGAATTTCGTCGCAGCCTTCGGTTCAGAACGTTGGGCGCATCGCTCGCCGTGATGAGTTGGACGATGCCGATGAGAAGCCGCCAGTGTGTTCTGGGTCAACCACCACAAATGCTACAGCCCAATGGCTATCGTGGAGCGCCCGGGCGGATAGTGGCAATGGTGCCACTATCTTGGCATCGCTGAAGGACTCGCAGAGGTTCCTTGAGGACAACGTAAATTGTGAGGAGACAGTCATCTACGGCTCCTTCAAGGGATCTCTAGTAGGCATCTACGTCGGTAGCCAGCTCCAGAATAAAGGCATTGCGACGGGATTCGTTCAAGGCGTCATCGACCGGCTTTCTACAAGTAACAGCACAGGGTATGCGACACGAACAGTCGCACAAGTTTGCGGCGCGGGACACAACTCAGACGGCCACGTCGGGGTAGTCATTGACCCTGATGGTGACCTGGCATGGGTACAAAGGGCAGTGCGCTCGTGGGCAGAGGCACGCTGCGTCAATAAATCATCGTCTCAAGGTTTCGAAATTGTCACTTCGTATGCAGCCAGGATCGCGAGCAATTTAGGGAACTCGACGAAGACCAGACGCGCTTCTCACAGAGGGCAGTGCCATCAGGTTCAGGCCGTTCATGGAGATACCATCAAGTCGATTGCTACCAAATGCGGCATCAGCATCAGCGAGCTTCGCGGCTTCAATCACCTGCCGGCTGGTTGGAAGCCCGCTCCCCAGCAATGGGTCTGTTGTTCCAGTGGAGGACTCAGCCGGCGCGAAGCACCAAAACCACGACCCGATGGAACATGCGCGTCTCATGTTATCCAAAACGGCGACGATTGCTCCAAAATTGCATCCAACTACGGAATCTCTGCACAGAATATTTACGACTACAACAAGGAAACCTGGGCCTGGGCTGGTTGCGACGGCATCTTGCCTGGGCAGCGCATCTGCGTTGGTCCTGGAACCCCTCGATTACCTCCAGCCGACCCGGACGCAGAGTGCGGCCCAAGCAAGCCTGGTACAGTGTCCCCTTCAGTCGGTGAGAAGTTTGGAGACCTCAGTCCCTGCCCGATCAAGGCATGCTGCAACGTCTGGGGAAACTGCGGCGTTGATAAAGACTTCTGTGTCCCTACAAAATCCGAGACGGGTAACCCAGGTACTGCAGCGCCTAACACTAATGGCTGCGTTCAAAACTGCGGTATGGACATAGTCAAGAGTGGAGGTGCGCCCCCTTCCTTTATGAAGGTGGGATACTTCGAGGCCTGGAACCGGGAACGGCCGTGCCTGCACATGTCTCCAAAACAAATCCCTTCAGGTTACACGCATATACACTATGCGTTTGTCGACATCACTCCAGGCTTTGGAGTCGGCTTGGGTCGCTTTGCAGATGTGTTTGAACAGTTCAAGGCCCTACAGGGACCAAGACGAATCATTGCCTTTGGCGGCTGGGCCTTCTCGACTGAGCCGGCAACGTATCAGTTCTTTCGAAATGCTGTCAAGTCGGAGAATCGTAACACGTTTGCGGATGCTTGTGTCAGCTTCGTTACAAGTCATGGACTGGATGGCGTCGACTTCGATTGGGAATACCCTGCTGAGCCCGACATCCCAGGAATACCTGCTGGCGACGCTGAAGAAAGCCATAACTATCTGGAGTTTGTCAAGGTGGTCAAGTCTAAGATGCCTGCGGGAAAGACAGTCTCTATCGCTGCCCCTGCCTCATACTGGTACCTCAAGCAGTTCCTCATCGAAGATATGGCCAAGGTTGTAGATTACATCATTTACATGTAAGCTTGGAAAAGGCCCCCAAGTCTACCTCTTTTGTCGCTATTGCTAATCATACTTGATCCTCGATGTAGGACTTATGATTTACACGGTAATTACCACCATTCCCGTAGTCAATGAGTCGCCATTAACAAGATTCAGGACAATGGGATTACGGCCATAAATGGACACAGTCTGGCTGCGGCAAAGGAGATTGTCTTCGCTCACACATCAACATGACCGAAACTCTTTCGTCGTTAGCCATGGTTACCAAAGCCGGAGTACCTTCTGCTAAGATTATTGTTGGTATATCTAGCTACGGCAGGTCGTTCAAGATGACCGACCCGTCCTGTAGTGACCCTGATTGCAGTTATACAGGTCCTGAATCTGGAGCAGAGCACGGAAAATGCACCGAGACCGGCGGATACATCAGCAATGGTGAAATCAACGCTATCATGTCGGCTGGCCGTGTAACGAAGCAATGGACAGATGACACGCAATCGGACTATGTCGTCTTTGGTGGTGGGAAGAAGTCGTTCTTGGCGTGTTTTGGACTGGAGCTGACACTCTTTAGATACCTGGGTCGCATACATGAGTAGTTCCAACAAGCAGGCTCGTACAAGAAAATACCAGTCCCTCGGCTTTGGAGGCACCAGCGACTGGGCTATTGATCTCGAAGGCGACGTCGCGTGAGTAATCCACAACATCAGGTTCATACCATCAATCTTTACTAACAAACGATAACCTTATAGCGAAACCTCTGATCCAGACGTTGTGTACTTGGGTCTTCCGATATACAGTGGAACACCTGCGCAATGTATACCTCCATGTCTCTTCGTGCTGCCGCCAAGTCTACTGCCGTCTGCGACAACTATTACCATACCACGCTACACTACTTCACTACAAGTAGAACCTGGGACAGTCAGCACTATCACCGTTGAGCCGCCACCACTGACGGTGACGTCAGTGGACTTCTGGAACGTCAATATCTCGCTGGGTTCGACGACGGGCTTCTTTCAGCCGTCACACAGCCTGGACCTGCCACCATATGTTGCCACTGTGACGGGAAGAGGAGGACTTCTCCGAACGAGAACACTTTCACTTCCGCCATGGCCACTCATCACGAATGGTCCGCCAGATACTTGGAATTTTACCTCGGGACCCGGGCTGACTAGCAGTCCAAGTACCTCAGGCTGGTCGTGGCCAACACCGCCTGCAAATCCCACACCCGTAACATTTCCGGCTATCAACAAGCCTGAATACACCGGACCTACTGATCCGGACCCAGACCCAACAATCCCATGGCCTCCAATTTGGGACCTAGTGCCGGTGCCTACCCCAGTGAAGGAGGAAGGGGAAGATGACGACGGCGATGGTAGCAAGTCCAAGTCGACTTGCAAACTTTGGTTCTTTTTCGTCTGTATCAAATGGGGCGGACCATTCAACATCGATATTCAAGGGTGGGAGTGGAACTTTCCCGTGGGCATTTGGGGACCGTATGTGTTGTCCTCGACTCCGTCCAGTATTACTAAGTGCTAATACGTTCCGCAACGAAAGTGGACCCCCGCCACCAAATATCAAGTGGCCACCAGGACTTTCGGTCCAAGGCAGGCTGCCTCCTTGGCCAAGAATCACGTAAGTCCCTTTCTAAGCAATTTACAACCATACCACGGGTGAAAGCACATGCTGACACTTGCTATTTGCATACATGTAGTGTTCATCCTGGCGGCAGTGTAGAAGCTGGTCCTAAGCCGGCTGACTGTACTCCTGCCGAGGCCGCTCTCTGCTTGACCAAACAAGTGTTTGCGACAACTGTAACAGGAGGTTCCACCAAGACAACTGCTACGTCAGTGACAGAAACTTGCGCTACCATCACGGGTTGCAATTTGAGGGACGTCGATACCACTAGCAAGATGGACGCGTGTACTATTCGGCCACGAGCTGTTCAAGAAACGGATGTCCCGGAGCCGGAAGAGGAAGTTACACCAAAGACAGACCATTCAATGAAGACAGCAAAGATAAAGCCCCGCGCCGGACCGACTCCCCAATGGAGCTGTGAGCTACAAGGCCCATACGGCATTCTCTGGCCGACTAATCCCGAGAATGATAACGAACAAGACGACATCCGGCGAATGCTCCTTGATCGATGGCAGGACTCAAATCGGGACTATCTTGAGATACGAGCCCAAGACCTGGGAATTACCGCCTTCTGGGTCGTCTTCAACATGGGTACCGACGCCATGGACTACTTCAATTCAGCCGCACTGCCGCAGATCTTTCTCGCCTACCACCCTGATAACCCTGTCCTTCCACCTCATATACCTAAGACAGTAAACATCACACCAGTACCACGGAGTGCTAACGACGAAGCTGCGGTGACAGAACCTATTGAACAACGAAGTGACAACGACGAATCCGTGGTGAGAGAACCTATTGAATCACGAAGCGCCAACGACAAGACTGCGGAAAGACAGTCTATTGAAAAATCAAGCGTGAACAACGAAACAGCGCAAGCCTTAGCAAAAAGAGCCCTTGAACCTCTGAAAACCAGCGCTTGGTATCTTTCTATGGCGTCATGGCCCCCCACCGAAAACTTCGACCAGTATTTCCTCCCCGATCACCGACCAACCCAGGGTGACTTCTATTCAGTATGGGACGACTCATATGGCCAAGGTCAGACAATATATATTCTAGAACGCGGAATAGATGATAGCAATTCGGTGAGTCTTCCTTCGCTTCTTTCTGTCTCTCCTCCGGTAGGGAGGCCGTTGTTCTAGTTGCTCGGGTGGGGTTTTGATAGCTTTCTGGTTTACATGCAAGGCGTTGCTTTTCTATTCGACTATGTTGATTCACCTCCTTACTTCCTGCTAACCATGTCTCTCTTCTGGCAGGAATATCAAAACCGTTTTTGGCGTTTGCCAGATAGCCAAGCTGTTTACGGCCCATCTGATAATACCCTTACCCAGGCTGATATAGTTCACGGGACGGTGGTAGCTGCCCTAGCCGGCGGAAAGACTGGCGGCATCGCCAGGAAGGCCGAAATCGTATTTACGCCCATTCTCCACAACATTGAAGAGAAGAACCTGGAAGCCTTGGTCAAGGTCGCAGAAGCTGCGGCCAGGATACCAATCAACACTTGCCTAGTCAACATGTCCTGGGGCAGACAGGAGTCCGACGTCATCAGCAATCTGTATTTCGTGATCATGATCAAGCTCATGCAAGCAATGGAGACGCAATACGGCTGTATCTTCGTTGTTGCTCCTGGCAATGATGGTCAAGCATTATCAGCCTACCCCGCTAAGGCATTGCAGCATCTCAAAGGCATGTTTGTCGTCGGTGCAGTCGACAGTGAAGGAAAA